>Ga0105249_10003972_pt1 | contig 12762 bp, 6 predicted proteins | sample KBSS44metaG_FD_81522 | JGI IMG/M metagenome (GOLD analysis project Ga0105249, IMG submission 81522) | Switchgrass rhizosphere microbial communities from Kellogg Biological Station, Michigan, USA - KBS S4-4 metaG | ecosystem: Host-associated > Plants > Roots > Rhizosphere > Soil | place... | reverse complement strand
TGCCTGCATCGACGCGTGTCCGACAGGCGCGATCGTCGAACCGTACATCGTCGATTCGACGAAGTGCATTTCCTACGCGACGATCGAGCTGCGATCCGACGACTTGCCGGAGACTATTTCGGCGAACCTGAACGGCTGGCTGTACGGCTGCGATATATGTCAGGACGTTTGTCCGTGGAACCGATTTGAAAAGCCAACGGATGAGACGCGTTTCGCTCCACGACGCGATGAAACCTCGCTCGATCTCGACATGGTAGAATCGCTATTACCGGAAACTTACACCGAACGATTTCGAAAGAGCGCGATGAAGCGGACGAAACTCGCCGGATTGAAACGTAACGCCAGAGCTCTCAAGGAGAGCGCGATTCGTAATGAGTAGAACTCCATTACAGCATTACTGAATTACTCAATTAAGTAATTAATTTTTGAAAAGAAACTTTCCGATCATTAATTCAGTAATGTAGTAATTGAGTAATTCCTTAATGTAAGAAGTGCTTCGAGATAGTCACAACAGAATCATCCGCGACCTGCGCATCTCGTTAACCGATCGGTGCAACTTTCGCTGCTTCTATTGCCTGCCGAATGGCGAGCCGCCTCTCGCGCGCAAGGACACGATCCTTACCTTCGAGGAGATCGAGTACATCGCCGAAGTTTTTGTGTCGCTCGGTATCGAAAAAATTCGACTGACGGGCGGCGAGCCGATGCTGCGACGTAATATCGAAACGCTTGTTTCAAAGCTTTCCAAACTTAAACCCGATCTGAAAGACCTCGCGCTCACGACGAACGGATTCGATATTCCTCGAAGAGCGGAAGCATTAAAAGTTGCCGGGCTCGATCGGATGACGATCAGTCTCGACACGCTCGACACGCAGCGATTTCGAGAGATCACGGGCGTGGATTCGCTTGAGGAAGTGTTTCAGGCGATCGAGGCGGCGAAACGACATGGCTTTGAACCGGTGAAGATAAACGCCGTGATCGTTCGCGGTGTGAATGATGATGAGCTCGTCGACTTTGCTCGGTTCGCACGGAGTACCGGTGTCGAGATGCGATTTATCGAATACATGCCGCTCGATTCGGGACACCACTGGGATCGTTCGAAAGTCGTTCCCGGTCGCGAGATTCTCGAGACGATCAGCACCGTCTATCCGCTCGTATTAAAGGACGCATCCCGGGGAAGCGAGACGTCGTGGAAATACAGTTTCGCTGATGGCGAGCCCGGCGGCATCGGGATCATCGCACCTGTAACCGAGATGTTCTGCGGAGCATGTTCGCGAATTCGACTGACGGCGGACGGGCAGATTAGAACATGTCTCTTCTCGACCGTCGAGCACAACCTCCGCGACTATCTACGTAGCGGCGCGACGCGACCCGAGCTTGTCGAGTACATCGAAAACGTTGCGGTGAAGAAAGAAGCGAGCCATCGCATCAACGAAAGTGATTTCGTGCCTGCATCACGGACGATGAGTTTTATCGGGGGGTAGTCGGACAAAGTTTTTACAGGATGAAGGGGATGGAAAGGATTTTATTTATCCTTACATCCCCTTCATCCCTGTTTGAAATCTTTCTTATCAGCGTTATTCGCGAAAATCCGCGGCGAAACGTCCTAGCCCTGCTTTCTCCCCGCCATATCCAATCCAACTGCTGCGACGAGGATCGCGCCTTTGATGATGTCCTGCATGAAGTCGCGGACATTGAGCAGCGACATTCCATTATCCAAACTCGCCATGATGAGTGCGCCGAGACATGCACCGAAGATCGTCCCGCGTCCGCCGACTAACGACGCACCTCCGATGACACACGCGGCGATCGCGTCGAGTTCCTTCAGCACGCCGGCGTCAGGCGCCGCGCTGCCGACACGAGCAGTGAAAATCAGCGACGCCACACCCGTCAGAGCGCCCAGCAGCGCATAGACCTTGAGAATATTTCGTTTGTTATTGATTCCCGACAGACGTGCCGCATCGGCGTTGCCACCGATCGCGTAAAGGTATCGGCCGAAGGTTGTCGAGTTCGTGATGAATGCGCCGAGCAGTGCGACAGCGACGAGGATCAGCACTGGGATCGGCACGCCCTGGTACGAATTCATCACCCATATGAACGCCGCGATCGCACCGATCGGGATGATCGCCCCGATCGCTTCTTTCACATAATTCGGTTCGCCGAGACCGTATTCTTTCACGGCATTCGCGCTGCGGTACGCCATGAAGATCACGAACAAAATTCCGATCCCCGCGAGTATCCAGCCCGACATCGGTGAGAGATTGCTTTGCCCGATCGCCTTGAATGTGTCTTCGGATATCGGGATCGTATTTCCGCTGAGCAGCCATTTCACTGCACCGCGCCACGCGAGCAGTCCGCCGAGGGTGACGATGAACGCTGGGATGTTCAGGTATGCAGTAAGAGCTCCGTGAAAGATTCCGATAAGAACACCAACGATGATCGCAAACGCGATCGAGACAGGAATTCCGTATCCTAGATTCGCCAGACTGAAGGCAGCGATGCCGCCGGCGAATCCGAGCACCGAACCGACGGACAGATCGATGTTGCCCGAGACGATCACCATCAGCATGCCGACCGCGAGAATTCCCGTCACCGACATCTGCGTCATCAGGTTCGACAGATTACGCGAAGTCATGAAGACGTAATTCGTCGCCCAGTGAAAGTACACCCAGATCAACGCCAGCACGGCGATCATGATGTACGCCCGGAGTGATGATCCTGTGATCGACAATTTCTTTTGCTCAGTCATGTTGTTGTTCTCTGCCACGCTTTTTTGAACGCGGATTGGGCGGATCAGGCGGATAAAAACCGGATCAGAACTTTTAGGCCAGTCTCGCTTTTTTCGCGTTCTTTTTCGTGTGTTTAGTGTGGTTCGTGGTTCATCTTCCTTAGTTGCTCTGATCGTCTTGCTAACCAGCAACAAAACCGAACCACGAAACACACGAATCACACGAAACAACACGAAATAAGACGTGATCACTTGCCACACGAGTCAAGAAAGTTCTCCGCAATTCAGATCCGTCGTAATCCGCCTCATCCGTCAAATCCGCGTTCAAAAAAAGCTCGCGGTTCCTCTGTTCAAACCATCACCGCGTCCGCCGTCGTTCCCGTCGCGGCCGCCATAACTTTTTCCGGCGAAGCTTCGGTGCGTGTGAATTCACCGGCGACCTTGCCTTCGCGCAATACGAGCACACGATCCGATAATCCAAGAACTTCAGGAAGCTCGGACGAGACGAGCACGATCGCAAGCCCCTGTTTCGCAAGCTTGTTGATCTCAGCGTAGATCTCCTGCTTCGCTCCTACATCGATCCCGCGCGTTGGTTCGTCGAGAAACAGAACCTTTGGATTCGTCAGCAGCCATTTGCCGAGAACGACCTTCTGCTGATTTCCGCCCGACAGCGTTCCAGTAATCGTGAGCGGAGAATTCGCCTTGATCCGCAGTGACTTCATCGGGCCGTTCGCCGCCATTGTCTCGCGCGTGCGGTGCGTGAGAAATGCACCCGAGATCTTTTTCAAACCTGCGAGCGTGACATTGTCCAGGATCGTCTGCTCGAGGATCAATCCATAACGCTTTCGGTCTTCAGTGACAAAACCGACACCGTTCTCGATCGCTTCGGAGGGCGAATCGATATCGACGCGTTTACCTTCGACAAAAATTTCGTGACTGCTTTCATTCGGCGCGGCCCCGAAGATCGACATCAAAGTCTCGGTCCGACCAGAACCCATCAACCCGGCGATGCCGAGAACTTCTCCTTTCCGCACGCTGAACGAGACGTCGTCTACCAACTTTCTTCGATTGCCGTCGATGGAATACACCGTCAGATTCCGGATCTCGAGAGCGGTCTCACCGAGCTCATGATCTGTCTTCGGAAATATGTCGCCGACGTCGCGGCCGACCATCGCCGCGATGACTTTGTCTTTCGTCAACTCGGCAGCGGCGTGCGTACCGACAGTCTTTCCGTCGCGCAGTACAGTGATACGATCGGCCATCGCGAAGACTTCGTCGAGTTTGTGCGAGATGTAGATGATGCCGACGCCGCGTGCAGTAAGTTTTCGAAGGATGACGAACAGGGTCTCAACTTCAGACTCGGTCAGTGCAGCGGTCGGTTCGTCGAGCACGAGGATTCGCGCGTTTTGCGAGAGAGCCTTTGCGATCTCGACGAGCTGCTGCTGGCCGATGCCGAGATTTCCGACCTCGATACTCGGGTCGATCGGAAGATTGAGATCTTGAAGAAGCTTCGATGCCTTGTGGTAAAGCTCCGACCAATTGACGACGCCGAGTCGCGCCGGTTCCCGCCCAAGAAAAATATTCTCACCAACCGTCAGCTCTTTTACGAGAGACAATTCCTGAAACACGATCGATATCCCGGCCTGCTCGGAATCGCGGACATTCGTAAATGAGCGAGGCTCGCCACCGACGAGGATGTCACCGGTGTAAGTGCCGTGCGGATAGACGCCGGACAAGACTTTCATCAGCGTCGATTTACCGGCGCCGTTCTCGCCGACGAGCGCGTGAAACTCGCCTTCGTCTAAAGTGAAACTTACACCGTCAAGCGCTTTCACGCCCGGGAACTCCTTGACGATGTCTCGCATTTCGAGTAGCGACATAGGCTTAGACAGTTTCTAGTTTCTGGTTTCTGGTTTCTGGTTTCTGGTTTCTAGTTTCTGGTTTCTGGTTCTTGTTTCGTGTGCTTCGTGTGTTTCGTGGTCATCTTTTTTTGGTGGCCCACGATAGCCTTTTGAGTAACGAACAAAACCGAACCACGAAACACACGAAGCACACGAAACAAGAACCAGAAACCAGAAACCAGAAACCAGAAACTTGACCGCGTTAGTATAGCGAAACTCGACGCATCGCACGTCGGATTTCATCGTTCTGCATGAACCAATACCAAACTTTTCCGCTTCTGAGATTTTCGATGCTGAGCAGCGTGATCCCGAGATCGATCCCGATCACGTCCGGGTTGACCCATCCGCTATGCGGATTGAACGCGTCGGCGAATCCATAACGCCCGTAGATTCTGTCGCCGTACTTGTCTTTCATTTCCTTCAACGCCGGCAGAGTTATTTCGGGCGTGAACATTAGTGATCCCGCCGGAGCGCATGGGACGACACTTCCGTCTATCCTCGGATCACTCGGCGGAGCGCCCCACGCGAGATAACCTTTCTCGCTGTCCGACGCGGTCAGTCCCCACATGTTCGCCGAGTACTTCGGAAACTGTTTGCTCAGCACGTCGATGAAAAATTTCTGTTGCGCTCGCGTCGCTTTCACCGAGTTCTCGAAGTAATCGACATTCGGTGGCTGCCGTTCGCGGCGATTTCGAAAGTCGACCCATGCGTGCGAGAACTGGTGAATAAAAAGCGGCGAGACGGCCGCTAGATATCTGTACCCTTCGTAGTCCTGCCACGTCCGCTCCCATGCGTACCACGATCGCGCCGGGATCGGCGCTGTCGGAGATCCGATCGCAAGCAGATAGAGGATCATGTCCTCGCTGTAGTCATGCCAGCGGTTCGGGATCCAGCCCGTCTCCGGACGCCACCCGTGCGAAAGCAGGTACGGATCGCCATTCAGCATGAACTGAAAATCTACGCGTCGATAAATCTTGTCCGCGAGCGCGACGATGTCCTTATCCTCCTTGAAGCAACTCTTCACGGTAAGCACTCCGCCAAGGAGTAGAGCGGAGTCGATCGATGACAGCTCGGTCTTCCACCGCCGCTCGCCGGTTTCCTGATCGACGAAATGATAGAACCATCCGTTCTTCTGCTCCTGCTTGTTCGCAAAAAAATCGAGCGTGTTTCGAGCACGCTCTTTTGCTTGATCCTTTGTAACCCAACCGCGATCCGCGGCAATGCAATATCCCGACAGGGCAAAACCCGTCGAGGCGATACTCGCGACTTTGTGATGACTCGTTCCGGGCGGAGGCGGAGTTCCATCCGTTCGAGTACGATCGAGGGTCAGACCCGTTCTAGGATCCGAGTGCTCCCAGAAATATTGGAAAGTGCGCTTTTGAAGATCATCGAGAAATGCATCGTCGGCAGCGCTGATCGGAGCGGTTGGCACAGGAGCCGCAGGAGCGAGCTCGACCGGCTCGTTTGTTACCGGCGGACGCGAGCCTGATACGACAGGTGCGCCGGGACCGACTTCGAGCGTCGTCTGCAGACCGCCCTCACTGCTCGTGCCCGCGTAGATGATGAATGAGCCGGGCTCGACCACAGGTTTGAAATCGCGGCCGAGGAACGATAGATCTTTCGGCGTAAGCGTGAACTCGACTTTCTGTTTTTGTCCGGGTGCGAGGGTGACGCGGCGAAATCCGCGGAGTTCCTTCACCGGTCTCGTGACGCTCGCGGCGACGTCGTGTATGTAAAGTTGGACGACCTCGTCGCCGATCCGCTTTCCCGTGTTCTCGACTTCGACGGACACCTTCGCACTCCCGCTCATCGGGATGCGGTCCTTATCGACGAGCAGATTGCTCAATCGAAATTGCGAGTAGCTCAAACCATAACCGAACGGATAAAGCGGTGTGTTCGGAATGTCGAGGTACTTCGATGTGTACTTCTCATTCTCTTTGAACGGCCGGCCCGTGTTCTTGTGGTTATAAAAAATCGGGATCTGTCCGACCGATCGTGGAAATGTTATCGGAAGTTTTCCACCGGGATTGGAATCGCCGAACAGCGTATCGATGATCGCCGGTCCGGCCATCGTTCCGGGAAACCATGCCTCGAGTATGGCGGGTGAATTTTCGGCGATCCAGTTTATCGTCAGCGGACGGCCGTTGATCAGAACGACCGCATACGGTTTGCCGGTCGCGTGAATTGCCTTGATCAGATCGAGTTGTCGGCCTGGAAGATCGATGTTGCTCCGCGATGCGGCTTCACCGCTCATGTCGGAGGATTCGCCAACGACGACGATCGTAAAGTCGGAATGTTTCGCCGCATCGACCGCTGCGGCGAACCCGGAGTCTGATTCGCATTTGGGATCGCACCCGGATTCGAATCGAACTTTCTTCCGCGGAAATTTTTGCTTCAACGCTTCGACGACCGTGATCGGATCTTCGGGCTTTGCATCGCCGTTCCAGTTGCTGTTCATTTCGGCCTTGTTGTTTGCAAGGCCGCCGACGACGGCGATCTCATCAATCGACTTGTTGATCGGAAGTGTATCGTGCTCGTTCTTGAGCAGGACGAACGACTTTTCCGCTGCCACCTTTGCAGCGTCACGATTCGCCTGCTTGAACACCTCGCTCTTTTCGAGAGCTTCGTCGGCAAACGGTTTTTCAAAGAGTCCGAGGCGAAATTTTATGCGGAGAATGCGCCGTACGGCTTCGTCGATAGTCGCCGTTGAAACTTTCTTGTCCTTTACAAGCTGTGCTCCGTATTGATTATAGAAGCGGCTGACCATCTCCATGTCGGTGCCGGCATTCAGAGCGTACATCGCAGCGTCGGATTCGGTCGCAGCCAGACCGTGGAACATGAGCTCCATCACGGCGGTGTAATCGCTGACGACAAGGCCGTCGAATTTCCATTCGTCACGCAGGACTTTTTTTAGAACGAACGGATTCGCCGTCGCGGGCACGCCGTCGAGGTCATTGAACGACGTCATGAACGAGCCGACACCGGCGTCGAGTGCGGCCTTGAACGGAGGGAAGTAGATCTCGCGGAGCGCCCGCTCGGAAAGATCGGTCGTGTTGTAATCGCGTCCGCCGAGTGCGGCACCGTATCCGACCCAGTGTTTCGCCGTCGCCAGGACACGATTGTTCGCGCTGTAATCGGTGCCCTGGAATCCGCGAACTCGCGCTGTCGCGATCTGGGATCCAAGAAACGTATCTTCACCCGCGCCCTCGATGATGCGGCCCCATCGCGGATCGCGTGCGATGTCGAGCATCGGTGCGAATGTCCAGTGCACGCCCGCCGCCCGCGCTTCGGCTGCAGCGATCGAGGAATTCTTTTCGATCATCGCGAGGTCCCAGCTTGCAGACTCGCCGAGAGGGACTGGGAAGATCGTGCGATATCCGTGAATAACATCGAACCCGAAAAGCATCGGGATCTTCAGACGCGATTCCAAAGCCGCCCGCTGAAGCTCGTTCGTGAATTTGACGCCGCGGACATTCAGTGTCGATCCAAGCAATCCCTTGCGCGCCATCTCGAAATGTTCCGGCCTCGCGAATCCGCTAGCGTCGCCGTCGAGCTGCTGAAGCTGCCCGAGCTTCTCGGCGAGCGTCATCTGCGCGATCAGTTGATTGATCCGCCGCTCGACGACCGGCCCGCTGCGCTGCGCAAACGCAGCGACAAACGAGATGACGATAAACAGAAAAACAGAAATTATCCTTTTGGATTGCTTCATAGTCGAGAAAAGAGGGACCATCCACGGCCGCGTGAGGCGTGGTTATGAAGCGGGCTCGTTCACATGCGAGTGCGAAAGCAAAACGCTTCGCACTCGCAAATGAATTACGCCAGTCTCAATCAGAAGTTGAATCGGACCTGAAGCTCGACCGTCCGACCGGCGAGGCCACGCTGCGGTTTACCGAATTGTGTTCGATCGACAAACGTAGAGTCATCGCCAAATTGAAAGTTGTCGAGATTCAGTTGATTGAAGATATTAAAGAAGTTCGCTCTCAGATCCAATCCCGAACCTTCCGTGAGCCATCCGCTCAATCCGTCAAGACGAAATCGTTTCACGAGACTGATATCGAGCGACTGGTATTTCGGTCCGCGAAAAACGTTCCGGCCGATTCCAGGTGGATTCAGAAGGTATGTCGGCGTTCCCGCGTTGTTGCAATCGGGCGGATTGGTTGCGAACGGCATTGTGTTCACGACGAAGAGATTGTTTCTGCGAATACATGTGCCGGGTATCGTCACGACCGGACCGATATCCGGGAACAGACCGCCGTTGAGAAAGTTGTCGTTGGAATTCGATCTCGGCTGGCCGCCGAAGTATGCGATCGGACGGATCGGTCCGAAGAAATCACCGCTCGCCGACCTGACGCTCTGCCCGACTTTAGGAGTCCATGGGAATCCGGTGTGATACGTCCAGATGCCATTGATCTGCCAACCGCCGAGCAACTTCGAAGCCCACGAGTTTCCCTTGATCGGATTCCATATATCCCACAGCGCGGAGATCACCCAGGCATGACGAACGTCGTAATCGGACGGTCCCTTTTCGGTACTGTTGTCGACTGGAAAAGTTTGATTAGTTACGAATCCAGGTCCTTCGTACGACAACGTGTCGAGACTCTTACTCCAGCGATAGATCGCATCGAACTGGAATCCATTCGCGAACCGCCGACGGAGTCGAGCGTTCATGCCATTGTAATTGGTATTGACATCCGGGGATGCGAAGTAAGTTGCAAAGAACGCCGGATTAGTTTGGGCAAATACGAAGTTCTGATTTACGAGGCGGACAAAATGTCGCCCCGAGCTTCCTTGATAGCCTAACGACGCGACGAGCTTCCAGAACGGCAACTCATATTCGCTATCCAGCGAGTATCTGTAAACATATGCCGTCGGAAGGTCCGTAGGCGAGCCGTAGATCTCAACCGAGCAGCACACCGGAGCACCCGTCGCCGGGTTAATGCCTTGTCCGAGCGCGGGATTGACTGGGTAGCTGTCTGGGGAATTGCTTGAGCCGAGCACGTAAGTAATACGTCCGCCCGCAAACGGATCACCAGTAAAACCACAGCATATCCCGAATCGAGCAAGGAATGGCGGATTACCGCGAGCGTTCAGGAAGATCGTGTTCGGCAGGCGATTGTATCCCATGCCGAAACCTCCGCGAACGGCGAGCTTGTCCTTGAACATCTTTGGCGAATATGCAAAACCAACTTGCGGACCGAAGTTGTTCCAGTCCGATTCATACAGCTTATCGACGGGCCTGACTTGCGCGTCGACGAGTCCGTTTTGGCCAAGAAACAGATTGCTCTGCTGCCCAGAAGTATCAGTCAGCGGAGAGAAGTATTCCCACCGCAGACCCAGATTCACGGTCAAGTTCGGGCGGAATTTCCAATCATCCTGAACAAACAGCGCAAAGTTGTTGCTCGAGTAATCGCGCACTCCGGGAGCGGGACCGCCCGTCGCGGGATCCGCGTTGATTGCTTCAAAGATCGGTGCGTCGTTGGCTAAATTCCACAGCCCGACGAACGAGTACAATGGCCGTGCGCCGCCGATGATGCTATTGCTGTTCTTTTCTTTACGCCATTCACCTCCGATCTTTACGAGGTGATTTCCCATCACCCAGTTGAAAACATCCCTGATTTCGAACTGCCTTTCGTTGTAGTCGCCGGGCGTTCCCTCTGAGCGATCGGCACCGAACCTAATGCGATCGAACGGTAGGCCTTCGACCTCGAGTCTGGGTATACCAAAATTCGCGTCCGGATTGTTCGTAATCTCGTCGAAACTCCAACCATTCATGTTGAAGCGGAATTCGTTGATCTTGGTCGCCGAAATAACACGGTTGTAGATAGCCGTTGCTGCCCAGTTAAATCTCGGCGAATTGATGTCCGCTATCGGCCTCGTTCGGCCACCTGAATTTGCCGTAAAGTTTTCAGTCGGCGTAAAGAAAGTCGAAACGGTGAAAGAGTCCCTCTCCGTGGCGTGAAAATCGATGCGGGTGTTGTACTGATTTCCCGAAAACTTGGCCGGATTGGCCAGGTGCGCAAATTGAATATCGGGAACGCCATCGAAACCGGCTCCCGTCGACATTCCAAATCCGTCGATGTAGGGATTGGTGGGTGACGGGCCAAGGCCGATCGATCCCAGGTCCAGACCACCGCTAACCTCGTGGCAACGATCGGCCGGCAGATTCGCGAACGCACAGGTAGACGGGATCACGGACAGAATGCGCGGTTCGATGCCTGCTGTTTGGAAGATATGAGCCGTCGTTCCCATCGGTCTCGCCGAGATTACGGCTTGCCGGTATTGAGGCGTCTCGATCCACGCGTCGTATGGAACGTTGCTTTTATTTCGAGCGCCTTCGTACGTAAAGAAGAAAAATAATTTGTCTTTGAAGATCGGGCCGCCAACACTTCCACCGTACTGACGGAATTTATTCTCGACTCGCGTTCCGGTTTGGAACTTATTAAATGCGTTGAGACTCGGATCGGCGTATTTGAAGAACAGGCTTCCGTGAAAGACATTGGTGCCATTCTGGCTGACGACCTTGATCAGTGCTCCGGAATTCCTTCCGTCTTCGGCGGAGTACGTACTCGAGGTCACTTGGACCTCTTTTACGGCTTCCTGGCTCGGAGTTACGACTGCGGCACCGCCCCAAGTCTGACTATTCACGCTTACACCGTCGATCTGGAAACTGTTTGCGGAAACGCGCTGGCCATTCGCCGAGATCGGAACCTGGTTCTCAGTTTGGAAGATCGAGACTGAAGAGCCGCCCGGGCCGGTGGTATTCGGCAGTCCCACCGATCCGCCATTCGACCCGCGAGCTCCGGATCCGAAAACACCCGGTGCGAGTCGTGCGAGCTCGTACGGATCGCGTCCGACTTGAGGAAGTCGAAGGATCTCCTCGTTGCTCATCGTTTTTCGTATGTTCGGATCTTCGGTTTGTATTCCGACGTTCTCGGCTTGGACAGTGACCGTTTCACTTATGCCGCCTGCGTCTAGAACTATGTCTTGACCGAGCGTCGACTCTGCTTCGACCTTAAGCTCGTCGATGACGGTCTTTTTGTAGCCCTGCTTCTCAACAGAGATGGAATAAAGCGCAGGAGCGAGATTTGAAAACCGGTACAAGCCTTCGTCATTGGTTATGGTCTGCTGAGTTTGGCCCGTTTCTTTATTCGTCAAGACTACCGTGGCTCCGGGTACCAGCCCTCCGCCACTGTCAGCCACAGTTCCCTGTATACCTGCTCGGAACTGTGCGAATCCGAGTGTCGAACAAAGCATCACTATGAGCAGACAGCCAATGATATTGACCAGCCCGAAAGTTATTCGCCGCATAAGAATCCTCCAAGTTGTTGATAAGCACGCGAAAGCGATTTAGAGAGTTGGAACGATTTTTTGGACCGGCATAACGAGGTTTTGGGGCTTCGGTCCGTTACAACTAAATCGTTTTAGTAAATCGTTTTAGTAGCTTTATAGCACCCTTCGATTTTCTGTGTCAATAGATTTTTTCCGCCGCACTGCTGATACCTATCTTTTAGAATAAGCGGGTTTAGGCTCCTCGGTCTGTGTGGAACCGTACGGATAACGCCAGTTTTCCGAGCGTTCTGAATCTTGATTTGGATATGGGCGTGTGCCACTATCTCTGCGATGCCGAGAAAGAGCAAAAGCGAGGACGGTTCGTCGACCGGACGAATGGGCCGGACCGATGGTGTCAGCCTCAAGCAGCTCGCGGCGCATTTGAACCTTTCGACGACGACGCTTTCGCTAGTCCTGAATGACGCACCGACCGCCGGATCTATTCCGCAAGAGACAAAGGACAGGATCTTCTCGGCGGCTCGCGAGCTTAACTACAAACCGAATTATCTCGCTCGCTCGCTCCGGGTTCAGCGGACCCATACCTTCGGCGTGATAGTCCCCGAGCTTAGTGATGGATATTCGTCGATGGTATTGAACGGAGTCGAAGCCGTTCTTTCGACGCAAGGATATTTTTATCTGACGGCAAGTCACCTTCATCGAGAGGAGCTGGTCGTCGATCTGCCGCGGATGCTCGCCGAGCGTCAGGTCGAAGGTGTGATCGCGGTCGATACTCCGATCCGTTGTCAGCCGAATCTCCCGACGGTGAATGTCTCGGGACACGAAGATGTTCCCGGCGTGACGAATGTG
>Ga0105249_10003971_pt1 | contig 12763 bp, 3 predicted proteins | sample KBSS44metaG_FD_81522 | JGI IMG/M metagenome (GOLD analysis project Ga0105249, IMG submission 81522) | Switchgrass rhizosphere microbial communities from Kellogg Biological Station, Michigan, USA - KBS S4-4 metaG | ecosystem: Host-associated > Plants > Roots > Rhizosphere > Soil | place... | reverse complement strand
TCATTTCACTTTAAATGTTATTTACCAGGGAATCATTGTTTGGTTACTTTGTGCACAAAATTTCCTTTCGGTGTTTCTATCAATACGATATAGGTACCGCCCGGCTGGCTGCCTATATCGAACTGTTCCGTGTAGCTTGCCGAACCCTGTATCGTTCGATCCACGACAATGCTGTTAGTAAGCATGTTAATGATGCGAACTCTTGCAACCGTAGTGCTGTTGAATAATAAATTGAGCGTAAAGCTTCCGGTTGTTGGATTTGGATATAAGCCGAATTGTTTCAGAAATGCTTCAGCCTGGTTACCGGTATTAAGGAATGCCTGCTTCTTTACTACATTCACTTCCTTGTATTTTTCATCGATGCATCCATTACTATAATAGGCCCGCAGTCCTACTACATAACGACCGGTATCTGCAAATTGCAATTCGCAATAGTGCTTGCTGCTGCTGATCACTGTGATATTGGAATTAGCAGGAAGCAGCCATTCAGCACTATCTTGTTGTGAAGGACTGATGTTTACGAATGTTGTGTTTTCACTGGCAAAAATTTGTGTGCTTACCGTGATACTTGTATTCACTGTTGCATTTTCAGGCGTTACTACGATCGTATCTTTTTTCTGGCAACCACTTGCATTACTTACGGTAACAATGTAAGTACCTGTTGTATTCACATTGATCGGTGAGCCGGTTTGTGCGCCTTGCGGTCCGCTCCAGGTTGTATTTAAGTTCTGGGCAGTACCGGTTATTGTTGCACGTAACTGTATGGTTTGTCCTGTACATATTTTACGATCGGGCCCTGTCGTTACACTATATGCTTCGGGGTTTTCTAAATCAAAAGTATCTGTATCAAAACATCCATTGGCATCGGTAACTCTGTACCAGTGTTGTCCGGGTCCAAGATTATTGGCCGTTGCAGTTGTTGCACCCGTGCTCCATAGATAGCCATATCCTCCTGCGCCGCCGGTTACTGCAAGACTGATAGCACCGCTATTGCTTCCACTGCAACCAACAGGCGTTATGGTTGGCACCGAAGTGATCTTAGCCGGTGATGTTACATTTACTTGTTTTGTGGCCTGGCAGCCATTTGCATCTTTGATCACCACTACATAACTGCCGCCCGGCACATTACTCACTGATGCTGTAAAGTGACCGGTGCTCCATTCATAACTATAAGGAGCCGTCCCACCGGATGGAGTAATTGTCATGCTTCCATTTGGAGTAAAAAAACAGCTTGCAGGTATAGTACTTGAAGATCCATCTAATATAGCAGGGTCAGCAAGTGTGAATTGATTTGAAACCTTCAGATTATTAAAGCGATCCCTTATTTCCACTTTATAAACACCGGCAGATACATTACGCAAGCTGCTGTCATTTATATTCAGGTTTATAAAATTCGAACCAGATTGTTTGTACCATGTATAGTTATAAACGACAGAATCAGATACAGGTAATCCACCCGATGCAAAGGCCCTGAGCTTTCCATTTGCATCACCTGTGCAGCGAAGCATGCTATCTATTCCAATATTAACTGTAAGCGGGTTGGGACGTGTCAGTCGTAAATAAATATCAATTAAACATCCCTGGCGGTTTGTTGATGCAGCAAGATCATAGTTTGCATCCCATGCTTTGAACCGATAAGTTCCCTGTGGCAGGTTACGAACAGCAGTCTCAAACCTGCCAACTGTGTCAAGCGTGTACGTATTTATTAAAGCATTTGTTGTGCTGTCTCTCCATTCAAATTTATATTTTTTGAATAGCGGGTCTTCAGGATTGTAAACATATGGTGTTCCGCCCGTAAGCCTGATGACAATTGATCCGTTTGTACTATCGTAGGCTGTAATTGGGGAAATATTAAGCAATGCTACGGTAAGACCTGTTTGAGGTTGCGTTACGAGTACGCTGCGGGCTATTTCATTTCCCAATGAATCGCGGTTCATACAACCATTGCCATCCCGAATCCGGATTTTATAAATCTGTGATGTAAGATTAGGAATTACCTGTTCCATTGTACCATAAATAGGATTGGGTGTCGGGTTGGGGAAAGAAGTAAATACCGATAAAAAAGTTGAATCAAACGGTTTTAATTCATAATTATAATTACCTACACCTCCCTTTGCAGCGATCGTTATTCGTCCATTGTTACCTCCAAAACATAATGCGGGGTCTTGCTTCAAATAAAACCCTACTAATGGGGGATCCGTGAGTTTTACAAAAGAAAAATGTTGTGGCGAGCCTGTATAGGTGGCGATATCCTGGTATTTCCCGATCAATGCTACTTTATATCCGCCCTGCACTAATTCACGAGGCCAGGTATAGGTAAGCGTACTGTTATCAATATCGCTGTTTGAAAGATTGAGCGCAGAATAATCGAGCCCCAGGGTAGTATCTTTTAAAAAGATATTTATTTTTTCGCCTGACAGCAGCAAACGATCAAACTTAACTTTTATATATGCTGTGTCAAATCCATAACAAGGATTATTAAAACCCTCTACAGACACAATGCGGGGTGATGAAAGCCGGTGTGTGTAGACAAGAATATTGGATGTAACACCTGTTGTATTATTCTTTAACCTGAACAAAACGGTTTTATTAATGTGGGTCATCCAATTAGAACCAAATAAAGATTCACCTTTTAAGATCAGCTGGCTGCCGCCATTAACTACCAACCCTGACGGAACATTGAACCACTGGGTACCATTTTCCAGCAGTTGATACTCCCATACATATCCTGCGATAGGATCACTGGTTAATATTGAAATATTATCCCCGCTTGGAAGATTATAATTATTATCACTTGCCTGTATTACCTGTACCCTTACCTGGTTATCACCATAATTAAATGTGCTATCATAATTCGGGTATCCGATGGGAATATTCTCATTAAAAAAAGTATAAAAAGATGATGGCACCCAATAGCAATTATCACATGGCATTACAATGTTTTGACTGGTTGTGCCGCCGGGATTACTCACCCTGACCTGGGTAGGCCCGCCCGTACAGTTAGGATCGGGTTGATCGCAATAATAATATTCATAGTTTACTTTGTGTTTTGCCGACAACCTAAAGGGCTTATTACTTTCTGTTATATAGTTCTCCAATGTTTGTGTACCCGGTCCATAGCTGTTGGCAGTAGATACTAATCCATTACCCTGATCATAAAAAAGATATTGACGGGAGTAGCTGACATAATTGAAATAATCATAATCATTCGGCTGCGTGCTTTGGATCCTGATTATATACTGCGCCGGCCTGATGATAGGCGCCTGGCTCTTAATGGCCTGGCTTGCAACAAAACAGAAAATAAACAGTGATAAAAATTTACCGGCAAACTTTTTTTCATTCATAAACTTAAGTTTAGTTGTCATCGTAGATTATTTATTCATCATCTTCTAATTCGATGCGGTTCGTTATTTTTTTATCTAATAATTCACTTCTTTGATTACCATTTCTGAATACTGACCATTTTCCAACATAGCCCGGATACCATATTTATAGCGGGTGTTGGCAAGCAGTTCATTATCCAGCAACTCATTCACCTTCCCGCCAATTACTTTATACAGGTTCAATGGTTCTTTTTCGTCCCCGCGAAATATCTCTATGCTTTTGATGGCGATGCCCTCACTTAATTTCCATCGCAGATAAATCATTCTCTTCTCACGGTCCACATCTGTTTCGATATTGTCGATCACTTTGCGTGTAAGCTTAGGAAGTGATATTACTGTAAGCGTTTTTGTTTCGGGTGAAAGATGACCCGCTTCATCTGTTACGGCAATCCGATAACTGTATTTTTTTTCAGGTATGATTTTGTCATCACTATACCGGGTCAGGTCTTTCCTTTTAGTTCGAAGTACCGTATCCCAGCCGTTTGCGTCTGCCAGTTTTCTGAATAAGAAAAATTCGGCCACATCATCGTCCGTGCTGTTCACCCATTCCAGGTCTACCTTACCATCACTTAGTTTATAATCTGCAAACACCGGCGCTGTCGGCGGAATTACATCCGGCTTCAGTACTTCTATTCCTTTTGCAAGTGAAGATTGATTATGCCTGAAATCGAGCGCAGATACGGAATAGTAGATCTTATTATTTATTAAACGCATATCAAGTGTGTCATAATAAGTAGTGTTATACCAAACCGTATCAACCAACACAGCATATTCGGTTCCTTTATTCATGGTGCGAAACACCTTATAGCCTAACAGGTCTTTTTCGGGATTGGGAAGCCATTTCAATACGACATGACCATTGCTGTCAGCAACGCCGGTCAGACCGGTTGGCGATTGTGGTGGTATGGAATCTTCAGGCTGGTAGAGATACGGAAAGGATGTTCTTGATATTCCTTCCGTACTGATCGCCTTCACAACGATGTATCCCGCAGCCAATGTATCAGGCAATATGGCTGATGATGCGGCCGGTTCAATATTTTTTACGATTGAATTATAAGGGCCTTCGGTGATCGGCGCATATTGTATTTCAAATCCATTGATTTTTTTCCGGATGCTGTCTTCAAAGTACCAGCTCACTCCTGCTATACCTGCTGCATTCATCCGGAGACCGGTGATACCCGGCACTCCCTCTAATAGCGGCAGGCTTTTACAAGTTGCAATAGATGACCATGGACCTCTTTCACCAAAAACGCTGATACCCGCCACACGATATTTATAACTTGCTCCCTCAGTTACTGCAGTATCCGTAAATATTACCGCACTGGGTAAATCAGGATTACTGTTTTGACCAAGACTTGTGTACGGTTTATTGGTTAAATTTCTAAAAGTGGTTCCTCCATCTGTTGAACGCTGAACAATAAAACCGTTGTAATAGGATTTAGTACGCCCCATATCCCAGCTAAGTACAATGGATTTGCTTGAAGGCTCTGCAGATATATCTGACGCTTGCGGCAGTTCTGATACTTCGAGCGGTGACACGAACAACATCGCCGTATCACTTTTAACCAGTGCTTTAGGTCCGGCACTATAAATACGATAGAAATATTTTTCATTGATACGTGTAGCTGTGTCGGTATAGCCAAGCCCTGCCAGGACAGCAACAGGATAATCGTTGTCAGCAGCATACATACCAAATAAAAAGCGTTGCTTATTTTCTTCAGCCTTACTTAGCAAGGTTGCACCAGGACCGGGAACCTTACCTGGTTTAGCAGCATTATTCAGATCCACATCAAAAGTTTCTCCATACAGTGCCTGTGCCATTACTGCGGCATTATCGTTGATCTCAATTATATGTTCCCAGTATTTAAGCGAATCTTTAATTGCCTGGTAGGATACAAACGATCTGATCTGATCGGCCCCGGTGAGTATATTATTATCACGCAATATGGTGCGGCGTTCAATTATAAATCCGTATTTCATAGCCATGCGCCAGCTCACTTCGTTTACAGGCGCCCACCTGATCTTTATTTGCCTGTTTCTTACAGAATAGATCGCCTGGATCCCTACATGCACAGTAGTTGTTGTTTTAGGATTTTTTCCTGTAGCATTTGTTTTCGCAGGTGTTTTTTGTGCCACCAGTGAATTATTATGACCGATCATGATCAGCATCACTGCAATAATTGATAAACCACGCTTCATTTTCATTTCAGTTTTCTTTATTATTTTTTTAATCACAATTGGATATCTTTTATTTATTACCATTGATTACCGGAACATGAAGCCGAAATACTCAAATTGTATGTGTCGCCACCTGACATCACGAAATTGTACATGTTTGCATAGTTGGAATACCAGCTCTGCCAGGGATTATCTAATGTGAACTGGTTACCGCCGTTATAGTTATCGGAGGTCATCGTCACATTATAGGCACCTGCCGGAAGAGTGATGCTTATATAGTCACCATACCAACCTGTTGGGAAATTATAATAATAAGTACCCTGGCTTCCTTCAAAGCTTATGCTGAAAGAATTATAATAGCAATCAGAAATATAAGATGTCAAATTAATGGTAACGATTCCGGGAACATAGCAACTGCCATTGCTGCAGCAGGTGCCGTTTTGATTGGCATAAGCCTGTCCTTGTTCATTCAGTGCATTTATGGCAAGCTGGTTTGCTGCAGCCTGGCTTACTGTAGAACTATAGGTACCGGCCGGAATCGAATACGTAACACTGCCTCCTGTTTCACCACTGCCACAGGTATTATTGCTGCGTGTAAAGGTTCCTGTTTGCAGTTCATTAAAGAATTGTGTCTCGATCGGGTTATGATAAGTAAATAAAGCGCCGTTTCCTCTTGTATAATTAAAGTTATCAGGTCCATTCCAGCTTGTAGCCTGTTTAATAGCAAAGTCAACTTTATAATCACCCATTGTCATGAATGGAAAAGGCTTGGTAACGATATCACGCATTTCAACCGGTATCTGGTTAATATTACCGGTACTTAATGAATTACGATACGCTTCACTATTAAAATAATCGACCCATATCTGTGTCATTCGCTGACGCTTTGCACACAACCAACAGGGCCTGTACCATTCATACATCGGGTAACTCAGCGGCGCATTAGCCATATTGCTCAATTTCTTGTTGATGATCTTGGTGCGCAGCTCAATAAAGTCGAGATTAAATACTTTGTTGAGGTCATAGATATAAGGAAGCCTGTCATACAAGATCGTATTGTAAGTTCCGCTTGTTAATGCATTCAAATAATAGCTTGAAATAGATATTGCTTTTACAGGTATCAACCCGATATCAGTGATGGAAGTATCGCGGACAATTACAATATTCTCCGAAGGGAAGAATGTTGGATACTTCAACAGGTCCTTGATTTTGTTATTATAGTAGTATTCATTGTCGAGCTGCGCGATCGCTTCAATAAGCGGCTTGTTTCCTGTAAGTGGTGTGGGCGCCAGCTCTGCAAGTTCAAATCCTTCATATTGCTGTGATACATTTGCCTGCAGATCTATTACATCACTTTCAACTCTTCCTACAACAGGTGTTGGATTCATTTGCTGCAATGCATTGATTTTGGCAGCAAGCGTTGTATAGTTACTGGTTTTAAAATTCACTTCAATGATTGGCCGGGTAGTATCGCTTACAAGACCACCTACATAACCCAGACCATACATCTCCATGATATAATTGGTATTTGTTTCCAATTCCGGTGGAATGGTATAAGAGGCCAGCTTGGCGGTACCGTTGTAAGTAACATCAGTGGTAGCTATCAACACTTTTCCCGTTGCTTTATAAAACTTAGCTTTCCAGCTATTGAATGAACTGAACAGGTCATTACGATTGGTGGTAGTGAAGATCTTACCCTGGCTTATTTCATTTTTATAGAAAAACCGCTGATTCTTGAACGGATACATGTACCCGATATTCTCATCAGGAATATTAGGCGGGTTATCACCGGTTTTAAAATTTACCGTTGTGGTTTCAAGCAAGGGAGTACCATCCGTATTGGTCAGGTTGATCCAGGTTCCCGATACAAGTTTTTGGTATTGAATTTTTACATTGAGTGTATAATCGGTTTGTGCTGTAAATGCACTGTCAGGATATAATGTGATCTTGGTACTATCGACAGACAGTTTATAGATACATCCAAACTGCTGACCGCCTTTTGTAAAATAGATGGATGAAACATGCGGACGGTAGGTTTCCTGTGATGCGCCCTCTTCATCGGCTGGTAATTCAAACGGTCCTTCCGGGGGAGTAAGACAGTTAACAACAGGCCGGGCAAACAAACTTACATTTTGTGCATTATTTGCAGGAGTTACAGAGGTTACCACTTTAAACTCATCAAAGTCAAGTTCTCCATTAGTGCCCTGAACTAATGTACAGTCATCGCCAAAAGAGAATTTAAGATTTAGATTCACCTTGACCAAACCTCCAAGCAGCCTGACATTGATATTCAGAAATCCGCCGAACCAGGATGGCTTTGGTAATCTTGCTTCCAATACAGCTATTGCTGCTCCTTTAATGATCGGTATCTTCTTTTTGATCGGTCCCAATTTAACTCTTACACCACACTCACCTTGCAGATAGGCATACACTCTTCCTTGTGCATACCATCCATTTATACCGGGCGTCTCATTTGTTTGCGAGCAAATCATATTAGAATAATCTTTTATCATCACATCAAAACCCATCCCTGCCTGGAAGCTTGCATATAATATCAGGAAACGAACATCACCTGTATTCAAACTCACACCGGCACCAAATGCAATACCTTTTCCATCCTTTATATCTTGTGCTTCACCTACGCCCACATTCGATTCATATTGGATATGATTTTGTATCATCAGGTTTTGTAACGCAACCGGCAGTGGCGGAAACGCCGGCAGATTATGTCCGAGCATGAAGTATGAACTCGTGCGTACACTAATTGGTCCAATGCCGATTTTTATACCAATGGGATCTGTAGGTGTGCCCATATGCAGGTACCAAATGGAAGGATCGATATGAAGAACTGCCCAGCCTGCTCTTCCACCTGCACCAACTCCGGAAATAAAATTTCCAGGCGTGGTTACATACAGATCAAAATTTGCATGGAATATATTGTTATTAAAATCATAGCTTATTCCTAAAACTGCCCTGAGGTCCATATCAAATGATGTGGGGATAGAACCATTGTAAAGTGATTTAGCCGCCGTTGTTGGGTCTAATACTTTTGTGTCCATTAATCCTTTGAGCGAATCAGGAGAGAGACCTTTTATTTTATCTTCAATTGTCTTGAATTGATCCTGCATAAATGTTACTGCATTACCACCCGGCAATTCATTTAACTTTAAAGGCGCCATAATTTTTGCATAACCATAGAATCCGATGTATCGCATTCCTCCATGCCGGTTAAAAGCAACTTCCAGCGATGCCTGCCCATGATCCAATTCTTTTTTACCGACATTAAATAATACCGATGCTCTTAATCCCAACCCTGCAGTCGAGTCAGGCAGATAATCAAACCCGGTAGTAACTGTGGCACCGGGTGTGTAATCACCCTTCTTCATCCGATAATAAGCGCCGCCGCCAAAACCATTTATATTTAATCCGGGACCAACCGGAATTCCATCACCGGGAAATTGCAGTATGCCATCCACAAACCAATAGCGATAACCGGCGTTACCGAATATTGCAGTTACACCGACCGCCAATGAATCATTTTGCCTGAATTTTATACCCAAGTTTATATTGCCTTTAAATCCATCACCGTACTTAGGATCATTGTCCAAAAACACCACCGTTCCATTGAGTGAAACTTTTCCTATCTGTGCATTGATCGTTATGTCTTCTATTTTGAGCCGGTCATATTTCCATTTCACCAGGCTTTCTTCCTGTACATATTTACCAACCACATACAATCTTGTTTTACCACTGAATGCAGAGTCCTGCATCGTTACCTTCAGGTTGAAGCCAATACCAACCTCTGTTGGAGAAAATGTTTTTAAGGAAATACTATCTATACTCACCGGGAACTTTCCGATCTTGATAGCACCGTTATATCCAAAGTATTGAGCAGTGAGATAGGGTGCCTGTGTTTGTATATGCAAACCCTGGAATTCAATTCCTTTAAAATCTAAAATTTTGGTGGCACGTTCTGTACCGGTCGTACCGGTCTTTGACGCGATATCCATCCGGCCATGCAACATCGCCGAGGGTCTAAACGCATTTTTATTCCCCTCTAATTGTATGTATGAGTTGGGAAGTAGCAATACGCTTGCTTTCCAAACATCAAAACTTAAAGAATCTTTTGTAACCACCCTGCATAAATAATCACCTGTGCTGCTCATCACTGCTGAATAAGCAAGGAATTTTCTTTTGATCATATCACGCTTTTCACTTTCAGTCACCTGGTTGATGCTATCAGTACGATTTACCGGGATACCGACCCGGCCGCCAAATCCTGCACGCAGCAGCCGGTTTGCCTCAAGTGCTATCCGAAAGCTGTCCACTGAAAACTGCCAGCCGGCAGCAGAACCTTTATCGATTGGAATGATGTTTTCGGTAAAAAATGATCCGGTGATCCCATTGTTATCGATGACCAGGTCATTGACTCCAAACGCTACCCGTTTGTTAGCACTATCTTTATTGACAAATGACTTGGGTAAAATAACTTTTAATTCTTTTGCGTATACTCCTCTCCATAAACTCAGAACCCCGGGATCATTACCAATATATTTTTGCTGGTATCCCTGGGGAAATACAATGTCTGCATTGTTACGATAGTCACTGAGATCGATAGCTGCATCATCTATTTTAAATCCAACACCATCTATGCCTTTTATCTCAAAACTGGGTAAATGAATGGTAGCAATGATATCATTCCAGTTGCTTACGATCGTTGAAAAGTTTGCTTTTACCAATCCGGCAATCTGGTTGCCCTGTGCATCGGTGGGGATCAATAAACTTCTTGGGAATTCAACGTCTGCATTCAATCCTAATTCTTTAAATCCGTTACAGTCGATTGAAATATAGGTTTTATCCAAACCCTGGCCTGTTTGTATATCAAATCCTCCTTTCAATACCAGGGCAGTTTTATTACCATTGATCGGTATGGCGTAGTCACCCATCAACACAAGCTTCGCATCACCGATCAACCCGCCATCTTTAGAAAGTTTTAAACCTTTTACGCCAAAAAAAATTGTTTTGTTATTGGTACCATTTGCCCCGACATTGGTTGTATTGTTTTGCGGTATATCAACTTTTGCATAAACAGTAAGCTCTGCATATCTCGATGTAAATATGGCGCTGGTTACCGCGATCTTTACAGTACTATTTCCTACCCGTTTTTTTAAACCGATCGGCAACCTGTTCAGATCAGCAGGCGATAAATAGTCGATATACCTGTTTTGTTCATCCACCTCATTGATGCTCACTTTTGCCTGGGCACGCAATTTGTCTAACTCCGGGTCGGCCGACTGGTTCCGGTAAGAATAATAGCTCTCATCAAACTCCTGGAAGTTTAGACGCCTGCTCTTATTGACGGTGGTTGCTTTAGTTTTTTTCTTATCCCTTTCATCATTTCCTGCTTGCAATGTTTGCAAATACATAAATGAAAACAGGATTAAAAAACCGGCCCGTGCTTGTAAAGTCATTCTCATATATCAGTATTTATTGCTGTAGTTATATTGTGATGATTTCATATCAGAAAGAGTATGCATAACTAAATGTTGTTGAAAAATCTTTTCCCGGTTTACCCTTTATCACGCGATACATGTACACACCATTTAAATTGAGCTGATGTTTTTTCAGCAACGTATATCCGGCCGTGAACCGACCCGCTATTATCTTTTGCATCAGTTCTTCCTGCTGCACAGTCATGTTGTAGGAAGCAGAAAAATTGGTTCTTAATTTTCTGTCTAAAAATAATTTTCCGATCATCACGGTTGGTCCGACCGTTATCATATTGTTTATACCGATTGTATTGTAGGTTGCATTCAATCCCCCGGATAGGTTAAAATTCTTTGGAACACGGACAGATGTATAATTCAGGGAAAGATTATAAAACTGGCTTGCGTTTCCTTTGGAAATAACACCTCCCTGCTCATCATAACTATCCTGGAAACTCAGGTTAACATTAAGGATCTTTGATTTTTCCTTGTCTGATCTTAAAATAAAGTTTGCATTAATATTTGCTGATTGGCTCAGCTGGCGATAATTTAATGTGTCAAGATTGGAATAAGGTGTTAGCTGGTTAATATATTGGAACTGTGGTTTGATATTCGTGAAAGTTTGGAAATTGGTGTAGCTGACACTTGATGTGAATTTTTTGCTGGCATTTATACTTGCATTAATGGCTGACACCATGCGACGATTTTTTCCTGTTTTTTCATTTTTCAAATCGTCTTTTTGAGTGCCTACACTCATACTCAGGTTCAGTTTGTTTTTAAACAACTGCTGGGCGAAATTGATCGTGATGTTTTCAAGATCATTATTAAAATAATAAGCCCCGAGTGTTTGATAACCCGGATCGATGCGCTCATAACCTATACCCAAATTGGAGCTGCCAATGGTATAAGTCATATTTGTTTTTAGCGCCTTGTAAATATTAGTGGTCGCATTTACAGTTGTGAATGCACCTACAATATCTCTTGCAAGATTTGTAATGCTATCCTTCTTTGCCCGTACGTCATTTGTGAGAAAGCTAAGTCCTGTTACTATTTCCACCTGTAATGAACGGGTGAGCTTATAACGACTTTCAACGGACATTGCAAAGTTTGCTTTGGGAAAAATATTAACTGAATCGGGGGCAATGGTCAATGAATTTTTAATATCCTGGATGCGGATCATTGAAACGGCAGCTTGCAACTTGATATCATTCAAAGCGACTTTTACACCGGCGCCGGTTCTTTTATAGCTGGCCAGGTTGTTTCCATTGTTTTCGATATAAGGAACTGCTTTTTGGAATCGTCCATAAAAACTACTGTATTGCCATTTTCCTTTTGGTTTATAATCGACTCCTGCTCCTACGATTTGAAAACCGCTCATCGTGTAAGGCGAAAAGTTCATGCTGAAGTCACCAATATGCGCCTGGATTGATTTGTACCGTGGATGAATACTTAACCTGTTGGGCAACCGCGGGTATTGATAGCTATAAGAGAAACCGGCATTCGTAAAACTGAGATTCACCGGGATATTAATGGAAAGAAAGCTAAAGTTCATATTACCACTAACCAGGTAAACAAAAGGATCTCTTAATCCGCCTGCCGTGCTTGACGAATAAGTAGTGCTTGCATTAATACCTCCTGATATTTTTAATTTTTTACCCTGCTCAAATTTTTTCCGGAAACTGCTCAACGCATTTTCAAGATCTACCTGCTGTGCAT
>Ga0105249_10003969_pt1 | contig 12764 bp, 11 predicted proteins | sample KBSS44metaG_FD_81522 | JGI IMG/M metagenome (GOLD analysis project Ga0105249, IMG submission 81522) | Switchgrass rhizosphere microbial communities from Kellogg Biological Station, Michigan, USA - KBS S4-4 metaG | ecosystem: Host-associated > Plants > Roots > Rhizosphere > Soil | place... | reverse complement strand
GAGCATCGTGTCGCCGGTCACCCGGCGGCCGATCCATCCCGGGTCGACGCCGTCGCCGGCGGACGCGACGCTCCCGGACCACTCGTGCCCGAGCCTGAGGGGATAGCCGGCCTGGCCGTCGTGGAGGTACGCCATCTCGCCGGTGAAGAACTCGACGTCGGTGCCGCACAGGCCGACCCGCTCGACATCGACGACGACCTGACCGGGCTCCGCAACCGGCGGCTCGACGTCCTCGACGGCGAACCGCCTCGGCCCGGCAAGGACGAAGGCCCTCACCGGACGGGGACGCGCGTACAGTCCATCGAACCCGATCCTCGACTCGATTTCCGTTCCCGGGAGAATACGTCCGTGCCAGCCCGCCGAAGCTCGAGCGCGAGCCATCGGGTCCGCGTGCTCCCCAGCCGGGCGCACGTGCCCGTCGAGCGGTTTGCCGGCATTGCGTACGCCCGATTCGCGATGGGCGGCCCGGTCACGCTCGAGATCGAGATCGACGGGCCGATCGAGGATCACACGATCTACCCGATCGAGCGGGTCCGCGAGCCACGTGTCGCCGGCAGCATCCTGACCTTCGAGCTTCCGTCGCCCGAGAGCGTCGTCGTCACGATCGGTGGCCTCGAGCGACTCTTCCTGCTGCCCGATTCGTTCGAGGACGAGGCTCCCGCTCAGGGGTCGACGGGCGCGATCGGTGTCAGCGATGTCGTCGACGTCATCGATGTCGTGGCCCTCGGCGCCGACCCGACCGGCATCGCGTTGGCGACCACGGCCCTTCAGGCCGCGATCGAGGCCGCGGCGGCACGGCCGGGCGGAGCCACGGTCTTCCTTCCGCCGGGCGTGTTTCGGACCGGGACGCTCACGCTCCGGAGCAACGTCACCCTCCATCTCGCCGCCGGTGCCGTCCTCCAGGGCTCGGCCGACCCAGCCGACTATCCGCTCGACCCGGGGCGCCACGAGACGGGCGCCGACGCCGACCTTCCGCCCGATGCCCGCTTCCTCGGCCGGACGATGACGTTCTCGCGACTGCTGCTGATCGACCGCGCGGAGCATGTCCGGATCACGGGCCGCGGGACGATCGACGGTGATGGCACCTTCCTGCGCACGCGGCACGACGCCGTTCCGAACCTCCTGCGCATCCGCCGGAGCGCCCACGTCGCGATCGAGGACGTCTTGTTCCGCGATGCGGCCGCGTGGTCGGTGCACGTTCTCGCCTCGAGCGATGTCGCGTTCCGCAACGTCAAGGTCATCAACGACCGGACGAACCTGAACACCGACGGGATCGACGTGGACATGTCGTCCGACGTCACGATCGATCGGGCGTTCATCTGGACGAAGGACGATGCGATCTGCGTCAAGGCCACCGGCAACGGCGACCTGTCAGGCGACCCACGCCGGATCGCCGTCACGAACAGCCTGGTGAGCTCGCTCGACGCCGCGCTCAAGATCGGGAGCGAGACGGATGCCTCGACCTTCCGGGACGTCCGGTTCGAAAACGACTTCGTGTTCGACAGCGGTCGCGCGATGTCGGTCGTCGTCCGTGACGGTGCGGCGATCGAGCGCGTCGCCTTCCGGGGGATCCACGTCGGGCCGAAGGTGGACCATCTCGTGGAGCAGGTGATCGGCGTACGCGATCCGAACGCGGCGCTCGGCACGATCCGCGACCTCTCGTTCGAGGACATCGTCGCCCCGACGTTCGTTCCGCCGCCGAGCAACTGGACGTGGTACGCCCAGTTCCGGCCCGGCCGGCCCGGCCCGGAGGCCGAGATCAACGTGTTCGAGGGTGCGGACGCGGAGCACGCGGTCGATGGCCTGCGGCTTCGCCGGGTCGTCGTCAACGGTCGTCATCTGCACGATGCCGCGACCGCCCACGCGGTGGCCAACCTGACGATCGGAGCGAACGTCCGGAACGTGACGATCGAGTGATGCCGGGCGGCGCCTCTGCGGGGAGGCCCGAGGGTCCCCGCCGTCAGCGGTGGCCGTTCGCCATCCGGATGGCGTCGGGACGGCGGCGCAGGCGGGACATCGCGATGATCCCGACGATCGGTCCGAGCGCGAGCAGGCCGAACGCCACGCGCCAGCCCGTCCCGTCGCCCGGATCCAGGAGCCCGACCCCGAGAATCGTCACGCCGGTCAGCAGGAACCCGGCCGCGGTCTGGATCGCGAGGGCGGAGCCGGCCGTTCCCGGAGGCGCGAGCTCCGAGATCGCCGTCGAGAACTGGGCCGAGTCGGCCACGACCGTCACGCCCCAGACGACCGCGAGCGCGAGGGTCAGCGCCGGTGGCGCACCGAACAGGAAGCCGACCGCGATCGCGCAGCTCCCCGAGAGGGCCATCGCGATCATCGTCAGCGTCGTGCGGCCGAGGCGGTCGGCGAGGAAGCCGGCGGCCACGCAGCCGATCCCGCCCGCGCCGACGACCACGAACGCGGCCAGGCTCGCCGGGCCCGGATCGCCCAGCCCGCCCGCCGCGAAGCTGGCCGCGAGGAAGAGCGGCACCCACGTCCACATCGCGTAGAGCTCCCACATGTGGCCGAGATAGCCGAGGTTGGCCAGGCGCACGGACGGCGCCCGAAAGGCCGACCGGGCAACCTCGAGGCTGAACCGGGGCGCGGCGACGTTCCACGGGCCGTTCGACGCACCGGCGAGAACGATCAGCCCGCCGACGACCCCGGCCGCGCTGGCGGCGGCGACGGTCAGGCGCCAATCGAGACCCTGGCTCGCTCCGATGGCCCGGAACAGGTACGGCAGCGCCGAGCCGACCGTGAGAGCACCCACGAGGACGCCGATCGCCAGGCCCCGCTCGCGGATGAACCAGCCGGCGAGGAGCTTCAGCCCGATCGGATAGACACCGGCCAGGGCGACGCCGGTGAGGACGCGGAACGGGATCGCCGACGCGGCGTCGTGCGCGACGAACGCGAAACCGAGATTCCCGGCCGCCGCGAGCAGAGCCCCGGCGGCGAACAGCGCGCGCGCCGGCAGGACATCGGCGGCGGCCGAGGCGGCGAGGGCGAGCGCGCCCGCGGCGAAACCGAGCTGGACCGCGATCGCGAGCGCCGGCAGGCCGAGACGGTCGAGGTGCCACTCGTTCGCGAGGAGCGGGGCCACGGCCGACGCGCTGAACCATGGCGCCATCGCAAGCAGCTCGCCGGTCGCGACGATCGCGAGCAGCCGCCAGCGCCGCGGGTCCTCAGCCGACGGGTCGGCTCGGGCCATCCGGACGCATCGTGTAGACGAGGCACTCCCCGCGCAGGACCTCGGTCCCGTCCTGGCGCCGGGCGATGCAGCGCAGCCGGGTGATCGGCTTGTCCGCGCGCGATTCGACGACCTCCGCCTCGGCGACGACCGTGTCCCCGATGTAGACGGGCGCCGGGTAATCCCATTCCTGGTGGAGGAAGACGCTTCCGGGGCCGGGCAGCTCCATCGCGACGAGGGCGTTGAAGAGGGCCGTCGTCAGCCCGCCCTGGACGACGAGCCGTCCGACCCGCGTCGCCGCGGCGAAGTCGGGATCGAAGTGGAGCGGATTGCGATCGCCGGAGAACCGCGCGAAGGCCTCGACATCCTCCGCGCTGATCGTCCGCGTCCAGGTGGCCTTGGTCCCGACCGGCGGTGGATCCCAGCTCATCTCGCCGCCAACGGTACCGCAGGGCGGCTCGTGCCACGGGACGTCGGCGCGGTCCAGCGGGCGACGTGCGCCCGCGTTCGTCAGGCGGTCGCGTAAGCGTCGTCGATCGTGACCGGCGACACGGTCCCCGACGCGAACCGCCAGCCGCCGAGATGCAGGTGGTTCGGGTCCAGGGCCTCCCACTCCTCGGCCAGCCAGGCCGCGAACGCGTGATCCACGGACGCCGGCAGGCCGATGAGCAGGTCGCGCATCGGCGCCAGGAGCAGCAGCGGACCCGGTCCGAAGAACCGCCCAACCGTCTCCGGGGCGAGCAGCATCGAGGCAGCGATGCCCGCGCCGGTCTGGAGCGCCAGGACGGGCACGCCATCGATCGGCTCGCGGACCACCAAATCCGGGTCGCACCGCGCGGCCTCGTCGCGGACGTTGGCCAGGGCCTGCTCGGCGACGGTCTCCACGCCGACCCCCCAGCGCTTGAGCTGGTCGCCGTCGACCATCGTCAGGGCCGGCCCGATGTCGACCCCGAACCCGACGAGGATCCCCGGCGGGAGCATGATCCGGACAGGATCGATCGGAAACGGGTACGGTCGCACGCGCGGCAGCATCGGCAGGACGTCCGCCCGGGCCTTCGTCCACGGACGATCCGGATCCACCCGGTTCATCGCGGCGAACAGGGTCGCATCGTCGGCGCGGGTCATCCCCGGCCCCAGGGGCTCCCCCTCGAAGATCTCCGCGGTCCCGCCGCGGACGTTGACTCGGCGGTTCCCACGGACCGATCGTCCGAGTGGTCGGACCGGCCGGGCCTTCTTCTTCGACATGACGGCATCGTCGCAGGCGGCCCTTGCCTGCCGATCAACTCGCCATTCACGCCGACGTATCTGCCGGCGCCGGTTCCCCGCCGCGATCGACGACCGGGGGCTCCTCGTCGCCGTCACGCTCGATCGGATCGGAGCTCGCGTGCTCACGCCGGGCGAGGACGACGAACGGCAGGGCGAAAGCGGAGATGACCGCCGACACCAGGTACGCCGGCCCGTAGCCGTTGACGTCGGCCACGCGACCGAGCGCGGGCTGGGCGACGACGCCGCCCGCCGACGCCATCAGCGAATCGAACGACAGGACGGTCGCCCGCTGCTCGGACGGAATGATCCCGTTGATGAACGCCTGGCGGAGCGGCCCGACGACGGCGAAGACGAAGGACCACGCGGCGAGCAGGAGGAGCGCCACGACGAATGCGTGGGTCAGCCCGAGGAGGACGAGGAGGACGACGTTGAGCGCCCCGCCGATCAGGAGTGCGCTCGTTCGCCGGCCGAACAGGCGCCGCACCCGTGTGACCGTCAACCCTCCGACGATCTGGACACCCGCGACGATCGCGGCGGCCAGCCCGGCGATCCCGTAGGCCGTCCTGTCGCCGTACAGCTCGAGCAGATACGGCTGGGCCGCGTAGAAGACGAAGATCCCCGCGCCCGCGCTGAACGGCGCAGCGAGCATCAGCCAGCGAACGGGCGGATTGCGGAAGCCGCCGTCGATCGAGCCACGGACAACGTTCCGGACCGCCGCGACCGGGCTGACGTTCCGCTGCGGCGTGAAGCCGAGATCGTGCATGAACCGGATCGCGACGACCATCGTCACGCCGAGCATCGCCGCCCGGATCAGGTACGGGACCCCGAGGTTCGTCGCCTGCGCGATCACCCCGCCCGACACCGTCCCGATCAGCATCGCCACGCCGCCGACCGTCTGTGCCCGTCCGAAGATCCGCTCGAGGTCGCCGGTGTCATCGGTCGCCGCGAGTGCGTCGACGAGCCATGCCTCGGTGGCGCCCGAGAAGAACGTGAAGCCGAGCCCGAGCAGGATCGACGCGATCGCCCAGCCGATCAGCGGCGCGTGGACCTGCCACATGACCAGGTAGAGCAACGTGGAGAGGAGCAGCGTCGCGGCACCGAGCACGTACGAGAACTGGCGGCCGCGGGTGTCGGCGACGACCCCGGTCGGGACCTCGAAGATCACCTGGCCGAGGGTGAAGAACGCGTTTGCCGCAAAGGCCTCGGCGTTGTTCAGCCCGGCATCGAGCAGGAAGATCGTGTTGATCCCCCAGATGAACGACGACGCCAGGGTCGTGAGGAGCGTCAGGACGAGATAGGTCCGCTCGACCGAGCGGACAGGAGCAGCCATCGGGTCGGACGGTACCACCGGCATCATCGCGCCTTGGGCGGGGTCGCGAAGGGAGTTTTCAGATTCGACGGCCCGGCGCCCGGCGCGCCGATCCCCGACGCCCGGTCCCGGGCGCCGGCGGTACGCGTCGGGCGAGCGCGGCGCCAAGGACGAGCCAGCCGATGGCGATCCCGATCGCATTGAGAATCACATCGTCGATGTCGATCGCTCGGTAGGCGAACCCGAGCATCGCCGAGATCGCGAGCTGGGCGGCCTCGATCGACACGCCGCCGACGATCGTCAACGCGATCAGGCCACGCGGGCCGCGCAGGATCCCGAAGAGCAGCGGCAGGTAGATCCCGGCCGGCGTCAGCACGAAGAGATTCAGGATCGCAATCCGCGTCGCGATCGGGGGCGCATGGCCGGCGACGACCGGCCAGATCGTCGCGAACGGAACCGGGTTCAGTCCACCGCCGGCGATTGACGCCGCCGCAGGCCGGCCATCGGCGAGGAGGCCCGGATCGAGCGGGATCGGGAAGAGGGCGACGTTGGCCAGGACGGCCAGGTGGGCGAGGGCCACGAGGGCGACAACGGTCCGGTTCCGGGCGGTGCCGAGCGCGACGATCGCGAGCCCGATCGGGACCGCTGCGACGTAGACCCAGCTCCCATCCAGCATGCGTAGCCTCCGGACCGAGGACGCGCGACGCCGGTGCGTTGCGTCGCGCGGTGCGGGAGCGTCCGGTGTGGTTCGGGGTTGACCGCGCGCCGAAGGTACGGCCTTCGGATGGCCGATCGGGTCGGTGCGTCTGCGTCGTTCGAGGGAGGACGATCGGGTCTCTGAACGGGGCGTTCGTCACCCCCCGCCGTCATCCAGACAGACGAACCCCGACCGATGGAAAGGAACCTGATGGCCCACCCGATGACTCTGCCCGGGAGTCGGATTCGCAAGCTGCTCGTGGTGTCGATGGCGCTCAGCCTGACGCTCGCCTCGTCCGGCGCCGTGGATGCCGCCTACCAGTACTCGACGACGACGAAGATCTATGCCTGCGTCAACAAGGTGACGAAGGTGGCCCGGATCGTCGTCCCGAGGACCGGCCTGCCAGCCTGCAAGTACGGCGAGAAGCTCGTCGCCTGGTACAAGATCGGCGCGCGGGGCGCGACGGGTGCGACCGGAGCCGCGGGCCCGCAGGGGCCGGCCGGCGCGGACGGCGCGGACGGCGCGGACGGCGCAACGGGCCCGCAGGGTCCCGCCGGCGCGGACGGAGCCACGGGCCCGCAGGGGCCTGCGGGTGCTGACGGCGCCGCTGGAACGAACGGAGTCGACGGTGCCGCAGGCCCGCAGGGACCAGCCGGTGCCGACGGGGCGAACGGGGCCGACGGCGCTGCCGGCGCCGATGGGGCGAACGGGGCCGACGGCGCTACCGGGGCTGACGGTGCCACGGGCCCGCAGGGTCCGGCCGGTGCCGACGGTGCCGACGGCGCCGCGGGTCCGCAGGGCCCGCAGGGTGATGTCGGGCCGATCGGACCGCAGGGTCCGGCGGGTGCCGACGGCGCGACCGGTCCACAGGGTCCGGCGGGTGCCGACGGCGCTGACGGCGCCCCGGGTCCGCAGGGTCCCGCAGGCGCTGATGGGACCGACGGGGTCGACGGCGCGACCGGCCCGCAGGGTTCGGTCGGACCGGCCGGACCGCAGGGTCCGGCTGGACCGACGGGCGCCGACGGTCCGGCCCTCGGCGGCATCGTCATCGTCTCGTCGTCCGTCGTCACGAACGGATCCACCGTCTCGAGCGCGTCGGCCTCGGCGAGCTGTGCGGCCGGCCACGTGATGCTCAGCGGCGGCGCCCGGATGACGACCACGGACAGCCCGGATCTCGTCCAGCTGATGTCGTCGTACCCGAGCGCGACCGACACGTGGACCGTGACCGGCTCCGCGAGCGTGAAGAACAGCAAGGTCTGGACGATCCAGGCCTTCGTGGTCTGCTCCGCGTAGCGCATCTCTGATCGGGCACGACCGGTCATCAGACGCCCCGTCGACTTCGGTCGGCGGGGCGTCGCCATGTCACCTCCGGCCGATGGCGTCGCGAAGCTCCGACTCGGACCTCGGCGAGCCGGCCGCGGGTCCCCGCTCGCAGACGCGCGGCATTGCTTGACCGCCGAGCCGCGGTCCCGGCGGTCCGGGTCCCTCGGCCCGGCCGAACGGGCCAGTTGTCACCTTGGAGGCGGCCCGCGGGGACGGCAGCATGCCTCCCATGGACGTTCAGCCGCAGGGCGACCTGCAACTCACCAACCTCATCGACTCGTCGGTTTCCCGACGCCGCTTTCTGCGCGGCGCGGCCCTCACGGGCGGCGGCCTGCTCGCCGCCGGGATCGCCGCGTGCGCGCCGAGCGCTGCCCCGGCGAGCTGGACGTACCGGTCGCCATCGGCGGGTGCCGCTGCCGCCGCCTCGGGCCTTCCCGCGCAGGCTGCGTCGGCCGCGCCGACGATCTGCCCGGTGCCGAGTGCGAGCGATGGCCATGCCACGGCATCAGCTGAGCCGGCCGCGTCGGCCGCCCCGAACGGCCCCGTCCCCGCGGGTTGGACCGAGCACGACGTCACGGCCCGATCGACCGTCCGGCGCTACATCGGCAACCTCGCGCCGGCCCTCAAGGACGTCTACGGCGAGGCCGCGTTCGCCAAGCTCGTCGACATCCTCGGCGCCGGCGACGCGTACCCGGAACTCAAGCTCAAGCCCTCGTTCGCGCAGGTCCCGCAGCTGGCCCTCAGCGACGCGCTGAAGCCGCTGACGCCCGAGATGGACGGCGGCGTCAAGGTGTTCAAGCTGACCGTCGACGAGATCGACCAGAAGATCGACGAGCTCAAGCCGACCGTCGCGGCTCTCGGCTACAACGGCCAGTGGCCCGGTCCGACCATCCGCGTGACCCAGGGCGACAAGATTCGCGTCGTGGTCACGAACAACCTCAAGGAGACGACCGGGGTCCACTTCCACGGGGTCCTGTTCGACGACTTCTTCCAGGACGGCGTCCCGTTCGTCACCCAGAAGCCGATCGTCCCCGGTGAGACCTACACGTACGAGTTCACCGCGGGCAATGCCGGCTCACTGATGTACCACTCGCACCACAACGCGAGCGACCAGGTCGGCCGCGGGCTGCTCGGAGCGTTCATCGTCGAGCCGAAGGCGGATCGGGTGAAGGCCGACCGCGACTTCATCTGGATCTCCAACGACTCGATCGGCGGGTTCACGATCAACGGCCACGGCTTCCCGGCCGTCCTGCCGGTGCTCGCGGCCAAAGGCGAGACGATCCGGATCCGGTTCATGAACGAGGGGATGATGATGCATCCGTGGCATCTCCACGGCCACGTGATGAAGGTCATCGAGCGCGACGGCCGGCCGCTCGGGACGGCCGCGTTCGAGTGCGACACTCTCGGCGTCAACCCCGGAGAGCGCTACGACGTGCTCGTCACGGTCGACCGGCCCGGCATCTGGGCGTTCCACTGCCACGTCCTCAACCACGTCGAAGGGATGACCGGCATGTTCGGCATGGTCAGCACCCTGATCGTGGTCCCCGAGAAGGCCCACGTCGACGCCATCGTGAGCGCCCTGATCAGCTGAGCGGGGTTGGCCCGACCAGCTGCGCCTCGAGCCGGTCGGCGGCCGGCAGGACCAGGCGGCTCGCGACCAGCGCCGAGAGCGCGACCGAGATCGTGACGAGGGCGACGATCGCAACGGTGCTCGCGGCGAGGAAGATCGCGAGGGCCACGCCGAGGGCTCCGATCCGGAACGGATGGGCGAGGACGAGGAGCGCCGCCACCCGGATCCGGTCGCGGGCCGGCCGGCCGCTCCGCTGCGGGTCGACGAGGATCGGCCAGAGCGTCCATGCGAGCAGCCACAGCCCAACGAGCCCCCACGCCGCGAGCGTCGCGAGCACCCAGCCGAGGGGCGACGTGCTGGTGATCCCGAGGGTGACATTGGCGGCGAGCACGAGCGATGCCGCGACGAGCGACGCGCTGACCGCGAGGGTCTGCCGAACGTCGAGCCGCCACGCATCCGCGGCGTCCCAGAAGGACACCGCTTCGCCTCTGACGATCCGGGTCGAGACGCGGAACAATCCCGCCGTCGGCAGGCCGAGGAGCGGCAGCAGCACCAGGGCGAGGGGCGTCGCGAGGTTGGCGATGAGCAGGATGATCGCCGTGACCGACCAGACGACATTCGCCGGCAGGAGCCGCCAGGAATGGAAATAGGCATCGTGCAGGGCGGTCGCGATCGCGCCCCGCAGGGACGGGCCGGCGGGGAGGTCATCGACGGCCGCCGGCGCGCCGCCCTCGTCGCCCCCGACCTCGCCCCCGACCTCTGCCGAGCGGAGCGCCCGAGCGTCAGCCCTTGACGCCACTGGCGGCGATCCCTTCGACGAAGTAACGCTGGAAGAAGACGTAGATCGCGAGAATCGGCAGCGTCGCGAGGACGACGACGGCCATCAGCGGCGGGTAGTTCGTCGACATGCCGCCCGCGAACCGGAAGAAGTTCAGGGCGATCGGGATCGTGAAGTAGTCGTTCTCGCGGAGCAGGATCAGGGGCCAGAAGAAGGCGTTCCAGGACCCCTGGAACTGGAGGATCGCCACCGCCGACAGGGCCGGCGTCGCGAGCGGCAGCATCACCCGCCAGAAGGTCGTGACGAAGCCGGCCCCGTCGATCCGGGCGGCCTCCTCGATGTCCTTCGGGATCGACAGGAAGTACTGGCGCATCAGGAAGATGTTCGCGCCCATTGCCGCCATCACGACGACGACGGCGAGGTACTCGCCCGGGCCGCGCGTCAGCCCGACCGCGTTGAACATCAGGTAGACCGGGATCAGGCGGAGCTGGTCCGGCATCATCAGGGTCGACAGGACGACCAGGAACAGGATCTCGCGACCCGGGAACCGGAGACGAGCGAAGGCATATCCGGCGAGGCTCGCGAGGACGAGGTTCGAGAGCGTGATCGCGAGGGCGATCCCGGCGCTGTTGGCGAACAGGCGGAAGATCGACGGGTTGAGCTTCTCGAAGACGTAGTGCCACGCATCGAGCGTGAAGGGCTGCGGGATGAACGTCAGCGCTGTGGAATCGGGCAGCGTCTTGAACGACGTGATGACCGACCAAGCGAACGGGATGAACATCAGGATCGCGTAGCCGATCAGCACGACGTAGGCGAGCTTGCGGCGGGTGCTCGCCCCCCGATCTCCGACATGGCCGGTCGCTGCAGCGGTGACGGGCGGCGCCGTGACGATCGCGGCCGCGCCGCTCGCGGCCGCGCCCGCCTTCGGATCGAAGGTCATCGCTCCATCCTCACCATGCCGGCGCCGTCCCGAACAGCTTCCGCTGGATCACGGTCACGGCAAAGATCAGCGTGAAGAGGATGAGCCCGACCGCGGCCGCCTTGTCGAAGTCGGACTTGAAGAAGGCCAGGTTGTAGAGGTAGAGGACCGGGGTCATCAGAGCGTTCTGCGGGTCGCCGTTCGAGCCGCCGGCGAGGGCGGCCTGGTCGAACAGCTGGAACGCCCCGATCACCGCCACGGTGGCCACGAAATAGTGGCCCGGCTTCAGCAGCGGGAACGTGATCCGCCAGAACATCTGCCACGAACCCGCCCCGTCGATCGCGGCCGCCTCGTAGATCTCGCCGCTGATCGTCTGGAGCGACGCCAGGTAGAAGCGCATGAACGTCCCGGATGTCGTCCAGGCGTTCAGGAGGATGATCGAGTTCAGCGCCGTGTTCGGGTTGCCCATCCAGTTCTGGTTGGGGTCGAAGCCGAGGGCGCCGAAGATCGGGTTCAGGCCGAGGGCGGCGCGGGCCTCGTTGAAGAACCCGTCCGGGGCGGCGAGGAAGATCCACAGGATCGTGATCGCCGCCGACGATGCGATCGACGGGAAGTAGTAGGCGGCCCGGAAGAACGTCCGGCCGCGGATCTTCTGGTTCACCAGGACCGCGAGGAACAGCCCGATCGCCATCGTGAGCGGCACCCAGACGGCGGCGTAGTAGAGGATGTTCGTGATCGACCGGACGAAGATCGGGTCCTTGAGGATCGTCTGGTAGTTCGTCGCCCCGATGAACGCGCCGGCCCCGTTCCGGATGTTCCATTGGAAGACGCTGACGAAGATGGCGTACGCGATCGATCCGATGTTCAGGACCAGGTAGAGCGCCATCGGGATCGCGATGAACGCGTAGCCGGCGATCCACTCGGATCGCCGGCCGGTGCCCGTCGAGGCGCGTGGGTCACGACCGGTCGCGATCGCCATCCGCGTGCCTCCTCTGGGGTGAAGCGTGCGTCGGCCGCCGCCGGGGTCCGGCGGCGGCCGTCGAAGACCTAGCCGGCGAGCGCCGCGTCGACCGCAGCCTTGGTGGCGGCGATGACCGCGTCAGCGGAGTACGTCTTGCTCGTGAGCTCCTTGGTGAAGGCGTCCTGGAACGCCTTCTGGACGTCGGCGTAGTTCTTCATGAACCCCGAACCGGGCTTCGCGAACGCGGCCTGGCCGGCAAGGATCTCCTTGCCCTTGGGGGTCGGCACGTCCGAGCGGGACGGCAGGGCGACACCGCCCTCGGTCCACTTCGTCATGCCGTCGACGCCGACGAGGTACTGGAGCAGGACCCACGCCTGATCCTTGTTCTTCGAGTCCGCGCCGATCGCGTAGGCGGCCGTGTACGAGATCGTCACCGGGCTGCCTGACGTGCCGGTCGGCACGTTCGCCCAGGCGTACTTGACGGCAGGGAACCCGGACGTCATCGCCGGGTCGAGCCAGCCGCCCTCGAACGTGATCGCGGCATGCTTCTTGCCGAGCGCGTCGCCGCACCAGCCATCACCCATGTCGCTCGCGGTCATGCCGAGCCCGTTCTTGAACAGGTCGAGATACCACTGCACGGCGGCCTTGGTCTCGGCGGTATCGACCTTGTTGGTCGACCCGTCGTCGGACACGATCGCGCCACCCTGGGCGTAGACGAACGCGAGACCGCGGTCGAGACCGGGGTTCAGGCACATCG
>Ga0105249_10003968_pt1 | contig 12769 bp, 7 predicted proteins | sample KBSS44metaG_FD_81522 | JGI IMG/M metagenome (GOLD analysis project Ga0105249, IMG submission 81522) | Switchgrass rhizosphere microbial communities from Kellogg Biological Station, Michigan, USA - KBS S4-4 metaG | ecosystem: Host-associated > Plants > Roots > Rhizosphere > Soil | place... | reverse complement strand
GCAGCACTGCCAGAGCACCTTCCAGAGCCACGATAACGATCGCCACGTTTTCTTTTGGTTCCCCTTTGATTGCCATTATCAGAGGCACCAGCAGCAGGGCGAGCAGGGCGAAATAGAAGAGCACGTGAACCATCCAGGTAGCGGGATGCGAAGGCGGGTACAACAGCAGGAACCTCTCCACGTTCCTCCGCGACGTGAGCCGCTCCGACGGCCGTGCTGTCGCGGCTTCGTGCTTCTTCTGTGCCAGCTTCTCCAACCGCTTGCGCTCGGAGGCTCTCGCCTTGGCCTTTTCCAGGGAAGCGATCAGGCGGTCGACGCCGACCCTGAACGCCTTGTCGTCTATCTCGAGAGCATTGAGCAACAAAAGGCCAGACAGCGATTCTGGGAGATCGTTCCGGACGGGGACCTTGGCTCCCCCGACCAGCACCGGCACGACATCGATCCCGAGACGGAACGCGGTCTCGATTTCCTGCCGGACGTAGTCGTCCGGATCGTCGAGCCGTCGCTGACCTGACACGTCGACCCCCGCCCACTCTTTCCCAATCACTGCCACGAGTGTGTCGCAGTCTCTAATCCGCTTCTCAATCGCGGTGGCGAAGTTTTCGCCAGCTTCAATGCTATCGACGTCGAGGAACACCCGGCCATCACCAAAGCGTTTGCTGAGGTGATCAAAGATGCGTCCCGTATGTCCGGCGGTATCGTTGCGCCTATAGCTCAGGAAGATTTGTGCCATGGCGTCCTACTCAAGACTCACACTTGAAGGGCCAGACCGGGTCGCACGTACCGCGGATAATCACATTAACGGGCGCCCCTGTTCAAACAGAACTCGAAGCCGTCGGCGTGTGGCTAAGAACCGCAATCTAAAGTGTGAAAGGGAGTGCCTCGACGGGATGCGAGCACGTTGTTTGGTGAGAGTGCCGAGAACGACGTGGCCAGAGGGCTGTCTCATTAAAGCCTTCGCGAGCAGCCCTCAGGCCCTTTCGGCGTTAGCGCCCCCGGCGCTTAGAAATCGAACTGCACCTGCAGCCGCGCAAAACGCGGGCTGAGCAGGGTGGTCGGAGTGCCCCAGTTGTTGACCTCGACCGCGGGAGTCGATGGATCGTCAATGGTGTACGTTTCGTTGATGCCGCGGATCGCGTCGTTGTTGAACAGGTTATAGACGTCCACTCCCAGACTCAGACGCTTGTCCCCGAACCTGAGGATCTTCGACAACTTGAGATCGAAGATCGTGTAAGCCTCGCTGTACAGATCGCCGGGGTCGAGCAGGTTGATCGTGGTCGTCGTGTTGGTGGTCGTGGTGCCGAGTGTCACGAAACATCCCGTCTGGCCAGCGTTTGCACCCGTGCAGGTCGACGTCGACGTCGCGCGGGACGCGCTTGCCGGTTCCCACTGAATCATGTCCTTGGTAACGGTCGCATTCGCATTCAGCTCGATGCCAGGACGGTATTGAAAGACAGTGCTCAGGAGTACCTCGATTTTTGGAATCTCATAGGCAGCGCTGCCTCTCACCGTGGTATCGAAGCGGGTCTTGGGGCGGCACGCGGGGACATTGCCCTCGCGTGATTTGACATTCGGAACGCTGAACGCCGAGCCCATGGCCCGAACCTCGAAGTCGCTGTAGCACAGGTCGCGAAGCGCGCGGCCGGTGCTCGTACCGCCGTTGACGCGGAGACCGCCCCACGGCGCGCGCCAGATGAAGTTGGTGTCAAAACCGCTCCATGTGTACTCGAGTTCGTCTGCAAGCGTCACCGCGAAGGGCTGACCCGTTGCCACGGTCGGCTTCGGGTTGGCATTTCCGCGCACACGGTAGCCGCCGCCGCCAGGGAGTCTCGGGTCCGCCGGGACCTGGAGGTTGTAGAAGTCGTAGCTCTGGTTCGTGTAGCTCAAGTTGCCATTCACGCAGGTCTCGACGTCCTGTGCGCCGTTGAACCGATCGCAGCCGACACCCACTTGATCGGTCAGCGTCAGGTTGAAATGCTTGATGCGGACGTACGTCACCTCCCCTGACAGGCGAGGCAGCAGCTCGCGCTGGATGCCGATAAGGAACTGCCACTCATTGCGACGCCTCCCCCAGCCGTCGAGTAGCGTCTCGCCGTACGCGTTGCAGTAAGCCTGCACAGCCGCCGGGATGCCCTCCTCGCGCCGGCCGCACTGAGTCGTGGCCAGCCCGATCGGCGTGCCTGCCGCATCGAGGCTGAGCGGGTCACGGCCGTACCGGACCGGATCCTGTCCGAGGATTGGATTGCCACACTCACCGTTCGGACTGAAGTTCTTCAAATCGCAATCAACGACGCGATCGCCGTCCCTGTCAGTCCAGTCGCGTTCGAGATCGTTGACCGCGCGCGCCGCCGGGTTCGCATCAGAGTAGATGCCGCCGATATTGGCCGCGGTGAGGTACTTGCCCATGTTCCACTTGATCGAGGTCTTGCCGTCGCCGGTCACGTCCCAGACGACGCTCCACCGCGGAGTGACGTCGTTGTATGAGACGCCGTCGGTTGGCGGCGTGCAATAGCGGTTCTGGCCGGTGTACTGGCCGCCTACCTGCACCGGAACGTATGGGTCCGGTCCGATACACGTCTCGAAGTAGTTGCTCGTGGCGTGGTCGTACCGAACGGCGCCGTTGACCGTCAGCCGCTTGAGCGTCCACTGATCCTGGATATAGGCGGCGTTGTACATCACCCGCGTGCCCAATTCGCCCAGGCCGGTGTTGATGGTTACTCGCGATGGAACAGGGCGCCGCCCATCGTCCAACGTACCAGCAACGCCATCAGGCCCCAGCGGCGTGTTGGTCGGATTGCTCGGGAAATAGAGGCTGGTGTTGCCGCACGACGCGGTCGACGCGCAGTTCGCCGCCGGCCAGTCATAGCGGTACGTCAGGCGCGAATCGTTGACCGTGTTGTGTCTGTACTGGGAAAAGTACCCGCCGTCGTAGCCGAACTTGGTGTGGTGCGCCCCCGTGACGTACGAGAGAGACGCGCGGGTCCGAATGTTATTGAGATCGCGCGATTCCGCTGCACCGCCGAGCCCATTGTTCAGCGCGGCGGAGGGGACAGCGGCGGTGGGGTTGCCGGCCGTCGTATTGACGCGTGGTGAGACGGCATCCATCCCGACGGTCTCGCCGACCTCCAGCACGCGCGGAAGCTCTTTGTGACCCGCGACGTACCGGTGATAGGAGAAATCGTACAACTGGGTGTTCACGTTCACGCCAGCCTCGAGCAGGACCTTGTTGGTGAGCGGGTTCGTCCACGACACCTGGTTCAGTCGCACCGGGTGTACCTGACCGGACCACGTGCCCTCGGGTGGCGCCCAGCTCGCCACGCTGCCGTTGCAGGGATCCTGGCAGGTCAGCCCCTCGTCCCAGAAAAAGTTGAACTTGTTCTTCGGCGTCGCCTGGTAGGTCACGCGAACGGCCGCTTGCCGTGTCAGATTCGTGAACGTGAGCGGATCCTGCGATCGATCCGGCTGGTAGTTCGCACCCCATATGCCTGCGTTCTTGTTGTTCCACAGCAACAGTCCCTGGCCGTTGTACGCTTCCTTCCCCCAGGCACGAGCACTCGCGTGGAACCACAACCGATCGCGCTTGATGGGCCCGCCAAACGACCCTGACACGTCGTGGTCATCAATCAGCGAGTTGACGACGTTGACCGACGTGTGCGTCCCGTTGTTCTTTCCGAACCACGACTGGCGCGTGTAGCTGGTGAAATAGCCTCCGCTGAATCGATTACCGCCAGTCTTGGGAATGATGTTGATGGAGGCGCCGCCGGTTTCCGATTCGCCCAGCGCGCCCGAGACCTGGACGGTGACTTCTGCGGCGTTCGCGACGTCCGCGCTGTAACCGCCAGTCATCCCCATGATCCCTGCGCCGGTCGAGTTGATGACGTTGCCGTCCACCATGACGCGCCCCTGCGTCAGCGCGTCCGTGTCAGTGGGCGAGGTGTGAGCATTCAGGTTGTAGATGTTGTTGTTGCACCAGACGCCGGCGCCCCCGACGCAGTCCGCGCCGAGGCCGGCAGGCGTGAGCCCCGGAGTCAGCGTCAGCAGGCTGCGGATGTTGCGCGCCGTCGGCAGGTCCCGAATCTCGGCCCCGACAAAGGTCGTGGCTTGACGCGCGCTCTGGACGTCGACCGTCGGTGTCGTTCCTACCACCGTTACGGTCTCGGCAAGCTGGCCGACGGTCATCGTCGCGTTCACGGGCGCGGTGAAGCCGCTCGTCAGGACGATGTCGTCATGCTCTTGTCTGGTGAATCCCGCCAGTGCGAACGTGGCCTTGTAGGTGCCTACGGGCAGGTTGGTGATGCGATACTGGCCGCTGTCGTCGCTGGTTGCTGACCGAACTTTCTCGATGAGCGCGGGGCTCGTGACCTCAACGAGCACACCGGGCAGAACCGCCCCGGAAGGGTCCCGGACGGTGCCGGCGATCTGCCCCTGCTGGGCAAACGCATTCCCCGTCGTCCACAGAAGTGCCGCGACTATCAAGGTAGCTGTCAGGGCTCGTGGCATCACCGATCCTCCTCAGCTCCCCGTGGGTCGAAGGCCCGCGGTTTGTGTCAACAATTTGTGAACGTTCCAAGAACTGCTATGTCATAGTGCCCCCTATCTACGCCTATCGACTGGCGCTGTCAAGACCGGTGGGGGCTTTATGGGTGTCTTGATTCGCAGCCTTTTCTTCGCGTCGGGCGCGTGTGTCGCGCTCGTCGTGTTTCCCGCCGTCGCTGCCGCACAACAAAGGGTTTTCGCCGACGGAATCGTCGAGCTGGCCACCGCGCTTGAAGGCACATTCGGTGATGAAGGCGCGGCAATCGGGCCTGCGCTGGACCGAATGGGCAACGCTCTCGCCGAATGGGATCGGGCTATTCGCGCCGTCGAGAATCGGGTAGCGTCAGCGGTGACGAATACGTCAACGCAAGAGGCCGACGACCTTCGCATGACGCTCGCGAAGATGTATGCGGAGCGAGGTCGTCTTGCGGATGCGTTACGGCAACTCGATGCTGCGACCAATCTCGAGTCGCGCCGCCGTGATGCTCTGGTGTTGCGGGGGCTCGTCCTCGATGCCCTGTCGAAATCGATCGAAGCCGACGAGGCGTTCCGGTCCGCCTGGACAATCGAGCCGCAAAATCCGGTTATCGCCTACTACGTCGTTCATCACTCTGCGACGACTCCTGCGTCAGATGAGATCGAGCGCGTCCGTGAAGTCCTCACGGTGGCGTACCAGGAGATTCTCAAGGAAGCGGCACGGCCGACGGTTTTGCCGTTCGCGACTTCGCTTCTTCAGCAGAAACCCACCGACGCGCCGGTGCTTCCACTCGCGAGGTACGCGAAGGGCTACGCACGGCTCGCCGCCGGTGACTACGACAACGCGCTCGCGGAGCTGCGAACAGCGTCAGCAAGCGATCCGCTAGTCACCGATCCGGCAGCGCGATCCGTTCCGATCATGCGAGCGGTGACCGCGCTGCGGGACGGGCGAGTAGCAGAGGCGAGCTCGCTCTTCGATCAGACGAAAACACTCCCCGACTCGTCAGAGGCACACCGCATACTCGGCCTGATCTATTGGGCGAGTTCCGATTACGAGAAGAGCGTCGAACAGTTCACCATCGCCATCAACAGGGATCAACGCGACGAGCGCTCGCGGCTGGCGCGTGCACGGGTGCTGAGCCTGTCCGGGCGTGACGCCGATGCGGAGCGTGCCCTGCGCGAAACGGTCGAAGCTCTTCCTGATTCGTCCCTCGCGCACTGGGGGCTCGGACTGCACTACGAACGGCTCAATCGCCATGCCGACGCGAGGCGAGAAATTGAATCCGCGACAGCGGGTGCCATCGTCGGGCGGACTGGCCTCTATACCGCGATCGGTCGTCTCGCCGGTAATGCCACAGAGGTAGCGGCTGCGATCGACGCCTTCGCGCATGCGGTCGCCGCGAATCCAAACGATCCCGGCGCACACAAGTACCTGGCCGGTGCGTTTCTACAGCAGGACCGCGTGGACGAAGCGTTCATCGAGTTCGTGGCCACGTTGCTGATCGATCCGCTGGACGCGGACGCGCACGCGGGGATCGGCCGGATTCATCTCGACGCGGGAAGATATGCCGATGCGGTAGAGGCACTGAGACGTGCGGTCGACGTGGCGCCGAACGATACCGAGGCGCGGTATGCGTTGGCGACTGCACTCACGCGACTGGGCAAGACGCAGGAAGCCGCGCAGGAGTTCGACCGTGTCGAGGAAGCGCAGCGCCGGGCGTTCGCCGAGCGCCGCCGCAAGATGTCTCTTGATGTACTGAAGGAGGAGGCCGCGAGGCGCGCCGCCGAGGTGGGGAGGTGAATCAGACGGCGTGCGCGGTCGCGGCGATGATAGCGACCGTCGGGATCACCATAGCGGCCGCCGTCAACCGGCAGACGACTGGCGGAACAACGTCAGCCGCCGGAGCCGCCGTGCGATTCACCGAGATCAGCCACGGAGCCGGTGTCGACTTTCTGCACATCAATGGAGCGAGTGCAGACAAGCACCTGGTCGAAACGATCGGCTCAGGTGGCCTGTTCTTCGACTACGACAATGACGGCTGGATCGACATGTTTCTCGTGGATGGCGGATCGTTGGCGGATCCGGCCGTCGCGCAGCGGGCGCGCCACCGTCTCTTTCGAAACCGCGGTGATGGCACCTTCGAGGACGCGACAGTCCGGTCCGCCATTCGCCATCGTGGCTATGGGATGGGCGCCTGCGCCGGCGATTACGACAACGACGGCTGGGTCGATCTCTACGTGACCGGCTTCGGGCCCAATACGTTGTATCGCAACACCGGCACGGGAAGCTTCACCGACGTCACAAACATCGCGCGTGTCGGCTCGTCGTCGTGGAGCACGGGTTGCGCGTTCGCGGATCTCGACAGGGACGGGGACCTCGACCTGTTCGTCACGAACTACGTCATGATCGATCCGAAGCACAGTCCGTTCTGCGGTAATGCCAGCACGAAGACGCGCTTCTACTGTCACCCGCTCAATTTCGAGCCGCTGGCCAACGTCGTGTTCCGCAACGACGGGAACGGGACCTTCTCGGACGTCAGTGCGGCGTCAGGGATCGGCGGGTATCGCGGAAACGGCTTGGGTGTCGTCATTGGAGACTTTGACGAGGACGGATGGCCAGAGGTGTTCGTCGCCAACGACAGCCTGCCGAATTTTCTGTTTCACCGCACGGGCGCCTGGCATTACGGCGACGTCGCATTGCGCGCCGGCGTGGCGGTGGCAAGCGACGGACGGGCGCGAGCGGGTATGGGTATCGACGCCGGTGACTACGACGGCGACGGGCAGGTGGACCTGGTTGTGACGAACCTCGATTCGGAGATGCACAGTCTGTATCGAGGCCTCGGCAATCAGCTCTTCGCGTACGCAACCCCGGAGAGTGGCATTGGGCCAGCGACGTTACCATTTGTCGGATTCGGCGTGGTCTTCTTCGACTTCGACAACGACTCGCGGCTCGATCTTGCCATCGCCAACGGCCACATCATGGACAACGCGCCACAATATCGCGCCGGGGCTACCTACGCGCAGCGTAATCAGCTGTTTCGGAACGTCTCGCGCGGACGCTTCGCCGATGTGAGCCGCGATGCCGGATCCGGCTTCGCCGTCGAGAAGGTCAGTCGCGGGCTGGCAGCGGGCGACATCGACAACGATGGCGATTTGGATCTCCTGGTCACGAACAATGGCCAATCGGCGGACCTGCTGCGCAACGAGGGTGTCAGCGGCAATGCGCTGCTCGTTCGAACAATCGGGAAGCAAAGTAATCGTGATGGCGTGGGCGCGCAGCTGAAACTGACAATAGGAACCCAAACCCAAAAGAGGGAAGTGAGAGCCGGATCGAGCTATCTAGGCCAGAACGATCAACGGCAGCATTTTGGTCTCGGGGCGGCGACCCGGGTCGATCGAATCGAGGCGCGATGGCCGAGCGGACAGACCGATGTTCTTCAGAACGTCGAAGCGAATCAGATCATCACGATCCGGGAAGGCGACGGCATCGTCAGCGCTCGGCGGTTCGTACCGTAGCATCACCGAGCCTCTTCAGCCCCCGTCGGTGGAGCTCTGACTCCTCGTGTCGTGGACAGCGTAAACACGATCTCATTGATGAAGCGTTAAGGCGTAAGGGAGGTGGGTGATGAAGCGATTTCTGTTCGTCGGCGTCGTCTTCACGATCGCGGCTGCCGGTGTTGGAGAGTGGCGTCGACCAGAGGTCCTTGCGCAACAGACCGCGCCTGAGCGCTCCGCGACGGTCGTGAACGCGCCAGAGATTCCATGGGATTCGAACACGGAGTTCCTGAAGTATTCAGCCGACATGAATCTCGGCGAAGTGCTCGGTGTGGCCGTCAACTCCAAGGGGCGGATCGCGGTCCTCAATCACCCCGGCAGTTCGACGTCGGGGCCGGTGTACGGCAATGCGTCGACGCAATTGCTGGAGTTCGACCCTTCAGGTAAGTTCATCCGCGAAGTCGGGAAGGGCGTGTACGGGCTTGCCTATGGTCACGGCCTTCGCTACGACCGCTTTGACAACCTGTGGGTCGTCGACAAGGGAACGCATGCGGCGGTAAGGTTCAACCCCGCTGGTTATGTAACGCTCAATCTCGGTCGCCGCCCGGAGGGACCTGACGAACCTGACTATTACGTACCTGTCGGTCGAAACGGGGCAGCGCCGCCAATGCACGTCGACGGGTACTTCGGCGGACCGACCGATGTCGCTTTCGACTCCGACGACAACATCTACGTCAGCGATGGCTACCGGAACTCGCGGGTCGCGAAGTTCGACAAGAACGGCAACTGGATGATGTCGTGGGGGTCGCGCGGACCTAGCGGTCCGCAGGCCGACCAGAATCCGTCGCAGTTCAACACCCTCCACAACATCGGCGTCGATCGCCAGAACAACGTCTACGTCGCCGATCGGAACAACCGCCGCATCCAGGTGTTCGACCGCGACGGAAAGTTCCAGCGTTTCATTCATCTGAACGTCGCGTACGACAAGACGCGTCACCCGGTACTCGGCAATGTGCCGGCGACTCGTCCCGATCAAACGCAACCGTGGACGCTCTGCATCACCAACACGCCCACTCAGTATCTCTACACGTCCGACGAAGAGCCGGGACGGATTTACAAGATGACCCTCGACGGGAAGGTTCTTGGCTGGATCGGCGAATCGGGACGAGGCCCCAGGCAGTTCAACTGGATCCATGGCCTCGCGTGCCCATCCGAAAACGAGCTGCTGGTGGCTGACATGAACAACTGGCGGCTACAGAAGGTGACGTTGCACCCGGAACGGCTCGCCAGATCAACCGCCAGTAATCGCTGACGCGCGGACACGCGGCAGGCGGTGTTCGTTCGACATCTGGTTTAACCCGGCTGCGGGTGTAGGATTGCGCCGGATCGCGCGAGGGGAAATGCCATGAGACTTCGCCTGGTGGTCGCCGCAGCCTTCTGCGTCACCACAACTGCAACCCATGCGCAGGCGCCTGTGCCGGCCACGCCCGACAACCTGATAATCGCCGCCAAACGCGCTGCGGGCCAGGACTATGCCGGAACCTTTCTGCGCATTTGCGTCGCCCCCGACAATCTTGCCAGCGGAAGCGGAGGCCCTGCAGGCCGCGGGGCAACGAACGCTGCTCCCGCCGCTGCCGCGATACCCGACCGGGCCACCTGGTACGCCCAACCCTATAAGGTGTTCGACAATCTCTATTTCATCGGGACCAGGATCCATTCCGCCTGGGCGCTGACGACCAGCCAAGGCATCATCGTCATCGACACGCTGTACGCCTATGCCATCGAGCCGGAAATCGTAGACGGACTGACAAGGCTCGGTCTCAATCCGCGTGACGTCAAATATGTCTTGATCAGCCACGCCCACGGTGACCATGACCAGGGTGCGGCGCTGCTGCAAACCCGTTACGCGACGAGGGTGGTCATGGGCGCTGCGGACTGGGACGCCACCCTGCAACGTCCCGCCACCGCTGCCGGTGGCGTGCCGAAGCGTGACATCGTCGTCGGGCCGGAAGGCCTGAAGATCACGCTGGGTGATATCACGGTGGACGTCATCGCAACGCCGGGCCACACGCCGGGCACCCTGTCCTACATCTTCCCCGTCAAGGATAGCGGTCGCACGCTGACGGTTGCGTACTCAGGCGGCACCGCGTTCAACTTCCCGCGCCAGGCGCAGACGTTCGCCGTCTACCGCGACAGCCAAAGGAAGATCGCCGACGCTGCGCGCGTGGCGGGAGCCACGGTCCTGCTGTCCAACCACACCGAGTTCGACCGTGCGTACGACCGCGTTCGGATCGCCCAGCTACCGCGGGCGGCGGGTGAGAAGCACCCGTACGAGAGTGACGTCCTCACCGTGCAGCGCTATTTCGAGATGACCGCTAACTGTGCCGAGGCGCAGCGCCTGTCGATGAAGTGACTTTGTTGTGAGGTCGGCATGAAGCGCAGTGACCATCGCATTCTGACGACGCATGCAGGACGGCTCGACGGGCCGCCGGAATTGGTGAAGCTCTCGCGCGACGTGATGGCTGGCCACGTCGCGAACGCGAGCGCATTACGGCCGGCCGTTCAACGCGGCATCGTCGACGTGATCCGCAGGCAGGCCGGCGCCGGTGTCGATGTGATCAGCGACGGGGAAGTCGGCAAGTTTGGGTTCGGCAGCCTCACGTATTACGGGAGGCGGTTGAGCGGTCTCACCACGCGGCCCCTGAAGCCCGGTGAAGCGCCGTTCATGGCGCTCGAGACGAACGAGCGCATCGAGTTCGCCGACTTCTACAAGGACCTGCAATTCCTGCCGGCGCCCTCGCAGCGCGTTGTGTGCAGCGGTGCCGTGACCTATATCGGGCAGCAGGAGATCCAGTCGGACATCCAGCTTTTCAAGTCAGCGTTGGCGGAGGCGAATGTCGCCACTGAAGACGCGTTCATGTGCGTCCTGGCCCCTGGTTGGCTGGAGCACTTCTTCTACAACGAGCACTACGCGACCGACGAGGAGTACCTGTTCGCCCTCGCCGACGCGATCAAGCACGAATACAAGGCCATCGTCGACGCCGGTTTCATTCTTCAGATCGATGACCCCGCCCTGCCGGATACCTACGACATGATCGTGCCGGCCCCGGGCATCGACGAGTATCGAAAGTTTGCAACGGTGCGAATCGATGCTGTGAATCACGCGTTGCAAGGCATTCCAGAAGACCGGGTCCGGTATCACATCTGCTGGGGAAGCTGGCACGGACCGCACACGCATGACTTGCCTTTGAAGCACGTGATCGATCTAATGCTTCGGGTGAAGGCCGGCGCGTATTCGGTCGAAGCCGCGAACCCGAGGCACGAACACGAATGGAAGATCTGGAAAGGGACCACGCTGCCCGAAGGCAAGATCCTGATTCCTGGTGTCGTCAGTCACGCCAGCAACGTGGTCGAGCATCCGGAGCTCGTGGCCGATCGCATCCTTCTTTATGCGAGCCTCGTCGGCCGCGAGAATGTCATAGCCGGTACCGATTGCGGGATGGGCATGCGCGTTCATCCACAGATTGCCTGGGCAAAGCTGAAAGCGCTAAGCGAGGGCGCGGCATTGGCGAGCAAGGAACTCTGGGGCTGAGGCGGCAAGGAAGAGTGCGAACTTGCCAGACGTCGCGCCGCAGAGGTGCTCGTACCGATGCGCACGATGAAGTGATGAGCCATGGTCGTGGTCCTCTGGAATGTGTCCGCTAGAACGTGTCCGCCACGTCGAGACTGTCCACGCAGCTGGTGCCGAAGTCCTTCGGCCCGGCGTTGCCACTGAGGGTTCCGCGCCGGCCGTTCGCCGAGCCGCCGACACGGCAGACGACCCCTCGAAGCACGTTGTTCAGGATGGTTCGATTCGGCGCGTCGAAGAGTCCAGCGCCCGAATCGCTGCCCAGGTTCACGACCGAGTTCTCGGTGACATAGATCCCGTTCTGACCGTTGGCGTCGATGGTGTTGTCCGAGATCGTTGCTTGCGACGCGCGCTCGACGTTGACGCCATGCCGGACGTTGTTGCTGATCGTGTTCCCGGCGATGCGGACGGATGAGGACAACGTCACGCTGATGCCGTGGGTGCCGTTGTTCCGGATGATGTTCGGGCTCGCGACTATGTCATCAGCTGTCGCAAAGCCGATGAAGCCGAATGCGTTTCCGGTGACGAGAATGCCGGCGCTGGCGTTGTTCTGAATAGTGTTGTTGATGATGTTGGCGGTTGCAAAAGAGCCAAGCGTGATTCCGTTTCGTGCGGTGTCCTCGATGAGGTTGCCGTCGATGACGGCGCTGGAACCGCGGCTGACGTCGATGCCGGCCCGACCCCCTCGAATGGTGAGCCCGGTGATTGTCACGGCTCTGGGTCCTCGAATCTGAAGCGTGTTCACCGTGACGTCGGCGCCGTTGACGGTGCCGGTGCCGCCGCCGTCGAGCGTCAGCCGATCCTTGCCAGGCGGGATCGACACGTTCTCGTAACAGGTACCCCTGACCAGAATGGTCTGACCCGGCGTCGCGCGGTCGATTGCACGCTGTAACGCACCCGAGTGCTCCTTGTCGCAATCGACGTTGGCCCAGCCCTCGGATTGCTCTGGGGCCTTCGACTGGGCTCCAGCGATCGGCGTCACCACGCCGATGACCGTCAGCGACAGGAGACCGACGACTGCACGATGAACGACGAAGCTGCGGGTGGCTCTCTGGCTCATGATGGTCATGTCCCTGTCTCCTTTCGATGTGGCCGGACTGTCGCGTTGATAGGAATCGCGCAAACGAGGACGCG
>Ga0105249_10003961_pt1 | contig 12775 bp, 7 predicted proteins | sample KBSS44metaG_FD_81522 | JGI IMG/M metagenome (GOLD analysis project Ga0105249, IMG submission 81522) | Switchgrass rhizosphere microbial communities from Kellogg Biological Station, Michigan, USA - KBS S4-4 metaG | ecosystem: Host-associated > Plants > Roots > Rhizosphere > Soil | place... | reverse complement strand
CTGTAGAATTTATGGAACTGGAAATGAAAGACTCATTATTAAAATGAGTTTTACCGGAAGCAATAGCGGCATTGCTTATTTTACTGGCAAACCATTTTACGATGAAAAGAAAAAAGTGATCGAAGTAAGAGATATTGATTTTGATGTAAAAACAAAAAGCCTCTTATTGAAATCAGCTGATTGGCTTTTTAATAAACGCATCATCAGCGAAATTGCCAAGGTGTCAAAATTTGACCTTTCAACATATATTGATACTGCAAAGATTTTAATAAATAAACAATTAAATGCAGAATGGATCAAAGGTGTAAAAAGTACCGGATCAATTAATGACCTGAAAATTTCCGGTTTCTATCCATTAACTGAATATTTCATTATCCGCAGCAATGCAAACGGCAACCTGGTAATAAAAGTGGATGCAATGAATTTTAATTTGCAATGATCAACTTACTCTGAATGCAAATTTCTTTTGTGAAAGATAACTGAATGCAACCACAAAGAACGTGGTTGCGATTTTTGCCGGTAAAGGCCACCATCCGAATACCTCAACAAATAACTTCAGGAAACCATAATTAAGCAAAAAGCATACAAACACGACTGAGAGGTATTTGGTCATTTGTACTCTTTTTCTCGTTGTAGCAGAGTCAGGAAACACGACATAACGCATGAGAAAAAAACCCGTCATAAAAGTGAAAGGAAATGAAAACAGGAATGCGGCAATATGGGGGCTAATAGCAAATGGTCCGATATGAACGATCTGTTCATGCAAAACATAATGCAATATAAATGTAAAGAGGAAAATATCAAATGCAGTATTGCTGCCACCGCAAGCGGCATAACGGAATGTCTGCTTATCCATCAACTTGGTAAAAGGCGGATAAAAAAAATCAATAATAGCAATGATCCTGTCCTTAACGTTATAGACCAAATCTTTCATTAACCGGCAAAGATACAGGTTGCATTTTGCAGATGCAACCCGCCAGGAAACTACTATTTTTGCAGGCATTATAAATAACAATCGAATAACAAATCATAGAAGAGATGAGCATTGCAGAACAAATAAGATTGGCTTCAAAAGCAACTTTGGAACAGCTTTATGAACTTACTATTGAAGAAAAGAATATCCAGGTAAATGAAACAAAACCCGAGTTTGAAGGTGACTATACATTGGTTCTTTTTTCATTTATTAAACAGTTAGAAAAATCTCCAGCACAGCTTGGCAAAGAAATAGGCGATCATCTTGTAAAAAATAACCCTGATCTTTTTTCAGGATATAATGTGATAAAAGGATTTTTGAATCTTACTGTAAAAAACAATTATTGGGTTGAGTTTCTTCAAACAAATTATGCGGATACAAATTTTGGCAAGAAAGATCCTAACGGTGAAAAAGTAATGGTTGAATATTCTTCTCCAAACACAAATAAGCCTTTGCACCTTGGTCATTTAAGAAATAATTTTTTGGGATGGAGTGTCGCGGAAATTCTAAAAGCTAATGGCGCTCATGTCACCAAGACTTGTATTGTAAATGACAGGGGAATTCATATTTGCAAAAGCATGATCGCATGGCAACTTTTTGCCAATGGCGAAACGCCGGAAAGTACAGGCAAAAAAGGAGATCATTTTGTTGGCGACTACTATGTAAAATTTAACGATGAATACAAAAAGCAGGTAGATGAATTGATAACAACTGGTAAGACCAAAGATGAGGCAGAAAAAGAAGCGCCGATCATGAAAGCTGCGCAACAGATGTTATTTGATTGGGAAGCAGGCAAACCTGATGTTATAGAGCTTTGGAAAAAAATGAATAGCTGGGTATACGATGGTTTTGATATCACCTATAAACGTATAGGAAGCGATTTTCAAAAGATTTACTACGAAAGCAATACATATCTTCTTGGAAAAGATATCGTAAAAGAAGGATTGGAAAAAGGTGTTTTTTATAAGAAAGATGATGGAAGTGTTTGGATCAATTTGACTGCTGATGGGCTTGATGAAAAATTAGTGATGAGAAGAGATGGTACTTCAGTTTATATAACACAGGATATTGGTTTGGCCGAGCAGAAATTCAATGAATATAAACCCAAAGAAAGTATTTATGTGATAGGAGACGAACAAAATTATCATTTAAAAGTTTTAAAATTGATCGCAGAAAAATTAAACCTTCCGGGTGCAGAAGGGATTTATCACTTAAGCTATGGGATGGTTGAATTGCCAACTGGAAGAATGAAAAGTCGTGAAGGAACTGTTGTTGATGCAGATGATATGGTTGATGAAATGGTAGCAATAGCCGGCAGGCATACTGAAGAATTGGGCAAAGTGAAAGACTTTACAGAAACAGAACTGAAAAAATTATATGATATTTTAGGCATTGGCGCATTAAAATTTTTCCTTCTTCGTGTTGATCCGAAAAAAAGAATGATTTTTAATCCTGAAGAATCTATCGACTTTCATGGATTTACCGGACCATTTGTTCAATACACACATGCAAGGATAAAATCAATTTTACGAAAAGAGAAAGCAGTCAACAGTCAACAGTCAACAGCCGATGGTCTTTTGAAATTAGAAAAAGGACTTGTTGTAAAACTTGAACAATATTCAACTATAGTTGAGCAAGCCGCAATCGAACATAATCCATCAGTACTTGCTATTTATGCTTTTGAGCTGGCTAAAATATTTAATACATTTTATACCGAACATTCGGTTATTAATGCTGAATCGGATGAAAAAAAGCAATTAAGATTAAAACTTTCTGAAATGACAGCTAATGTAATTTCTTCGTCGATGGGATTGCTGGGTATAAAGGTACCAGAGAGAATGTAAGACATGATGATGAATAGCTAGCAACGAAAGCCAAATAGTAATTTTTAAACTGGTTGCATAATAAAAGCCTCCGCGAAACGGAGGCTTTAATTTTTTTATAAATCTGCTTTTATAGTCCTGGCATAGATTTTTTCTGTTTGTACACTGCAAGACCCGGATCCATTTCAATTGCCTTATCACAAAGTGCAACTCCTTTCTCCTTCTCTCCTTTTTTCTGGTAACTCATTCCGATCATATATAGCGATTGTGCATTTGTTTTATCGTATGTCAGTACTTTATCCCAATAATCGATCGCATCCTGGTATTTGCCGGAATAATAATAAGCCTCTGCGACCATATTAAGAATATTCAGATCGGTTGGTTTCTTTATAAGTATATCTTTTAAGATCGTCATGGCTTCTTCGAGCTTGCCTACATTCAAATAAGCAACACCAAGATTTTCCATGTAGTCATTGTCTTTCTTGTAGCCTCTTTCACCTGCTAACAAAATATATTTCAATGATTCCTTATCGGCATTCATTGCATAGTAAATAAGACCTAACTCGTATATCCAATTACTTTTATCAGGTGCCAATGCAATCGCCTTATCAAAATAAGGAACAGAGAGTTTATAATTCATCATATCGGCATAGCTACGTGCAATCAGGTAAGGGATCTCTGCATTTTTCGGATCTTCCTTTTCTGCGGCCTGTAAGTAATTTATAGCTTCGCCATAATCATCACGATCGTAATAAATTTTTCCAAGAAAGTAACTCACTTTTTCATTAGGGTCAGCCTTCTTTAATTTATCTGCATAAATAATTGCATCATCAAATTTCCTTGTATTGAAACTAAGATTTAGTAACTGTTTGTATAATGCTGGCGAGTGATCTCCCATTTGCTCCAGCTTCTGATACATCTCTTTTGCCTGTGCATATTTGTTCAGGCTAAGCAAAACATCAGCAAGTTCTGTAACGATAGCTTTATCGTTAGGATTATACTTATAAGCTTTGTCAAGATTTTTCCAAACTTCAAGCTTACGGCCTGCTTGTTTTTCTGCTAAAGCTTTTTGAAAGAAAAAATTGGCACTGTCTGCCTGCGAATAAGTTGCGATAGCAACTCCAAAGCTCAAGATGGTGAGTAGAATAGATCTCATAGGGTGTATATTAGGATTTCAAAAAAATGGTCTTCCTGGTAAAAGTAATTTCTTAAGTTGGTAAATCATAGCCTTTAACCTCAATATTTTATTACATGTCGCGCAGAATAAATTACTTCAAAATAATGGCGGCTAATGGCGGAAGATTCAGTGTTAACTTATAGAGTTTTTGATCTTTATCAACGAGTTCGGATCTTATATCAGGATTAAAAACGTTTCCTGTTCCCCAATATTTTGTCGAGTCTGAATTGAAAATCTCCTTGGTAAAAACCTTGTTCTGGATGTAAATATCCCAATCATTACGCACCATTGGCGTAAGATTCAGAATTATCAGTAGATCGTCTGTCTTCTTCTTTCCTTTCCGTTTGTAACAAATAACTGACTCCGCCCGATGATTCAAATCAACCCACTCAAACCCATCAATGTTAAACTGATTTTGGAAAAGTGCCGGTTCAGCAACCAATATTTTATTCAGATCGGCCACGCAATCTTTTAGTAACCGATGACCGTCGTGTTGTAACAAAAACCAATCCAATTCTGATTTATAATTCCATTCACTGGTCTGTCCAAACTCATCACCCATAAACAAAAGTTTTCCACCAGGGTGGGTCCACATGTATGAGTAAAGCAAACGAAGGTTCGCAAACTTTTGCCATTCGTCTCCCGGCATTTTATAAAGCATTGGGCTTTTACCATGAACAATCTCATCATGACTGAGTGGCAACATAAAATTCTCATCATAGAAATACATCATGCTAAAAGCAAACTTATCCTGGTGATGCTGACGATGAATAGGATCAATTTTAAAATAATCAAGTGTGTCATGCATCCAACCCATCATCCACTTCATTCCAAAACCAAGTCCGCCATTCCATGTAGGTTTTGAAACGCCGGGCCAATCAGTTGCCTCTTCAGCTATTGTCTGAACATCGGGAAAATCGCGGAAGATAGTCTCATTCAGATCTTTTATAAATGCGATGGCTTCTAAATTTCCATCGCCACCATATTCATTCGGTTCCCATTGTCCATGCGTTCTTGAATAATTTAATTTCAGCATTGAAGAAACAGCATCCACTCTTATTCCATCAATATGAAACATATCAAACCAGAATCTTGCGCTGCTGATTAGAAAAGATTTTACCTCTCCTCTTTTATAATTAAAAATATAACTGTTCCAGTCAGGATGAAATCCTTTTCGCATATCAGCATACTCATAAGTATGGGTGCCATCAAACATAAATAACCCATGAGCATCATAAGGAAAATGTGACGGCACCCAATCGAGAACCACACCAATACCTTCTTTGTGAAATGCATCAACCATTCGCATCAACCCTTGCGGATCGCCAAATCTCGATGTTGCAGCAAAAAAACCAGTGCATTGATAGCCCCAGCTTCCATCAAACGGATGTTCCATCACCGGCATTAATTCAACATGGGTAAATCCCATTTCTTTTACATAAGGAACTAATCTTTCTGTTATCTGGTCATACGTATTATAAGATTCTTCATCATTTTTATCAGGACGTTGCCAACTGGCAAGATGAACTTCGTAAACACTCCAAGGCGCTTCCAGTGAATTATGTCTTTTTCTTTTTTTCATCCATTCTTTATCCTGCCAATCATAATACATGTCCCAAGAAATAGAAGCCGTCAATGGTCGCTTCTCCCAAAAATTTGCAAATGGATCACCTTTATCGAGTGCCCTTTTTTTATAACCAATGATATGATATTTATAAACCTCTCCTAATTTGAAACCGGGAATAAATCCTTCCCATATTCCGCTCTTATCCCATCGTGGATATAATTCATGTGTATGATTTATCCAATCATTGAAGTTTCCCTTTACTGAAACAGAACTGGCATTAGGCGCCCAGACACAGAAATAAACTCCCCATATATCATTTACCTGGATGGAGTGCGAACCAAATTTTTTGTATAAAGAATAATGCGTACCATTTTGAAAATTCGTAACATCATCATCAGTAAGTATTGAATAGTTCCAAACGGTTTTCGATGTATCGACAAAATTTTCTTCCTCATACTTTTTTTTCACTGCTTTTGGCTTAGGATCCTTTATTTCTTCTTCCCCGATTGTGGATTTTTTGTTCTTTTGCGTCATACGATTTTTTGTTTCATGTTTCCGCTTATGGAATATACGACCCTTTAACGTAAAATTAGAGGCTATTTCTATTAGAATTCAATTAGATGAAGGAATTTAGCGGACTTGTTGATCCTTTCCTGAAAACACCATTGATCAATTAACCTAAACCTCTGTTATCGCCATGAGAAAATTAATTCCATTCCTGTTGCTATTATTTATAGCTTCTTCAGCATTTTCGCAATCACAAACTTTAAAAGGCACTTTAAAAGATACTTCAGAGAACAGGGGTTTGATTAACACAGTTATTTCTATTTTAAGCAAAAAAGATTCTGTGCTTGTGAAATTTACCCGGGCAGATAAAGATGGCAATTTTAAGATCCAAGGTCTTAAAGAAGGAAGTTACATCCTCATGGTAACACATCCCTACATGGGTGATTATTTCGATACTATAAATGTAAAAGGAGGTACACCTACAGATATTGGCAACGTTCATCTTACTCCAAAAAGTAAACTCCTTTCCGAAGTAATTGTAAAAAGCGGATCGCCTATTAAGATCAAAGGAGATACACTTGTTTATACTGCCGATAGTTTTAAAGTAAGACCCGGCGCCAATGTGGAAGAACTATTAAGACGATTGCCTGGCATTACTGTTGATAAAAACGGCCAAATAACAGCCATGGGTGAACGGGTAACAAAAGTGTTGGTGGATGGAGAAGAATTTTTTGGTACTGATCCTGGCATTGCAACAAAAAATATTCGTGCAGATGCGGTGCAAGAAGTACAGGTGTTTGATAAAAAAAGCGACCAGGCAGCGTTCACAGGCATCGATGATGGAGTAAAAGACAAAACCATCAATCTTAAGATGAAAAAAATGGCGGGTTATTTTGGGAAAGTGGAATTAGGCGGAGGACTACCGGATAAGTATGATAATTCAGCAATGGTAAACTTGTTTAGAAATAAAAGAAAGGTTGCTGGCTATGGTATTATGAGTAACACCGGGCAAACAAATCTTGATTGGCAGGATGCGCAAAACTATGGCGGAGCTGCTGATAATATGACGAGTGGAGTGAGCGATGACGGAGGAATGTATATTATGTTTGGTGGCGGCGGTGATGATAATTATTATGGTGGCAGGAACGGGATTCCGCAAAACTGGAATGCCGGTGTTCATTTCAGCGACAAATTTAATAAAGAGAAAACCAGTTTTAACAGTGGCTATAAATATTCAAAAGTTATTGCGCCGGGACTAACAAAAACATTTTCGCAGACATTCTTACCTAATACAGCCCCATGGAGCAGCAACAGCACTTCTGATAATCGTACTTCAACAAACAAGCATGCAGTTAATATGACGATGGAGTTTAAAATTGATTCAAATAATACATTGAAATGGACATCAAGATTTAATAATAACAATGCGATTTCTTCAGTTAATTATTCTTCTGAAACATTGGGAGAACAAGGGGACTCTATTAACAATGCCACAAGGAAGAGTAAAACAAATACTGATAAAAACAATGTCGTATCTTCTCTCCTTTGGCAACATAAGTTCAAAAAATTTGCAAGGACTCTTTCAATCAATTCAGATTTTAACTGGAATCGTTCAAAATCTGACGGCCTGTTATATTCTTTGACCAATTATTATAAAAACGGAGTACTAAGCGACCGTGACACAACAGACCAGGAAAATATAACTGACAATATTAATAATACCATAGGTACTAAGATCTCTTATACTGAACCTCTTAAAAAAGATTTTTATATGGAGCTCACTTATGGGTTTACATATAACAACAGTAAAAGTGATCGTCTTACCAATATAAAAAGCATCAACGGCAAATACGAAGAGATGGTTGATTCGTTGAGCAACTTCTTTGTATTCAACCGGACCCAGAATACACCCGGGATCAGTTTCAGGCTCAATAAGAAAAAACATAATCTAACATTCGGCGCTTCTGTTGATTTTAACCAGTTTGAAAAAAAGGACCTGACAAGAGATACTATTGTTCATTACAATTTTGTGAACTTTATTCCACGAGCAAACTATACTTATAAGATAAAACCAAATGAAAGCGTTCGTATCAACTACAATGGCACAACTACTGCGCCATCCCTTGAACAAATGCAGCCAACCCGTGTAAATACAGACCCGCTAAACGTATATATTGGCAATCCTTTTTTGAAACAGTCTTTCAGACATAATATCAATGCCGGTTATAACTTTTATAATGTACTAAAGGAAAGAAACCTATTCACTAACCTTAGATTTTCTTTAACCGATAACGCTTTTGTGCAATCCAGCTTTATTGATAGTGCTGGCAAAAGAACTTATCTGACTGTAAATGCCGATGGCAACTATTCCATAAATTTTTATTCAAGTTATGGTTTCAAAATAAAAGGCTTTAGCTGGAGAAATAATATTGGGCCCAATATCAATTTTAACAGGAGCGTTGAATTTATTAATGGTGTAAAAAACATTAATAACACTAAAAATTACAGCATTCAACTTTCCACGAATACCTATAAAGAAGGCAACTACAATGTATGGCTTTCAACAAGCTTTGGCATTAACGATTCCAAATCAACAGTAAATACAGAGGCTAATGCTAATTACTGGTCAATAAATCTAAATGGAAGTGGAAGCAAAACCTTTGCAAAGAAATATGAAATTGGCTCTGATATTTCATTGCAGGTACGTGAAAAAGATCCGCGTTTCCCGGATGCCAATAGTTTCACTACATGGAATGGCTATATCATTAAAAGATTCTTTAAAGAAAATCAATTTGAATTAAAGTTCCAGGTCAATGACATTTTAAATGAGAACAGAGGTTATTCGAGAAATTTCAGTAGCTATAGTTATACTGAAACTTATTATGAAACACTTCAAAGATTCTGGCTTGTAACAGCCACCTGGAATATTTCGAAAAATGGTAAGCCGGCAAAAATGTTTTAAAACTTAAAATTCTTTCTCATGAAAAAGATAGTTTCCTCAATTATTATTCTAACTGCAATCTCTGCAAATGCGCAGCAGTTTATCAATAGCGGTATGATAGAATACGAAGTAAGGGTAAATAATCATCGCATGTTTGGCGATGGCTTGTTTGCTCAAATGTTCAAAGATAAAATGCCAAATTTTTCAACTACCTATTATAAACTGACCTTTAATGATAATAAAACAATTTACAAGTTTGATCGCTTGAATGAAAAAGATAAAATGCCCTGGGGCACTAATAATGCTGAAGAAAATATTTGGTATAATGATTTCAATACTAACACCAGGGTTAATCAAAAATTCGTTTTCGACCAAACTTATATCCTCACTGATTCGCTAATGAAATTGGATTGGAAACTGGTGCCGAATGAAACACGTGATATAGCTGGTTTTAATTGCAGAAAAGCACAGGCTGTGATTTTTGACAGTGTTTATGTGTTTGCCTTTTATACTGATGAAATAACTACAAGCGGAGGCCCAATGGGTATTCATGGGTTACCCGGAATGATCCTGGGTATTACGATCCCCAGAATGTTTACCAGTTGGATCGCAACAAAAATACTGGTGAATGGTGTAAATACAAACATCATTGCAGCACCAACAAAAGGGAAAAAGAAAGTAGCGGCAGAGTTAAAACAATCGATAGAAAAGGTGACTAAAGATTGGGGAACATGGGGACGACAATCAGTCTGGAATATTTTTATATAAACTACTTCTTCAATTCCATGACCAATAAATATTTTTCACCGAGTGTAAGTTTTGGTTCGAGATTAAAAGTAACACCAGTTGCCGCGTCGTATGCTTTGGTAAATCCGTTCATTCGCTCAGCGAATCTTGAAAGATCAATTGTTGCTGATTGATCGGTTGTATTCATTACACACATAATAGTTTGTTTCGCATCATAACGAAAATAAACATATACTCCATTAACCGGAAGATATTGCATTAATTTGCCTGTAGTAATTGCCGAAGAGTTTTTTCTGAAATTGGCAAGTCTTTTTAAGTACTGAAAAATATTATCTTCTTTTTGGGTTCTTCCTTCTTTGATAAATTTATTTTCTTTATCTCCTGTCCAGCCACCTTGAAAATCAAGGCGAACATTTCCATCGGGATTTGTAAAGCCAGTCATTAAAATTTCATCCCCATAATACAATTGTGGAATTCCACGAAAAGTCATCAACCACGCCAAAGCCATTTTATATTTTGTTGTATCCTCTCCTATCACTGAATAAAAGCGGGCAAGATCATGATTGCCTAGAAATATTACTTCACGCATAGGATTTTTGTAAACAAAATCCTGGGCCGTAGTTGTATAAAGTTTATTCACTCCATCTGTCCATCCAAAATTCTCATTCAAGGCTGGTTGAATTCCGTAAAACAACAATTGAAAATCGGTGGTTGCCTGTAAATTGCTTTTAAAAGGTATATCGAAATTATTCTGGCACAAATAGCTTTGATTCAAAACTCCATGAACCCATGTCTCGCCAAACATAGTAAGCTTCGGGTATTCATCCATCAAGGCTTTGTTACAACGGTTCATGAAATTAAGATCATTATAAACATAAGTATCGATTCTCCATCCGTCAACAGCAAATTCTTCAACGGACCAGATAGCGTGCTGTATTAAATAATTCGCTACATAAGGGTTGTTTTGATTCAGATCTGGCATTTGCCGGACGAACCAACCATCCTGCAATTGTTTTGTTTCAGAAGGTGCCGCATAAGGGTCAAAAACCGTCTGGTCCTTATAAGTTGTTTGAGTAAATGATGGCCATTGATGCAGCCAGTCCTTCATGGGCGGATCGAGCACGGTAAAATGATATGAACCCACATGATTGTAAACCGCATCTTGTATCAACTTCATTCCACGCTTATGCAATTCATCGCTTAATTTTTTATACGCTTCCGGTCCACCAAATCTTGGTTCAATTTTATAATGGTTAGTGAATGCATAGCCATGCTCGGTTCTGTTTGGCATATCATTTTCGATCACAGGAGTCATCCAAACGGATGTTACACCCAGGTCTTTTAGATAATCAAGATGATTAATCACTCCCTGCAAATCGCCGCCATGGCGATGATAAATTGAATCACGATTAAGTGTCTGATCTCTCATACCTGCAATGCGATCATTTGTTGGATCGCCATTGCTGAAACGATCCGGCATCAACAAGTAAACAAGATCTTTTGAGGTTATGCCTTGAGCAAATGCGGTTCCATTCCCAAGGCGACGTGGTTTGAGTTCGAATTGTATACTTTGTCTCAGGTCATCTACTCCTCTTAAATCAATATTTAACTTTCCAGGTTTTGCAATGTTTTGAATTTCCAGATCAATGAATAAGTAGTTTTTATTTTCGACCCGATGGAAATTCAGGATTTTTATGCCGGAATATTTAGTTTGCACAAAATGAACATTCTCCGATACATTCTTTCCATAAACCATCAACTGAATCTTATTCATCTTCATTCCCACCCACCAATTGGACGGATAAACTTCAACTGAATTTTGAGAAAATGATTGCTCAATAATGAATGAGCAGACAAGAAAAAAAATTATTTTTTTCATAAAAAATTAAACAGATCGTTCCTCAAGAATTTCTAGTTTAGTTACTTCTGTTTCATCGATCATCTCATTTTTCCTTTCCTTAACAAAAACGAAACAGATCAAAGCCGCTAATATCATTAGACCTCCGCCAACTTTTACTGCAGCTAACCGGTCATTGTTCAAAACATTTTTCATAAGCCATCCAAAACCTAATGACGCAATGATCTCGGGTAGTACAATAAAGAAATTAAATATTCCCATGTAAACACCCACTTTATCTTTTGGCAGAGATCCACTCAGCATAGCATATGGCATTGACAAAATACTTGCCCATGCAATTCCAACCCCTGTCATTGATACATATAACAAGTATTTATTTTCGACCCAGCTTACACTGATCAATCCTATCGCCCCACAAAGAAGACAAAGGGAATGAGTTAATTTTCTTCCAAGCTTATCTGCAATAAAAGGTAATACCAATGCAAATAAGAAAGTAATAACGCTGTAATATGAAAGTGTCAGGCTTCCAAAGTCAGCACCTTTGGCATATACAGGATCGCTTGCATCCTTACCATGAAAAACATTTACTGCTACTGCAGTTGTATAGTAGAACCACATTAAAAAGAGTCCGGGCCATGTAAAGAATTGTATGAGCGAAACCACCCTCATTCTTTTTGGCATATTCGTTAATGCATGAACGATCTCTTTTACTCCACCACCAAATCCTTTATTGGATTCTTTTACTTTATCCTTGTAACCAAGATCAGAGGGTGGATATTCTTTTGTAGTAAATACAGTATATAATACAGCAGAAAGAAAAAAGAAAGCGCCAATATAGAATGACCACTTTACATTTTCGGGTATTTGTCCCAACGAAGCTGTATTGGTACGGTTAAAAATATTTTTAAATATCCATGGCAAGGCAGATGCAATACTTCCTCCAAGGCCTATCATAAAACTTTGCATGATGAATCCCCTGTTAACTTGTGAATCAGGAAGCTTGTCTGTCACAAATGCACGAAAAGGTTCCATGGATACGTTTCCAAAAACATCCATTACCCAAAGCAACCCTGCCGCCATGAATAAAGTACTGCTATGTGGCATAAATATTAAAGCGATCCAACTTAGAATTGCACCTATCATAAAGTATGGCCTCCTCCTTCCCCATTTCGGATGCCATGT
>Ga0105249_10003960_pt1 | contig 12780 bp, 8 predicted proteins | sample KBSS44metaG_FD_81522 | JGI IMG/M metagenome (GOLD analysis project Ga0105249, IMG submission 81522) | Switchgrass rhizosphere microbial communities from Kellogg Biological Station, Michigan, USA - KBS S4-4 metaG | ecosystem: Host-associated > Plants > Roots > Rhizosphere > Soil | place... | reverse complement strand
TTGTTGGTTCTCGGCACCGCGCATTTCGACAATCCCGGGTTGGACGTGGTGAACACGAAGGTCGACGACGTTCTAGCGCCGGCTCGACAGACAGAGATCCACGAAGTGGTCGAGCAGCTCGCGTCCTATCGGCCGACGCACATCGCTGTGGAATGGCCGATCAAGAAGCAGGCAGCTCTCGACGCGCGCTATCGGGATTATCGCGAAGGGAAGTACCAGCTTGGGCGTGGCGAAGAGGAACAGATAGGCCTGAAACTCGCGGCAAGGTTGCATCTCGCCCGAGTCTACGCAGTGGACTGGAACGAGGACTCCCCGGGCAATGACGAGGATTACGACTGGGTTGCCTATGGCCAGGCACACGGCCAGAAGGCGCAGGTCGCCGCGCTTCTCGATCCCAAGGGCGTGACCGGCATCGTTCCCCTGGGTACGCAAACCATCGGCAAATGGCTCCTGCAGCTCAATCGGTCAGAGACCCTTGCGGCGAGTCATCGCAACTATTTCGACTGGGCAGCTATTGGCGATGCAGAGCATCAGCCTGGAGCGAACTGGGTCGGCCAGTGGTATGCACGCAATCTGCGGATCTTCACCAACCTGGTGCGCGCCGCCGCTCGTCCCGAAGATCGGATGCTCGTCGTCTACGGGCAGGGACATGCGTACCTGCTTCGGCAGTTTGCGACCGAGTCTGGCGCCTTCCGCGTCGTCGACGTCGACGACGTACTGAAAGGCAAATGACTCCGCCGTCGACGGGCGAATAGCACCCCCGACAGTCCGAGGCCGAACAGCGCCAGCGATGAGGGTTCGGGAACCGATTGCGTGGGCGGCACCGGGTCCGTGGGCACTTCGGGCAGGCCGCGCAGGAGGTCTGCACTATTGATCGCGAAGTCCCTTCCCGTATTCGTTCCGAAGTCGATGCGAAAGATGTCCGCGGTCGATCTCGACACGCCCAGGAAAGGCGCGGAATTGAAACCCGCCGCAGTGTAGGTCTCGAGCAGATTGCCGAGCAGGTCGAACACCGAGATGCTGCCGAGGAACCGCTCGTCGAAGCCGATATCCTGGATCTGGGCTCCGAAGGCCTTCAGGCCCGTGGCGAATGAGATGCTGATGCGCGGCACGCCGCAGTTCGTTGGCTGCCCGGCAGCATCGAACCCACAGCGCAACGTCTCTACTGTTCTGTAGGGCAAGAGGCTGCCGAGAAAGCCATCGCGCACCAGCCCGTTGCCAGATCCACGGACCGTCGCGGTCAGGCCGCCGGTCGTAAGCATCTCCAAGGGCTCTGCGAGAGTGTCGAAGGAATTGCCAACTGTCGCCCAGTCGAGGAAGTCGTCGCCGCCCAACGCATCGCGTGAGGAGACCAGAGTTGCCGAAGCCGGGGCCGCCGTAACAATGCCCGCCACGGCGGCAAGCGCCGCCCAAGTTCGTCTGCTGTTCATCGTCCGCTTCCTCGTTATTGGGGTCTTAACTGAGTAGTCACGGTTGGCGAAGCAAACACGACACCGCCCCGATACTTTTGTAGAAAGACGAACGGACCATTGAGACTGTCATCCTGCGGAGGCTAGTATTTGCGAAAACAACGCGCCTCCATGACATGACAGAAGAAGCGCTCCTGGCACTCGTCGAGTCGGCTGACGCCGGAGACGTCGCGCAGCGACGGCAGCTCTTTGCCTCTCTTTATGACGAATTGCACCGAGTGGCTCAGCGGGAATTACGGCGCAACGCCCACGCCACCCTGAGCCCCACGACGCTGCTGCACGAGACGTTCCTCAACATCTGCGAACGCGAGACTGCGCCTGCGGTCGATCGCGCACGCTTCATGGTCTACGCGTCGCGCGCCATGCGCGGGTTGATCCTGAACTACCTCCGCGATCGTCAGGCGCAGAAGCGCGGCGGTCAGTTTGAAATCACCTCGCTGACGACCGAGCTGCCGGTCGCGAAGCAGGAGGACTTCGATTCCGTCAAAATGAACGAGGCGCTCGAGGAGCTCACGCGCGTGGATCCGTGGCTCGGCGAATGCGTTGACCTCCGGTTCTTCTGCGGATTCTCCGTCGCCGAAATCGCGCGCATGCGCTCGGTGTCGGAGCGGACCGTCCAGCGCGACTGGGAGAAGGCGCGCATTCTGCTGCACCAGTATCTCGACGGGCAGCCGATCGATTAGGCCATGCAACAGCCCTCGCACGCCTCGCCTCGCTGGGATCACATCGCGCCCTATCTCGATCGCGCGCTCGATCTCGAACCGCACGAGCGGGAAACCTGGCTCGCGGAGCTGACGCAGACGCGCCCCGAGATCGCACAGAAGGTCCGCAGCCTCCTGGCACGTCATGCAGTGCTCGATGCACAGGGATTTCTCGAACGATCCGCCATCGATCCTCCGGCGCCGACTGCGCACGCCGGGATGCGGGTGGGCGCATACACACTCGAGCGACTGATCGGCCGGGGCGGCATGGGAGAAGTCTGGCTCGCCGAGCGCAGCGATGGTCGTTACCAGGGCAGGTGCGCAATCAAGTTCCTGAGCAGCACCGCGCCGAAAGGCGGGCTCGCCGAGCGTTTTCAGCGCGAAGGACAGCTGCTGGGTCGACTGGCACATCCCAACATCGCGCGGCTGCTCGATGCCGGCGCGACGGCGGATGGCCGCTCTTACCTGGCTCTCGAGTATGTCGAAGGAATCCCCATCGATCGCTATTGCGACTCGAAGTCGCTCGATGTCAAGGAGCGGTTGCGACTCTTCATGGATGTGTTGGCAGCCGTCACGCACGCGCAGGAACATCTGGTCGTGCACCGCGACCTGAAACCCTCGAACGTCCTCGTCACGCACGATGGCAACGTCAAGCTGCTCGACTTCGGCGTCGCGAAACTGGTCGAGGATGCCAACCTGCCGGGCTTCGCGATGGTCACGCGCGAAGGCATGTTCGCGTTGACTCCTGCTTATGCGGCGCCGGAGCAGCTCACGAACGCGCCGATCACGATGGCGACCGACGTCTATGCGCTCGGCGTGTTGCTCTACGTATTACTGAGCGGCGTGCATCCAACCGGCGCGCAGGCGAGTTCCCCCGCAGAAATGGTTCATGGAATTCTGCACGTCGACCCCTCCCCGCTCACGCAGGCGGTGCCCGGCGTCGGCGGCGAGCTGCAAACGATCCTTGGCAAGGCATTGAAGAAGTCGCCGCAGGAGCGTTACGGCTCGGCCACTGCCTTCGCCGACGACGTGCGCCGCTACCTCAGCCATCGGCCCATCAGCGCGCGGCCCGACACCCTGCTGTATCGAGCTGGCAAGTTCCTGCGTCGCAATCGTGTACCTGTCGCCGCAGGCGTATTGCTGGTCATGGGACTCAGCGCCGGCTTGTTCGCGGTCAACAGGGAGCGAGTCATTGCAGAGCGGCGCTTCGATCAACTGCGAGCGTTGTCTGCGAAAGTCTTCGAGCTCGACAAGTCCATCGTCGGACTTCCCGAATCGACCTTGGCGCGGCAACGGTTGGTCACTGCATCGCTGCAATACCTCGAAGGTCTTTCGAAGGACGTGCACGGCGATGTCGATCTCATGCTGGCGCTCGGCGATGGCTACTGGCGCATCGCGCACATCCAAGGCGTGCCCACCGATTCCAATCTGGGCGAGTACGACAAGGCGGAGCGCAATCTTGCGATTGCCGAAGGCTATGTCGATGCGGTGTACGCCGAGAGACCCGACGATCGTCATGTCCAGCTGCTGGCTGTCAACATCGCGCACGATCGCATGATCCTGGCCGATGAAGGGCGGCGGCGCGATGAGGCGCTGGCCCACGCGCGCAAAACGGCGATGCTGGCGGAGCGCTTTTTGAGCGCGGGTCCTGCGGATCAGAAGGATTTGACCGACGTACTGCTCTGCTCCACCAACGTGGCACTGGCGTTCACGAACATGTCGCAGTACGAGGACGCGGTCCGAATGCTGCGCAGAGTACTCGAGCTCGACAGGATCGAGGGCGGACCCGACGCCGACCTGCGCCGCAGCGTAGCCCTCAGCCTGCTGGCCAATGCGCTGCGCTCGCAAGGCAACTTGCCGGAGGCCGTCAAGACGATTCAAGAGGCGCGTGAGATCACTGAACGCACGACCTACACGAGCGCGATCACACGCATGAGCCATCGATACGGGGTGCTGCTGCGTGAGGGCATGATCCTGCGTGATCTCAAGGAGGTCGCCCCCGCCGCTGCCGTCGAGCCGACGGTGCCGTTCCAGAAAGCCATCGACGTCACCGAAGAGCATGCAGCTCGCGATCCCAAGGACTCTGCCAGCCGCGGACGGCTGGCGACGGCTAGTCGGGAGTTGGGCGATCTCCTGAAGGGAAGCGATCCGGAGCGTGCGCTTGCGGTCTACGACAATGCATTGCAGCGGCTCGACGAAACACCGAAGACGACCAAGACGCAGCGCACGCGCGCGGAGCTGCTCGCGAAATCCACGTATCCGCTGCGCGGACTCGAGCGGGGAAGCGAGGCCGGGAAGCGGCTCGACGCTGCGGTCGCGATTCTCGAAGAGACGAACGATTTACCGGCGAAAGCGATCGCACTCGATGGCCCGCAATTCGCGGTGCTCAGCGCACGCGCGGACGCCGCTGCAGCGAGCGGTCGGATCGAGGAAGCTGCCGCGGCCTATGAAGAGATTCTGAGCAAAGCGAAATACGACACGCCCTGGGCTGCGCCGGAAAAAGATCTGCGCTCGGCGCAAAGGCTGGCGCGCCTGCTTCGCACGCTGACCAGCTTGTACGTGCAAGCGGGAGACGAGATGAAGACGGACGCAACTCGTAAGCGACAACAGGAGCTAGCGCGCGTGTGGCAGGCTAGGCTTCCCGGAAATCCGATCGTCAACAGTCTCGCGAAGAGTTGAGCGCATCAGAACCGCTCCTTCGTCTCCACCAGGATCTGCACATCGTCGATGGAGGAGTCGCCGTCGAGCGGGAACGCGAGATCGATGTGGATGATGTTGCCGAGCCCCGAACGACTGTTGCCGAGCCGCAGGCCGATGCCCACGTCCTTGAGCAAGCCCAGGCTCGGCGTGCTCACGGGGCTCTCGCCCCAGGTCCGACCGATATCGAAGAAAGCAGCGGCGCCAACACGCACCAGGCGAAACGGATACCAGTTCGTGAAGTAGCGCTGCTCCACGGTCAGCAGCGCACGAGCCTCGCCTCCCTGATAGCGCAGCGGGTAGCCGCGCAGTCCATTGTCGCCGCCGAGCAGGATCTGCGTATCCAGATCGAGCTCGCGGCCTACTGAACCTTCGAGCGTCGCGAAGAACAGGCGCCGTTCGGATTGTCGAACGTAATAGCGTAAAGCGCCGTCGAGAATTGCGTTGCGCAGCTCGCCGCTCTCGAGCCGGCCCTGGAGCGCACCGCTGAGCAACAGCGCCGAACGACTGCCGCTGCCGGAACCATGACTCGCCCTCGCCGAGAAGATCCATGCGCTTCGATCGGCGCTGTATGCCTGGTCCGCATAGCCAACTAGCGCGCTGAGGCGTGCACCCAGGTGGAAATCCTCGGTGCGGCCGATCTGATCGTGATTCCTGAATTTGTCGAAATCGTTCTGCACCAGCTCGAAGCCCAGCCACGGGTAGACGAGTTTGCGATTCTCCGGCACGAGATTCGGCGGCGGCGCTCCGGGGATCTCACCGAACTCGCTTTCGTCGTAAGTTGCGCCGACGCGCCAGCGCCGCACCCAACCGTTGCGCAGACCGTCCGACCAGCCCCAGAAGGCAGTAGCGAACTTCCGACGCGAAGAAAATTCCTCCACGACCTTGCCCAAGTCGTACAACGGCTCGATGTGCTCGTCGTCCTGCACGAACACGCCTGCCGTCCAGCGCGAATCGAGCGCGTAGAACGGCCGTTCGACCTCCAGGGCCTTGAACGAGCCGTCGCTGTTGTCCGCGTACGCGGCTCGTACTCTCACCCACGAGTCGAAGACGTGCCGGTCCTTGTACTCGATCATGTTCGAGTCGCGATCGACGCCGGAGACGTGGGAGAGCTCCAGGTCGGTACCGGTGCCGAGGAGGTTGAGCTCTTCGAGCTCCACACCGACCGTGTTCTCTCCGCCCGTGCGAGTGAAGGACAGGCCCGGATTCAGTGTCCAGACATCGCGCGTCGTGACGGCGATGTCGACGCGCCCGTCTTTGAAGGCGACCGGCTCAACCGACGCATCGTAGAGATAGCGGGCCGATCGCAGGATGCGCGCCGATTCGTCGATCAGTCGCTGCGAGTAAGAGTCGCCGGTCTTGAAGAGGAGCTGTTGACGGATTACATCCGGCTTCGTGCGAATGTGCAGCTTGTTCGCGAGCCGGTACAGCTGCTTGTTCTCCTCGGGGTCCTCCAGATCGAAGATGTTTTCGTTGTGGATGAAGACTTCGCCGATGACAGCTCCGAGGCGTTCGAGCTCCGCCCCGCCCGGCACGGCAGGCGTGGCTTCTTCGGGCGCGACCTCCGCAGCACCGGCCATACAGCACATCGCTGCGAACACCAGGGACGCGATGAACGGACTCCGCGAATTGAGGCGCACGTTCAGGTGAGCGAGCTGACCATGACGTAGTAGCCGTCCGGGTCGCGCAGGGCGAACTCCAGTGTCCCGGTGGCAGGATTCATTTCTGGCTCCTCCGCCAACTGACTGACCAATGCTCTGGCGCGTGACAGCGCCTGGTCGAAATCATCCACTCGGAAGAACAGCAATAGCCCATTGCCGGGCTCGGCTCGATCGGGGCTCATCAGCGTCGGGTGCTCATGATCGCCCCACCTGTGAAGACAAAGCAGGACCGTACCGTCCGTGTCGAGGAGTTGCCCGAAATAGTCATGAGCAGGTGCCGATTTGGGCTGACCGAAGAGCGCTTGATACCAATTGAAGCTGCGCGTCACATCAGCGACTCCAATGATTGTCCACGTGCGCTTCATCGGATTTTGCGGGGAAATTTTCCGTCCGCGACCAGCTTCGCGAACTGGATAGCATGGCCTATGAACCGTGCGCAAGGACTGCACGAGTAAGTTCGGACGCGCCAGCCACCACCTGGTCTTGTGGATCGTCCGCAGTTCGGCAAATTGCGCCCGCCGTGATCAGGGTCCGTCTCAGATCGTCCGCCCCTGTTGTCCTGATTGCCTTCGCGTGATGGGCGCGAGAACTTGGGCACCTCAGAACGCGGTAGCCTGGCTATGCTTTTCAAGCTGTTTCGCAGACCCTCCGAACTTCGTCCGCGCTTCGCGCAGGATTCCTCACTCGCTGAAGCACTCGCGCGCCGCGTCAAGTCAATCGAGTTTCGGCCCAGCAAGGGCTTTCTGAAGGATCAGCGGCAGCCCAAGCATTCACTGCCCGAGCGCGCGCTCTCTGAGAGGATCACCGACTGAGCGCTTTCAGGTTCTGAAACAATGCGGCGGATGCGTGTCCCACATCCGCCGCCTGCCGTAGTCGGCCTGGTGTCGCAGCGCCGGCCGACGACGTCTCAACGACGGTTCGCGACCTTCGCTTGCGTCTTCTTTTCGCTGGAATGCCGGTTGACGATGTAGTCCGTCAGCTCAGGGCGGTCGACCCGGGCGATAGCGTTGGACAGAGCGAAGTCGACGCACGCGGCATACTGCTGCTGGTCTCGCAGCGTCGTGCCACCGCTGTGCGCACTGCACACTCTCTCTGCGGCACCCTTGATACGATCGAACAACGTTGTCAGGCCCGCGTCCTTGTTCAGGTCCAGATCCCCGAATTGCACTGTCAACGACTTCGGCGCTTCTTCGCCGTAAGCAGCATTCAGAGTGAGCCCGAGGAAGGCGATGCTGGCGAGGCGGGTGAATGTGTTCATGACGATCTCCTTGGTGGTTGGGTTGGTCGGCTTGCGGGTGTGAAGCTGGACGCTGCAGCGGTGCGGCTCCATGGTCCGGCGCTGTTCGAGCTCTGGTTTGTTTCTGATCCGCGCGTGATTCGACCAACCCACTGATCCGCATGGACAAGGATCGAGGCTTCGGTATTCTCGGTGCAGCTGCTATGGCGTCCGGATCAGAACCAGACCTGTCACACCCGCGAGCAATCCGCTTCGACGGCTGGGTGCTGCGCATGGATTCGGGTGAGCTTGCGAAAGACGGCCGCAAGACCCGCCTCCAGGATCAGCCGCTGCAGATTCTCGAGGAGTTGCTCAGGCACCCCGGCGAGCTGGTGACGCGCGAGCAACTGATCGCGCGCCTCTGGCCGAAGGGCGTGGTCGACTTCGACACCGGCTTGAATTCGGCAGTGCGCAAGCTGCGAATCGCGCTGCAGGACGAAGTCGAGACGCCGCGCTACATCGAGACAGTGCCGCGCAAGGGCTATCGATTCATCGCCGCGATCGATCCACCGGAAACGACAGCGCCCCCGCCTAGCCCGCCGCCCGCGACCGCGCCGCCCACTGCGCCCATTGGGCGACCGAGGCGCGCTCATTTATATGCAGGAGGATCGGTTGCGCTGCTGCTGATTGCCGCGCTCACCTTCGTCGCAATTCGCCGCGAACAGCCGCCCGTAAGCCAATCGTCGCCGGCCGCCGCGCCGCGCTCGTCCCTCGATCGCCGAACAATCGCCGTGCTGCCTTTTCGTGCCGCGACTCCGGGCGAAGCGAATGAAGAGCTCGCGCTGGTCGTGACTGATGTACTTCGCTACCGGCTAGCGGCTATCGACGGTGTCACATCGATCGGGACAGGCTCGATGGCGCGTCTGCACAATCCGGAGCTGGATCCCCGTGAGATCGGTCGAAAACTCAACGCGCAGTTTCTGTTGCAGGGAAGCACAGCACGCCTGGGCGATCAGATCAGTACAGAAGCCGAGCTCGTCGATGCGGCGTCCGGCGCGAGGGTGTGGTCGGCCTCGTTCGACCATTCCGTGAAGGATGTCGCTCTCCTTCGCGAGGCGATCGTCGAGCGAGTGGCACACGATCTGCAAATCGCCGCACAGCCTGCAGCGGGCCCTGCCGCCGCGCCCGCCACGATCGATCTGGATGCTTATCTCCTGTACGTACGCGGCTGGCAGCGGTTGCTGATGCACGCGGACCAGCTCGACGAGGTGAAAGCCGCTATCGAACTCTTCCGGCGCGCCACGATACTAGATCCGAGTTTCGCGCTGGGTTACCTGTCGCTGGAGGAAGCGCAGCTGCAAGCCGACTTTCTCACCAAGGGCCAGAGTCCAGAGCTGCGTGTGGAGGCGCGCCAAGCGCTTGATCGAGCGCTGGAACTGAACCCGGCATTCGGCGAGGCATGGATCGATCGCGCCAGCCTCGCCGACGATCCCGTCAGGGCCGAGGAGTGGTATCGCAAGGGGCTCGCGCTTGCGCCCAGCTACGCCGGTGGGTACGCGGAGTTCTCGGGCTTTCTGTTCGGCCAGCATCGCAAGGGCGAGGCGATCGAGATGATGAATCGCGCTCGCCGGCTCGATCCTCTGGCGCCTGAACTGCACGTGAGACAGGCCTTCATGGTCATGGTGGGCCGCAGCGATGTGGCGGCGCACGATCGTCTGCTGCGGGAGGCGTTGACGATCAGCCCCGGATTCGAGCCCGCGCTGTTTCAGCTCGCGGTGTCCAAATACGAATACAGCGGTGAGTTTGCGCAGGCCATCGGTCTGGCCGAGGAGATAATCTCGCAGCATCCCGCCACTAACAGCCGCAACCTCGCGGCGACGATATACCTGGACCTCGATGACCCAGTGGCGGCGACGGCAGTGCTTGGCAAGTCGCCGGACGACGCGGCCTCCCAGGTCAAGATTGCCCAGTATCAACACGATCCACGCCGTGCAGCAGAGCTGGCGTGGAGTGTCCATAACGACACGGAAACCGCGCCGACTGCGCCCATTGCCGAAGCCCTCCGGGACGGAGCCATCGCGTCGGGCGACCTTGCATCGGTTCTCAAACAGCTCGAAACACGCTATGCGATACAGGCGACCGCTGCTGAGCCGCGACTCTGGAGCCGCGGCTTGGGACTGGTGTATGCGCACACGCTCGTACTCGCCGGCGAGACCGAGCGCGGTCGCAAGCTGGCCACCTCGATCCTCGTGCAACTCGAGGCCGAATCGGTCGGCCGAACGGAAAACTGGTTCTGCCGGGAACGCGCTGCCGCATTCGCGATCCTGGGCGACGACGAACGGGCGCTCGCGGAACTGGCCATCGCACAGAAAATGAGAAAGTACTATCGTTGGTGGTACCTGGCAGAGCTCGATCCGCTCTACGCGCGTTTCAGGAGCGAGCCGAGATTCCGGGCGTTGACGGATCAAGCGAGGCAGTATCGTGTCGAGCAGCGCGCGCTGCTCGAGCAGATGCGAAGCAAAGGGGAAGTGCCGAAGCGGGGTTGATCCAGGCGCCTCCCTCTGAGGGATCGCGCCATGCGCAATGTTCGTTGGCGACCCGGCGCGACAGAGCTGCGGGCAGGTTGCGCTGCGCTGCTGCTCACGCTGCCGCCCACATTTGCGCAAGCTGCCTCACCTGCCGAGAGCGATGCGCTTGCCACCGTTGTCGTGACCGGTTCGCGGATTCGCGGCGACACAAGCGAATCCAGCGGGCCCGTCACCGTCTTGACGAAAGAACAGCTCACGCGCGGCGGCAACGATTCCCTCGGCAAGGTGCTGCAGACCTTGCCCTACAACACTGGGTCGCCTCCCAACACCAATGTGAATGGCCTCGGAGATGGATCGACGCGAATCGACTTGCGCGGACTACAACCGCAGCGCACCGTCACGCTGCTGAATGGCAGACGGCTGCCCAACGGCGGAATCGGTGCAGATTCATCAGTCGATATCGATTCGCTGCCGCTGTCGATGATCGACCGCGTAGAGGTGCTCACGACAGGTGCCTCTGCGGTTTACGGCGCCGATGCGATCGGTGGCGTCGTCAACGTCATCACGCGTTCGGATTTCAGAGGTGTCGAGCTGGGATTGCAGCGCTCAGAAACGTCTCGCGGCGATGGCACGATCACGCGCGCGCAAGCGCTCGTCGGCGGCGACGTCGGTCAAGGACACTGGATGGTCGGCGCGGACTACGTCGATCAAGAGGGTGTCTCGATGGCGACGCGGGAATACTCGGCAATTCCGCTCGCGGTTGTCAGCACCGACGGCACTAGCGCGCCCACTGGCTCGCTCGTCATCCCGAACGGTCGCTTCGACGTGCCTGACGGAAACGCACTGGGACTGCCGCCAGGTATATACACGCGCGTGCCGGGGGCCACCGGTCAGGCGGCGAGCGACTGGCGCGCGGATGACCTCAGCGAAACGTTCAACTACGCGCCGTACACGTATCTGCAGACGCCGAACGAACGTGGATCGTTGTGGCTGCTAGGAAATCAGCCGTTGGGCGGAGACGGCGAATTGTTCTTCGAAGGCCTGTTCAGCCGGCGTGAGTCGTCACAGAGTCTGGCGCCTGCCGTGTTTGGAATCATGAGCGCCGTCCCTGCCACCAACTTCTACAACCCGTTCGGCGTGGATATCGCCGATGGTCTGCGGCGCTTCGTCGAGCTCGATAGGCGCCGGTTCAGTCAGCGCGTAGAAATGTGGCGCGCCCTGGCCGGCATTCGTGGCGAGCTGGGTGGCTGGAGGTGGGAAGTCGCGGCCGCCGCTGCAGAGTCAGACGCCGTCACGCATGAGAACGGCTTGCCGCTGCTCGACCCGTTGACGTCCGGGCTCGGCCCCTCCGGCCGCGATGCATCGGGCCGCATTGTTTGTGGAGCACCCGATCCGGTCACCGGCATCGTGCCTGCGAGCGCAGTGATCGGCGGTTGTGTGCCAATCAATCTGTTCGGCGGTGCAGGCTCGATCACGCAGGAACAGGCCGCGTTCATGGCAGGTGCGCTGCGCGACGACGGCTATTACTCGCAACGCCTCGCCACTATCGGCTTCGATGGTGCTTGGGGGCGTACGCCCGCGGGCGAGATCCTTTGGGCGCTCGGCGGCGAATTCCGGCGGGATTCGGGCGCCTATCGATACGATCCGCAGCGCGTCGGCGGAACCGTGAGCCTGCCCCTGGCGGCGGATGTTCCCGGAGGCTCGTTCGAGGCTCGCGAAGGTTATGCAGAGATGCGAGTCCCGCTACTCGACGAGCAAGCCCGTTGGGGAAGTCTCGCCGCTACGCTCGGCGGCCGTGTCTCCGACTTCAGCACGTTCGGCACGCACACGACATGGCATGCGGGTCTGCATTGGACGCTGTCGAGCGCGTGGGTGATGCGGGCGGATTACGCGACGCTGTTTCGTGCGCCCGCGCTCGAGGAGCTCTATCGCGCGCAAGTCTCCGAACAGTCGTTTCAGGAGGTAGACCCGTGCGGAAACGCTCCCACGCCCGAACAACAGGCGAACTGCGCAGCCAACGGTGTTCCTGGAGGCAGCTATGCGCAGTCGCCAGCGAGCACGTACCTTCGCTTCGTCGGCGGCAACACAGATCTGGAACCCGAAGAAGGCCACTCGTTCAATGCAGGCCTCGAATTTCGATCGACGGACGCCGCCGCATGGCAAGCGAGCATCGATGTTTTTCAAACGCAGCTCGACCGCTACGTCGAGGAGCTCAGTGACGACCTTATTCTGACCGAATGCGCCAACCAAGGTACTGCACTCGCATGCGGGAAAGTCCAGCGCTTCGCTGATGGCTCGATCCACAGCATCGACTTGCGGCTCAGCAATTACGGGCGCGTTACCGTCGAGGGAATCGACCTCGCTGCGAGCGTCGGCCTTGCGTCGCGCGCAGGAGAATTCAACCTGCACGCGCTCGCGACCAATCTGGTCCATCACGAGGTGCAGGTATTCGCGGGCGGCGATTCGGTCGATCGCGTGGGTCGTGCGAATTTCGGCCTCGTGCTCCCC
>Ga0105249_10003958_pt1 | contig 12781 bp, 7 predicted proteins | sample KBSS44metaG_FD_81522 | JGI IMG/M metagenome (GOLD analysis project Ga0105249, IMG submission 81522) | Switchgrass rhizosphere microbial communities from Kellogg Biological Station, Michigan, USA - KBS S4-4 metaG | ecosystem: Host-associated > Plants > Roots > Rhizosphere > Soil | place... | reverse complement strand
TTACTAAAGTTCCGATAATAGATCTTTTGAAATAACCGGTTCCCGCTTCTTGTTTATTATCTGTTGACTTTATAGTTGTATTGCCTAATTTAATTTCAACAACTGATTCGTTAACTAATAAGTCAGTTCCTTGTAATAATAATGCGTAGCATGCTTCTGCTGTTGCCTTTGTTGTTTTCCAATTTGTAGTTTGTTTATTTTTCAGCAACCAGGTTTTCAGATCATCTACTGTTTTTGTATCCTTACTGACCTCAGTAAATGCTTCGATCAATAATGCCTGGGTTTCCACCGGCGCCTGGTGCCAGAACCATCCACCACTGTTCTCCTTCCAGTACATTCCTAATTCTTCGTTATTGACACTTGTTTCTTGCAATGATTTTAAAATAGCGATTGGAGTCTTTATGTCAGCAGTTCTGAATAATGTCAATGCGATCATTCCCTGCATATACTTGTTATGCTTTGTCCATGTTTGCTGAATACGGCTGTGGAAATAAGTATAGGCTGTTTGTGAAGCTACAGCGATTTTTTGTTCAGGGAAGAAGCTTCGCATGTACAAATATTGTATCTCTGTATAACCAGGAGTGTACTTACTCAGGTCAGTTTTATTCTTTTTCAGTTCATCATAATCTTTTTTGATCTGCAGATCAAGATAGGGAATAGCAAGCTTGAGTACTGGCTCCAACTTTTTAATATCAACTCCCAATTTTTTTAAATGGCCAATGCCTGTGACAATATATTGTGTGATATAAGCATTGTCAGGCCCGCCTTTGAACCATACAAAGCCACCGTTCTCACTTTGCATTTGTTTTAGTTTTTCATAAGAGCTGTTCATTTCACTGCTCATTTTGATCATATCAAAAAGCAGAGCGATATTTTTCTTTTGCTGTTCTTCTGTTTTTGCCTGCAATACCCAGGGAGTTTCTTCCAGCAATACAGCTTTCAGTTCCTGATTTTTTTGCAGGTTGCTTAACAACACAGCAGTATCTTTTGTATTCCAGCTTTCAAAAATTTGTTTAATGCGTGGAGAACTGTTTGCAATTTTTGAAGCCAAGGCATTCGCATAATAACGGTTCCATGTTTGCTCGGCACATTCATAAGGATATTCCATTAAATATGGCAAAGCTTGCACAGCATACCACGCCGGATTCGAAGTATATTCAACAGTAAGCGAATGATGCTGTAATGTTTCAGAATTTCCTGATGTAAGCAATTTTTCAAACCTGAAATTCTTTGTTTGGGTATTTCGCAGGTTGAATGGAAGAGTTTCTGTTACAAGCATGCGATTTGTAAGCACAGGCATTGCTGCTTCTTCACCATCACTCACATCACCGGCTCTTGCCACAATACGCCATACCAATGCTTTGTCAAATAAGTAAGGAACTTGTATGGGGAATACGATTGCTTCACTTTGCCCTGCAGCAACAGTGAAGTATTGATTCGGATACATATTATTGAACCAACCGCTTACTGATTCATTGGTGGCTGCATCAAATAATTGCAATTCTGCTTGTCCCGTCAATTCTTTATCTGTAAGGTTTACGATCTTGGCGCTGAATTCCATCCGATCACCTTCTCTTAAAAATCTTGGAGCATTTGGTTGCACCATCAATTGTTTTTGTGTAACAATTTCTTTGCTGCTATAACCCAATGCAAGATCCTTTGTGTGTGTCAATGCCTGGAACTTCCATCTTGTTAATGCTTCAGGCATGGTAAATGAAAATTCAATATCACCATTTTCATTTGTTCTTAGATCAGGAAGGAAGAAAGCGGTTTCATTGAAGTTTTTGCGGATTTGGATTTCTGTATTGTAAGTTAAAGTGGCAGCTGTAACATCCACCCCTTTTAGGTCTTCAAGAGAGGTATAGTAGACCATTCCTGTTGAGTCTGAGATCTTTTGATTTGGCATTCGTGCAGCAGAGACAACAACTTCACTTAGTTCTTGATCTCTTTGCATAGTGAGATTTAGGTTTTTCGGCAACCGCATCAATCTTGGATCTCTAAACTCACTATATGCGTAGTTCAATGGATTCGTCCACCAAAGCGGCTCAGCACTATTTCTATAATAAGGAGAGAAAACATAAGAAGATAATAATTCATCATATCTTTTATCAAATGTTTTACTTTCTTTGGCGGCTATATATTTTTGATTTGATTCAATCTTTGAGAAATTTTGTGTGCCGTTCCAGCTTTTAGGGTTGCTATAATAAAGCCATACTGAAGGTTTAAACCATTGATGAGGATAAAACTGGCCAAGAGATGCATCATACATGCTAGCCAGCATCTCAGCTGCTACCTTTTCTTTTTTATAACCACTGATCTTTACTTTCCATTTTTCTTCACTGCCGGGTAAGATTTTATCTCTGAATGTTGCGTATTCGATTTTCAGATCTTTATTTGCCCAACTAACATTTACTGTATGACCAAATTGATAAACACGGTTATGTTTTACAAACATCCAACTCACTCCATAACCGCCGCGATCTGCTTCAGTAGTATTAAATTCAAAGTTTTTCTTTTCGTTGTTAAGATTGGTAAAAGCATACGCTGAACCCGATTTATCTAATTGTTGTACAACAAACAAGTTGTCTGCAGCAGTTCCCAACTTCACAATATCTTTTTCACCTGGTTCAAGAGGATCAGTTTTGCTTTGCGTCCATAAATATTTGGGTTGATTAAGATGATTACTTTTTTCATCAATGAGTTCGATATATTGAACATCTTTTACCTCTTCATCATTTTTATCTTTTGTAGTTACTTCGATCATATACCAGCCCGGGACAAATTGGCCATTCATGATTGCCCATTGGCCATCACTTTTTACTGAATCAGATCGTTCAAAGACTTTGTTTTCTTTTGCCCAACTACTATAATCAGTTTCATTATTATACTCATCGTAAGGGAAATTTTTTATATACTCTTCTTCGCTCATTATAAACTGATCCGGTCTTTCCCAATAGCGATTGCGTATCAATCTTTTTTCTTCTTTTAAACCTGTAATGGTCACTTTCACCATGGCAGGTTCAAATTCGCCGTTCATATTTTCTGTGCGAATAAAAATTGATCGTAAACTATCAACAGGAAGAGAAGATGGGATAACAGTTTTTAGTAAAAGTGATTTATAACTTACCGAAACTGACAACTCACCGCTTCTTGTTTCGCCATTTATATCAGTTATGTCTGCATAAATCCTGTAATCAAATACCGGTTCAAATTTCTTTTGAATTTTCAGATCAGGTATGGCAGTAAATTCTACAACAAACTTTCCGTCTTTGTCGGTTTTTGTTTCACCATGTGTGATCTCTAAACTTTCGCTAGGAGGTTGCCACCAACGACGAAATAACCATGGGTAAAGAAATCTTGCTTCACGGACAACACGATATTTAACCGAAGCTCCATCAATATTATTTCCGGCATAAGCTTTGGCAACTCCTGTAACTTTAATTTTATCGTTTACTTTATAAGTTCCTTTCAATTTTTCATACTCAACAAAAAATTTAGGTCGTTTATATTCTTCAACACGGAATCCGGCTTCTGCTGTATTTTCTTTTATATGAATACTAAATTGGCCATTCAGTCCTCCTGAAGGCAATTGAAATTTTCCTGAGAAAGAACCAAACTCGTTAGCTTTTACTTTTATTGAATCTATATCCTGGTAATTGGCATCTCTCAGGAAAAGCCATGTTTCATAATTTGAATTAACAAAGCCAGTTTTTTGTTTTGAATTCCTGGTAATGGCAATTCCTTTATAATATAATACCTGCCCCGGGCGATAAATGCTTCGGTCGGTAAAAAGAAAAACAGAGGTTATATCACCTGTTTCATTATTGTCATTATCCCGGTAGTAATAATAATCATTCAAAAAATCATTAATAAAAAGTTTTTCACCGTTAAATGAAATTTCCAATTTATATGATTCATTGCGATACTTGTTATTATCGTCTTTAATTTTTTCCTTTTTAAAAAAACCATGCTCATCAGTTTGGTACAACTTGCCTTTTTCTATCGTGTATTTATATGTTTTGTAATCATATCGTTGCTCCCAAACCTGTACCGCAGCTTTTGCGAGTGGCCTGCCATTATCCCGGTTCAACACAAAATGATCCTCACCACTATTTACATAACTGATATTTGAAACATAAAAGCCCCTGGCGCCAACAAGAGTACTCATGTTATTAAAATCCTTATCATTGGCAGCTATCAACATATATTCACCCGCAGGCAGGCCATCAATTTTCACTTCTGTTTCATGTTCCTGTAAGTCTTTTGTGTCAGGTAAAGATTGGCCCCAGCTACGTAATGAAGTAGCGGCAGTGATCAGTTTCCAATATTCATCCCCTGATTTATTTTCAATTTCTTTTTTCAGAGCTTCATTTGGCTGAATAATGCGAAAGTGAATCGTGGACATATTATAATATTCCACCAAAGCCCTGAAAGGTTGAGCAGGGATATTTACTTTTTCAATATTAAAACTGAAATGTGATTGTGTGATACTGTTAAGCAGGTTGTAACAATTCACCCAACCTTCATTTTGGTCTTTTTGTTTTAAAACCTTTTCACAAATTTCTTTTGCTTTTAATCTTGTAAATCTTTCGATGGTGTCACCGTAAGGTTTATATTCATTTGCTTTTGTATTATAGTATGCTGCTAAAAGATACCATGCCTCTGCTGCGGCTGGATGATTTTCATATTGACGGGCAATGTGATTAATTGCATTGAAATAGAGTTCTTCTTTATTAGGATGAATTGAATTATTATTTATAAATCCAATGCGATCTATATCTGCGTCGATCAATGCATCAGGTTTCGCATCATTAATATGAAATGCCAATAGCTTTTGATAGATCAATAAAGCTTTATGCTTAAGCGATACCGAATCGTTGGTGATAAATTTTCTCGTAATAAAATCTGTTGCAGGATCGAATGCGGAGGCCTGATCAATTTCAAAAGCATATGCTGGTTTTTTAATATCTCTTTCATCATTGCTGAAATATTCAAGGGCTCGATGAGCAAGCAGATCATATAATGTTGGACGAAGAGTTCGTGTGTTTCCTTTTACAATTATTGCATCAAAAGGTTCCAGTTTAGTTTGCTGTAATAGTTTTTCATTTTGTATGGATTGCATGTAGAGCTCACTTATTTTCTTATGAAAATCTTCCGCATCCCAGGATGTGATATCATATTTCTGGTAATTATAAGTTTTTGTTCTATCATATAATTGGTAGCGATGAAGCTGAAAATAATTCCAATACAATTCTGCTAAAATGTTTTTTGAAACTGAAGTGACTGGTTGCTTACTAGTAATTATCTCAGATTCTATTTCCCGTATAGAGAGCATTTCATTATTCTCCCGGTTCTCAGATTGAAGACCGGTCATGTAGATCAGTGCCTTGATTACCTGCGCATCCTGGTTCTCTTTTTTGGCAAGATCATATATCTTTTTTACTTCAGTGAAAGCGGATTTAGGAAGATTCTTTTTCGCAAAGGCTTCCACTTTCTTCCATTCCTTTTCATAGGTCTTCACAGGAGTTTGGGAGTAGCTATTTGTTATCATAATACAAATAAAAACTACCAGCGACGATAAGGTTTTCAATGGTTGCATCAACATGCCGTTAAATTTTTTTACAAGATAGTACTATCAATGCTTATGAGATGCGAAGAAGAATGGTTTTTCATAAGCTGCTAAGATCATTAATCATAATTGTTAAACGATAAAGCCTGTTTAGCCTTTAACGTTTTTTTGAGTAGCAATGGCACGGCGTTGGAATAATTGTATCCAGAACAAAATTGTTCACCTCAAAACAAAAATATATGAAGACAATTTTTACCCTTTTACTGAGCACCATTTTTTCACTTGCTTCAATGGCCTATGACGGCACCCGCCTTACCGTCACCAGCGTTAGTAATAACAAAATGTTTGTTGAAGTTGATGGCCGCAGATACAACCTCGCTGGAAATACTGTTTCCATAAATGGCATTCGTCCAGGTATGCATAACGTAAGAGTTTTGCGTGAAATGAAAAGAACAAGCGGATGGAATTTTGGGAACAGGAGAGAAGAAGTCATCTACAGTATCAAAGCAACTTTCAGAGATGGTTATCATTTCGACATTCTCGTCAACCGCTTTGGAAAAGTAATGATAGATGAGCACAGAATTGATCCAAATGATGATTGGTACAATGATGATGATTACTATGACCGGGACAATGATCGCAACAGAGATTGGGATAACACCCATGATAATCCTGTCAATCGTGATAACAGGGATTATAATGAGAACGATCGTAACAATCCAGACAACCGTGATTACAATGATGATCGGGATAATAACGATCCACGTTATGATGACAGTTACAGCAGGGCGATGAATAATATTGATTTTACCCAGGCAAAAGAAAGCTTACGCAGAGAATGGTTTGAGAACACAAGATTGTCAACTGCAAAGCAGATCATTGACAGGAATTATTTCACCAGCCAGCAGGTAAAAGAATTGTTGTTGCTATTCACTTTTGAAAACAATAGGTTGGATATTGCTAAGTACGCATATGGTAAAACTGTTGATAAAGGAAATTATTTCATAGTAAATGATGCCTTTACTTTCAATAATAACAAAGAAGCTTTGAAAGAATATATCCGTGAATACAAATAATGAATAATTTAAAAAAATTACCATGAAAACAATTTTGACTCTTATTACATTCATTTCGATTTCATCGGTTGCTTTAGCTGGAGAAAAACACCCGTCTGTAACCATTACTTCAACCGGTGATTTCAAAATAGTAATTGATGGAAAACAATTCAATAATGAAAAAAAGGTCTCTTTAACTGATCTTGGGAAAGGAATACACTATATCGATGTGTGGAAGAAAAAGAAAGGGTTATTTGGCAGTAAGTACAAGCTTGTTTCATCAAAACAGTTTGAGCTAGGAAATAAAGATCTTGATATCGATGTGAATTTTTCAGGTTATATCACAATCGGTAAACAAGGCAAAGGATGGGATGGAGATCATTGGTTTAACAAAGACCAAAAGAACAATAAAAGTGATTCGAAAAAATAATTATAAAAAAGATGCCGGGAGTAAAATAGAATTGGTAGGAGCATAGCCCGGTAAACTCCACCGTTAACCTTAAAATTTAAAAAAATGAAAACAATTTTGACATTTGCAGCAGGTTTACTGCTCACTTTATCAACCATGGCAGCCGACAGGCCACCATCAGTAACAATTAAATCAAATCGAAATTTTGAAATAGTTGTAGATGGCAGAACTTATCGTAACGACAACACGATTCGTCTTGATAGAATGCGCCCAGGCATACACTCGATCAAAGTGTATGAAAGAGGCCACGGATTTTTTGGAAGAATGCGTCTTGTTTCAGCAAAGAACTTCTTTGTAAGGAACAATGACCTTCGCATCACTGTTAATTATTCAGGTTATGTAGATATTGATGAAAGAAGATATGATAGAAGAGATCGTGGTTGGGATGATAATGATAGAGGTTGGGATCGTAACGACAGGGATTATGGCAGGAACCGTGGTTTTTAACTTTATCTCATAAATGAAAAGCCCCGTATTTACGGGGCTTTTTTATTTAATGATCTCTTTCATTCGTTTACCAATATCCGCAGGACTTTGCACTACATGAATACCGCATTCGGTCACAATTCTCATCTTAGCAGCAGCAGTATCATCAGCGCCGCCAACAATAGCACCGGCATGTCCCATACGACGACCGGGAGGCGCAGTTTGACCAGCAATAAAACCAACAACCGGTTTTTTATTTCCTGTTTCTTTTATCCAATGTGCTGCTTCAGCTTCCATGCCACCACCAATTTCACCGATCATTACGATGGCATCAGTGTTTGCATCATTCATAAAAAGTTCAACAGCCTCCTTTGTTGTAGTTCCGATGATAGGGTCGCCACCAATACCAACCGCAGTTGAAATACCAAGACCTGCTTTTGCAACCTGGTCGGCTGCTTCATAGGTCAGCGTCCCTGATTTTGACACAATACCAATTCTTCCTTTTATAAAAACGAAACCAGGCATGATACCTACTTTACATTCATCAGCAGTAATAACGCCGGGACAATTTGGCCCCACGAGCCTTGCAGATGTAGCCTTCAAAAAATTTTTCACTTTTACCATATCCTGCACTGGAATTCCTTCAGTAATGCAAACAATAAGACGAACACCAGCTTCAGCTGATTCCATTATTGCATCAGCAGCAAATGCTGGAGGCACAAAAATGATACTCACATCGGCACCGGTAGTTTTCACACAATCAGCAACAGTATTAAAAACAGGCTTGTCCAAATGCTTTTGACCACCTTTACCTGGCGTCACTCCTCCTACAACGTTGGTCCCGTATTCGATCATCTGTGTGGCATGAAAAGTTCCTTCGCTGCCCGTAAAACCCTGTACTAAGACTTTGGAATTTTTATTTACAAGAATGCTCATAGACTTCTTTGATAAGTCCGCAAAAATAGGGGATTTAATTTTTTGAAGTCGGCTTTTGTACTACTATTGGCCGTTCGTTGCGACGCTCCGTTCAAGGCCTTATTCAATACTGAACAAAGGCGTCGCTCCCGATAACTATCGGGAATACACAGAACGAAGTGAAGTGTCGCACTCTTGTACAGCTGTAATTCTATTTGTCATGCATTGTTTATTTACCCAGCCTTCAGGTAGCAAGTGAACTTATTTATACTTCAAAAAAAGTATATCATGCCATGTGGATACAGGATAATAAACCTCACTTACTGAATTTGTTTGTAAACTTTTGCCAACAGAATCAACAGTGCTGTAAGTCCTGACGGTCGGTAAAGGATTAACTGTGTTTTTTTGAATGATCAAAACCGCATCGGCACCGTGTTGCCAACCTTGTTGAATTGCTTTTCTCTGAACCTGGTTCCAGTTTATTCCCCGGGTATAAATGCCGGTTTTTATATAACCTCTTCCTATAATTGAATAAGGTCTTTTTATCTCTGATTCTGATACATATACTTCCGGATCAGCGCCGGGTTTGTAACTATTTCCTACGTACTGAATATTTGTTGAACAACTGAAAGTAAAAAGGGGAATCATAAAAAGGTAGATCTTTTTCATAAACGTAGTTTTAAATGGTAAGCAATGCATTTACTGCCGCATGAATTACGCCATAGCATTTCATACGAATCAAATCGTTTGTTAATTGGGAATAATTAAAGATTGAACCAGTAAGTAAACTTTGCAACAATAGCCCTGTTCTTCGGCATAAAAGCGGAGACCGGTTTCCCACCAATAGTTGTTAACGGGTCGTCAGAAGCAAAATAATTATCAGTATAAACTAAGAAGAAATCACTCACCGGTTTAAAACGCCATTGAAATCTCGCATTGATATTAAAATTATTTGCCTGGTTATTATATTGAAGGAAAGCATTAAAGAAAACACTCTTGCTGAATGACAATTCAGCTCTCGGGCCAATCAACCAAATATCTGCTTTGCTATATGGCAAAGGCAAATTAATACGAGTGTAGCTTGCATCAATGCTAATAATACCAAATGTATGCATGCGATAACTCCAACTTGTTTGATATTGCCCGACCCGGCCATTAAAATATTCACCAAATCTTGTGTCCAGTGCAAAAAAGAAATTTTTTCTTGGGTTGCTTTTATAGCTTAAACGATTGCTAAAATAAGTATAGCTGCTGCCAGCTGGTAATTCAACGCCGCCGGTATTTGTTGGATCAAACGGTTCAAACAAGTAAGTATAATCCCAGCGAAGTAAAGCGCCCTGCATCTCTGCAGCATTTTGAAAAACTATTCTGAAGAAAAGTCCTGCGTCCCAATCGGTAACTCGATTGTCAAGCTTGCCGTAGAAAATATCATAATCGGGACCGATGCGCCAGTTGTTTATTTGATGACTGCTCTTGTTTTTTGGATAAAAAATGAATTGTTGAGACCCTTCACTGCGGTAATATCCATTCCTTGGAACAAAACCAACATCGGCTTTATAATTGATGCCGATATTTTCAAAACTTAAATCATAAACAATTTTAGGAGAGTTATGTTCAATAAAGCTTCCCATGGCATATTCTCCATCAAGCGACATCGGCGAAAAACTTTTATGAATAAAGAATTTTCCATCCGTCATTCCATCTTTTGTGGCAAGATTGAAATCTAATCCTGCAACCCGGTTATATTTTGTTTCCGGTGTTTTGTTTTCAAATTCATTTTTATTCACGAAAATAAAACCAAGACTATTTCGAAAACCAACTCTTCGTTGTACAGCAACGGTTGTAAAATTTGTAGCTGGCAGATCAAATTTTACGCTTTTACCAGTTTGAATGTTTAATAAACCAATTCGCCAGTCTTTATTTATCCTGCCGCTAAGCCTTGCCCCTGCAATGATCGGCACTCTTACATTTTCACCGGTGTTTACATTACTTCCTATACCAATCCTTCTTGAGAAAAATGGATTTACATTGGGAAAACCAAATGTTCCAAACAGGTCGCTGTTCTCTAAAAAGAATTGCCTTCGTTCGGGAAAAAATAATTCAAAGCGACTGAGATTTGTCACTTGCTGATCCACTTCCACCTGGGCAAAATCAGGATTGACGGTAAGATCAAGATTAAGAGAAGGGGTGATGCCAACTTTTGCATCAAAGCCGGCTTCAATATCATTGTTAGCCGGAGTTGCAGCTTCAAAATCTTTACTGCGGCCCACTAATGCAAAAGGAATAATTGAAAAATTTTTTCCTGGTGACGGCGGCGGATCATCCCATACCAGTTTTCCACTAAAATTCAGCTCGATCAACCGAAAATTTTTGGGGATTGGGGCCCAGCTGCTTTTTTCGTTGTAATTGTAATTAGTGCGACCAAAATTTATATTCCATTCATTAGTTCCATTTGTATTTAGTTTATAGCGGAGTGTTTTAAATGGGATCGCCATTTCAATAATAAATTTATCTTCTTCTCTTGTGGCATTGCAATACCATTTATTATCCCAGTCAATATTATTGTCAACTCCACCCGGACCTGTAAAGATCAACGCTTCTTTTTGAATTCCATAAGGAGTAACAGCAAAATAAAAGCCATTCAGTTTATCACGAAACGGATCAAGGGTTACAAAAAAATTATCGGAGCTAGAATTAGGATAATCTCTGCGTAAACTTTGAACCGTGTATTTATGTGGTTGATAACAAACTCCGCTGACATAAACAAATTGATCGTCGAAAGTTACTCGTGCAATTGTTTGCATTTCTGCTTGCGAAGTATCGGAAGGATAATTTTGTTTAAAATTTGTGAGGGTCATCGCTGTTTGCCAGTCAGCTTCATCAAGTTTTCCGTCAATAGTAATTTTGCCGGTAGTTTTCTTTATATGCAGAATATATTTTCCATCATTGGAAAATTCATTTTGTGCAAGCAATGAGAAACTAAGTGCTGAAAAAAAGATGAAAAGCAGTGGCTTCATAAAAGTGGTTGCAAGATAAAGAAGCGGGATTAAAAATCAGGATTATTCGTAGCCCCAGGTAAGAGAGCCCCAATAGCTTTGCCAATCGCAAACGGGATTATCGAAAAGTCTTTCCATTTTTACTGTGCTTATCATCCATCTGCCATTGGTATTCACAGGAAAAACAATTTCACCCTTACTATCAGTTCTCAAATCTTTCTTTTCAGTTTTATTCTTTATCCTATGCCAGGTCTTTACAAGTGCATTGCGAAGAGGCGAGCCTTTGTAAAAAATTTTTACGCGGAACAGATCTTTATTATTTAGCTGGTATGGGTTAGACAACGGAATAATATCAATGGGCATTGAAGTAGTAATTCCAAAAGTTTGATCTTTAATATCACCAACCTGGAGTAATGTTTTCGCACAACGCTGGTAAAATTCGCGGCCATTGCAACCCATTTCATTATTCTGTTTCCTGTATTCAAGTGCATTTAATAACCCATCTTCTTTAAGATATTCATTGAATTTTCCCGGTTCTATGTTTATAAATGAATTATTACTGTTGAACGCAATAAGATTTGTGCCCTCATCCAGCATAACGTATTCGATAGAATCTCCCTCCGCGTCAGTTATAAATTGAGAAAGATCATCGCTTACTCCGCCGTAATATAGTTTCAGAGATCTTATTCTTTCATTATTTCCTATCCAGTTCTCACCTTCAAAATTTTCACCAACTAAAAAACGAATATTTACCTTCTCCATTCTTTTATAAATGAATTTTTGAGGATTTAACCAAAACTCATGTGCAGACAGAGAGGAAATAAAAGTTAATAGAAAGAAAATGAGTAGGAGTTTTTTCATTTGCATATCAGCAAATTAGCATATTAGCACATCAACACATTATTTTATCATATCATCAATATTCCTGTCGTTCGGCATTTTGCCGGTTTCTTCCAGCATTCGCATTTCTTTTGCATCTTTCAAAAACTCAGATGCGAAAATAAATTCATTCAGTCGCTGGTTCTTACTAAAGATGATCTGTTTGTTAGTTCCTTCCCATTCTTTTTTACCATTGTACATATATAAAACATAACTCCCAACTTCCATCACACTGTTCATATCATGGGTATTTACGACGGTGGTAATATTATATTCAAGAGTGATCTCTTTGATCAGCCTGTCAATCACCAAAGAAGTTTGTGGATCAAGTCCTGAATTGGGCTCATCACAAAAAAGATATTTTGGGTTTAAAACAATGGCTCTTGCAATACCCACTCTTTTTTTCATACCACCACTAAGTTCAGCCGGAAATTTTTTATTGGTGTCTTTTAAGTTTACACGATCAAGAACC
>Ga0105249_10003957_pt1 | contig 12786 bp, 21 predicted proteins | sample KBSS44metaG_FD_81522 | JGI IMG/M metagenome (GOLD analysis project Ga0105249, IMG submission 81522) | Switchgrass rhizosphere microbial communities from Kellogg Biological Station, Michigan, USA - KBS S4-4 metaG | ecosystem: Host-associated > Plants > Roots > Rhizosphere > Soil | place... | reverse complement strand
GACCTTGCCGAGTGCAGGCCCGTCCGATTGCACCGTCACCTTCAGGTCCGGTGGAGTCGGCCCGCCTTCCTTCAGCAGGAACGAATACACCGTCCCGCGCGCCGTGATCAGATGCAGGTTGGTTGTCGCCCCTTCCTTGGACGGCTTCACCATCGCCATGTGCCTTGTCGCTTCGACCGGCCAAAACTCCTTATCGCCGCAGACGACGTCCATGATGTCGTCGCCTTCCGGCAGCACTATCATGGTGGAGTAGCGCACCTTCGCCGTAATCGGCACGATGGTCTTCGCAGCAGACGCCGTCACGTCACGCACGCCATTGGACTGCGCCGAGAGAGACGCCACACCGAGCAGAGCCGACAACACAATCACCGTCTTCATTTCGATTCTCCTGCCTTCCGTTTCGCCAGGACGAGTTCAGCCATCTCGCTGTACTGCTCCCAGTACTCAGGGAAGGCCTCCTTTAATCGCCGTTGATTATCGGGATCCGCGACAAAGAACAGCGCGGCCAGTTTCTTGATGAACGATCCGCCGTACGTGGCCATCGTCACCACGACATCGTGATCGTTATTCGTGATAGTCATGCTGTTGCTCCGCTGTACAGCCACTTCGCGTACGGATCCACATTCAGATCGAGCACCTTCGTCAGCCCAGTCCGCGACAGCAGCACTTGCCCCTTCGACCGCAGCGACGTCAGCAGATCCAGTTGCGTCTCGTTGAACCCGAATACCCTCGCATAGAACGCCCGATCCAGATCCGGAGTCGCCAGGAACAACTTCGTCTGGCAGGCATCCAGAATCGTCTGCCGCAAGTCGTCATCATCGAAGTTCTTGATCGAGAGCGTGGCCAGCACCATCGCGGCCTGCTGCTTGCGCCACATATTGAGCGAGTCGTGGACGTAGCGCCTAAAGGCGGGATGCTTGATGAACCGCCACGCCTCGTCCATCGCGCAGAGCACACCGGTACGCGCTCGCACCCGCGCGTTGAGCCGGTGCAGGAGGCAGAACAGCAGCGGCTCCACCAACTCAGGCCGCTCTGCCATCGCTTCAAACTCGAAGACCTGCAGCTTCGAGAGCACCAGCGTGTCTACGGAATGGTCGAACATCTCGGCATACCGGCTGTCATCGTTGCCGTGGCACCACGGCTTAATGCGTCGGTTCAGTTCACCGTGCAACTGTCCACGCAGCATCATCAGCCGCCGCGAGGATGGCGGCAGGCGGCAGACGTCCACGATAGCGCCTCGCAACTCAGCATCCTCATCGCCCGTGAGCGGCTTGCCGTCACGCTCGAGCAGCATCCGGCAGAAGGACTGCAGGAAGAGCTGATGATCCGGTGTCGGCTCGCCGACGAACGGATTAATCTTCACATCGGACTGCAGATTCAACTGCACGTACGATCCGCCCAGCTCCTGCGCGAGTCGCCGGTAACTGTGGCCCAGATCGATGATGACGGTGTCTGGCTGTCGCTGCTGCCAGTGCGTGACGAGGCTGTTGACAAGGAACGATTTCCCGCTACCGGTGGCGCCGAACACGATCGTGTGGCCGACGTCGGACACCATCGGATCGTAGTGAAACGGCACGCGGGCTGGCGTCTCGAAGGTCATGATCGCCTGCTCGCGGTTGCCCTGATCCAGCGCAAAGAGGAACGACAGGTCCGCACAGTTGGTATCCAGCAACCAGAGCCGACGCAGGTTGTGCTGGCTGTTGCCAGGGACGATGCTCACCCAAGCATTGAGCAGGTTGCGCGTGATGTCGGTCTCTTCCGTGAACACGCCATCATGCACAGCCAGGATCGCTCGCGCTGTCGCCGCAGCACTGTCGATGATGGCGCCGGAGCGGTCATAGAGCACCAGCGTCAGTGAGCACTCGCCGACAAATCGCCCGTTGACTTCAAGATCAACCGACAACAGACCGAGCTGCTTGACGATGGCATCTTGGCCTTCGTCCAGTAGCGCGGACCATTCCTCATCGCTGACGGATCCCGCGAGCACATCTTCGCGCTTACTGTGCGCCAGACGCTTGCGCCACTTCACGTCGCTCTTGACATCGGCCAGCGGCAGGCGGCGCCACTCCACGCAGGCAATGAAGGAACAGGGCAGGCGATACAGCGGCTCAAGGTCATGCGGTCCGCTGGTTGTCGGCGCTTCCTTCATGGTCAGCACCTTGACCCGTGCTGGCCCAACGGCTAGATGATCAGAACGGCCATCCGGATGCCGCTCAACCGAGGCATCCGCCATGAAGTAATCGACGTACTGCGAATGCTTCAGCCGCACCTCTGGTCCGTCGTAGTTGACGAGCCGCCGCAAGAACTTGAACACCTCGTCATCTGATAGCCGCACCGGTCCGACGGTGTCCGCGAGCTGCGCCTGGACGATGGCGGCTGTGCGCTCCAGCCGTTCCATCGCGTCGAGGATCCCCGTCTCGAGGACCGTGCCGACCTTCTTCAATGAGAGCCGATGCCACCACGGCAGGCGCGTCTCGGCTGGCTCGTAGACGATGGCGAGGTACCGATCGATCTCGTACTGCGTCCCGGCTTCGTTGAGATACGTGGCGCGAGCCGCCAGCACACGGTCAACCGCGCCGCCAGCCTCAGACGGAACCGGCAGCGGCTGTGCCGGAGACTTGCACAGGTAGTGATAGACCCGAAACCGATCGTCCAGTAACCGCAATGCGCCGCTAAACCGATGCGCAACGGCCGCGCGCTCGTCTGGCGTGGTGCCTTCGTAGTCAACTCCGCCGCAACGGTAGACCACCACGCACGATCCCGATTTCGTCAAGATCATCCCGTTGGCGCCAATCGCCCACGGCGCCAGCAGTTGACACAGTGGGCTGGTCTCAGTGCTGGTCATCGTGGCTTCAGCCGAGCGGCCTCAAAAAATCCGTCGATAGCCTGCCGGATTTGGTTGTGATACCAATCCGTAGACATGATGATGGTCAGCACGATCAACACCACCGTGAGACCAATCGGTGTAGTCATCGACCACGCGATCCAACTGATGCCATTCAGGATTCTGGTCCCGAGCGATTCTTTAGTGTTGGTCATCACGTACCACCCATCGCGCCGCGTCGTACCGATCTTCGCCAGCCGTCCCGAAGAGCGGCACGTAACACCACCGCCACCCGATCCGCGCCGGTCGCTGCGACCACAAGATCGCAATCATCCGAGGCTCGCGCGCCGTCACCGCTTTCAAGATGCCGTAGCCGAGGCCCATCACCATGAAGCCGACGATGGCGGACTGGAACAAGTTGAAGCACAGCAACGCCAGAGAGCCTGCGTACATCAACAGCTCGATGTCGAGGCCGAAGACCGTCTTCGGCACATGCAGGGCGCGGTACACCGGATGCCGCGTCATTGTTTCGCACCGAACACAAGCGCCGCATCGATCTCGTCTGCGAGATTCCGAAGCGCGTTCCGAATCTTGCCGAGTCCTTCACTAAACGATCCGTCCTCGCGACAGTCTTCAAGGTACGTCTGTAGTGCCGCACGAATGTTGAACGCATACACCGGATGCTCATCGAGCATGCTTCCTAGCGCCACGTCGAGTTTCATCGTTAATGGGTCAACCGTGGTCTTCCCGGCTCGATCCCACACCGCTGGCCAACTCACGCCGGTATCCTCGTCTTTCAGCGCCAGCGTGACGGCTTCTGTCGCGGCCTTCAGTAGCCATTCCTTGAAATTACCAAGGACGCCGTCGAGCGCATCCAATTCCCACTCTGAGAGGTCGGGCTCATGGGCAACAGCCTTCAGCCGAATCCGCACGGGATTGGCGCGAGTCTTCTTCGCCATCAGACGTGCCAGATCCACGCGAGGATCTCGCGCACGAAGAACGCGAGCGTCAGCCCAGCACCAACACCAGCAAGATGCCGCGATCCTCCGCCGACCGCCCAGCGGATCCCGCTGAACACCACAATGATGGTTGCCAACGCATACAGGGCGATGCCAGTCGCGCCGCGCTCGATCGCCATCAGCGGCTGATCGAACGGCGATTGTGCCGACAAGCTCACACCACAGATGCAGATCGCCACAAAAAGTGCAGCCGAACGAGCGTGAGAATCAAAACGGTAGTGCATCGCGAACTCCCTCCAATAGTTCCGAAGTATTCAACACCGTGCCGGATATGTCAATGCCATAATTGGCACAGTCCAAACCAGCGTGCAACCGCACCGGATCTGAACCATTTACAGATGCCGTGTCGGTTTCAGAATCGCCGGCCAGATGTGATCCACCGGCACATCCAGAACGGCGGCAGTCGCAATCGCGATGTCAAGTCGAGGCGTCAGGCCATCAATCAGCCGGTAAAAATGCCGATTCGAGACACGAATGCGCTTGGCGATGTGTTGCTTGGGGATGCCCTTCGCGGCCAGGATGGCGCGCAGGCGATTATGCAGGATGACTTTGATGCCGGACAGATCCGGCTTCGTCTCGTCAGGACGATGCTTCAGACTTCGTGGCGTCACACGCGGCCATAGTAGCACGGACAGTTCTGTCACGGCGCAACCGTTCGATGGTCTGCACAGATTCTCGCTGCTGCTCGATGGCAATCGCCAGCATCTCACGATAGACGCGAATCGATTCGCGAAGCTGTTCGCACTCCGCAGCGAGATCTTCGATAACGAGATCAGCGGTAGTCATCGGCTGACCCTCCACGATGCTGCACAGACGTTGCACTCGATGTGTGCGCCGCGCTCGTCCACGACGAACCAGAGATGCACGACTCTGCCGACGTTCTCGGCGTAGCACCGCGGACACTGGATGTCTTCTGATGCGGGAGTTGGTTGTGGTGGCGTCGTTTGCATGTTGTCCTCCGTGATGTGTCGCGTGTTTGTCGTGTGCCTTCACAGCCAGAGGCACACGGACAGCGAACACATCGGACAACAACGCGGCTCGTCGGCTTGCCGTCCGCGTGACAAGGTGTTCTGTCCTTGGCGCGATGACGGCTCGCCGACGAGCCGCAGGAACGACGCCATTACTGGCACTCGTTATCGAAACAGCCACAGGACTGATCGCCACGATGCGTTCCGCCGCACCGCTCGCACACCTTCGTGATCATGTACGGATCCGCCACCCACTCGGCGGCGTTGCGTTCAGTGACAGAATAGATGCGGCCGAATGGGTGGCCGTTTTTCTCGATGCGAGCCGAGATGCAGAGACCGTGAACCGTGCTGTTCCACACCTTCACGATGTAGCGGCGGCGCGAAGCGGTCCGGATGACGGTGTCGCCGGTTCGAAGCGTTGTGATGTCCATGACCAGATACTACCAAACCGCTTGGGTTCTGTCAAGCCCCATGAAACCCTAAGGATTTGAGCGGTTTTACCGCGGCAGCTTCAAGCGCAGCATCTGGGCGATCAGGCTCGAGACCGACTGGTCCCGTTTATTGGCGAGCTGAATCAGGCGATCCAGTTCAGACTGGCGCAACCACGTCGAGACACGCTCTCCGGGTTCCTCGGAGGGTTTCCGGCCGACCTTCGGGCGTTCATCGTCCTTAGCCATCACCTGCCCAACACCAGCATCTGGAAGGCCGGCGGCTTCGTCGCGTTGTTGCGGTCCATCTGATCCACGGCATTGACCAGCGCGGCCGCTCCGTCGATGCGCTCTGTGCTGACCTTCTTCGAGATCTTGATATTGCCGGCGGGATCGGATTCGACCGAAATGTTGCTGATGTTCCAGCGCAGGACAGGATGGCCATCGTGCCGCAGCGTCCGCCCAAGGATCGCCTTCTCGAGCGACTTCGTTGGTGCCGACAAGGACGCGAACCCTTGCCGAATCGGCACGCACGTAAAGCCGTCCTGCTCCTGCAGCCGCGTCACCAGATCGGTGGCATTCCACGGATCGAAGCAGATCGACTGCACGTCGAACTGTGCATCCCAATCACGCAACGCCGCGCGGATGTACTCGTAATCCACGACGTTTCCTGGCGTGGCGATGAGATACCCCTGATCCTTCCACTGTTCGTACGGCACCCGATCCCGCCGCGCTCGCTCCGCGATGTTGTCCTTCGGCACGAAGAACTTACAGAGGACATCGAACCCGTCATCATCTGGAAAGACCGCCACCAGCGCCGTCAGGTCCGTCGTGCTCGACAGGTCCATGCCGACATAGCACTTGCGCCGCTGCAGGCTGGCCGGTTCAATCAACCGCCGGCAGGCGTCCCATGCAGCCATCTGGATCCAGCGCGAGGCCTGCTCTGTCCACTGGTTCAGGTACAGCCGGCGAAACGTATTCTCCTGCGCCGGGATTTCCTTGGCTCGAGCGGCCGCGGTCCGCATCTCTTCTAAGCTGCGGAAATCACCGAGCGCTGGATTGGCCTTCTTCCAGACCTTCTCGTCCGTCCAGTCCGCCTCAATCGGCGCCTCGTACAGAATCGGCAGGAATGTCGGATCGAGACTCGGATTCTCGAGCACCTTCTTGGCGTGGGCGTACAGCTCCCAGAGAATCGAATGCCGGTCGTACCCGGCCGTCGTAATCGCCATCATTAGCGGCTGCGACCGCGCGCCCTGCGAGGTCGAGAGCACATCCCACAGATCGCGATTCTGCGCCGCGTGTAACTCGTCGTAAATCACGACCGACGCATTAAAGCCGTGCTTGCTATAGGCCTCTGCTGAGATAGCACGGTAGAAGCTGCCGGAGCGCCGATGCACAATGCGCTTCATGGAGTCCACGATCTCGCACTCGCCCAACAGTTCCGGATCATTCCGAATCATCTGGGCCGCGACGTTGAACACCAGCGCCGCCTGATCCTTATCTGCCGCGGCCGAGTACACCTCGGCCCCGATCTCCCCGTCGAACAGCAGAAAGTAAATCGCCAGCGCGGCGCAGATCTCGGACTTCCCGTTCTTCCTGGGCAACATCAAGAGGCAGGTCCGGTACTGTCGCAGGCCGTCCCGCCGCTGCTTGAACAGTTGGCGGATGATCTTCTTCTGCCACGGCCGAAGATCGAAGGACTGCTCAGCAAACGGACCCTTGGTATGAGTCAACTGGTTGATGAGCCTGACCGCGCGATCGGCCTGCGTCTCGGTCACTTCAGCGCCTGAGCCATCTCACGGTTGCCTTTAGCCCGCATCTTGCGGTAGAGCGCTTTTAACCTGCAGTTCACACAAGGTTGTCCCTTTACGTCCTCACTGAACTTGCCGCACGCCCTGCACTTACGCCGGCCCTTCCTCACTTCAGCGCCCCAGCCCACTTGCTCTGCGGTTCTTCCTCGGTCTTCTTCGGCACCGAGATCCGCGCCCGACTTGACGGCGTCATCCCGAAATACTCGTAGTACGGCCGCATTCCGTTGGCCAACTCCCGCTCGAGCCGCACATCGAACCCATCCGTACCCTTCAGCCTGCAGTTCTGCTCCCACGTCGCTTGCATCTCACACATGGTCCAGAACGGTCGAGTATCAGCCGCTGTCAGGGTGCCCATATACAGGCAAACCGGGGCGATCTCCCCCCAGACCACCCGTCCTGCCGCCGACAACCCCTCCGGCATCTCCACCTCTCCAGACGGTGGACGAGGCTCATTTTCATTAAGCTTTCTGAGACCTGGATTGCCCCGCAGCACCTTCAACGACGTCGGGCTAGGTCGCCTTCCTGAGTTATGGTTCCCCATAAGCCTTCGTAATCCGCAATAACCTGCGCGAGACTAGGTTCCGGTCTCCGGCGGGTTGTCCTACGAACATTCTGGTACCCCCCATGGGGTGGGCGATGGTATACGCGCCCTGTACTGCCGCATGTATGTGCGCGATTGACACTTAGCCGAGCAGAATCGTTTACGTGTGACCTTCTCGAATTGGGTCCGACAAGCTGGGCAGATCCTGAGTTGGTTGTGCTTACGTCCACACTTGGGGCAGAACGGGTACTCGCCCACACGGAGACAATCACACATCACGGCTCAGCCTTGGTGTACTGGCAGGTGTGCGTGGTGTGCCAATGCTGGTAGGTACGGTCCGCATCCTTGCCGCTGGCGAAGAACTCCTCTCCGCATTTACACTGCACGTAGATCGTGCTGTTCTGGGGTGTGGGTTCTACATGCAGCAAGACCCCATCATCGTAGTACCCGTCGTGATACAGCCTGACGAAGGTCTCGTCGCTCATAACCCAGCATTCGTCTTTCTGCTGTGGCAGGTACCACAGAGCGATTGACAATTCCCGTCCAGATCCCACAACAGGGCGGGATCCTGCCGGTGTGGTACCACATGGTCCACATGCTCAGCCGGTGTGATTCTACCCTTCTCGTAACACTCGCTCATGACAGGCTTTAGCCCTTTAGGACGCATCCCGCACAGTGGGTAGAGCGTCTTAAATCGTCTGGCTTCCCGTTCCCATTTCCTGCTGTACCCACGCTCTCTGGCGGTACCTCGGTTACGCTCATACTGCAGTGCATGGATGGCACACATCCCTCGAGGACCAGCAAAATTCGGACAGCGCTGGTCTCCAGAGCAGAGCTTTCGTGCCTTCTGCGGCATGGCACTACTTTGTCCGGACGAGTTCAATATCAATCGAATCGTCAAACACCAGCAGCTTAGTGTTCTCTAGCGCGGTTCCTGCCACGCCTGCTTTCCACGTTGTCCTGAGCCGATCAAGAACTTCGATTGTCGGTGCGCCTCGTTTTAGCTTGATCAGCACAACTTCTACACCATGAGCGTCTTGCGTGGTGACAGGCGTTACCGTCATACCGGTGGCGCCAACCACACTGGCTAAGGCTTTCAGGGCGTCCCTGCGGTCCATGGTCACAGATTCTGGATGAGCACCCGAAAGCTGCGCTCTTTCGTCTGGGACGGTGTTTCTGACGAGACGATTTTATTCGCCACCTCGTAGGTTTGCCCTAAGGTGCCAACGGTCAAGCGCAGACGAGTCGCCCGATTGTCGAGCGTTACGGTACGCTCAAGAGCGGTCGAGGCTTCGGCCGCGGTCAACATCGCTTCAGCGTCCTTCACCAGCGCCGTATCGGACGTCGATGGCCCAATCGCCTTGATGGTGAAGAGATTAGAGGCGATCGTGACTCCTGGCTTCAGGTTGTCGCCATCCCAGTCGAAGACGTAGACCTTCGAATCCGAGGGATCTTGGATGACCAGCGCGCCGGACTTGATAACAACGGAACTCATTGACCTGCAGCCATGACCGCCGCTCGAGCGGCCTGGACCCGCGCTTTGATGGTCTCCACGTCGTCCATCGGGATCCCTTCAGCCAGGGCATCTTCCACGGCTTTGGTCATGGCTTCTTCGATGCGCTTCGACCGTGACCCTTGCCCGCTGACCATAGACCCGGATGCGGTGCCGACGGCTTCGACAATCTTCGCCTTGGCCATTAGTCCTCCGTGATGGTCGTCGCAGTCGTAAGACGTGGTGTAACTCCGTTGCCCGTCACGATGTTCGGCGTGACCGTACCGCTGTGGTAGATGTCCGTGGCACCACCACCCGTCTTGCCCGTGCTGAAGTGGGTGACTGTGCCGCTGCCACCCGTGCCAGCCGGGAAATCGATATTCGCCACCGGACTGACGCTGTTCGCCGTGACCGTCCAGCCACCCGTGGTGCGCGCCACGTTGACGCGGGTATAACTGGTGTACGTGGTTTCGCTGGTCGATTGCGTCCCAGATTCGCCAGGATCGGCGGTGTGGAGCGCCACTGAGATGTTGGTGATGGGCGCACTCGCCGCATTGTCGGCGACGTTGGCCCACGCGGTCGCGTTGTACAGCAATTTGAGGAAATTGTTTTCGGTGGTATCGCCTTTACTCATCAGTAGTTCCCTTTCAGGAGAAGTTTACGCCTCAATGAGGACATCATCCGCCACGATACCGACCGTATACCCATCCGGAGCAATCTGCACCACGCGCGGATCGACAGAGATTCTCACCACCACATCGTCAGCGCCAACCCGCAACACGGCATCATCAGCCGCAATTCTGAGGATGTAATCCGCCGTTGGGGCAATCGGCGGAATGCTTGAGCCAAAGACAGTAGATGTGCCAGCGGCAGTGCCGACCGCTGAGGCGAATTGCTGGGCGACACTGATGGCGGCACTGGACCCTGTGGCGGTACCAACAGACGAGAAGGTGGCCCGTCCAACAGCGGTGACGGTAGTGGTACCAGCACTGGTGCCAACCCCGTCGCTGGTGCCTCGAATCGCAAAGGCAGTCGATGTACCAGCCGCACTGCCGACAGCCGCTTTGATAGCGGCGCCTGTGGCGGTAATGGTCGAAGCGCCAGATGCAGACCCAACACCGGCATTCGTGGCCCGTCCAGTGGCACTGACGCTTGATGTGCCCGATGCGGTACCAACAGCCGCGAAGAAGGACCGCCCTGTCGCCGTGACCGTGCTAGTGCCTGCGGCCGCACCGACACTGGCCGCTGTGGAAGATCCAACACCTGTGACGGTAGACGTACCAGCGGCCGCACCAACGGCTCCACCTGCACCCAGGCCAATAACCGTGGATGTACCAGACGCAGCCCCGACTGCCGCCGCAACCGAACTACCCTGAGCGGTGACGGTAGAGGTACCAGCGGCCGCTCCGACAGCACTACCAGTAGCAGCACCTGTGGCCGTAACGGTACTGGTGCCTGCCGCTGTACCTGTGCTCGCAGCAGTTGCCGCACCGACACCTGTGACGGTGGAGGTACCTGCTGCAGCAGCAACGCTCCCACCAGCCCCGATGCCGTTGACGGTTGCCGTGCCTGCGGCACTGCCCACCGCCGCGCTGATCTGAGCACCAATGGCCGTGACAGTCGAGGTACCAGAGGCTGCACCAACGGCAGGCTTGACCGCTACGCCAGTGGCTGCTGGTGTGGAAGTGCCTGCGGCCGCACCAACTGATGCCGCCGTGGCACTGCTAAAAGCCGTAACGGTGGACGTACCAGCGGCAGATCCAACAGCCGCCGTGATGGCCGCACCAACCGCGGTAACGGTACTGGTGCCAGCGGCTGCACCAACCGCAGACGTCGCGCTGTCGGTGGAAACGGTCTCGACGGCATCGTCAGAAAATAGGCCACCCTTGCCAGCCTCGACATCGAAGAGGCCAGACGACAGTGCCTGCGAATCAAAAAAGCCAGGACGAGCCATCGATTTACGTGTATTCGTCCACGATGCACACTCCGGCCGTACCGCTGCCTCCAGTACGGACCGTAGAGGCACCGGTCATCGCACCACCACCACCAGCCCCATAGCCCGTCCCTGCGCTGCCGGTACCAACCGCGCTAATGCTCGAGCCGCCAGCGCCGTAGATGGTCGAACCGCCGGCCCCGCTGGCACCAACAGGTGTGGCCACGACCACAATGACCCTTGATCCTCCAGGCTCGCCACCGTCATTCACATCACCGTTGGTGGCGACAGATGCCGCCGTGCCACCACGGTAAATCGAGAGCGTGGTGACAGCCGTCGCGACTGGGGCGCCATTCCCGCCCGGAGCGGTGACGGTGGTTGCACCGACCGTGAAGGTGGAACTGCCACCGTTATTTCCGGCTGCGCCTGAGGCACCAGTGCCTGCTGCGCCGATGGCGTAGGTATACGCCGTATTAGGTGCGACCGCGAAGAGCTTCTCGGCATACGCACCAGCCGCGCCACCACCACCGGCCGATGCCGCAGAGGCAACCGACGTGCAACCGCCACCACCACCGCCGCCGCCGATAAGTTTGATATTGATCTGGTTGGTCGTCGGCTGCGTGGTAAACGACGTGCCGCTGGTCAAGACAGTGGTCTTGACGAGTCGCCCTGGCCCTGTGCCTGACCGGACAGCCCCGGATGCGTCATACAGAAATACCGTCCCGGCTTCATTCAGGATCAGCATCTCTGACGAGGCCAGCGTACCCTTCCAGAGCTGCGCCACCGTCGTGCCGTCGGTATGCTCGAGCGTCACACCCTGAGAGGCTGAGGCATGGGCATTCCGGATCATCACGGTTCGGATGTTGCGAATTGTGGTGCCCGTCGGGCTGGGTACGATGGTTGTGGTTGTAGCGGTGGTGATCTGGACGTTGTCACTGCTTGGCGTGTAGACGTCTGGTGTCCCAGCCGTAAAGTCCGTGTGCGATTCATGCACATGCAGGTCTGCGGTCCCTGTCGTCACCACGCGAAGGAGTGCGGAGGTACCTGCCAGACTCAGCATGGAGTTAACCCATCATCTGCGAGAAGGCCAAGGGCATGTCCCGGCCGACGTACGCTTCTTCAGCGACAGCCACATCTTCGACGAGGAAGTTGTCCATACGGGATGTGCCGTTCCACGACACCAAACCAGTCCGGCCAGCCGTGATGATACGCGCAGCGTTGGTGTCGAGCTTGTCAGCATCCTGCTGCGTCCCGTTCTGGAACACCTTGAACGTGACAGTGGAGCCTGATCCAGTCGCCTGGAACTTGAACACGTCAGACGTCGCTGCCGCCGTACCCAACGTCACATTCGCCACCAGCGTGTCAGAACCGGCGATGCGTCGATAGATGCCAGCCGTGGTCGTCGCTTCCACGCAATCCAGGTAGTAGCAGGTAGGAGTGGTGGTCGAGCCAGACACACGGAGCATCGGCCCGCAGTCGTACCCGCCCTGACTCGGCCCAACCTGCGCTGAACCGTCAAGTAGCGCAGCATGTGCCGCCACCTTCGTCTGGAGCCAGTTAAACGAGGCACCAGACCCAGTAAACGACAACCGGCCCAGCGTGATCCCGATGGTGCCAAACTCAACCGTCCAGTTCGCGGTGTCGAGCGAGGCGAACCCATCGGAGAACAGCGTGGCCATCAGTTCAAGATGATGGTATCGACGGCGCCAGGAGAATGATTTAGCGCCACGAGAATCGCATCGACCATGTCATGGACGGTTTGGCCGGCCG
>Ga0105249_10003950_pt1 | contig 12802 bp, 10 predicted proteins | sample KBSS44metaG_FD_81522 | JGI IMG/M metagenome (GOLD analysis project Ga0105249, IMG submission 81522) | Switchgrass rhizosphere microbial communities from Kellogg Biological Station, Michigan, USA - KBS S4-4 metaG | ecosystem: Host-associated > Plants > Roots > Rhizosphere > Soil | place... | reverse complement strand
ATTGCTTTCCGCGGGTCACCAGAGGATAGAAACCCGGCGCTTCGCCGGGCGATTTCAGGTGGAGGTTCATCAAATCAAGCTATCATGATCGAATCGAATCTATGCGAGTTCTTCTTGCGGTTTTCCTCTGCGCGAGTGCGGCGATGGCGCAGAGTTCCACAATCGAACAACTGTTCCGGCGGCCATTGCTCTGGGGAACGTCACCGGAACAAGTTACGTGGTCAAAAAAGGGCCACACACTGGTTTTCCTCTGGAATGCGGAGGGGCGGCGGTTCCGGGACCTCTATTCATATGCGCCGGACACTCAAAAACTCGCCAGATTGACCAATCTCGAAACACTCGAAGACGAGATCAATACTCCAGACGAAGAGAAGGACGAACACCTCAAGGCCTACCTTATGCCGGCGGCGGGTCTAGCGAGCTTCGATGTTTCGCCCGACGGCCGCAAGGTTGCCTTTTCGCACCGGGGCGATCTATACATCGCAGATACCGAAGGCAAGGCGGCACTGCTTCGTCTGACGAAGACCAGAGCCCCGGAAGCTGCTCCGCAGTTCTCTCCGGACAACAGGAAGTTGGCTTCCCTGCGTGGCGGGCAAATCATCGTGCAGGACTTATTCACCGGCCAGATCTGGCAGGCGACGAATGTGGAGGGTCCGGCCATCGATTCGTATAAGTGGTCGCCCGACGGCCAATCGTTCGCTTTCCTAACGAAGAAGGCCTTGCGGCAACTGCCTCTCGCCAATTTCTCGGGGCAATTTGTGGCCACTAGAAATATCTCCAGATCGGTGGCCGGCGACGATCCAACCGAGTTTGGAATCTTCCTGGTCTCCTCGGAGGGCGGCAAGCAGAAGCCGATTAGTGTTGGGACGGCCGTGGGTAGAGGAGCCTCGCGATTACCCGAGTGGTCACCCGATTCCAAGAAGCTGGTCACTCTTTTCAGTTCACCCGACTGGAAGTCAAAACAAGTGATCGTTCTGGACGCGCACACGCTGCAATCTAAGGTGGTCGCCGAGGAGAAAGACGATCGCTGGGTGGACTACGGCTTCGCAGGCTGGTCGCCCGATTCGAAAACTGTACTGTTCAGCAGCGAGAAGGACGGCTGGGCGCATCTCTACACGGTGGCAGCAACGGGAGGCGAAGGTAAGCAGTTGACCCAAGGCGCCTGGGAAATCCATCGAGAACCGTTCTCGGAGGATCCGCAATGGATCGGCGATTCCATCTACTTCGCGTCCACCGAGGGTGATACAGCCCAACGCCACACCTACAAGATCCACGCCGATGGATCAGGGAAAGAGAAGCTGTCGCAGAAGGAAGGCCTGAATATCGGACAGGTTTCCGAGGACGGACAGTACATCGCGTGGCGTCTGGCGGACGCGAAGAACCCGTTCGATCTGTGGGTGAGCGGAAAGCGCGTCACGCAGTCGCCGCGGCCGGAATTTTACAAACATCCGTGGCCCGAGATAAAGTACGTCAGCTATCCCTCGCGTGGCGATCGGAAGAGCGTGGCTGCGCGGCTGATGCTGCCGCCGGACTACCGCATGGACGACCGGTCACAGAAGCCGCGCCCGGCCGTGGTGTATGTTCACGGCGCGGGCTACGCCACCAGCGTCCTGAAGCAATGGGGCAGCTACCAGGATTACCGCTTCGCCTACAACACCTTCCTGGCGAGTAAGGGTTACGTAGTGCTCGAGATGGACTACCGTGGCAGCACCGGCTACGGCCGCGACTGGCGCAGTGGCGTCTATCTGCACATGGGCGGACCGGATCTGGACGATGTCCTAGGCGGTGTGGATTACCTGCGGTCGCTGGGCAATATCGACATGAACAAGCTAGGCATCTGGGGCGTCAGCTACGGCGGTTTCATGACCGATATGGCGATGTTCCTTTCTCCCGGGACATTCAAGGCGGGCTCTGCCTGGGCGGCGGTGAACGACTGGGAGAACTACAACGCCGGGTACACTTCACAGCGGCTCAACACGCCGCAATCGAATCCGGAGGCTTACCAGCGCAGTTCGCCGATTCATTTCTCCGGCAATCTGACGGATCGCCTGCTGATCATTCACGGCATGGTGGACGACAATGTCCTGTTTCAGGACGCCGTGCAATTGAGCGAGAAACTGATTCACGAAGGGAAGGATTTCTCGCAGATTTTCTACCCGCAGGAGAGCCACGGATTCGTTCGCGATGAGACGTGGATCGACGCCTTGCGCCGCACGACGGAGTGGTTCGAGCGGAATCTGCGATGACAGCAGCCCTTCCCCGCTTCTATCCCATCCTGGACACAGAGACGGCCGCAGGCGCCGGCCTCGATTTTGGCGAGATGGCGAAGGCGCTGCTCGACGCGGGAATCCGCATTCTGCAACTGCGTCATAAAGAACATTTCGACCGGGACTTGTTTGAAACAGCGCGGCAGATCGCCGCGGCGTGCCGGGAAGCCGGAGTGCTGTTCGTGATTAACGATCGTGCCGATGTGGCCGTCCTTCTCGACGCCGCGCTGCATATCGGACAGGACGACCTCCCGGTCCCGGAATCGCGCGCGCTGATTGGCCCGGATCGCGTGCTCGGACTCTCCACTCACAATAAGGCCCAGCTGGTGGCGTCCAATGAGTATGCAGTGGATTACATTGCCATCGGCCCGCTGTTTGAAACGGGCTCGAAGCGCAATCCGGACGCTGTGGTCGGTGTTAAAGAATTAGCGAGGCTGCGGCCCATGACCGGCCGGCCGGTGGTCGCCATCGGCGGCATCAACCGCGAGAACTGCCGATCGGTGCTGGAAGCCGGAGCGGATTCAGTTGCTGTAATCGGCGATCTGTTTCCACACGGCGGTACGCTGAAGAATCTGCGCGAGCGGGCGGAGGAATGGATGAGGCTGACGAATGAGTAAAGACACCGGGCTGGTGAAGGGCCTCGGGTTGATGGACGCGACGACGCTTGTCATCGGATCGATGATCGGCTCCGGCATCTTCATTGTGGCCGCCGATATCTCACGGCAGGTCCGTTCGCCGGGTTTGCTGATCATGACCTGGGTGGTGACGGCACTGCTCACCATGATCGCTGCACTCAGTTATGGAGAGTTGGCCGCCGCGATGCCTCACGCCGGGGGGCAGTACGTCTACTTGCGGGAAGCGTTCGGCCCGCTGTACGGATTTCTCTTCGGCTGGACCATGTTTCTGGTCATTCAGACCGGCACTATCGCAGCAGTAGCGGTGGCATTCGCCAAGTTCGCGGGGGTCTTCTTCCCGGGAATTGCCGCAGACAATTACCTGCTGCCGTTCCTCAGCACACAGCAGACGGTGGCGATCGCAGTTATAGTCTTGCTCACGTGGGTAAATACGCGCGGGGTGAAAACAGGCGCAGCCGTGCAAAACACCTTCACCTTTGCCAAGACTGCCGCATTGCTGGGCTTGATTGGATTCGGGTTTCTGGCGGGACACGATTCGGAGGCCGTAACGAGAAACTTCGGCCGCTTCTGGGAGAACGCGGACTGGTCCTTCACGACCGTGCAATTGGTCGGAGTGGCGATGGTGGGATCGCTGTTTTCCTCGGACGCTTGGAACAACGTCACATTCACGGCCGGCGAGATGCGCAATCCGAAACGAAACCTTCCGTTGTCGCTGGCGTTGGGCGTAGGCATCGTGTCGGTGCTCTACCTGGCGTGCAACTTCGTGTACCTGAATGCACTGCCGCTGGAGGCGATCCAGACCGCCCCGCAGGATCGTGTAGCCACCGCCGTGGCACAGAAGATGTTCGGATCAACGGGCGCCCAATTGATCGCGGTGGCCATCATGGTGTCGACGTTCGGGTGCGTGAATGGGTTGGTTCTGGCCGGGTCGAGGGTTTACTATGCCATGGCGCTGGATGGACTCTTCTTCAAATCCATCGCCGTGTTGGACCCGAAAACAGCCGCTCCAGTTACATCGCTGGTATGGCAGTGCGGCTGGGCGTGCCTGCTCACGTTAACAGGACGTTACAACGACCTGCTGGATTATGTTATCTTCGCAGTGCTGCTGTTCTACATTTTGACGATCAGTGGAATCTTCGTGCTCCGTCGCACGCGGCCGCAATTGGAGCGTCCGTATCGCGCGTTCGGGTACCCCGTGTTGCCCCTGTTATATATCCTTGTTGCTGGACTGATTGAGATCCTGCTGTTACTATACAAACCGAACTATACGTGGCCGGGTTTGATCATCGTCTTACTGGGGATCCCGGTTTATTTCGTTTGGCGAAAGAATGAGGTGAATGCATGAATCTATTTGCGGTAAAACCTTTGAGCCGCATCATGGCCGAATCCGAGGGAGAACACTCTCTCAAGCGGACACTTGGTCCGGTGCAACTAGTCGCACTGGGGATAGGTGCTATTATCGGCGCCGGATTGTTCTCTTTGACGGGAATCGCGGCGGCCAATCACGCAGGACCTGCGGTGGTTCTGTCCTTCGTGCTGGCCGCGTTCGCCTGTGCTTTCGCCGGTATTTGCTATAGCGAATTTTCCACCATGATTCCCATCGCCGGAAGCGCGTACACCTACTCGTACGCCACCATGGGCGAATTAATGGCATGGATCATCGGCTGGGACCTGGTGTTGGAATACGCGGTCGGTGCAGCAACGGTGGCAGTCAGTTGGTCCGGATACGTCGTCTCTCTTTGTAAAGACTACGGCGTGATTTTACCCGCGAGGCTGATGGCTTCACCATTCCAAGCCATCACGCTCGATGACGGCACGCAAGGTTACGGACTGATCAACTTACCGGCCATTTTCGTCGTCGTCATGATATCGCTGCTGCTAATGCGCGGCATTCAGGAATCAGCCACGGCGAACGGGATTATCGTCTGTCTAAAGGTCTCGGTGGTCGTCGTGTTCTTATTAGAAGAATGGGCCTACATCAATCCTGCAAACTACACCCCATTCGTGCCGGAAAACACCGGCACATTCGGCTTCTTCGGGTGGAGCGGCGTGGTCCGCGCGGCCGGAGTGGTGTTCTTCGCCTTCATCGGATTCGACGCTGTTTCCACCGCCGCGCAGGAGACCAAGAATCCACAGCGGGACATGCCCATCGGCATCATCGGCTCCCTGGTGGTTTGCACTCTTTTATATGTGCTCTTCTCTCACGTGCTTACCGGGATGCTGAATTATAAGGATCTGAACAATGCCGCACCGGTCGCAGCCGCCATCGATCTGACGCCGTACATCTGGCTGAAGTCGGTGATCAAGATGGCGATTATCGCCGGGTATACTTCGGTGATCCTGGTGATGCTGCTGGGCCAATCGCGCGTGTTCTATTCAATGTCCCGCGACGGGTTGCTGCCGAAGCTGTTCTGCGACATTCATCCAAAGTTCCGTACGCCCTGGCGCAGCAATTTGCTGTTCATGGTCTTTGTGGGATGCGCGGCCGCGTTCACGCCAATCCAGGTTGTTGGCGAGATGACCAGCATCGGAACGCTGTTCGCTTTTGTGCTGGTGTGTATCGGTATCATCGTGATGCGCAAGACGCACCCGGATCTTCCGCGCCCCTTCCGCACGCCATGGGTTCCGTTTCTGCCCGCCGTTGGGGTGATCGTAAACCTGCTGCTGATGGCCGGCCTCGGCTGGGAAAACTGGACAAGGTTATTTGTGTGGATGGCGATCGGCATGGGTGTCTATTTTGGCTACAGCCGCCATCACAGCCGTCTCAATGAGCCGGTGGTAAGCGCGAAGAGGTAGGCCGCTCACGAGGGGTTGATTCGAAGACCGGCGATTTTCCGGAACTCCTCATCAAAGCTAAGGATTAGCCCTCCCGCCCTGCGGAGGGCGACGCTTGCGATCGCGGCATCAATAAAACTCAGGCGAGTTTCCTTTTGGCTCGAAAAGGTTCCCATGGTTTCCAGGAACACTTCCGAGCAAGGTACAAAATCCAGTTCTTTGGCGTCAAGCAGGATTCGGCTGGCGCGAGTTGCAATAGATATATTGCGGCGTAACAACAAGACCGTCGAGATTTCTACGAAAACATATTCAAGCAGCAGTCCCCTGCCCCATTTGCCTGCCAAAAATTGATCCATCAGCGTACGACCGGCTACGTGGTGGGAATCCCGTTCGTTATAGAAGCCGATCAGAAAACTGGAATCGAGGACGATCACTGCTCGCGTTCGCCATCGACAATCGCATCAATTTCCTGGCTGAGTAGTTCGTTCCCGTCCGGAAAGGGCTCTGGTTGAAGGTCACGCAAGGTCGAACGGCCCTGACTGATTCTAGACTGCGCCAGATAAGCCCGCATAGCTTCGTTCAGCAGTTCGCCGACATTTCGGCCCTGCAGAACCGCGCGAGCCCGAAGTGCCCTGTAGACTTGTTCGTCGAGATTTCGGATCGTTGTGTCCATCCAGTATTACTTGTAACACAATCGTGCATTGATCACAACAGCCAAGTGGACCTCGATCCGAATCTTCCCCACGATATTATGTAGGCAATCGCTATATTTTGTTTCTCACGAGAGATCATGGAGTCCTCCGCGCTTTTGAAGATGAACGGCGAACAAATATCCGAGTCACAACCGGGAAACACAACGTTCTGCCGCTTTCAGAGGACGCAGGCCTTCCTCAACGATTCGCGGCTATGCTGCTGTAACCCGCCAGCGATCTAAACGGGGACCAGTTCAGTGACGGAATGCTTCATGCCGATCCGTTTTGTTGGGTGTCAACGTGGACAATGGCGCACCGCGAAGATGCTCAAAGCGCTGCTTCCAGTCCCCGCAGTGCAGTGAGGATCGTTGCTTGTCAGGAGCTAACCTTTCCTTCAGGGTGCAACACCAATGTTGGAATACGTTGGATGTCAGTGACAGACACGAACTGCGATCTCGCCACGGTGTCATTGCCCCAATGATCAAAAGAACGAGCCACAAATGTCACCAAAGGAACACTGCCGACGCCGGCAACTGGTGACGCTACGCCCCCAAAGAAAAACTGCTGGAGACCGATTCAGGATGTTAAGGCACACAGAGACTGAGCCACGCTCCGTTTTCCTATTGCTTTCCCATAAGAAGCGTGCGAAGCTACCTATGGGAGACCCATAGCAGTATGCCGACCAAAGCGGATGTATGGCAAGGTACCCTTGCACTGATGGTTTTCAAGACCCTTGAGACGATGGGGCCTCTGCACGGTTACGGGATCGCCCGGCGTATCGAGCAGACCAGCGGCAACCTTCTATCGCTGAATTACGGAACCCTCTATCCCGCGCTTCTGAAGCTGGAGCAGGAGGGATCGATTACTTCAGAGTGGGGCGTTTCGGACAATAACCGCAAAGCGAAGTTCTATAAGCTCACCAGGGCCGGGCGAAAACAGCTTGAACGCGAGGCCCACGACTGGGAGCAAGCGACTGCGATCCTGGCACGATTCTTTGCACCGGGCGAGGAGCCATTATGAGAACGCTAAGAAGCTGGATGGTGAGGCTCGGCGGTCTATTTGGCAAGAAGCGAAGAGAGGCCGAGATGACCGAGGAACTTGAGAGCCATCTCGAGATGCACATCAGCGATAACGTGAAGGCAGGCATGACACCAGCGCAGGCGCGGAGAGAGGCGCTGCTGAAACTGGGCGGCATGGAACTCGCAAAGGAAGCCTTTCGCGAGAGGAGTACGTTGCCGTTTCTGGAATATCTGGTGATGGATTGCCGGTTCAGCGTACGGCAGTTGCGCAAGACCCCGTTTTTTGCCTGTACAGCGGCGGTGGTACTTGCTCTTGGCATGTGCGTAAGCGTTGCAATATCCGCCTTTGTGGACGCCGCCCTTATCAAACCCCTACCCTATGCGGATCCGGCAAGACTGGTAGCGGTAACAGAAAGCTCACCACAGTTTGGCCGCGCCAATCTTTCTTACCTCGACTACAAGGACTGGAAACGATATAGCACCGCCTTCCGATCGTTTGACGTGTATACCGGCAGCGGTTTCCTTTTCGCGACAACAAATGGAGCCGAGCCCGTACCCGCGGGCAACGTGAGCCGCTGGTTCTTTCAGACGCTTGGTGTGGCGCCCTTTCTGGGACGAGATTTTTCCGCAGATGGACCCCGTGAAGTGATGCTGAGCCACCAGATTTGGCAGAACCGTTTCGGCGGCAGGGACAATGTCCTAGGGCAACCCGTAGCTTTGAGCGGCGAGGTATACACCGTGGTGGGAGTGCTTCCAGCAAGCTTTCAATTCGCTCCACTTGGAGCGGCCGAGTTCTGGACGACGATCAATGAGAAGAACGACGGCTGCGTCACCCGCAGGGGCTGCCACAATCTGGACGCCGTAGGGCGGCTGAACGACGGTGTCACCGTCAAAAGCGCGCTGGCGAATCTCACGGCTATTGCAAAGCAACTTGAGCTGCAATATCCCGACACAAACCGCAACCGGCGAGCGAGTATCCTTCCATTGGCGGATGAGGTGACCGGGGATTTCATCCCCATCCTCATGGTGCTCATGGGAGGTGCGGGACTATTGCTCTTGATTGCCTGCGTGAACGTGTCGAGCCTGGTGCTTGCCCGCTCGGAAGCCCGCAGGCAGGAAATGGCAGTCCGGGTCGCGCTGGGTGCGTCTTTTTCAAGGTTGTGTACCCAATTCGTGGCCGAGGGTGTGGTGGTAGTTTTGAGTGCGAGTGCCCTGGGACTGCTGCTGGCAAGCTGGGCCATGCAAGCACTGAAGAACCTGATCCCGCTAGAGATGATGCCGAGAATGCCCTTCCTTGCGGACTTAACCTTGAGCGGACGAGTGTTGGTTTATGCTGGGGCGGTCTCCTTTCTGGGAGTTCTGCTGTTTTCACTAACGCCGGCGCTTCACCTTGCCCTGTCGGCAAAGGCTTTCTCGCAAACGCGGGGCGGCCTGATGGAAGGAAACCGCGGTTCGACAGGATACGGATGGCGGCGACTTGGTTCCAGGCTCGTGGTAGCGGAGCTGGCGATTGCCATGATCCTCCTGGTAGGAGCAGGACTGTTCGGCAAGAGCCTGTACAGGTTGCTACAAGTGGACTTAGGGTTCCGCGCAGATCACCTGGCGATGATTGAGGTGGCAGCCCCAGATTCCCGCTATGCAAAGAATGAACAGAACGTGGCATTGGCGAGAGACCTGGTCAATCAAGTCAAGAGCCTGCCCGGAGTGCAATCGGTGGCGCTGACCACGATACCTCCGGTGAGCCACAACGGGAGCACTGCCTGGATTCGCTTTGTTGGGAAACCCTATGATGGCACTCACATCGAAGTAAATGAGCGAGACGTGAGTTCCGAATACTTTACGACACTTGGGGCGAAACTGGCGCGCGGCCGCTTCTTCACCGATGCTGAGGACCGATCCAAGCCGAAAGTAGTGATCATCAACCAAAAGCTGGCGACAAAATATTTCGCAGGCGAGGACCCGATCGGGAGGCAGATCGGCGACCCGAAGCTGACGCCAAAGTCACTCTGCACAATTATCGGCGTGATTGAGGACATCAGAGACGGCGCCTTGGATTCGGAGATCTGGCCGGCGCAGTATCATCCATTCAATCAGGATACGAGCACCGATTTTATAATGATTGCGCGCACATCGCAGAAGGCGGAATCGGTCCTTCCGACGCTAGGGTCAGCGATCCATCAACTTCATCCGGATGTAGGGTCCAGGGGCGAGGAAACGATGCAGGGCCGAATCGACAATTCGATGACAGCCTATCTGCACCGTTCGGCCGCATGGCTCGTCGGAGGATTCGCGGCTGTGGCCCTGCTGTTGGGAATCGCCGGCTTGTATGGTGTGATCGCCTATTCAGTCAGCCAAAGAACGCGGGAAATCGGAGTCCGGATGGCACTCGGAGCTGGCCATGGTTCCATTTACCGGATGGTGATGAGAGAGGCAGGTTGGCTGGCGGTCGCTGGCGTTGCTCTAGGGACGGCGGGGTCAATCGCCGCTGGTACGGTATCGAGGAAACTGCTGTTCGGCGTAAGTTCCTGGGATGCGCCAACGCTGGTTGGCGTTGCGGTGGCGCTCGGTATCGCGGCGATGATGGCCAGCTTCCTGCCCGCCAAACGGGCCGCATCCGTAGACCCTGTAGAGGCGCTGCGTACGGAGTAGGCGCTTAGCGCGCGGCCCGCCGGCATACGTCGGCACGCATTTTTCGGCAGGGTCATAGCGAGATGGAGTCTGAGCCATCCTGGGCTCCCGGAGTTGTGTCAGCAATAGCTACTTCGGTTGCGTCTGAGCGTCGTGCTTCTGTTTGTAGATATCAGAGCTGATCCGGTTCTGTTGACGATTGACCCGTGCTCTTTCGCGCGCAGTGAGCGTGCCGCCGTTGGCCGCGCGATCGCGGCGAATTTCTTTGTTGAGCTTCGCTTCCTTGTGCTCGAGTTTCGCAGTTTCCTTCGCAGTCAACGATCCATTCTTAACGCCCTGCGCGATTCGGTCCTGCTGGTTCTCTTTGCGCTCGCGAACGACGCTTTCGGCGAAACCTTGGGTGGCCAAAGAGGCAGTCAACATCGCACCGGCGCAGATGATTCGAAGTTCCTTGTTCATCGGTTTTGATTCTCCTTTCACCTCATCAAAACCAGGGCCGCAAGGAATGTCGCGCGGCAGCCGATTAAAACTACTTCAGCTTCAGTTGTTCCTTCAGCCATGCCTGCCGGTCTGCAATCGCTGCCGGATTGAGACCGTGGCCGGCCTCATACCATAAGATCTTCTTCGGCTCTGCGGCAGCTTCGAAGAACTGATTAGCCTTCACCTCGGGCACAAAACGGTCAGTCTTGCCGAACTGCATGAGGACCGGGCCACCGGCACCCGGGATAAACTTGATGGGATCGAGAGGCGCCAGACGGTCGATCACCTTCTTGCGATCGTCGCCTTGCGCTTTCGAGCCGAGAAGAAACCAGTCGCTGAAGCTCGTGGTGCCTGCCTGCAACGCCCATACGCGGGGCCGGTGATCCACACCTGCGAGCACGGCGCCGTACATCATGCCGAAGTCATGCCCAACGTACGCGACGCGCTTCTTATCGATTCCCGGCTCGGCCAGCAGGATGTCCAGAGCACGGCGGAGTTCTTTCACCTGTTGGGCTGAATTGTAGAAGTCATCCGCCGGATTTCGCTGATTGAACCACATCGGATTGGACCACATGGTTTCGATGAGCAGCGATGTAGCGCCAAGCTTGGCTAGTTCCACGGCCTGATCGAGATACTGGGTGCGGTTGGAGTCTCTCGATTCCGGCTCGTACCAATGGACGAAGAGTATGGCTGCATCCTTGCCGCGCTTGACCGACTGCACGAGGTAGGCAGCGGTCTGGCCGCCACTCAGATTCGTGTAGGTGAAGTCGAGCACTTTCACGCCGGAACGTTCCGAAAAGCCGGTCTCTTTGTGATCAAGAGGCAGATCGCGGCGGTATTCGAACAGCTTGTCGTCGGCCGCATAGAGGGCGGGCAGCAGCATTAGGAACAGAAACAGTCTCATTGCAATCACTCCTGTTGCAGGGCGCGCATAGGATCGACATTGGCGGCGCGGATCGCGGGTATTATGCAAGCTGCCACGCAGACTGCGAGAACCCCAATACTGACGGTAGCAAAGGTCCATGGGTCACTCGCAGGGATTGTAAACAATAACGCCGACATCAGGCGAGTGGTTGCGAATGACATTAAAATGCCAAGCGCGGTTCCGGCCGCAGCCAGTCTCAAACCTTCAAGCAACATCAGCCGCAAGATGCCGCCCGGACTGGCCCCAAGGGCCATGCGGATGCCGATCTCATGCGATTGCTGTGCGACCGAATATGCCAGCACGCCGTATACGCCGATGATCCCGAGTGCCACGGCTACCGTGGCGAACAGGGAGAATACCAGCATGTTGAACCGGGGGCGCGCCAGCGTGCGTGAGACGAGGGTGTCAACTGTAGTGATGGAGCTGAGAGGCTGGTCCCTGTCGATGGCGTAGACTTCCTTTCGGACTGCGGACACAAGAATGAGCGGGTCCATCGTGGTTTTCACCACGAAGTCGGACCGGTGTTGAGAGCGCTGGTAAAAAGGAATGTACAGGTCGACGCGGGCGGACTCCCATTCGCGATAGCGGACATCCTTGACCACGCCGACCTCCGTGAGCCATGGATTCTTGCTGTTGGGGCCTCCCAGCTTCACGCGCTGGCCGATAGCCTCCTGGCCGGGCCAGTAGCGCTTGGCACTGGATTCGTTGATGATCAGCACTCCTGGCGCCTCCGAGGTATCGGTGCGCGCCACATCGCGCCCCGTGAGTAACGGGATCTGCATAGTGCGGAAGTAGTCCGGACTGATCGCTTCATAATTGGCCGAAGGATTCGACGCCTGATCGGCCACGCTCTGCCCTTCTACAGTGAAGACGTTATCCCAACCCACCGTTCCCGAAAGTGGCCGGAGAAGAATAGCGCCCGCCGATTCCACACCGGGGAGAGAGCGCAGCCGATCAAGCAGCGCCTGGTAGAAGATGCGGCGGGACTCCTGTTTGGCGTATTTGGCAGCGCCGAATGTTACCCGGAACGTCAATACGTTTGCCGTCCGGAAGCCTGGATCGATACTTTGCAAACGGCTAAAACCGCGAACCAAAAGAGCCGCGCCAGTGAGCACGACAAAGGCGACCGCGATCTCCCCAACAACCAATCCATTGCGCATACCCTTGCGGGCACGCGACGCCGAGGATTTGGTGCCACTCTCCTTAAGGGCATGCACAACAGTGAAGCGTGACGCCTCAAGCGCCGGCGCGAGCCCAGCAAGGAGCACCGTGGCGAGAGTCAGGAGGGTGGCGAAGGCAGCGACGCCGGCATCGATGTGAACGTCCTGGATCCGCGGCAGATCTTCCGGGGCAATCGCCTTCAACGCAGCCATCCCGAACT
>Ga0105249_10003944_pt1 | contig 12809 bp, 10 predicted proteins | sample KBSS44metaG_FD_81522 | JGI IMG/M metagenome (GOLD analysis project Ga0105249, IMG submission 81522) | Switchgrass rhizosphere microbial communities from Kellogg Biological Station, Michigan, USA - KBS S4-4 metaG | ecosystem: Host-associated > Plants > Roots > Rhizosphere > Soil | place... | reverse complement strand
TGAGCGCGGCTACCTTCGCGACGTCGACGTCGATGCACAAGACCTCATTGCCCATCTCCGCGAAGCATGCGCCTGTCACCAATCCGACGTATCCGGTTCCGAACAACGTGATATTCAACGATTACTACCCATCATTTGAGAAAGCTCATCAAGCCTAGCAAGGTTTGATGGAGGGATTCGATCAAGGATGTAAGGCAAACTCTACGACCGCTACAGCACCACCTCGATCAATCCCGGCCCGGGGGCGGCGAGCGAACGCGCGAGTTGGTTGCTGAACTCTTCAGCGGTCGTCGCACGCGTCGCCGGCACACCCATTCCGGTAGCCAGCGCGACCCAGTCGAGGTCAGGACGGTTCAGCGACAGCATGTCTTCGGCCTTGCGGCCGGGATTGCCGGCGCCGACGCGAAGCAACTCGACCTGCAGAATCGCGTACTTGCGGTTCGAGAAGATGACGGTGGTCACATCGAGACCTTCCCGCGCCATCGTCCACAGCGCCTGCACCGTGTACATGCCGCTTCCGTCGCCCTCCAGCGCCAGAACGCGCCGACTCGGAGACGCTACTGCGGCGCCGACGGCACACGGTAGTCCCTGGCCGATCGCGCCGCCGGTGAGATCCAACCAATCATGTTGAGGGGCGCCGGCGGTCAGAGTCGGAATCGCAAATCCCGAGGTGGCCGCCTCGTTGACTACGATAGCGCCTTCGGGAAGCAGGCAACCGAGCGCTTGCGCTGCACTCTGCGGGGTCAACGCGCCGCGCGGCAGGCTCAATTGCTGGCGGGCGGTCGTTACCGGCGCCGATTTCTGGGCGCCGACGGCTTCGCACAGCGCCTCGAGTACCTGGATCGCGTCCTGCTCCGGCGTAGCGAGCGTATGTCCTGTGCAACCTTTCGGCGTCAGTTCGCTCGGCTTGCCCGGATAAGCAAAGAACGTCACGGGCGCCTTGGTGGCGACGAAGATCAGATGACGATACGGTGCCAGCACCTCGGCAGCCTGTTCGCCGAAGTACGGCACACGTTGCACATCGACGCGTCCGGCACCGCGTGCGATCCGGGTGACGAACGTATCGGCAAGCAACTGCGCCCCGGTACGCTGCGCGATGCGACCAGCGAGTTCGAGCCCGCGTTCACCGAGCGCGGCACCGTTCATCAGCAACGCACACGGCTGTCCCGACCGTAACGCGGCTGCCGCGTCATCGATCGCCCCGGTTGTCGCCGCCGCTCGTCGCGGCGCCGCAACGGGCTGCGCCGGACCCGAAGCGGGACCCCAGGCGGTATCGGCCGGCAGGATCAACGTTGCAATCTGTCCCGGCGGAGTCATTGCCGCGGCCACGGCGGCGGCGCCATCGGACGCGACATCCATCGCGGACGTCGATGCCTTGATCCATCCCGAGACGGGATCCGCAAAACCCGCGATGTTCGACGTCAGCGGCGCATCGAGGTGGCGATGATACGTCGCGTGGTCGCCAACGACATTGACGAGGGGCACGCGAGCGCGCCGCGCGTTGTGAAGATTTGCGAGACCGTTGGCGAGACCCGGACCGAGGTGCAGCAGCGTGCAAGCAGGCTTGCCGGCCATCCGTGCGTACCCATCGGCTGCGCCGGTGACGACGCCTTCGAACAGGCCCAACACGCTGCGCATGCCGTCTTGTTTGTCGAGCGCTGCGACGAAGTGCATTTCGGACGTGCCGGGATTGGTAAAACATACTTCGACGCCGCAACCGACGAGGGTTTGCAGCAGGCTTTCCGCACCGTTCATTTTTGACTCCCACCGATGTCGCGGCAGTGTACGGCAGCGCATCGCCATTCCCAACGACCGGGCGCGCCTTTGCATTCAGACGTTGATCGATTAGGCTCGCCGCTCCGTCGCTGCGGGGTTACTCGTGTCCAACTGGGACTACGATCTGTTCGTCATCGGTGCCGGCTCGGGCGGCGTGCGCGCAAGCCGGATGTCCGCTCGTTACGGGGCGCGCGTTGGTGTCGTCGAAGGGCGTTATCTCGGCGGTACTTGCGTAAACGTCGGCTGCGTCCCGAAGAAGCTATTCGTGTACGGCTCGCACTTCGCCGAAGATTTCGAAGACGCCGCGGCGTACGGATGGAACGTCGAAGCGTCCCGCTTCGATTGGCCGACGTTACGCGACAACAAGACGCGTGAGATCGAACGTCTGAACGGCGTTTACCGAGGTTTGCTCGAGGGCGCCGGCGTCGAAGTCATCCGCGGCTTCGCGAAGCTGCGCGATCGTCACACGATCGAGATCGACGACGGTCGCAAAGTCACCGCCGATCGCGTGCTGATCGCGACGGGCGGTTGGCCGCATGTGCCGGAATTTCCGGGGCGCGAACACGTCGTCACGTCGAACGAAGCGTTCTACCTCGATGAATTTCCCGAGCGCGTGATCGTCGTTGGCGGCGGCTACATCGCCGTGGAGTTTGCCGGCATCTTTGCAGGCCTCGGCGCGGCCACGACGCTGTTGTATCGAGGTCCGCTGTTCCTGCGCGGATTCGACGACGGCGTACGCACGTTCGTCGCCGAGCAGCTTCGGGAGAAGCACATCGATCTTAAGTTCGACGCCATGGTCGAGCGCGTCGAACTGACGAAGCGAGGCGCGCGACGCGTTGTGCTGACGGACGGAAGGACACTCGATACCGACCTCGTGTTGTTCGCAACCGGCCGATCTCCAACGGTAAGAGGCATCGGTCTGGAGGAGGCGGGTGTCGCATTGACGACGCGCGGCTCGATCGAGGTCGACGATCAATATCGCACGAGCGCCGACAACATCTACGCGATCGGCGACGTCATCGATCGCGTGCAGCTGACGCCGGTCGCTATCGCAGAGGGCATGGTGGTGGCCGACAACCTGTTCAACGGCAAAGAGCGAACGCTCGACTATGCCGGCGTTCCAACGGCGGTGTTCTGCCAGCCGAACATCGGTACGGTCGGAATGACGGAAGCTCAGGCGCGCCAACGATACGCGAACGTCCGGATCTTCGAATCGACGTTTCGGCCCATGAAGCACACGATGTCGGGGCGCAACGAACGCACCCTGATGAAGTTGGTGGTCGATGTCGACACCGACCGGGTCGTGGGCGCCCACATGGTAGGACCCGACGCCGGCGAGATCGTTCAGGGACTCGGCGTCGCGCTCAAAGCGGGAGCAACCAAGGCTCAGTTCGATTCGACGATCGGAATTCATCCCACGGCAGCAGAGGAATTCGTAACGATGCGAGAGGCGGTCCGATGATCAAACGTGGTTTCGTATGCGCGATGGGCGTCGTACTGACTCTCGGGAGTGCTTCGAGCGGCGCCGCCACCAAGGCGCGCAACGTCATTCTGTTCGTTGGCGACGGCATGGGCATCGCAACGGTCACCGCAACACGCATTCTCGACGGCCAGCGCCGCGGCGGATCCGGCGAAGAGAATGTGCTGTCGTTTGAGCGGTTCCCGTACACCGCTTTTTCGAAGACGTACACGCTGGATTATCAGGTCGGCGAATCGGCCGGCACGATCACCGCGATGATGAGCGGACAAAAGACGCACAGCGCCGTGCTCGGAGAAGGACCGGCAGTGACGCCGGACAAATGCGAAGGCGCCGCCGCCGCGAGCATCGCGACGCTGCTCGAGGAAGCCGCCGATCGGGGACTGGCCACCGGAGTGGTGACAACCACCCGCATCACTCATGCAACTCCGGGCGGAACCTATGCACACACGGCGAGCCGCGATTGGGAGTCCGACGTATCGACGCCGGCGGAAGCGCAGGCACAAGGCTGTCGCGACATTGCGCGACAGTTAGTCGAGTTCGCGCACGGATCCGGCATCGACGTGATACTCGGCGGCGGTCGGGCGCTGTTTCTACCGCGCGACGTCGCGGATCCCGCGAACCCCGATCAGCGCGGACTGCGGGCCGACGGCCGCAACCTGATCGAACAATGGAAGGCCGCCCATCCGCGCGGCACGTTCGTATGGAACGCGACGCAACTGTCGCAGGTTTCCGACAGCCGTGGTTCGCAAGTCATGGGACTGTTTGCGCCGGACCACATGCACTTCGACGTGGATCGCGCCAGCGAAGCACCGGGTGAACCATCGCTCGCGGAGATGGCGACCAAAGCGATTCAAATTCTATCGAAGGGACCGAGGGGCTATTTCCTGCTGGTGGAAGGCGGCCGCATCGATCATGGGCATCACGCCGGTAACGCGTATCGCGCGCTCACCGACGCAATCGCGTTTGCCGACGCGGTCGCCGCAGCAGACAAGCTCACCAATGCAAAAGATACGTTGATCGTCGTTACGGCAGACCACAGCCATACGCTCGAGATAGCCGGATACCCTGCGCGCGGCAATCCGATCCTCGGCAAGGCCAAGGCGCCCGACGGCAGTCTGGAACTCGACGCCAGCGGAAAGCCGTATACGACGCTGAGTTACGCGAATGGTCCAGGAGCGTTGGAAGCATCCAACAGCCAACCCGCCGGCACGAAGCACTTCCCACACTTCGCCAAACAGTTCGACCCGGCCGCAGTCGCGCGTCCGGATCTGACCAACGTCGATACCACCGCGCCCGACTATATGCAGGAGTCAGCGATTCCGATGTCGAGTGAGACGCACGGCGGTGAAGACGTGCCGGTATATGCGCGTGGGCCGGGATCGGAGCGGGTACACGGCGTGATCGAACAGAACCAGATCTACGTCATCATGAAGAGCGCGTACGACTGGAGCCGCTAGAACACCACCGCGCAGACGTCGCATAGCGCATAGGTGTGCAGCGGGTCGTCGAGCCGCGCAAGCTGCGTGAGTGCGCGCGCCCACTGCGTCCATCGCGTCGTCGACACGAAACCCATGCTGTCGGCGATCTGTTGCATCAACTGCTCGCGCGCCGATAACGGCTTCTCGATGAACCGCACCTGATAGTCGGTCATTCCGGCGCGTTTGGCCGCGGCAGCGACGGCGTCGGGGAGTTGACCCAAACCGTCGACGAGACCGAGTTCGTGTGCTTTGCGACCCGTCCAGACGCGGCCTTGTCCGATCTTGTCCACTTGCTCCGGCAGCATGTCGCGTCCGCGCGATACGAGATCGAGGAAGCGTTTGTAACCGGCCTCGACGTTCGCCTGCAGAATGTGTCCCATCGCTTCGGAAACGCCACCGAACGGATCGAGTCCGCCGGCGAGCGGCGCCGACCCAACGCCATCGCGCGACACGCCGATGGCGGCGAGGCTGTCCTCGAACGTCGGTACCATGCCGAAGATTCCGATCGAGCCGGTCACGGTTGTCGGCGCCGCCCATATCTCATCGGCCGTCGCCGAAATCCAGTACCCGCCTGACGCCGCCACCCCGGCCATCGAGATGACCAATGGTTTGCCGGACGACTGAAGTTGCTCGAGCTCCTGACGGATGACCTCGGACGAGATCGCGGCCCCGCCGGGAGAGTCGACGCGCAGCACCACAGCCTTGACGTGCTGATCGAGGCGCGCGTTACGAATCAGTTCAGTGAGGCTGTCGGCGCCGATCGAACCGCGTGGCTGTTCACCGGGCAGAATCATGCCGCTCGCGACGACCACGCCCACCTCGTTGTCGGTCGGCGGTTGAACAGCGCGGGTAGCGCGCAGGTAATCGGTCGACGCGATCTGCCGGAACGTACCTTCGGATTCGCCAACCTTCGCGATCAGGCGCTGGCGCATTTCATCGCGCGAAATCAACGCATCGACGAGGCCGTGTTCGAGCGCTACGCGCGCCATGTCGCCGTCGGCGGCCTTGAGGAGATCCTCGTAATGCACCACGTAGTCGTTCATCTGATCTAGCGGAATCTTGCGATTGGCTGAGACCTTCGCGACGTAGTCCTGCCACAGTTCGTCGATCATTGCGCGATTCGCCTCGCGCGCCTCAGGCGACATGTCTGTGCGCGTGTACGGTTCGACGGCCGCCTTGTACGCGCCCACCCTGAACACGTGGACCTTTACCTTCAGCTTGTCGAGAAGGTCCTTGTAGTAGGTCTGATAGGAACCGAAGCCGGTAAGCAGCACCTGTCCCATCGAGTGCATGTAGATGATGTCAGCGAACGAAGCCAGGTAATACTGGCCTTGCGTGTAGTAGTCGCCGACCGAGACGATCTCTTTGCCGGCCGCTTTCACCGCGGACAGCGCGTCGCCGAGCCCACTGAGGTGCGCGGGACTCACGCCGGTGAGATGCTCGAGATCGAGCACGATGACGGCGATGCGTGCGTCTTTCTTGGCGGAATCGAGCGCGTCGATCAGGTCCTGATAGCGCGTTTCTCCGGCGATGTCGTTGCCGCCGAGCAAAGCCTCGAAGGGCGCCGACTGCGTCGTCTGCTCGACGATGGTGCCTTCCGGAGCGATTACGAGCGCGCCCTTGTCCGGAACGGTGAGCTTCGCACCGCCTGAGACAAGCACTGCAAGCACGATCAATACGATTACGACGAACAGCAGATTCGTCACGAACACGCGCGTGGTGGTGATGCTGTGACCGATGCCACGGAACAAACGCCTGATCGAACTGTCCTCAGCCATCTGCCTTACCAACGCGAGAAGGCCGCGATTGTCCCGGCTACGACTGCAAAATGAAAGGACGAGCATCGCAAAACGCGGCGCGTGTCATCGCTCGGGACGACGTACACGCTATGCTTGCGGGGTTGCGGCAAAGTGGTGTAGCGCCGATGGCTCAGGAACTCAGTGAGGTCGTTTGGCATTGGCGCGACGCGTGCGTTGCGGTGGGTGTGCCGCCGGTCGACGGTCCTGACATTTCTGGAATCAGCATCGATACGCGGACGTTGCGCGAAGGTGATCTCTTCGTGGCGCTGCTCGGTGATCCGGGTCCGCGCTTCAACACCGACAGCCGAACAGACCGCGATGGCCATGCGTTCATCGACGATGCGCAGCAACGTGGCGCGGTGGGTGCGTTGACCCATCGTGCGAGCGGAACCGGGCTGCCGGAGCTGCGAGTTGCCGATACGCTGGACGGTCTTTGGGCGTTGGGACGCGCTGCGCGCGCACGCTTCACGGGTCCTGTCTTTGCAGTCACCGGGAGCAGCGGAAAAACCACCGTTCGTTCATTTCTCAATGCGGCGCTCGGTTGTCCGCAAGCAACCGGCAGCCTGAACAACTTCTGGGGTGTGCCGTTGTCGCTCGCGAGAACTCCGCGCAACGCGTTGGCCGCGGTGCTGGAGATCGGCACCAACCATCCAGGCGAAATCGAACCGTTGGCGAAACTCGTGAGTCCGACCGTGGCGCTGGTGCTCAACGTTCGACCCGCACACCTGCAGTACTTCGGTTCGATCGAGGCATTGCGCGCGGAGAAGACGAGCATCTTCGACGGTCTCGACGCCGGAGGCGTGGCGGTGCACCCCGACGACCTCCCGCTTGCGCGCCTGCGGCCCGGAATTCGTACGCGCAGTTTCGGACGGGCTGATGACTCCGATGTGTCGTTGCGCGACTACGACGCTGAGAGCCGCACAGCGACGTTCCGTATCGATGGACGCGTGCTCACCGCGCGCGTACCGGGCGGCGGGGTGCATCGCGCGACATCGCTCGCCGCCGTGCTCGCATGTCTTTCCGCCGCGGAGCAATCGCTCGAGAGCGCGCTCAACCTCCCGGATTCGATCGTTCCGGAAGGGCGCGGCTCGCGCGTTTCGATCGGTGGAGTCGAGATCATCGACGACAGCTACAACGCCAACCCCACCAGCATGGCGGCCGCGCTGAATGGACTCGCTGCGGAACCAGGTCGGCACCGGATGGCGATCCTTGGCGAAATGCTCGAACTCGGCGACGGCAGCGTCGAATATCACCGCCGATTGAGCGAACACTGCAGCGGGATCGATCACATCGTTTGCGTGGGACAGGGCATGACAGCACTCTGGAACGAGTTGCCAGCGTCGCAACGGTTGCTTCGGGCCGATCGCGCGGCAGACGTTCCGGTGCACGACATCGTGGCCGCCCTGGCTTCGGGCGACGTCGTTCTCGTCAAGGGATCCAACCGAGTGTTCTGGGCCGACAAGTTCGTGAAGCGCCTGCGAGAAGCGATCGCCTCCGCGCGCGGCGCCGCCTAACGGTCCTTCGAAGGCGCCTTCTGGGCCTCGGCGCGACCGTTCATAACCCGCCAGTGTTCCATCGCGAACAATGTGACCGCCACGCCGAGGATCTCGTGAATGCGTGTCGACTGTTCCTGCCAGGTCGAATCTGTAAGAAAAAACAGTGCAAAACCAGATGATGAAAGTACCAGGAGCACGGCCGTCAGAAGTCCTCCGCTGAAACGCCGCTTCTGCTGGCGCCACGCTTCGGATGCATGACGCGCCATCAGCCAGCCAAACAGGTAGGCGACCGCGATACTCAATACGCCATGAATCCACAGCACGGTTGGTTCGAGCGGATGCCGCGCGATCCCGAATTCGTCGGGCATTTCGAAGAACAGGTGCAGCACGAGCCATGCGCAACCGGTCACCCACACCGCGCCGAACCCGACATACACGCTGTATCTGAGCAGATCGGGCATCAAGCGCGCGCGGAGGCGGCTGTCGACTCGCATACTCAGGAGCGATGCGACGGTTCGCGCAGCACCGTTTCCCACAACGCCAGCAGCCAGCGCACGCCCTGAGTCACGTGTTCCGACGACAGCGTGGCGCCGGAAATGTTCTTGATGTCGATGCGGAATTCGAGCTCGGATAGATCGCGACGATCGGCGAACTGGCGTCGCCACGCCGCATTGCGAATTTCAGCACCATGGCTCTCGCGGTATGCCAGCACCTCGACAGGGGTCAGGGCGCCATCGGACCCGATGCCGATGGCGTAGGTGATCAGGTCCGAGCGGCCGATCACTTCATCGAGCAGGACGTAGCCCAGCGGTACGCCTGCGTGAACCGCCTTCCAGACGCGCAAGCTGCCGTGGGGCGGTTGCGGCCCTGCGAGCCCCACGATCGCCGATTTCTGTTCGCCGGTGAGTGCGAGAACGAACGGCTCAAACGAGTCTGCTGAGGGGAAGATCGCCCTTTGCGCGGCGTCGATCGTGAGATACTCCGCCGCGACGACCACGGATGTCGGCATCATCAGCATCGCAGCGCCGACGAGGCCGAACACACCGCGATCGGCTTCTGCCATCAGAATTGATATCCCATACCGAAGTTGATGAGGTCGCTCCCGCCGATGCCGTGGAAGTGTTGATAGTCGGCTTTGAGAACGACGCCTTGTGCGAACAGGAAGCTGAACCCGCCCGTGATGATATCCTGATCCGGTCCGTTCTCCGGCGTCAGTCCCGGCGAGAGGTCCGAATAATTCGAGGCCGTATTGAGTCGCTCGAAGCGGACGAACGGTCGCACTGAATTGCCGTCCCAGTCGAAAAGATCGTACGCCGCCTGGCCGTACCAGCCGTAGAAGCTCTCCGGAATCAGCGTCGGGTTGCCGATGAAGGTGAGGTTCACCTTCGAGGTGTTGGAAATGTGACCGTTGGCGTAGAGCGCCGCGAACTCGAACTTGCCCGGGGTCCAAGTACCGTGTGCTTCCCACAGCGTGACCACGTTGTCGTCGAAACCTGGTTGTCCTTGTGCAGCGTCGCCGCTGAAGATCGATGCGCCGAGCCTAACCCCCGGAATCCCGGTGTAATTCAACGCGAAGATGCCGGACATGTCGCTCGCCTTCGCGAGCGCGAGTTCCTGGTGAATCGAACCGAGCGGAGATTCCTTGCCTTCAGGCGACGTCGGATCCCATTTCGACAGGTCGAAGCCCGTCGTCAGACCCGCATCCCAGCGCAACCCGAACTCGGTGGTGCCCTGCATCAACATGCCGCCTTCGCGCCACGTGGTCGGGATGATCGCGGTCTCGACGCGGTTGCGGAATACACCATAGAAGCGAGTCGGCTCGTGATTCTCGTTGAGCAATCCGCTCGGTATCAGAAAGAGACCCACCTTGCCGAACAGACGGTCGTCGAAGGTCCGCTCGATGTACAACTGCTCGACTTCGACCTCGCCCGGGTCGTCTGCGGAACTCACCGTGTTCTCCACTTCGAGTTCGCTGACCATCCGTGTTTTCTCGTCGAACTCATTGGTCATTCCGACGACGAAGCGACTCACCGTTTCGGTCGTGTCTGACGGTTCGTCTTTGGGGCGACTGTAGTCGATCTGCCCGTAGCCGAAGAAGTCGAGCCCCGACTCCGCTTCAGCGACCGTTGCACTGTCGGTGGTTTGCCCGAGAACCTGCACCGGAACGGCGGCGCGCGCGTTCGTGGCTTGCTGCTCCTGCGAAACTCTGGCGAGCTCGGATCTGAGCGTCGAGACTTCGCTCGCGAGCGCGGCGAGTTGCGCCTCCAGTTCCTGCTGCGTTGCGGCGGCGGCGGGCGGCGCCGCGAACGCACCGACCGCGATGGCCACGGCGGCGTGGAGAAGCGATGAGATACGGATGGTGCTGCGTTGCATGGATGACCTCTGTCGTGGCAAAGCCGATTAGAGTTGGAAGCCGTCGGTGAGCGTTTGCAGGAACGTGACGACGTCGTCGATCTCTGCGGGCGTGAGGGCCGGCTGATCGCCGACGTTCCTGTTGTACGGCACTTCTGTCGTGTTGACGTTCACGATGTATTGCGGTGGCAGGTCGTCGAACTTGTGCACGGCTCCGCCGGCGTCGACCGAATACCATTCTTCCGGGTTGGTATCGCGGCGCACGTAGAACGCCAGCGCCTGCGCGAGCGTTGCAAAGCGGCCGTTGTGGAAATACGGCGCGGTGACGGCAATGTTGCGCAGCGACGGCACCTTGAACGCACCGCATAACTCGCGCGCCGTGGCGAGATCGTCGCGGAACGGCCCGCATAGTCCGAGATCGAAATAGGTCGGATCGTCGTTGGCGGGAATCGCCGCGTTGCGCGGCACCCCGAGGTTGTCGTAACTGAAGTCGGTGAACAGCGGCGGTTCGCCGTTCGAACCGCGTCCGCTCGGATGACACGCGGCGCAGTTTCCCTTCAACGGATCGTTGAACAGCGCGAGCCCGCGCCGCTCAGCGGCCGTCAACTGCGTTCGGCCGGCGAGAAAGTAGTCGTACTTACTGGTGAACGGAGCGAAATCGGGGTCTTCGGCCTCGTAGCGTGCGATCGCAGTCAATGCGCGATCGAACGCGATCTCCGGCTGGTCGAAGACGTCGTTGCCGAACATCGCCTTGAAGTCCGTCGCGTACGTCGCCTGACTCAGCTTGTCACTGACGTCGGCCGCCGCGGTATTCGCCATTTCGTGTGCGGCAAGAAACGGCCGGCGCGCCTGCTCCATCAACGAGACTGCGCGCCCGTCGCGGTCGAACCCGCCCAGCGGCGCGCCGTCTTCGAATCCGAACGTCGGCGTCTTCGCGACGTAACGCAGCGACGGCGCATTGCGAAACCCCGGCACATCGAGGCCGGCACCGCCGGCAGGAACCGGTTCATTGGCTGCGGACGAGAGCGCGTGATCAGGATCGTGGCACGTCGCGCAGGACATCGTGCCGCTGGCCGACAACGAGGCATCGTTGAATATCTGTTCGCCCAGTTGCGCGAGCGTCGACATCGCCGGGCCGGGGACCGGCCCGCCGACGGTTCCGCCGCCGGAACCGCCGCCGCAGGCGCACAGCAGTACGACGGACAACAGAGTGATGACTCGAGAGCGCGCGCGAGTAAAGTCGGGCATGACGGCGGGGGTGTTCCGGTCGATCGGATGTGAATGGAAATGATAATAATTATCAATCCCGTTTCATAGTGGGTTCCCGGTTGCTGCAGGAGGTTTGAATGGTGACCGAGGTGTCAGGTGCCAACGCGTGCCGGCGCCTACGCCCAGCGCTCGGGACCTTCGTGTCGGTTCGCGCTGTGGCGGACGCGACCCGAATCGCCGAATGCGCGGTGCCGGCCGCGTTCGACTGCTTTGAAACCGTGCAACGGTTGATGAATCCGACTTCAGGGCGGGATCTCTTTGCGCTGCACACTGCGCCGCTGGGCCGGCCGATTCGAGTGCATCGCTGGACCTGGGACGTGCTCGTTCTCTCCGCGGAGGTAAACGACATCTCAGAGGGGCGATTCGATCCTTGCGTGCCCGAGCACGACGGGTGCATGCGAGACGTTGAATTGCCAGAGCCCGAAGTCGTCGTACTACGACGGCGAATCGCGCTGGACCTCGGCGGAATCGCAAAAGGCTTTGCGGTCGATCGGGCCGTAGAGCGATTGATTTCGGCAGGGTGCGATGCAGGAGAAGTGAACGCCGGCGGCGACGTGCGCGTGTTCGGGCCGCAAGTTACACCGCTATGGCTAAGGACCCATCGCGCGATGCGCCGTATCGCACTGCGGGATGGAGCATGCGCGGTGAGCGACCCGTTGGGGCGGGATCGGCCCACGGAGCATCGCGGGTACTACAGTCGCGTCACACAGAAAGGCGAACTGAACCTCGGATCTACGGCGGCGGTCGTCGCACCCGTGGCGGCCGTCGCGGATGCGCTCACGAAATGCGTTCTTTGGTGCAGGCAACAGGGTGCATTGCTGAAGCGCACGCTCTTGCACTTCGATGCGACATCGATCGACTTTGACGAGGTCAACGGCGCGGGCGGATAAAAAAAGCCCGGCGTCATGCGCCGGGCGAATTCCAGTTGGAGTCACACATACCGGAGTGGTCGTCTCGGGGGAGAGTCGGCCACTCCTGTCGTCACCAAGGGTCGTTGGGGGGGAGACGCGGTGACGACGGGCGAAGTAAAGCCTAGTTTCAGTGGCGCGCCAGTGAACTGGGTCCGGTTTCACTCATTCCGCCATGGAGCGGCGCGAATCGACCGTCCCTTCGAGCCGCTTTACGAGCATCAGGATCGGAGAACCGCACGGCGTCGAAG
>Ga0105249_10003942_pt1 | contig 12810 bp, 19 predicted proteins | sample KBSS44metaG_FD_81522 | JGI IMG/M metagenome (GOLD analysis project Ga0105249, IMG submission 81522) | Switchgrass rhizosphere microbial communities from Kellogg Biological Station, Michigan, USA - KBS S4-4 metaG | ecosystem: Host-associated > Plants > Roots > Rhizosphere > Soil | place... | reverse complement strand
CTCGTCGAGGAAGATGACCGGCGGATCGCCGATCAGGCTCATCGCGATGTCGAGCCGGCGGCGCATGCCGCCCGAGTACGTCGACACCCTGCGCTCTGCCGCGTCGGTCAACGAGAAACGAGCGAGCAGGTGGTCGGCGATCGCGCCCGGGTCCTCGAGGCTCCGCAGCTTGGCGACCAGCACGAGGTTCTCCCGCCCGCTGAGGATCTCGTCGACCGCCGCGAACTGTCCGGTGAGGCTGATCGACCCCCGCACTTCCGCGGCCTGCGTGGCGACATCGAAGCCGTTGACCCTGGCGCTCCCGGCGTCGGCCTTGAGCAGCGTGGAGAGGATTTTCACGGCGGTGGTCTTGCCCGCCCCGTTCGAACCAAGCAGGGCGAAGATGCTGCCGGGCGCCACGTCGAAGTTGACGCCGCGCAGCACCTCCAGCTGGTTGTAGGACTTCTCCAGGTTCTGCACGTGAATCGCCTGGCCTTGCTGGGTCGCCATCAGACAGCCCTCCCTTCGTTTCCGGGGTCTTCTCCGGCGGCGCGATCGATGGCGTCGGTCAGCCGTTTCTGCTCGCGGTCGACGTAGCCACCTTTCGAGTAGTTCCGAACCAATGCATCGACGAACTCGACCGGGTCGTCCCCGACGATCTCGCGGATCGGCGTTCCGTCTGCCGCTGCCCGTTCGAACAGATCGGCGACATCCTCGAACAACGACGCCGCGTTGTCGGCGTCCAGCGAGCCGAAATGCATCAGGTACCGCTCGATCGCATCGACCGCCGCACGGTAGTTCGGCGGAAGCTGCCTGACGCGCGCCTTGTAGCGCCGCCACCGCCGCTTGTCGCCGATGAGCTTGGAAATCACGGTTATCTGCCTCCTTCGCGGAGCTGTTCGAGCCGTTCAGTGAGGAAGCTCCAGGTCCTCCAGAACTCTTCGAGATCGGCCTGCCCCCGCGCGTTGAGGGAGTAGACCTTGCGCGGCGGCCCTTTCTCGGACGGGACCTTCTCCACGTCGACGAGACCGCGGCGCTCGATCCTGATCAGCAACGCATAGACGGTGCCCTCGGCAATGTCGGAGAAGCCCTGATCCCGCAGCCACGCCGTGATCTCGTAGCCGTATGCGGACCGACCGGAGAGGAACGCGAGAACGATGCCCTCAAGCGTGCCCTTCAGCATCTCGGTCATTTGCTTGCTCACAGAACGTCCCTTCAGCTACTCAGTGATACTGGTTACCGGTACATAGTAGCACTGAATAGTGGCGGCGTCTGCTTTGACGGTCGACCCAGCGGCGATAATCCTGAACGTGATCGTCAAGTGCGCGACCTACGCAGGCGGGGTCTGCAGCGCCGACGGCCTCTCGCTCGCCGACGCCTCGCAGGCGGCTCGCGGCGAGGACACCTTCGCCTGGCTCGGCGTGCTCGAACCGACGCATGAGGAATTCGCCTCGATCGCCAGCGAGTTCCACCTGCACGAGCTGGCGGTCGAGGACGCGATTCATGCCCACCAGCGGCCGAAGGCCGAGCTCTACGGCGACACCCTCTTCGTCGTCATCAAGACCGCGAACTACGTCGACTCCGAGGAGGTGATCGAGCTCGGTGAGCTGATGGTCTTCGTCAACCCCGACTTCATCATCACCGTCCGCCACGGCGAAGGCGACCTCGGCCGCGTCCGCCAGCGCTTCGAGAGCCGGCCGGCGATGCTGCGGCATGGGCCGGGCATGGTGCTCTACGCGATCCTCGACCACGTCGTCGACGGCTACGAGATCGCCGCCGACGGCGTCGAAGTCGACATCCAACAGGTCGAGCGCCAGGTCTTCTCCGGCGACGGCACCAATCCGGCCGAGCGGATCTACAAGCTCGAGCGGGAGGTGCTCGATTTCTACGGCGCCGTCGCTCCGCTCGCCGGTGCGGTCGAAGAGATCACCCGAGGCCATTTCGAGGTCGTGGCCGAGGATCTGCACGAGTACTTCCGCGACGTCCACGACCACCTGCGGCGAGTCGAGGGCAGGATCGGCGCCTTTCGCGAGCTGCTGGGCAGCGCTCTGCACGCGAACCTGACCCAGGTCTCGGTGCGCCAGAACGAAGACATGCGGAAAATCTCGGCCTGGGTCGCGATTCTCGCCGTGCCGACCGGGATCGCCGGCATCTACGGGATGAACTTCGACCACATGCCCGAGCTGCGCTGGACCTTCGGCTATCCCGCCGTCCTGCTCCTCATTCTCGCCATCTGTTCCTATCTCTACTGGCGCTTCAAGCGCTCCGGCTGGCTCTAGTCAGAGCCCGAAGAGGGTTACGACGGCGGCCTTGAGGTCGGCTCGCCGGGCTGCTCGTTCCGGACGGTGAGGAAGGAGTGCCAGGTGATGCGGAGGATCACGACGGTCACGATCAGCCCGATCAGGGGGTCGGCGGCCTGGAGGCCGAGTGCGACGAGGATCGCGCTGGCGACGACCGCGAGGCTGACCAGGCCGTCGGTACGGGCGTGGTGGCCATCGGCGACCAGCGCCGGGCTGCTCAGCCGCCTGCCGGCGCGCAGCCGCACCCAGGCGGCGGCCTCGTTGCCGAGGAAGCCGATCGCGCCGGCGCCCGCGAGGGCCCAGAGGTGGGTCAGGTCCTCCGGGTTCAGGAGGCGGTCGATCGACTCGTAGAAGGCGAAACAGGCGCTGACGAAGATCGTCGCGACGACGAAGTACCCGGCGTACTTCTCGGCTTTGAACGAACGCATCAGGAAGGCGGCGCCGAGCGGGACGGCGGTGAGGGCGTCGCCGATGTTGTGGACCAGGTCGGCGAGCAGCGCGATCGAGCCGCTGAGGACGAAGACCGCGACCTGCAGGGCGGCGGTCAGGCCGAGGATCACGAGGCTCGCGATCACCGCCCGCAGGCCCTCGCGCGAGCGTTTGATCGAGGCGTCTACGAGGCCGTGGCTGTGGCCGTCGCCGTGGCGGTGGTCGTGGCCGTGACCGTGCGTCGCGCTCGCCATCGCTAGGCGGGCACGGCCTCGCGGCGGTGCGTGTGCTCGGCGAGCCCGAGCCGCAGGTGCTCGACGTGGCTCATCGCCTGCTCGATCAGCTGCCCGACGTGCTCGTCGTGCAGCGAGTAGTGGACGCGGCGGCCGTCGCGCTCGCCGACGACCAGGCCGAGATGGCGAAGGATGCGCAGCTGGTGGGAGACCGCGGAGCCGTCCATCTCGATCGCGGCGCTGATCTCGCTCACCGATGCCGGTCCCGCGTAGAGGTGGGCGAGGATGCGCAGGCGGCTGGGAGTCGCCAGTGCCTGCATCGTCTCGGCAACCTGCCGGGCTATGTCGCGGTCGAGCAGGTCGGCCGGGTCGGAGTGTCCGCCGTGGCTCACTCGATCAGAATAGCTGAAGAACTGTTCAGCTATTTGCACGTTGATCGTTGTGCGCAACCACGGTTACAGTTCTTGTATCGTGCTCGCGTGGCGACCGGCGAATGGGTCCAGCTCTCCTACCGGGTTCCCAGGGAGCCGTCGACGCCGCGGATCGCGATCTGGCGGCAACTCAGATCTTTGGGCGTCGCGAAGCTCGGCGACGGCCTCGTAGCGCTGCCGCTCGACCCGCGGACCCGCGAGCAGTTCGAGTGGATCGCTGACGAGATCGAACAGGCCGGCGGCGAGGCGGCGATCTGGATCGCCCGGCCAGGGTCCGGGCGGCAGGAGCGCACCTTGATCGAAGCGATGCGCGAGGCGATCAGCGGCGAGTACCGCGAGCTGATCGAGTCGGCAGCGGCGGCCGAGTCGGCGCCAAGCAAACGAGACCTGGCCAAGCTGCGGCGGCACCTGCGCAAGGTCAAGCGCCGCGACTACTTCCCGCCGCCCGAGCGCGAGCGGGCTGAGGTTGCAATCGGGAACGTCGCCGAGGCGTTGCGGAGCGTCGCGGCGTGAGGTGGGCGACCCGCAGCGGACCGCACGTCGACCGCACCGCCTGCGCCTGGCTGATTCGCTGCTTCATCGATTCCAAGGCGGAGTTCGTCTTTGTCGACGACCCCGACGAGGTGCCCGACGACGCGACGCCATTCGACATGCGCGGCGTCGAGCTTTCCCACCACGAGGGCGACTGCACCTTCGAGACGATCCTGCACCGCTACGAGCTCGACGACCCGGTGCTCTGGGCGATCGGGCGGATCGTCCACCAAGCCGACATCGAGGACGACCGCTTCGACGCTCCCGAGGCCGATGGGCTCGACGCGCTGATGCGCGGCCTCTCGATGGTCCGTGAGGACCAAGAAGTCCTCGACCTCAGCGCACCTCTCTATGACGGTCTCTACGAGTACCTGCGGCGCTCGGCCGTCATCGGGCGCGATCCTTCGTGAGAGAGGAATCGCTCGGAGCGATCTTCGTTCGCTTCCTCAAGTTCGGTTGCCTCGCCTGGGGCGGGCCCGCGGCGCAGATCGCGATGATCAAGCGCGAGTGCGTCGACGAGGAGCTGTGGATCTCCGAGTCGAGCTTCAAACGGCTGCTCGCTGTCTACCAGGTGCTTCCGGGACCCGAGGCGCACGAGCTCTGCGTCTACTTCGGGCGGCTGCGCGGCGGCAAGCTCGGCGGCTTCCTCGCCGGACTCGGCTTCATGCTGCCGGGCTTCTGCCTGATGCTCGCCCTCTCGGCGCTCTACGTCGAGGCCAACCTGGCCGGCCATCTGCACTCCCTGTTCTACGGGCTGACTGCAGCGGTCGGGGCGCTGGTCGCGCGGGCGCTGGTGCGGCTTGGCAAGGCGTTCATCACCGATCTGCCGCTAGCGCTGATCGCCAGCGCCGGCTTCGCCCTGACTCTCTTAGCCGACGCCAGCTTCGTCCTGGTCCTGCTCGGTGGAGGCATCGCCTACGAGCTGTGGCGAGGAGCGCGGAGCCTGGTGAACCGAACCAGCTCGTTCGCGATCGGTCCGCTCGGCCTCGTGTTCGTCGGTGCCGGGGCAATCACGGTGTCGCTCGGCTGGGAAATCTTCTTCGAGGGTCTGAAGGCGGGCCTCCTCACCTTCGGTGGCGCCTACACGGTCGTTCCCTTCCTCCACGGCAGCGCGGTCGACGGCCGCCACTGGCTGACCGACAGCCAGTTTGTCGAAGGGCTCGCGATCGGCGGCGTACTGCCGGCGCCGCTGATCATCTTCGCCACCTTCGTCGGCTACATCGCCGGCGGCCTGGTCGGCGCTTTGGTGATCACGCTCGGGATCTTCCTACCCGCCTTCGTCTTCCCGATCTTCCTGCACCGCCAGCTCGTCGCCGTAGCCGAAAACCCGCGTCTCCATCAGTTCCTGCTCGGCGTCGCCGCCGGGGTCGTCGGCCTGATCGCCGCGGTGACGGTCGAAATCGTCAAGACCAGCGTCGTAGACGTCTACACGGCGGTTCTGGCGATCGCCGCCTTCCTCGCGCTCAATCAGTGGCATGGAAAACTGACCGTGCTCTATGTGGTGCTGACCTGCGGGGTAATTGGAGTGCTGCTGCAGGCGACCATCGTCTAGGCCGATCTCGGTCAATGAGCTGCCGCCCCAACGTCGTTTTGCTCCTGCGGCACCATGATCTCGCTCGCCTCCTCGGGCGAGAGGTCGGGGTAGAGCACGGCGATCAGGCCGAAGGCGACGAGGCCGCCGAGGAGCTGGAAGACGATGAATGCCGGCACCGAAGCGGGGGCGATGCCGGCGAAGGTGTCGGAGAACATCCGGCCGACGTCGATCGCCGGGTTGGCGAAGCTGGTCGAGCTGGTGAAGAAGTAGGCGGCGCCGATGTAGGCGCCGACCGCCGCCGGGGCGAGCGAGCCGCGCCGGGTCCGCGCCAACGAGAAGATCACGAGCAGGAGGCCGACCGTGGCGACGACCTCGGCGAGGAGGTGCGGAGGAGAGGCGCAGTGGTGGGTCGAGATCGAGATCGCGGTCAACCCGAACATCGCGTTCGCGATCACCGCCCCCGCGATGCAGCCGGCGAGCTGGGCGCCGATGTAGGGCACCAGATCGCGGCGCCGCAGGCCGCCGAAGGCGGAATCGACCAGGGAGACGACCGGGTTGAAGTGGGCGCCGGAGATCGGCCCGAACATCAGGATGAAGGTGAAGAGGCCGGCCGCGGTTGCGGCGGCGTTCTCGAGCAGCTGCAGGCCGGTGTCGCCAGGCGAGAGTTCGGCGGCGGCGATCCCCGAGCCGATCACCGTTGCCGCCAGGAAGGCCGATCCGAGGAACTCGGCGAGGAGCCGCCGAGGGAGGGGTGCGTCGGTCATCGCCGCGATCCTATGTATTGACAGATGTCATTTCAATAGATATATGTGAATGCATGGCTACCGCGCTCGAGCTTGCCCCGAAGCAGAAGCGCCCGGCGGGCGATGCCTGCTGCGAGGCGATCGTCTTCCCCGCGGTCGACGCCGACGCCGCGCAGCGCCTCGCCACCGTCGCCAAGGCGCTCGGCGATCCCGTCCGGGTGCAGCTGGTCGACGTCCTCCGCAAGCACGCCGGCAAGGTCTGCGTCTGCGAGCTGGTGCCGCTCTTCGACCTCTCCCAGCCGACCGTCTCCCACCATTTGAAGGTCCTGCGCGAGGCCGGCATCGTCGCCTCCGAGCGGCAGGGCCTGTGGGCCTATTACTACGTGCTGCCCGACGCCCTGGAGGAGATTTCGACGTGGCTGAGCTAGAGCAGGCCGAGACCTCCGGCTGCTGTTCGACCGACGCCCAGGAAAGCTGTTGCGAGCCCAGCGCCAAGAACGAGTGCTGCGGCGATTCGGCCTCGGGTAGCTGCGGCTGCTCGGCCGGCCAGGAGTCGGACGGCGACGAGATTCGCGAGGCGGTCCGCGCCCGCTACGCCGTCGCCGCGTCGTCGGTCGCCGAGGGCGGTTCCTGCTGTGACTCGAACGCGGTCCTCACCGATGAGGAGGCCGCCGTGTTCGGCGCCGGCCTCTACGGCGAGGAGGGATCGGAGCTTCCAGACACCGCGACGATGGCCTCGCTCGGTTGCGGTAATCCGACCGCCGTTGCTGAGCTGGCTGGGGGCGAAGTGGTCCTCGACTTGGGCTCGGGAGGCGGCATCGACGTGCTGCTCTCTGCTCGCCGCGTGGGGCCGACCGGGAGGGCGTACGGCCTCGATATGACCGACGAGATGCTGGCGCTCGCCCGCCAGAACCAGGCGAAGGCTGGTGTCGAGAACGTCGAGTGGTTGCGCGGCCACATCGAGGAGATCCCGTTGCCTGCCGAGTCGGTCGACGTGGTGATCTCCAACTGCGTCATCAACCTCTCTGGCGACAAACGGAAGGTGATCGCCGAGGCCGCCCGGGTGCTGCGCCCCGGCGGTCGCGTCGCCGTCTCCGACGTGATCGCCGACGAGGACATGGACGCGGCGACGAGGGCGGACATGGAGCAGTTCACCGGCTGCATCGCCGGAGCGCTGACCCGTCGCGAGTTCGAGTCGGCCCTAGCCGCTGCCGGCCTCGAGGAGATCGAGATCACCGAGACCCACCGCGTCCACGAGAAGGCGGGCTCGGCGATCGTCCGTGCCCGCAAGCCGGCCTGATGGCGAACGCGCTCTTCGTCTGCCTCCACAACGCCGGTCGTTCGCAGATCAGCCAGGCGCTATTCGAACGCGCCGCCGAAGGCCGCCACCGGGCGCGCTCGGCCGGGACTACGCCTGGCGAGCGCGTCCACCCCGAGGTGGTCGAGGTGATGGGCGAGATCGGGATCGACCTCGCCGACCGCGTCCCCCACAAGCTGAGCGAAGAGGACGCCCGCTGGGCCGATGTGGTGGTGACCATGGGGTGCGGCGATGAGTGCCCCTACATTCCAGGCCGCCGCTATCTCGATTGGGACCTGCCCGATCCGAAGGGGCGACCGATCGAGGCGGTCCGCGAGACTCGCGAAGAGATCGCCCGGCGGGTCCTAGGCCTCGTTGCCGAACTCGACGACGCGGTCTAGGCGAGGATCCAGCGGATGTTGTGAACCTGAAGCTCGCCCGCGATCGCGACCGCGTCTTCGAGCTCCACCTCCGCCCAGTGCAGTTCTTCGGCGGTCAGGTAGCTGGGAGACAGCTCGTGGGCCGCCTGGAGTTCGGCGACTGCATCATGGGCGGCGAGGAACCGGTCCCACGCCGCGCGCTCGGCGGGATCGCCATCGAAGACGGGGTGCGGATCGCCGGCCTGGCCGCTCTGGTGGCGCCAGGGTCTGGCGGCGATCGCGCCCCGGATCCGGCGGAGGTTCCGCGGCAGTTCGTCGGCCAGTTCGGCCAAGCGCTCGCCAGCGCCCTCCAGGGCCGCCCTGCCGGCCGCCCGGGCTAGGTGCTTCGCCTGGTCGCGGTCGATCTCGGACGGGACCAACACCATGTCCCAGTCGGCGACCGGTTCGACCAGCGCCGGTCCAGGAATGCCCGAGGCGCCTTCGAGCAGAAGCTCCTCCGGGGTTCGCCGTGGTTCGAATCCCCGGCGCCGGTGCACCTCGAGGATCACCCAGCCGGCGAGGCTGAAGCTGAATCGGGCGAATCGGCTGATCGCAGGATCGAGGAAGCGCACCTCACGACTGTCGCTCACCATGGGCGCCTCCGCCAGAGCCGCCGACCCGACACTTGGTGGGCAAGATCCCGAATTTCGGGGTGGGGAATGCCCTACCTGCGGATGTACGCTCGGAACATGGGTCAGCTGTTCGCACAGCTGAGCTTTCGCCTTCTCGCCGCCAGCGCGGTGCTCGCGGTGATCATCGCCGCCAGCTTCGGGCTCCTGATCGTGGCGATCGAGGACCTGCGCAACTCGGGCCGCCTCGCCGACCGTTCTCGAGCCGAGCTGACCGCCGCCGAAGGGGTCGGTGCGCTCGTGATCGACCTCGAGAGCGGATCGCGTGGCTTCGTGATCACCGGGCAGGAGCGCTTCCTAGAGCCGTGGAAGGCTGCCCGCCGGGCCTATCCCGACCAGGCCAGGACGCTCGAGCGGCTGATCGACAACCCCGAACAGGCAAGGCGGGCCCGGCTGTTCCTGCGCGAAGGAAGCGCTTACATCCGCGACTACTCGATCCCGCTGGTGCGAGCCGTGAGGCTGAACCCGCCATACGCCCGGAGTGTCGCTGCAACCGCGGAGGGGAAGCGGCGGGTCGATGCGATCCGCGCCCGCTTGAACCGCTTCGCGACGGTCGAGCGCCGATTGCTGAGCGAACGCCAGGACCGTGCCGACGCCGACGCGCGCCGGGCGATCGTCCTCGGGATCATCGGCCTCGGCGGCTCCCTGGTCTTGGTCGCCTTCTTTGCCCTCTACCTGCTGCGCTCGGTCGGCCGCCCGGTCCGGCGCGCGGCCGGGAAGGCCAGCCGGCTCGCCGGCGGCGATCTCACGGTGCGGATGCCCGAGACGGGCAGCGGTGAGATCGGCGACCTCGAGCGCTCGTTCAACGTGATGGCCAGTTCGCTCGAGCGCAGCCGCGACGACCTCGGCCGGCTGCTGCAGGAGCAGGCGGCACTGCGGCGCGTTGCGACGCTGGTGGCCGAGGGCGGGGAGCCCGCCCAGATCTTCGTGGCGGTCAGCCGCGAGGTCGGCCTGATCTGCGCCGCCGACTTCGTGCGGATGAGTCGCTACGAGGGGGAAGGGATGGTCACCGGCGTCGCCGACTGGAGCCGCGACGAAGAAGCGGGAACGCAGATCCCCGGGCGGGTTGCCCTCTGGGTGCCGCTTCCACTTGAACCGGCGACGATCGCGGCCGTGGTGGCGGAGACAGGGGCTTCGACGAGCAGGGACAGCCTCGCGGGCCTGGGGCGGGTTGCCGACGCGGCCCGGGCGCTGGGCGTCCAGTCGGCGGTCGGGTGCCCGATCACGGTCGAAGGCCGCCTCTGGGGAGTGATCGCCGCAGGCTCGAAGCGGGAGCGCGGCTTTCCTCCCCAGACGGAGTCGCAGATCGGCGAGTTCACCGAGCTGGTCGCGACCGCGATCGCCAACGCCGTCAACCGCGACGAGCTGATCGCATCGCGGGCGCGGATCGTCGCCGCCGCGGACGAGGCGCGCCGCCGGATCCGCCGCGACCTGCACGACGGCGCCCAGCAGCGGCTCGTGCACGCGGTGATCACCCTGAAGCTGGCGCGCCGGGCGCTCGAGAGCGACGACCCGAAGGCCCGCGAGCTGCTCGAGGAGGGTCTCGAGAACGCCGAAGGCGCCACCTCCGCGCTGCGCGACCTCTCGCACGGAATCCTGCCCTCGGTGCTGACTCGCGGCGGGCTGCGGGCGGGTATCGAATCGCTGGTGGCGAGAATCTCGCTGCCGATCGGCATCGATGTCGGGGCCGAGCGGTTCCCGCCCGGCGTCGAGTCAACGGCCTACTTCGTTGTCAGCGAGGCGCTGACGAACGTCCTCAAGCACTCGGGAGCGACCCGGGCCGAGGTCAGCGCCAGGGCGAGCGGCGGTGTGCTTCGAGTCGAGATCCGCGACGACGGCAAGGGCGGCGCAGGGCCCGATGGCGGCAGCGGCTTGGTCGGGCTGCGAGACCGGGTCGCCGCCCAGGGTGGGAGCCTGCAGATCGACAGTCCGCCGGACAGCGGAACCCGGGTCGTGATGACCCTGCCGCTGCCGGCCTAAGAGGGGACTAGTTCCGTGGGTCGCTGAGGTAGGTCAGCACCGCAAGGACCCGCCGGTGCTCGGTCCTCGCCGGGTCGAGCTCGAGCTTTTGAAAGATGCTCGTCACGTGCTTCTCGACCGCCGCCTGGGTGACGACCAGCGACTCGGCGATGCCCCGGTTCGACTTGCCTTCCGCCATCGCGGCGAGGACTTCGCGCTCGCGCGGGCTGAGCCGGTCGAGCGGACCCTCGCCGCGTCGACGCCCCATGATCCGGGCCACCACCTCGGGATCGAGCGCGCTCCCTCCGGAGGCGACCCTCCGGACCGCGTCGACGAATACCTCGACGTCTCCCACCCGCTCCTTGAGCAGGTAGCCGACGCCCTCCGGGTGCTCGCCGATCAGGTCGACCGCGTAGTGCTCCTCGAAGTACTGCGAGAGCACGAGGATGCCGGTCTCGGGGCGCTGGCGGCGCAGCTCGTACGCCGCTCGCAGCCCATCCTCTTCGTTGCCCGGCGGCATCTGGATGTCGACGACGACGACGTCGGGCCGATTGCCCAGCGAACGCCGCAGGAACTCCTCGGCATCGCCGGCCTGCGCCACCACCTCGAACCCGGCCTCGGTCAGCAGGCGGCTGATGCCCTCGCGCAGGAGGACATCGTCCTCGCCGATTACGACACGTACGGCGTCGGGCACGAGACAACCGTACCCCGCCGCTCCTCAGCTCCCGAGCTAGTCGTCGTTTAGGAGGCCCAGAAGGGTTCCGTTGGCGAGCTTGTCCTTGCTCAGGAACGCGCGAGCGCCGCTATGCCGTACCTCTTCCGGTCCGGCGGCGTCCGGATCCACGGAGGTGAGGACGACCCGGGGTCGCCACGGCATCGAGGCGAGAGCCTGGGCGAGGGTTATCCCGTCGCCATCCGGCAGATCGACGTCGACGAGGACCGTTTCGGGCATGGTCTCTTCGGCGACGGTCATCGCCTTGGCGGCGGACTCGGCCTGAGCGATGACGGTGATTCCGGCGTCGGCCAGGAACCGTTCGGCCAGATCTCGAAAAGCCGGGTCATCGTCAACGACGAGCATCGATCGATCCATGTCTCGATCATTCCACCGGTCGGCGCCTGGTTCGGTAGGGAAAACCCCACTGCGATCTCGGGTCGGTGGCCATTCCGCAGGCGCCAACGTCGCGGCAAGGTGGACCGGTGCCCGAAGCGACCCCCGCCGCCGCCGAGCCGCGCCAGTTCATCGTTGCTGCCTGGGAGGACGGCCAGCACGGGCAGAGAGAACTGCGGCAGGTCGAGGCCAGCTCGCACGAAGAAGCGATCGCGGCGGTTGCCGCGTCTCGGACCCCCACAGACGTCGGCGTCGTCTACGAAGCGTGGCCACGGACGGAACCCGACTCCGTCGTCAGGATCACCCTGGAGCCTCGGGAGCGTTGGCGAATTCCTTAGCATCGGGCACATGGCGATCCAGCGGATGGAACACGTCGGCGTCATCGTCGACGACCTCGCGGCGGCGATCGAGTTCTTCGTTGAGCTCGGATTCGAGCTCGAGGGCGAGATGTCGATGGACGACCGCGCGGTTGATCGCCTCGTCGGGCTGGAGGGGGTCCGGACGGACTTCGCGTTCGTGCGAACCCCGGACGGCCAGGGGGCGCTTGAGCTGATCAAGTTCCATTCGCCGCCGAGCGAGGGTGGCGACTCGCGGGCGCCGGCGAACGCGCCGGGCCTGCGTCATCTCGCTTTCCGCGTCGACGACATCCACGCCGTCGTCGCCGGCCTGCAAGCGCGCGACGTCGAGCTCGTCGGCGAGCTGGTGAATTACGAGGACAGTTGGTGGCTCTGTTACGTCCGCGGTCCCGAGGGGATCATCGTCGAGCTGGCCGAGAAGATCGGCTGAGGGGAGGGGAAGTTGGGATCTGCACGGCGTTCAAGTTGGCTGCTCGGCGGCATCGCGGTCGTTGCCTGGATGAGCATCCTGATCGGCACGGCCGATGGGCACCGACAGGCGACGTCCGGCGAGGCCAGGGGCAACCCGGACCGCCGCGTCGACGACCTGCGGCGCATCCCCCGCCGGGTGCTCGAAGACTTCTTCGGGGACGGCTACTGCGCTTAGCGCCAGGGTGAGCTCATTTGCTCGCCGTCACTGTGCCGGAGGTGTAGCCGGAGGAGGCGAGCGTGATCGTGTGGGTGAAGCTGCCGGTGGCGGGGGCGGCGTAGGTGAATTCGGTGCTGGAGACGGCACTGCCGCTGGCGGGGACGGTGAGCGGCGAGCCGACGATCGTGCCGCCGCTGGTGACGGTGACGTTGACGGTCTTTGCCGCTCCGACGT
>Ga0105249_10003940_pt1 | contig 12817 bp, 7 predicted proteins | sample KBSS44metaG_FD_81522 | JGI IMG/M metagenome (GOLD analysis project Ga0105249, IMG submission 81522) | Switchgrass rhizosphere microbial communities from Kellogg Biological Station, Michigan, USA - KBS S4-4 metaG | ecosystem: Host-associated > Plants > Roots > Rhizosphere > Soil | place... | reverse complement strand
TTCTTTCTCAACTGAGAATTACTGGTGGTCTTACTTACGCCGATGATCTGGATGTAATTCAACCGTATAAAGGAGAGATTGGAAATTATTATGAAGAACTCTGGCGTCAACTGCCTATAGTGTCCAAATCAATCTGTTTCTCGGTTGCGTTTTTAGATTTTAAACTTCAGGAAGAAGAACTACTTGATCTTGCATATTATTACACAAAATATCCTGCTGAAATTGAATCAGCCTATATCAAGATCAAGCATCTTGTTAAGCTGGATCTTACCGGCATTAATGTTTATCATAACAGTTTTCTTGTTTTTCTTTTGAATCAGCCGGAATTAATTAGGCAAAAAAAATCACTCTTCCGGCAAATTAGAATTTGGTTGAAGCAATCTCAAAATGAAGAACTAAAGTGGTCAGAGCTTACAAAGATTGAATATTATCTTGGAAATGATAAACCTTTATTTGCAATTAATAGAGAATGGGTCATCAACAGTTTTTTGAATTGCCGGGATGAATCTCAAATTGAAAAGATATTAGACCTTGCTGTAGAGGCCGCATTTAGTAAGAAAGATTACAAAAAAGTTATTTATTATAGGACATTGGAAGCTTGCTTCTCAAACAAGAAACATAATCTTTATGACACGCTGGATAAAATCTGGATTACATCGTTTGGATTGCGTAAAAATCTTTCTTTGCGCTATCCTGATTTTGCAAAACTGAATCACATACAAATAAGGGAAATTTTGTTTGCATTAAAAGAAAGGGGGCAGATACATTTAATTCCTGAGGAGGCAATTGAAAAATTCAATGATCTGCTATCAACCAGAGACTATGATCAAAATTCAATAATCGAAAGCTGGATCGATATTCTAGCAAATTTTGAGTCCAGGCCTCTAAAGGATGCTTATCATTTCATAATTCAAGCAAGACAGAATAAAGATGCTGCACATTTCTTTTATAGATATGTTTCCACATTATTAAAACTGGGAGAGGAAAATAAAATACAACAATTCTTATCTTTTAAGTTAGAGCAAAATGAAAAAATAGCTATCGCAGAATGTTTGCTCGTTGATGATTTGCGAAAAAATAGTTTTTATTGGAAAAACTGGATTAAGAAATTAGTTCCAAAGGCCGAACGAAATAATTTGTATCAGCTTTATTTTCTTTTATCAGGTGATTCTTTAGCATTTAGTAATCATCTCTGCAAGTATTCTGAAATTCCTGGCAAGGTAGAACTCCATTCTGTTCGCTCCGGGAACGAGCTTAAACTTTACAACGACAATTTTTACGCTTCAATTTTTTTAAGCTGTAAAAACGAAAATAAAGTAACTGAATGGATTCAAAATGCAGTGACAGGGTGGCCAACAGATCTTATGATAGCCGGCCTTAGGACTGGCTTATATCTTGGCGATTGCATAAAGACAAAAAAGCAATGTAAGCCAGAAATAATTTTGGAATTTTTTGATGATCTTCCTGATCTTGACTTTTATGACGATCATGATATCTATGAACTCAGAAGAGTAGTTGTTCCGGACCTTATTAAGTCAGCATTACAATTGCACACGTTTATCAATATTCATAATGGGTATAAAGAAAAGATTTCAAAAAACCATTGCAAGCTTTTGATCGCAAATAAATGGCTGTATCGAAGCGATTTAATATCTCTTTTTTCTTCTGGAATGGTAATTTTATCAGATGCTGCCTTCTCAGAATTTAGAATTCAAGAAACCCAAAAGTTGCCTTCTGAGCCAACACCATTTAAAGATAAGGCCGAACGACTTGCTGATCTTTCAATACTTGCTAAGTCGATTAATAAAAATAAAGCGGCTGGTGAATTAGTTAAAGAAGCTGCAGAGCACATTATTGCTTATGGGGATCATAAGGATATGACTTTATATTCCATAATGAGAAGCATTGAAATATGTGGGGAAGCAAATTCAAAAAAGGTCAAACAATATTTAAGACGAATTGCCCCTTTCGTTTATCACATAAAAGACCTAACTGACGGGGATGAAACCAGTAGTTTCATATACAATTATGGTGAATTATTGGCCAAGTTCGACCCAAATTTAGCCTACAATTTCTACTTCGAAACTGTCGAAAAAAGAAACTACAATCTCGAAGAGATTTTGTTTGGAGATTTATTAGAGACACTTAATCTTTCTGATTCCGTCAGTAATGCAATTGCCCATACTGCCGTTGACAAAAATTCTTACAATTCGTTATCATCTCTATCTAAGCAGGATAAAAAGTTTGAAAATGTTCTTCAGGAAATTCAAAAAGTGTTTGGTCCTATTGATTATACTGATGATCGGGAAGATTCAACGTCATCGAAACTCAAAGAAAAAAAAGAACGTAAAATTAAATATGACCACATACATCCAGTGAAATTGAGAAAATTTGTAGATAAAGTAAAAGGATCCAATTATTATCATCGAAATTATCAGCAATCAAAGTATATTTTGGGATGGGCAAATCATTGGCTCAATCGAAAGGGAAAAGCACAAATAAATGCTATACAATGTTTGCAAGATTTATTTATAGATCGATTTCATGAGATTGATGCAGAGCTGTTAGATTTTGTCTATCCCTATGCTTTTAAAATAAATAAGCAATTTGCATTTGAATGTATTGTTTGGGCACAGGCTAATAGCAGTTCATGGAGTGAAGAATACATTAGAAGAATGACCGAATCAAGAAAAAGATGGCTTACTTTAATTCGCGATTTTCCACAAAAAAAAGAAGAATTCTATCGAAAGAGCATTAACTATTCTGGATGGCATCGTCATCGAGGTTCAGATTCATTTTATGTTCCAATTCCAAAAGCAACTCAATTCTTTATCGATTGTGGTCAACTTAGTGAAGCCGAAAAAATTACTGAATATTATATAGACACCCTCGATCTGTTGTTTCCAAATTTCAATCTTGAAGTACCTGAATTTATTAAAAACGAGAAGAAGATTGATACTTTCAATATCTTGTTACAGCGGTTTCAGTCTATTAGTTCACTTGTAAGAGAAAGAGCTGGTTGGTACCTGGCTGATTTATTGGAAAATGATAAAAGTGGCAAAACTCATGAAAAATATCTTAATTGGCTGCAATTACAAAATCTCGAAAGTTTAGTATGTAACGGGTTATTAATAATTATCAAATCTCTTGAAAACCCGAAAAGTTATAGTTTTAAAAATCTCGATGCATCAAAACTCGGAAATCAACTTCTGTTTAGATGTACGATGACTGATCTGTTACTTGCAAGAATTTCGAAAATGTTACAGCAATCATTAGAAGTAGAACAGCCTTACGTGTTGTCTGTAACATTTACTGAGCCTGAAATGACGAAGGATAAGTTTTATAAGCAATTGGGCACATACTTACCCCTTGCATATCAGGATTATTTAGAACGATTGCAAGCTAAAACAACACCTCCGCTGTGGAAGCTCTGGTGCAATTTGTACAAAAAAGAATGTGATACCAGAGGGATAATTGAAACGAGAGCTGATAAGGATCATGGTAATGAAAGAAGAGAGTTTATAACTGGCAGAATTACTATTTTCTCTGATATTCTACGTTCAACCTTTTTTCGTGTTTTAGATTATTTAAAAGAAGCTTGGGTCATCAAAATGGATGACCTCTTTTATTATACGTTGAAGAACTTTCAAGTTGATATATCATTTTGGAAAATTCCTTTACTGAAAAAACCTTACTGGTGGCCTCAATTCAAAGAAATTCCTCAAATAAAAACTGATTTAAATAGCATTGAACTAAGTGAGCCTATCCAGAAAATGGTCTTTGCAGCTAAGGATTACCAGTTATTACATCTGAGTGGTGCAATTTCTTCAGTTAGCAAACATTACAGTGACGTACTAGAGGGAACCATACATATATTACCGTTTGCATTTACCAATGGAAGTCAGTTGCCAGAAGCAGAACTGATCTATCAGACAATAACAACCGAATCGGGTTTTTGGTTTCCTGAAATTTTTCAGTTTACAAAATTTGGTCTCTTTGAAAATGAATTACGGTTTGCAACAGATAAAGACAACATTGCAATAGGAGATTTAAAAATCATTCCGTTGGTAAGCAGTCTGTTTCATCTTAATCCTCACATGTGGCAATATTTTAGGTGGGCTCATGAATTTAAAGTTTTAAGCCCTGAATTGTGTGAAGGAGCTTTGTTATCCGTAACACATAATGGTATTCATTATGTTCAAAAGAATGAAACAATTGCTCAAGTTGTGGATTTTGTCGACGGGATTAGGGACAGAGCACAACATAAAAAGGTAATACCTTCGGGGAACTATCTAACTATCAACAAAAATTTCCTGAAAGCTTACTTGGAACGCAATGATCTGCAACTAGCGTATATAGTCAAATCCAAATACTCAATGCGGGACTACTCTTTTTCGGATGAAGTGAAGGAGCTAAATGTATATAATATTTTGCATAGTTTTTAGTAACGACCATGTGATTCATTTCTTTCTAATCTTAACCTTCCTTCCTAATTATCAAATCCCCCAACTCCGGCGTATCCAACATCCTTTCCATTTCATTTTGAATAACACTTTGAACATCCTTTTTAATCTGTAAATAATTATCCAAGATTTCTTTCTGTGTAACATTTGAAAGCACGGGCAAACTTTTATACCTGGCCTGCTCCTGAGCAAGTGCTTCATGATCATTCAAGATCTCCGCACAAAATGTTTTCAATTCAATTTTTTGATCAGGATTATCGGCGACCATTCCTACAAATTCTCCGGCTGAAAGAGCCGATATTTTGGATTGGGGAATTGCCAGTTCCAATTGTTTTGACCGACTGATAGAAGTGTCACGGCTATTGATCGATATGCTTTCTCTGTCCTGCATGATCTTACCAAATCTTTCAGAGAGTTGTTTTGCAGTATCACCGGAAACCTGGCCGCTGATCACATTACCCACAATGTTTAAAATCACTTCTGCTTGTTCCTTTCCATAGTGCATCTTTAACTGGCTGGAATCCTGAACAGCCAAAGTAGTCGCAACCTTATTGGAACGTGCTGTAGCAACTAAGTTGTCAATACCATTAAAGTAAATCGTTGGAAATTCATCAAAGATCAAACTACTCTTGTGTAAATTCTTTTTATTCATCATCCGGGTCAATGCAGTTACATAAAGAGAAACGACAGCACCGTATGTTGCTGATTTTTGTGGATTGTTACCCATACATACAATCTTAGGTTCCTTCGGATTGTTTATATCAAGAGTAAAATCGTTTCCCGATAACACATAATAAAGTTGTGGTGAAGCTAATTTAGCCAGGCTGATCTTTGCGCTTGCAATCTGCCCCTCCAATTGTTCCATAGCATCATTAAGAAATGCCGATACAAAAGGATTAATCAATACTTCAATTTGCGGGTCTGTTCTCAATATTGAAAAGAGCTTGGTATATTCGACTTGCGCCAGTTCTATTACATGCGCCAGCGTACAATATTTGCCTTTCTTGTAATTGCACAGAAACCAGATCAAAGCCGTAATAAAATTTATTGGAGATTCAACAAAGAAATCGCCCTGCTTTCTAATCCATTCCTTATTCAATCCAATCATAATAGTTCTTGACGATTCTGCAGCGTCTGTTATATCCGCCATCGTAGCCGGATGAATAGGATTACAACGATTGAAAATTTGATCGAAGTGGATGATATAAAATTTCGGTTGAACGGGATACAGGTGGCGGAATTTCAAATATTGATTGTAGGCATGTTTCGTCAAGTCATCAAACTTGAAATCGTAAACAAACATGCTGAATCCTTTTTGTATATGCTGCTTAATTATATGCTGAATAATAAAATAAGATTTACCGCTTCCCGGTGATCCCATAACCAGTAATGCCCGGAATGGATTAATGATATTTATCCAGCTTTTTCGAAACCGGCCCTTCAGGTTGTATCTCGCAGGCAGATTAATTGAGTATTCGTTATTCAATAATCTTTCTTCCTGCGGAAATGTTTCGTTGAGAGAATTGAAAACATCACTGTTCATTTTGAGATAAATTATTCTCGATAAAAGAGTGCCTCCTGTTAATACCAAAACAAATCCAATGGCTGTTACACCCACATAAGAAATTGCGGCGGTGCTAATGTCTATTTCAAAGTGCATTACAATGAAGCTGATAAAATATAATAGCAGACCTGTAGTTATGTATGCAAAAGCGTTCTTTAAGCCGAGTTTTTCATCCTTTCTGCCCCTTGCTCCAAAAAGAGATATAATGAGAAGGATCAATGCTATTAATTTTGATTTATAAAAATTGCTGAATAACCCGGTGTTATAAATGTTCTGTAACAGCCGGTCAGTAATATCTGAACGAATTTCCCATTGCCGGAAAGCACCATAACAGTAATAATAAAAATGAATCAATAAGATTGCAATACTCATCATTCTCGTCAGGTCAAGGATCTTTCTTAAACCCTGTTCATTCTCACCAGTCTGCATAATTTTTTCTTTTTTTAATTAAGATGATTTACGTTTTCTCTTTTTTTGTTTTCTCAACTCATAAGGCAGATAATTATATTCTTCTTTACCTGTCATGAGAGTATCAAGTAGTTTAGATGAATCCTCCGTTTTTTCGTGTTGCTTTTCGGCTTCGGCACGCAATTCTTTTTCGTCGTCTGATGTTCGTTGCTCGGTAGATTTATTTTGGCTTGGGATTAACTGATCAACGCCGCATTTTTCAAGGATCGCCTTAGCGCTATATTCTTTTCCAATATCACTTCCGTTGAAAACACATTTTGTGTTATGATCTATGTAAGTCAAGCCGTAGACAATCCCACTATCATTTTGGCGAATAACAAGATTTATTTTTTCTTTTTCAAGGGCCAATTTAAAAGCTTGTAAGCTTTTCGGGGACTTTACCATAATCCAGTCAATGGATGTCTTCAGATTCTTTTTATGTTCTTGCTTAAGCAGCGCATTCTCCTTAAATTTTGTTTCCAAAAAAGAAAGTGTTGGCTTGCTGTAAATGGAACTGGCTTTAATCGGAACACCGATCTTGTTTCCTCTTTCATCCAGTACCCTATAAACAAGTCCTCCTTTTCTGAAAATTAATCCTTCTTCTTTACCTCGGTCGGCGACCAGATTATATAGTTTAAGAACCGCATTCAATTCAGCAAGTGACGCATATTTATACTTTGGAAGTACTGCATCGAGAACATTTACAATTCCTCTTTTTGTTGGAGATTTCCCATAGTTTACTCTTTGCGCATTGAACGGTTTTATTTCATCCGATTTTTGTTTTTTTTGATCTTCTGCTTTCACCAGCTTGTAGGCAATTTCAATTTCTTTTCTTGCCTTTGTTGATTCATTCCTCCCCAGGTTGTGTAAAGAAATCCTTTTACCACCCTTTTGAATATTTGTCGTAACAATATGTATGTGCGGATGTCCTGCATCAAGGTGCTGATAAACCAAATAAGGCTGCTCTGCAAATCCAATTTTTGTCATGTATACAGAAGCAATTTCAGCCAGCTTCTCCCGCTCAATCTTTTCATTTAATCCGAAGTTTAAAGAAATGTGAACTGTATTTGTTGAAGCTCTTTTATTAAAAGAAATCAATCCTTCAAAACGACTCAGCTTTTCATAAAAATTTAGCTGCTCTGCCTCCTTCAAAAAATTATGAGCATAGATGCATTCGGCAACTCCTTCTTTCATCTTTTGCTCGTTGTAATTGAGTGCCCTTTTGATGCTATTCGGTACGGTTATTTTTGCGACCATTGCTGATGAATTTCATTCACTTTATCCTTGATCTCTTCGACCTTTTTCATAAAGATTTTTTTGCTTGATTCATTTAGGATTGCCCAGGCTTTGATTTCCGAAACATGATCAAGCGTATGAAGTTTATGAACGACTTGATTGAAGTTTTTTCCGATGGCATTTAATTCGTTTTTCAGCAGTATCATTTCTGCCAAAAATTCATCGGCTGATTGATTGCGATACGTAACATTTACAGGCTTTTTAAGAAGGACATCCCGTGCATATTCACTCAAGCTATTGCAGGTGCTCTGGCTGTATAGCAGATCCAGCTTCTTTCTTTCATCCTCATTTAGCCTAATGGGAGGAAGCCACTTGGAGCGGATTTTTTTTGCCTCTTTCATCACAATTCATTTCACAATTGACCAAATAATCCTTAAAATTTCTGTCTCAATCATCCCGAAACGACTTCGGAGTGAAGGGCAAGATGCCTCAAACGTATCACGTTTGTACATCTTGCCGGTTGCAGATTTAGCAACCTGAGAGCTTTTATAAAAGTAGGATGTATAAGAATCGAAAAAAATACATGTTCAAATTCTGAAGGGGTTAAAATGATTCTTACAAGATAGATTTGCTCTTGTAAATTTTCTATTTAATAATCTTTAAAAATGTGATATATGAGTACCACAATGAGCAAGGAAAAATCAAAGATTTTTGAAACCGTTTTAAGTAGTCCGGGCATGAACCAAAAATGCAAGATTAATTTAGTTATGACCCGTCAAAACATTCTCCTGTTGAGCCGGTTGATTGAAGCCGGTTTGCTGACAGATCAGCAGGATATTCACGATGAAATAATCAACGCTCTACCGAAAGAAGCTTTGGAAGAATTTAAAATTGTTCATGAGGAAATATTAAGGAAATCGGAATTGACAGAATTTTACGGGAGATTAAAGTCGTTGTAGGTTGTAAGTTTGAGGGAATAAAGAATCGAACCGGCCTTCAATTTATAGTGAAAGAAGTTAAAAAAAGAACAAAACGGGATCATGCCTGAGACCAAGAATCCATCAATCTTTGGCGTGCTAGATTATAGTACGTTTTTTGGCGTTCCTGCACCTCCAGATCTTATTTCTAAGTTGGGAAAATATCCAACTGATGCACTAATAGTCTTGCTCGCCAAGGTGAATGCTATTATTTTTCACAGCGGTGGTGACCCGAATAAAATCGACAATGAAGTGTTTCGTCTCGTCTTTAATAAAATGGATAAAAAGATTTATGAACGGATACATAAGATTCGGTCAACACCCCAAGGTAGTCATGGAGCCATCTTTACATCTCCACCAATTGTGGGGCTGATGGCAAAATTGATTGCCAGATATCAACCGGTTTCAGAAACCTATATGATCAATGAAAGTGGAGTTACTCTCATGATGATGGAATTGTTTGAAGCAATTCTTGCTGTCAATGATAACTATTATAACAGTGCCAATGGAAGAGACCTGTTGACAAGGGAACATCTATGGAAGCTTGAGTTATTACAGCAAGGATTCGTTCGGGGGATATCAAATATGTTCGGAGTCATTCCGCTGAAAGTATTTCTCTTTTTCCGATTTATGGGAGAACGTTACGGAGACAATGTTTTGAAAGAATTTGCAACTGCTTTTGGTGTTCCCTCTGTTTATAATTTCTATTTCGCTTTTCTCGGCATTGTGAGTTCGTCCACGTCAGCATACGAAGCCGACCGTCAACCACGATATTCCATCGTTGACAAAACACTCGAAAAAGTTTTTGACCCATTCGTTTATGATCCTTCAAGATCAAAGAAAATCTCATCGGCAGGCGACTCATTTGTTCTCATTAATCAACCTTTTTATAGGCTTTCCGAAAGTATAATAGTGCTTGATTTTAGCTTCTTTGCGCATATTACGGACATCAGCCTTTTTTACCATTTTTATCATTCTACTTCGCTCAAAGAAAATCATGGGGTGAAAAATTACAATGATTACTTAGGAATTCTTGGCAAATACTTTTTTGAGGAATACCTGGCCCTGCAACTTATTCAAAAACTGGCCACACACAAATATGATAAGGTATTGACGGAAAAAGATGACCCTTTATATCCGGACATCCTGATCATGCAAAACAACAAAGATGTTTTTGTGATCGAGGTTAAATCGAGCCGTGTGAACGGAAGAATACTAGAACAAGCAGACATTCCAGCTTTTGAGAATTTTATTATAGAATCCTTTGGAAGTGAAAAATCAAAACCGGGTGAAAAGAATAAGGGAATCTATCAGCTTAAAAAACAAATTCAGTATCTCAAAAATGGAGGAAGAAAATTCAGAATCTTTCCGGTTATCATTTATACGGATCTTTCAATGGATATTTCAGGCGTCAATAGTTTTCTGGAAGAAAAATTTGACAATATTATTGCCGGGGATAAAGCTTCATTTGCCAAAATATATCCCTTAACTCTGATCAACCTTCATTTTTTTATTAAATACTATCCTCAGTTAAAAAAGCAGAGATATTTTTTTCGTGATAAGATCATTGAATATCACAAACGAAAAAAATCAAAGTTGAAAGAAGCTTTAAAAGAAGAAAATCCCTTTACTTATTTTCAGGCTGAATATTCTTTTATGAGAATGATGGAACAAACTTATGCTGCTGGCGAACCAATGGAATATTTCAAAATGGCCGCGGCTGATTTTGGTTTTAGCGAAGAAGCGAAAGATGCAAAGGATATTTCGTGAGTGCAGACAGCCGGCTTGCGATGAAATGACTGAATAAAAAAGGGGCTAAAGCAACCCCTCATCTGCAAAACTGTAATAACTATCTGAACAGACAATGACATGATCGAGCACTTTTATATCATGATACTGTGCAGCATATTTAATCTTCTGTGTCAGTTCCTCATCGGCCCTTGATGGCTTCAAACTACCTGAAGGATGGTTATGTGCAAGGACTAATGAACAAGCACCTAATTTAAGTGCAGTGACCAGGATTAATCTTGGATCAGCAACAGTGCCAGTAATCCCACCACTTGAAGCAGAAAATATTTGCAATACTCTGTTTGATCTATTTAGAAAGATCACTTTGAATTCTTCGATTAATTCTATTTTTCCTTCATCCCAATAGTGCTTAAATACTTCATAACAATCAGAAGAGGTCTTGATAAGTGGACGTTCTGAAACTTTGCAGTTTATTTTTCTTTTGTAAACAATGTCAATTTCAGATACATTGTTCAATTCCTCCAGGCTGAATTTCTTTTCCATAATCTTAGCTTTTAATAGTTAAAAATTAATTATGGAACTCAACCCGGCTTTGGGCGATCAAGGCAAAGAAGCAACGGAATAAATAGTATCTGAGGCTCTATGGGAAAACATTTCTTTATGCCGGAATTTCTTTGCCGCTACAGAAGCCCAATAGCCGAACTTTGTGCAGGAATTGATGAAGGCTTTTTATACAATACCAATGCTTAGCAGAATCCCTTACAATCAAATTGCGGCCGAAGACCGAAATTTGAAAACAAAAACAAGTAATTATTTTAAATATTATGAATGAAATAAAAATCAAAAAGCAAGCAGACACTTATACTTATGCGGTTGAATCGTATGCATTAATTGTAAATCTCGATAATAGCATTTTGAAATTGAACGATGGTCTAAAGGCCTCTGGTTACGAATTCATCAGGGTAAGCCTTGAAGAACTTGATAAGAATTTCTCCCATTTGTTTGGACTGCTACCTGAATTCAAAAGTCAAAATATATGCAGGATGAGCCATTACAGCGGTGAACAGCCCGGAGATGGAAGTAGGTATCGAGAAATAATTGATGAATGGCATAAAGAACAATTAGAAAAGGGGGTTTCAATTACTGAAATTGAAACTAGAATATCACAGGAGTTTCATGAACTCCTGACCTATACTGTTCAGGGAGGTCTTGAACTATTAATGAAGCGAGAGCTTATTTTGTTGAAAAAAATAGAGAATTATGATCATTATGTAATTAATGGAGGAAGCACATTTGACAATGATTTCATTGTGCACAATGAAATGGCAACATTTGTTAATGATTTAATCCAAAAGCTCAGATTGTTTAAGAATGGTGATATAAGTTGTAAAACGATTTTCCATGTAAGTGCTGACACCAGGCGGATTATACAAAGGTTTAACCCTGCTTTTCTATCGGGTGGAGGTAAGAAGTACGAAGTTTCCGACGAGGATATTGATGCTTTTGGAACGGCTATGAAAACCAATTTTAAAATTAATAAACTGTCAGAACTGGCCCTAAGTAATTTTAATTTGACTTATCAGATCACTGATCTAAAATCAAAGTGTCTGATATTAATGATTTGTCTCGAATCTTTATTTAATACTAATTCAACCGAAATTACTCATACGCTTGCAAGACACTTGGCAATAATTCTCTCTACTGATAAAGATGAGTTTATTGAAAACTATAAGAGAATTAAAAAACTATATAGCTATAGAAGTAAACTGATTCATGGAACTAATCTTGATGAAAACCTTGCTATAATCACAGATGAATTACAAATCATAGTCCGAAGAGCCATTAATTATTGTCTAGAGATAGATAAATCAAAAGAGGAGCTTTATACATATTTAAACACACAAGGGTTTTAACACTTATTTTATCTCAAACACACTAACCCCGAAGCTGCCGTCCTATTTTTCAACATCTGTCGCTATGTGGGGCGCCAGCTTTTTTACGAACAAAACAACGGCCTTTTTTGAGCCGTTGTCTCATATTCAATGTAACGATACTTAGTTGAATGAAATCTTACCCGTTGCAAAATCCTCACATAGATTAAATGCTTTCTGTGTTCTTTGCTGTGCTGTACCTCCGAATAAAAGTGATTTTACTTTTGCCTCCTCGGTTTTATAATTCCTGATATTTTGAAAATATCCTGTAACAGAATTATAAGCGCCGAAGACAGTTCCCTTAGTAGTTTCTGTTTGTTGTGTCGGGCTGGTCACGGCATATTCAAAAACCGAATCGCACATATTTTTGTAACAGGTGGAAAGTTCATCCATCAAACCTGATTGCAGATCTTTTAATACTTCCTTACTCGGAACCATTGCAAGCTGTAT
>Ga0105249_10003939_pt1 | contig 12817 bp, 10 predicted proteins | sample KBSS44metaG_FD_81522 | JGI IMG/M metagenome (GOLD analysis project Ga0105249, IMG submission 81522) | Switchgrass rhizosphere microbial communities from Kellogg Biological Station, Michigan, USA - KBS S4-4 metaG | ecosystem: Host-associated > Plants > Roots > Rhizosphere > Soil | place... | reverse complement strand
TATTTTTCTTCTTCATCTTAATAGAAACAAATGCTGCCACTTGAAAATTTTCTAAAAGAGTCTTCCACAATGTTCAGGCTCTGGTTTTCTGAATGGTACAAAAGCTTTTATTGATCCTTTTTTATTCTTTCGTTACAATTCAAAAAGTATGAAACATCCCAGTCAATACCTTCGAGAGATTCATTTTTTAATGAAGGTAAAAGGTGAAAATTCATTTCGTCTCAATGCTTATGTCCGTGCTGCTCAAGTGCTTTCTGGGAAAATGGACCTTCTTGAGCGAGCTCAAAAAGGCTTGTTAATCCAAATTCCAGGGATTGGACCTCATCTGGCTTCTATTTTAACTGAGTATCTCTGTGAGCAAAGTACACGATTTAAAGATCAACTTGAAAGCACGATTCCTCCAGTTTTGCTAGAATGGGCAAAGCTTCCAGGAATTGGTCCACAAAAGGCTTGGCAATTACAAAATGAGTTAGGCATTCATACTCTTGAAGAATTAGAGCGTGCTTGTCAAGAAAATCAATTATGTGAAAAAAAAGGATTCGGAGAAAAAGGACAAGAAAAAATTTTAAAAACGATTGAATTTTTAAAAGCAAATGAAGGAAAATTTTTACTTTCTGAAGGTTTACTCTATGCTGAAAATTTACTCAATTGTTTTAAAGAGACTTTTCCTGATTTAAGAATTGAACCCACTGGAGCATTAAGAAGAAAAACAGAAGTTTTAGAAAAATTAGAATTTCTGATTGAGGCCCCCTTTTCTCAGCAAATTTTGGATCAACTGAACCAGGCTCATCTTACTTTTTCAAAAATTATTCCAATTCAATTTTATTGGGCTCGTCCTGAAGAGTTTGGCTATCAATGGGTACAAACAACGGGAAGTTCTAGGCATTGGCAAGTTTTAGGATCTCCTGCTTCCTTGTTTAAAGCTAGTGAAACTGAATTTTATCAAGCCCTTGGGCTTCCATGGATTCCTCCAGAAGCTCGAGAATCAGGAGAAGAAGTAGAACTTGCTCGACAAGGGAAGCTGAATTTAGTCTCTTCAATTCGAGGTATTTTTCATGTTCATACAAATTGGTCTGATGGAGCTTCTAGTTTAGAAGAGGTTGTTCAAGCAGCTCAACAGATGGGGTTCGAATATATTGGAATTTCAGATCACAGTGTTTCTGCATTTTATGCTCAAGGACTTCATGAAAATGTTCTCCTGGCTCAACGCCAGGTCTTGGAATCCATTCAATTACGCTATCCTCATATTCGTATTTTTTGGGGCATTGAAAGTGATATTTTAGCGGACGGTTCTTTAGATTATCCTTCTCATATTTTGGAACAATTTGACTTTGTCATTGCTGCCATTCATTCTCGATTTCAAATGGATTGCTCAACTATGACTCAAAGAATTTTATGTGCGCTTCGCAATCCCTATACCCGTTTTTTAGCCCATCCTACGGGCAGACTCCTTTTAAAACGACCCGGTTATCCTGTTGATCTAAATATGATCATTGAAGAAGCGGCTTCTTATGGAGTTGCAATTGAGCTAAATTCTGATCCCTCTCGACTGGATTTTGATTGGAGATTTGGAAAAGTATTTAGAGCCACTTCTACCTTGAGTTCTATCCATCCTGATGCTCACCATGTTACAGCTCTTCAAAATATTCAGTATGGGATTGCAATGGCAAAAAAAGCGTTGCTTCCCTCTTCTGCAGTGCTTAACACGCGCTCTGTTCAAGATATCCAAGCTTGGTTAAAACGATGATGGATCCCAAACAACGGATGCTTCTGATCTTAGAGACTCTAAAAACACTCTATCCTTCTTCTCAATGCACGTTAAATTACCATTCTTCTTTTCAACTTTTAGTGGCAACCATTCTTTCTGCTCAATGCACAGATAAAAGAGTGAATCTAGTGACTCCTCAATTGTTTAAAAAATTTCCCGATCCTTGGAAAATGGCAGCTGCTTCATTAGAGGATATTGAGAAGCTGATTCGATCAATAGGATTTTATCGCAATAAAGCTCTCTTTTTAAAAGAAATGTCCATGGATTTAATAAAAAGATATCAGGGCAATGTACCAAAACAACGGAGTGCTTTGATACAATTAAAAGGGGTGGGTAGAAAAACAGCAAATGTTATTTTAGCAGAAGCTTTCAAAATTCCAGCTTTAGTAGTGGATACTCATGTGGGGCGAATTAGCCGAAGATTGGGCTTTACTCAGTCTCAAGATCCTTTAAAAGTAGAAATAGATTTAAATCAATTTGTCCCTCGAGAAGATTGGATTCAATATACTCATTTGCTCATTGACCACGGACGAAAGGTTTGTACTGCTCGTAAAGCTGATTGTACTCAATGCTCTTTAAATCCACTCTGTCCTAAAGAAGGTGTATCCTCTATCAAAAAATAATGCATTCTCATGAATGCATGCGATAAGCTTTTTTTAAATTCGCTTTTCTACTTCTTTTCTTAGAGGCTTTATTTACTGGATAGGAAAATGAGCTTGCTTGAGCTTTGCGCTTTCGATGCTTGACACTTAATTTTGTTGCCATATCCTTTCCTTATGACTCTTTTTCTTTAGAATTGCAATTGAGAATTTAGCATCAATTGATTTTCATCCATGATCAAAATACTGGATAATATTGCTCAATGCTTTTTTATAAAAACTCATTCATTTGAAAAATTGAATGTTTCTGAAATAAGATCAAATGCATTTGAAACTTGATTTAAATTGCCCCTTGTCTTATAGTAACGTGACGAATGATTCATTCCTTTTTAAAAACAGGATGAAGATAGCCTGACCCAAGCAAGAATGAGTTTTTTTATCTATCAACCTTTATTTTTTGGAACCTTGAGTTTTTTAATAGGACTCATATTGGGAAGTTTTTTAAATGTTGTTGTTTTTAGGCTTCCAAGAAAACAATCTATCATTTTTCCGCCAAGTCGATGCACATTTTGTCAAACAAAACTCACCTTTTGGCAATTAATTCCCATTCTAAGTTTTTTTCTTTTAAAAGGAAAATGTTTTACCTGCAAAAAAAGAATTTCTATACGCTACCCTATTATTGAATTTTTAACTGGTCTTTTATTTCTTGCGACTTCTCTTCAGTCGATCAATCCCTGGTCATTAATTCTTAGAGATTGGCCTTTTATCTCTTTCCTTTTAGCTATTGCTTTTATTGACTTAGAGCATCAAATCATTCCTGATCAACTCAGTCTAAGTGGATTATGTGTAGGATTACTGACATGTAGTATGAAAAGCGAACTGGGCATTTTAGGCGCCTTGTCTGGAGCAGGACTTGGTTTTGGAATCTTTTATTTTCTTGCCTGGGTCTATTTCGTATTAAGAGGAAAAATGGGGTTAGGCGGAGGAGATATTAAGCTTCTCGCTATGATTGGTGCTTTTATAGGACCTTATGGAGTTCTCATCACTATCTTAATAAGTTCAATTCTAGGAAGTCTAGTAGGAATTGGGTTACTCTATATTCAAAGAGAAAAAAATTTCTCTGAATTTATCTTGCCTTATGGTCCATTTCTTGTTGCTGGAGCCTTAGGCTATTATTTATTTGAGGGAACTGTATGGCTCTATTACTTGACTCAAGTTTAAATTCTAAATACCCGGGACAAATTTTAGGAAAAAAGGAAGTTAAATTTACTCAAAGAAAAAAACGTATTTTAGGAACGCTGAGCTTATTCATATTATTAAATTTTGTTCCTGTAATTTTAGAACAACTTCCAAAATGGAAAACACAAAATTTCTCTAGAAAATTCGCTCAGGAAATCAATACATTAAAGCGACAAGCCTGTATTCACCAACAGGTTTATCGATTAAAAATTCTTCCAGGCCCTGGTTTATTTTATCAAATTGAACAACTTCCTTCCAATCTTCTAGATTCACCCCAAATAATTAAGAAAGTTCAATTAGATCCTTCATGCCACTTTCAATGGCTTTTACCTAAAATGACTTCATCCTTGGAGCTACCAGTAATGCAAGAAGAGTTTTATTATGATTATTTAAAAAAAACAAGTTCTCATGAAAAAGTAAAAAAATTCGGAATCATTGCGATACAGGATCTGTGGACTCAAAGATTAGATCGCATTTCAATGGTCTGGATTTCTGGAGATGAGTCAATAGTACAATTTGAATAAAGAATTTCCTTTGACAAAAGGAATTTTCAATGAAAAGTTTCTTAATTCAAGATATAATGACGGAAATAAAATTTATTTTCTTAGTTGTGGATAAATAGATGCAATATACAACAAATCAACTTCAAAAAGGCTTAAAAGTAGAAATTGATGGAATTCCTTACCGAATCATTCATACTGAACCTTTTTCACCAGGCAAAGGGCAAGCTTTTACTCGCCTAAAGTTGAAAAACATGTTGAATCAAAGTGTAGTAGAACGTAGGATAACGTCAGGCCATAAGCTCAATCGTGCCCAGACAGAAGAACGAGAAATGCAATATCTTTATCGGGATTCCACTGATTACTATTTTATAGACAATACTAGCTATGAGCAAATTAATTTAAAAGAAGATCAGCTTGAAAAAGAAAAAGGGTTCCTCCAAAGTAATATTCAAGTCAGGATCACTTATTTTAATGGCAAGCCTATTGGAATCGAGTTACCTAATTTTGTAGTATTAAAGATTAGCCAAACTGAGCCAAGTGTTCGAGGCGATACAGTCAGCGGAAGCTATAAAACAGCGGAGCTTGAAACAGGCATAAACATTTCTGTACCCTTCCATATCAAAATAGGAGACTTGATTAAAGTGGACACCCGTAATTGTACTTATGTTGAAAAAGTGAATCCAGAAACTTCATGAAAAAAAAAGAAAATATAAACTATACATTCAGTCAGCCTCATTTAGAGCAACTTCAAAAGCTTTTTGAACTCTTGAATGTTCATAAAATTGCAGAATTTAAGTGGAAAGAATGTGATCAAGAATTAAAAATCAAAACGCAATATGCTCAGACTCAAGAGCACTTTTCATCTCATTCTATTCCTACTTCAACTCACTCTTCCCAACCTCCAAAGACAGAAATGAAAGAAGTAAAATCTGATGTAGTAGGGATATTTTATCAAGCTCCTTCACCGGAAGCTCAACCTTATGTGACAGAAGGCCAAATGGTTCAAGAAGGAGATACTCTATGCATCATCGAGGTGATGAAAGCGATGATTGAAATTAAGGCAAAATTTTCTGGGAAGATAGTGTCTATTTTAGTAAAAAATGGACAAGTCGTTGAATCTGAGCAAGCTTTATTTTTAATGGATCCTTCTTGTTGAAACCTTTATTTCAAAAAATTTTAATTGCAAATCGTGGAGAAATAGCACTTAGAATTCTTCGAGCATGTAGAGAACTGAGCATTCCAACTGTATCCATTTATTCCAAAGCTGACCAACATTCTCTTCATGTAAAATTAGCAGATGAAGCCATTTGTATTGGACCAGCTCCTGCTATTCAAAGTTATTTACACATACCACAAATCCTTTGTGCAGCAAAAGTTTCTGGAGCAGATGCGATTCATCCCGGGTATGGTTTTTTATCGGAAAATGCAAATTTTGCTCAATTATGTCAAGAATATGGAATTTGCTTTATTGGTCCAACTCCTGAAAATATTCAAGCAATGGGAGAAAAAACTCAAGCGAGACGTCTTGCCCATGCAGCCAAGGTCCCTCTCCTGCCTGGGACTTTAACTACGATTCCCACAGTTGACCTTGCCTTAAAAGAAGCTCACCAAATTGGTTACCCCATTGTTTTAAAAGCAGCAGCCGGAGGAGGAGGTAAAGGCATTTATATTGTTAAAAATCCAGAGGAACTGAAAATATCTTTCCCCCGAGCCCAAAGCGAAGCGCAAGCTGCGTTTGGGAATCCAGCAATGTATTTAGAAAAATACTGCCAATCTCCCAGACATATCGAAATTCAAGTGGCATGTGACCGCTATGGAAATCAAGTCGCTCTTGGAGAACGAGACTGTACTATTCAACGAAGGCATCAAAAGCTTATTGAAGAAGCTCCAAGCCCAGTGATTCATGATGAACTTCGTCAAAAAATGAGTGAGTCTGCTTTGCAACTATGTCGTACCGTCAATTATCAAAGCTTAGGCACAATAGAATTTCTAGTAGATTATAAAAGTCAAAAATTTTATTTCATGGAAATGAATACTCGTGTCCAAGTCGAACATCCTGTTACTGAAATGATTACAGGAATCGATCTTGTCAAAGAACAAATTAAAATTGCAGCTGGATTGCCTCTGAGTTTCAAAAAGGAAGATATTCGTATTCAATCTCATGCCATTGAGTGTCGAATTAATGCAGAAGATCCAATCCACTTTACCCCTGGGCCAGGAAAAATAACAGCACTCCATCTCCCTGGAGGATTTGGTGTCCGTGTCGAAACTTTTGTATATCATCATTATCAAGTTTTACCTTATTATGATTCCATGATTGGTAAACTCATTGTTCAAAGTGCAACACGGATTGAAGCTATAAAAAAAATGACTCAAGCTCTGGATGAATTCATCATTTTAGGCATTCCAAATAATATCTTATTTCAAAAAAAAATTATCAATAGCGAAAAATTTCAAGCGGGTCAGTATGATACTCGATTTTTGGAAGAATTTTCTTCTTAAACTTCAATTTATTTTCTAGATCACTAAAAGGTGATTTTCTATATTATATTCATCATGAGAAAAAATTTTCCACCTGACTCCAACGATGAATCATATTATGAAAAAAATTCCCCCTCTTTTATTCAAGATATTTTAGAAGATGTAAAAGTACAAATTATTGAAGGCTTCACACAGGATGCTAAAAAGAATCTTTATCAAATCCTTAGAAAAGAGCCTGATCATATGGAAGCCCAAATGCTTTTAGAACAAATTCAACAAAGTGAACTCAAAGAACTTTTTAAACTGACCCCCAAATCAGAAATAAAAAAAACAGAAAATGATTACAGTTCCAAAATTTTGGAAGCGAAAAAATTTGAAAAAGATCATTATCTCCAAGAATGGAATTTAATGACAAAATTGAATCAGATTTTAAAAAAATCTTCTCTCCAGAACAAAATGGATTTAGCAGTTAGTTTTTTTGAAATGCAACTTTATTCCATCACCATTTGGATTTTAAAACAAGCTGAAAAACATCTTGAAAATTCAAATCTCCAATGCTTAAAATGGTTAACATCACTAAAAGGATTAATAGGATGGTCTTTTTTTTCAATGGGGAGAGAGAATGAAGCAATTTCTGAAATTCAATCCGTTCTAAAAAATCAAAAAATTACAATTTATAAAAAAGTAGAACTAATCTATCTGATGGGAAGAATTCACGAATATTTAAGCAAAATTCCAGAAGCAATCCAATACTACCAAAAAGTCCAAAAAATTCAAAAAAAATATCGAGATACTAATGAACGTTTGAAAAAATTACAATGAAAAAATTTTTACCTTCCTTGTTTATATCTGGAGTTGTTTTTTCAATTTTAGGAATCTTTGGATTTTTGCAAAGCCAACGATTTGCTTCACTTGCAAAAACTTGGATTGCTCATTACCTTCCAAAACAATGGGGTATTAAAATTGACTTTTCTGAATTTGGACTAGAATTTTTTCCACCAGGATTTACTATTAAAAATCCAAAAATTGAATTAGCTCATAAAAATATTTTAAACTTCCCATTTTCGTCAAAGATAGAAGCTGAAAAAATTGCTCTGCACTTTTTTCCATTTCAGCTTTTTTCAGGAGATCTTCAAGTTCGTGAGCTCAAATGTATTCAAGGGAGATTCTTTCTAACTTTAAATGCTCCTATTCAGGAAAAAAAATTAAAAAAACGTTCCTTTTTTAAAAAAAATCATGAATTTTTCAGAATAAATGCTGAAAAAATTTCCATTCAAGATTTTTACATCTTTGCACAATCACCTCACACTCAAGAAAATTTAGAAGCTTACGTAGAAGATTTTCAAATTTTTCAAAAAATCAATCAAGAAAATTTCCAAGTTGACTTAAAATTGAGTAAAATTAAAGGCGATTATTTACATTCTTATTTTCTTCCTCCTGAAATTGAAACAATAGAAGGAAAAGCTTATGGAAATTCTAAGGAATTAAATTTAAATTCGCTTTCCTTAATTAGCTCAAGTTCCGCTATGGAAATGAAGGGCAAAATTCAAGGAAATTTACTCAATGCTAAAAAATTGCCTTTTAATACACAAACAAAAATTAGTGGAGATCTTCAAAAACTAGGACAAATCTATCTTTCTAAAAAAAATAAATCCGCTCCTGCAGGAAAGCTTTCCTTTAATGGAACATTAAAAGGCGATTTAAAGAATCTTAAAAAAAGTTTCAAAGTTGTAGGAGAAGTCAATATTCAACAAGCAAAATATCAAAATTGGAAAGCAGACCAAATCAAAATTGATACAGAATGGAATAGTTCTCCTCAAGGAGGAGAACTATTTATTTCACAAGGCGTCATTGATGCTCAACCTAAACCTCGCTTAAACGGAGAAGCAGGCGATGGCGGGAAAGTTTTCATTGGTCCCACTCGTTGGAGTATTGGCTCAAAAAAAGAGATTAATGTCCCTATTCAATTGGAAAAAGCACATCTTCACTGGCTTATTCCTGACCCTCATTTATTAAAAAATATTTATTCACTTGACTTAAGGTTCACTGGGAAAACGAATTTAAAGTGGATTCCTTCTTCTCCTGAATCAAGTTGGATGTGCCTTTTAGATGCAGATACGTTGATAGAAGAGTTTCAATTTGATAATCAACGCTATCAACAAAATAAACCTACTTCTAAAATTTTTCAAATTCCTCAGATTCATGTACAAGGTCCCATTCAACTTCATGCTCAAGGAATCACCTTTCTCAATCCCAATATTCAATTGCCTGATACTCAACTTAAAGTTTGGGGTAACATTGATTATCAAAAAGGATGGGATTTGCATGCTGCGGGTCCCAGTTCATTAAAAGACTTAGGAGAAATTGCGGAAATTCCCATATCTGGTGAAGGAAAAATTAATCTTCATGTGCATGGTCAACTTCCAAAAGTCGATGTTGAAATTGGTCTTGATATCCAAGATGCCGTTTATTTAGATTTGAATCTCGGTCATTTCATGGGAAAAATCACCTGGCAAAATGATTCTGAATTTCTTTTATTTCAAAATTTTCAAGGAAGACAAGCCGCTACTCATTACCAAGTTGATGGAAAAGTGGATTTCAATGAAGAAGAAAAAATTGATCTGAATGTCCAAATTGTGGAAGGTGAAATGCAAAGTTTGGTCCAAGTGTTTAAATCACTCGTTTCTCCTATTTCATGGTTTCCAAGTTCTATTGAAGGAACTATGCAAGGGAAAGTACAAATTTCAGGAGGTCTAGATTTAAAAAAATTAGAAATTCTTTCACATATCAAGGGACAAAATTGGAAATATCGAGGTGAAAATCTCCACTCTGTAGAATTAGAAGGAGGATATCATCGAGGACTTTATCATATTTCTTCATTTTTAGGAAAAAAGCATCTGACTCAACTGCAAGGAGCTATTTCTTATCATGCCTTTACACAAGAAATAGATTGGAACTTAAAAACGAATTACTTAATGCTCAATCATTTAGACTACTTGACTCAGTTCGCTCTCCCCATTCAGGGAGGTTTAGAAATTTTTTCAGAAGGAAAAGGTCACTTAAATGCTTTGGACTCTTACACCATCATTCAAGGAAAAAATATTCAATTAGGAGGAGAATTACTTCCTCCAAGTGCTTTTGAAATGATAACATCCAAAAATCAAATTCAAATTCAGGCACAATTAAATGGCCAACAAGCAAATACTCAATATATCCGCAACGCTCAACAAGCGGAATGGAAAATGAGCGCCAAGGATTTTGATTTTAGACCTGCTCTACTTTTACTGAACACTGACCTTCTAAAAGACCCTCACTTTAAAGCAACGTTTTCAGGAAATGTCCATTTGCATTACCCTATTAACAATATTCAACAAACCTCTGGCTTAATTTTATTAAAGGATTGTTTTTTATCAAAAACTAATACTCAATTCCATCTCGACCAGCCCGTTGAATTTCATTTTAAACAAGGTCAACTCTCTCCTTGCATGGCGACTTTGCAAGAGAAAAAAGTGAAAGAAAAATTCAATATTTACTTCAATCCATCAAATCACCAATTTTTAGCTAGAATGGAGGCTCATTGTCGTCTTTCAAATTTGGAGTTTCTTGTGCCATTTTTAAAATTTCCATCCAATTCAGGTCAAATGGACATTCATTTGCTCACTCAAGGTTTTTTAAAACCTGACATTACTGGAAATGCTCAATTAAAAAATGGAACTTTTCAATTCTCAGGTCTTGAAACTCCCTTTGAAGAATTGAATGGAACAATCCAAATTCAAAACAGACAGCTTCAATTTCAGAATATGCATGCTAAATTAGGAGGAGGTGCAGTTCAAATGAATGGAAATATTTTGCTTCCTGCAAAAATAAAAGAACCCATCCAACTTCATTTAAATGGGAAACTAAAGCAAGCAAAAGCAAAATTTTATCCTTTTCAGTATGCAGTGATGGATGGTGATATTCAAATTGTTGGAGATCAGCCTCCTTACGAAATTGGGGGAAATGTTATTATTCAATCTGCTCTTTGGAAAGAAAAAATACTGAATCAAAAACGAGATACCCAATTAATTCAATATCTTCCTCCTTCTATCCAATCCATTCAAAATGGAAAAAATCAATTTAAACTCAACATTGATCTTCAAACCAGAGGAATTAAAATCCACAACGATTTATTTCATCATGTCGAAATCCTTGGCAAAGGCCACTTAACCCACTTTTTAAGTGTTCCTTTTATTTCAGGAGAGTGGGAAACAATTAAAGGAGCTTTATTGATTAAAGATCATGAATTTCAAATAGAAAGAGGAAAAATAAAATTTTCAGACCCGAGTGAACCTACTGTGCACTTAAAAGCCCATACTGAGTTTGATGAAACTCGCATTGATATGAATGCCACTGGAAATTTAAAAAAATTAGAAATCTCTTTTTCCTCTACCCCCCCTTTAACACAATCTGAAATTCTCTCCTTACTCATACTCGGGCATTCTCCTAAAGAAAATTCCCACTTAAGCACAGAAGATTTGATGATGAAGGCTACTTCTATTTTACTGTATTCTGTAGATTTTTATCGTGAACTTGAAAACATTACAGGTCTTCAAATCCGACTAAAAGAACCCATTTTAGAACAAAACTCTACTGCTCCTCAAGTGGTCATTAGTAAAAAAATAAACCCAAATTTAGCATTGACTTGGACGAGTCCTTTAAATAATATCAACCAGTTTAATCAACTGAATCTAGAATATCAGGCTTCAGATACTGTTTCAGTGAGCGGTATTGTCAATAAAGCTGTAGAAAATCAGTCCCATACAGTTTCCTATGGAGTAGATTTAAAACTGAAAAAACAATTTAATTAAACATTTTTCTCATGAGATTGGTTTTATTTCATATTTTAAAATGGCCTATCCTGATATGGTTTTCAATTTTCCATTCTGAGGGATTTCCACAAATAAAGAATCTCGAATTTGCTTTTCAAGGAAATACTTTCTTGAGTAAAAAACAATTAGAAGACTATATTGCCGAGGAGCAATTTATTGAGCCTTTTCATGAGCTCATTTCAAAAATTCAAGAGCGGATTCAACAAGAATATCAAAATTTAGGATTTTCACAAGTTCAAATTGATTGCATTGACTTTCCAAAGAAAAAGTCATTTTCATCTCAGCAAAGGAAGGTCGTTTATCGAATTCAAGAGGGCCCAAGAACTCAAATTAGCTCCATTCAATTTGATGATAATATTCATTTTTCTAAGGAAGTTTTAAAAAATAAATTTTACACTTTTGCATCTCCAGCTCTTCAAAATCACTTTTATGTGAAAAAAGATATTCAAAATGCATTAGATGCTCTATTAAACTGGCTACGAACCCAAGGATATTTGTCTGCAAGTGCTAGCATCGAAAATGAAATCATGATTACTACTCATCTGATGTATTCTACTCAACGTCGAAAAAGAAAAAAAAATCAGTGGATACCAGTGATCATTAAATTACAGGAAGGCAAGCAAACGATAGTTCAAAAAATTGAAATATCTGGTGCTCATATCTTTTCTCAGGAAAACATTAAAAATTTTCTTCAATTAAAAAAAAATCAGCCTTTAAATTTACCTCTTCTACTACAAAAAATGGAAGATCTAAAAAAGCTCTACTATGAAAAAGGATACCTGGATTTTAAAATATTGAATGAAGATACTCCATCACTCATTCAATATCAGCAAGAAAATCGACTGGCTCATCTTCAGTTTCAATTGTCAGAAGGAGTTCAAGCAATCCTCTCTAAAATTAAAATAGAAGGACTTTGTGTGACTCAACCTCAAATCGTTCAAAAAGAATTTTTATTTCATGAAGGAGATATTCTTCTAGCATCCCAAATTACAAAAACAGAAAAGCGGTTAGAAAGATTAAAAATTTTTTCAAGAATCAATTTTGTCACTCACTCTGATCCAAAATATCCTCATTATAAGACACTACAAATTATTTTACAAGAAGCACCTCGAGGAAGCTTAGTATGGGGCCTCGGCTTCAGAAATGATTTAGGAATTCGTCTTTTTAGCCAGCTATCCTATCTGAATTTATGGGGAAAAAATCATTCAGTTTCATTAGATCTCTATGGAAATAGACGATTTTCTGATTATCATTTCATAGAATTTTTATTACGATGTGCTTATCAATGGCCTAGATTAATCCCACCCAAAATCACATTTCGTCCTACATTTTCAATATCCCGGAATCAATATAGCCAAT
>Ga0105249_10003938_pt1 | contig 12818 bp, 8 predicted proteins | sample KBSS44metaG_FD_81522 | JGI IMG/M metagenome (GOLD analysis project Ga0105249, IMG submission 81522) | Switchgrass rhizosphere microbial communities from Kellogg Biological Station, Michigan, USA - KBS S4-4 metaG | ecosystem: Host-associated > Plants > Roots > Rhizosphere > Soil | place... | reverse complement strand
GGGCTGCTCCGTGGCCAGCCGCACGAGCCGAGCGGAGACGGCGACGTTGCGGGAGCCGCCGGCGGCGCTGGACGGCCCGGCTGCCAGGGGGTGTGGGTCGGCGGCGACGACGAGCTCGACGCCGACCGTGGCTCCCGCGGCCGCGAGCTGGGCGAGCACCCCGGACCGCCGGTCCTGGCCGCCCACCCCGGCGACGAACACCCCTGCCGCGAGCCCCGCCACGGCGGCCACAGCCAAGGCCTGCCACCCCCACCGGGCCTCCCCCGACGCGCGCCGACCGGCAAGCACCAGCGCCCCACCCAGCAGTGGTGCGATCCCGCCGACCACGGCGACCGCGATCAGGACCGCCAGCGAGGGCCCCCACCTCGTCGCAAGCGCCGCCCCGCCCCACACCGCCACGGCCGGCACCGCGAGCCGCAGATCGAGCGGCGTCGCCGTCCGCGTCGTGGCGGCGGCCTCGCTGCCTCCCGGCACCGGCTCCGGCGCGGGGCCGTCCGGCTCACCGCCCGGCCACCGCCTACCCGCCTGCGTGCGACGGGACCGGCCGCTCACAGAGCGATGAGGGGGAGCAGCTCGGCCAGACGCCGGTCACCGACTCCCGGCACCTCGGCGAGCTGCTCGGGCGAGGCGAACGGGCCGTTCTCCTGCCGGTAGCGCACGATCCGGTCAGCGAGCACCGGCCCGATGCCGGGCAGCGTGTCGAACTGCTCGGCCGTCGCCGTGTTCAGGTGGACCAGCCCGACCGCGTTTCCCGCTTCCCCGCCGGAGCCCGCGCCTGCCGACGGTACGGCCGCCGGGGCGGCGGACGCGGGCCCCGGCCTGCCGTCGACGAGGATCTGCTCGCCGTCGACCAGCTGACGGGCAAGCGCGAGGCCCGTGGTGTCAGTGCCCGGCAGCACTCCCCCGACCCGCTCGATCGCGTCGACCACCCGTGAGCCGGCCGGCAGGCGCACCACCCCTGGCTCGCGCACCCGCCCGGCGACGTCGACGACGACCACCGCGGCCGGGCTGGCGCTTCGGGGCGTCCCGGTAGCTCCGCCGGGCTCAGCCGACACCCCGCCGGCCCGCCCGTCCCCGCTGGGGGAAGCGCCAGGGCTGGCCGCCGCGCGGGCCGCGCCGCCGCCCGCGGCGGTATCGATCCGGACCGGCCGGCCGTGCCACGCGAAGAACGCCGCGACGGCCGCGGCGGCCAGGGCGACGAGGGCGAGCATCATCGCGCCCCGCGCCGCCGGGTCCCACACGGCACCGCGGAGCATGGCGGGCATCCGCCCGCCTGGTGGACGTTCTCGTTGCCGGTGCGACGGCGCCGCGGCCGGCGGCGGCTCGAAGGCGTCGCCGTGGCCCAGCGCGCCCAGGTAGCCACCGGCGAACTCGCCCCACGGCTCGTCGTCCTCACCGGGCTCGTCGCGGTCGGGCTCGTCGCGGTCGGGCTCGTCGTCGCCGAAGTCCGGTCCGACGGCCGCCACGCCCGCTCCCGCCCGGCCTCGGCCGTGGCCGGGCGTGCCACGCGCCGCCGGCTCGCCGGCGGGGACGGCGGGATCCGGTCCGTAGAGCGCCGAGACGGCGGGAAAGGCAGCGAGATCGGCCGGCCGGTGGCGGACGAGGGGCGGATGGTCCGACGAGGTGTCGACCAGGCCGTTCGGGAGATCGGCCGCCGTGGGGCGACCGACGCGGTCAGCGCGGTCGAGATGCTGATCGGTCATGGGCGGGACCGTAGGACCGCGCACGACCGCCGCGGGCCGGTCAGCAGCCGGCTGTGGATAGGCCGCAGTCATCCACAGCCCTGCCAGTCCACGCCAGGCCCCCACCTGCGCCGATATATCAAGGAGACGTGCACCACAGTCTCGGACCAAGTAGCAGAGCGCGGGAATGCGACAACCGGCCGTTATAGTTGCGGCAGCAACGACCGGACGCAGTCACCGGTCGCTGCACCCACCGCCAACGGTGGCGGTGGCAAGCCGTCCTACCAGGAGGACCAGATGTCCGAGGCCACAGTCACCACGACCGATCTGTCCGCGCTCACCGGCACCTGGGTCATCGACGCCGCGCACTCACGTGTCGGATTTTCGGCCAAGCATGCGATGGTCACGACCGTTAGGGGCTACTTCAACCAGTTCGAGGGCACCCTCGTGCTCGACGGTTCCGACCCAGCCAAGTCAACCGCGAACGTGACGATCCAGGCCGCCAGCTTCGACACCGGGGTCCCGGACCGCGACGGTCACGTCCGTGCGGCGGACTTCCTCGACGTCGAGAACTTCCCGACGCTCACGTTCGTCAGCACCGGCGTCAACCAGGACGGCGACGAGTACACGATGACCGGCGACCTGACCATCAAGGGCGTCACCAGGCCGGTCGAGCTGGCCATGGAGCTCGAGGGCAGCTCGCTCGACCCGTTCGGCAACACCCGCGTCGGCTTCACGGGTACTACCACCATCAGCCGCAAGGACTTCGGCCTGGCCTGGAACGCCGTCCTGGAGACTGGTGGCGTTCTGATAAGCGACAAGGTCAAGATTCAGCTCGACATCTCCGCCATCAAGCAGGCCTGACCCCGCAGAAACCTGGGCTCCGGCGGCGTCGCTGGCCCGCGCCCACGCGCCAGCGACGCCCCCGCCCGCTGACATGTGCGGCCGGCCTGTGCCGCCGCCGTCAGCGGGTGTCGTCGGCGAACAGGGAAAGCTCGAGCGGGGCCCGGGCCGCGTCGGGAGACAACGGGTCGGGGGTGGCGAACAGGTCGGCGGGCTCGCCCGCCACCGGGGCGGGGGCCGGGGCGGCCTGAGGGTCGTAGGTGCCCGGCGGGAGCTCGATGCGCTCGGTCAGCGTGGGCCCCTGGTTGCGGACGTCACCGACGGCCGTGCCCACCGGGTAGGCCTCGAACACGCCGGCGGGCGCCGGGACGAGCAGGGTGCGCAGGGCCTCGGTGTCCAGGTAGTCGGGGTCGAGCCACCGCTCCCATGCGGCGGCGGGCAGCACGACCGGTGAGCGGTCGTGCAGGAACTCCAGGCCGACGGCCGGGCCGGTGGTCAGGATCGTGTACGTCACGAGCGGCGCGTCTCCACCGCGCCACACCTCGTACAGACCGGCGAAGGCGAGCAACGGGCCGGCCGGGCCGATGCCCGCGTGCTGGCCGCGGTGGATGAAGTACGGCTGGCCGCGCTTCTTCTTCTCGGGCCGGTGCCACTCGTAGAAGCCGGTGACCGGGACCAGGCAGCGCCGCGTGGCGAACGGCTTGCGGAACACCGGCTTCTCGGAGACCGTCTCCGAACGCGCGTTGATCATCCGCGAGCCGATGGAGATGTCCTTCGCCCAGGACGGCACCAGCCCCCAGCGGGCCAGCCGCAACACGCGACCGCCACCCGCGTGCGCGCCGGACGCGGCCGGAACGCCGTCCGCTTCGTGGGCTTCGTCGGCTTCGTCGGCCTTCGAACGCTCGGCCGTCACGATCGGCTGGGTGGTCGTCGGGGCGACGTTGTAGCGCTCGCGCACCTCGCCGCCGGTGTCATCGCGGGCGGACATCGCGTCGGCGAGGTCGTCCGCGCTCAGCGTCTGGGTGTACCGGCCGCACATGGCTCCAGCCTAAGACCGCCCTGTGACAGTCCGACGCGCGTTCACAGCGGCAGGATGACCCGACCGGCGTCGCCCTCCGGTCGGGAGGCAGCCGTGGCCCGTCACCAGACGCCGGCGAGCAGGGCGGTGCCGCCGGCCAGGCAGGCGACGCTGGCCAGGCCGAAGACCGCGACCCACATACCGGCGGGCAGCCCGGTGAGGTAGGCGAGCTGGTCGGGGTCCGAGCCGCCGCCGCGCCGGCGGCGAAACCGCGACACCTCGTACACCGGCCGCACCCCGCCCACCAACAGGAACCAGGTCACGTAGGCGGCGAACCCGCCGCGCAGCGCATCCGGAGCGAGCACGGAGGCGGCGAGCACGACCAGGATGCTTACCACCACCGACAGCAGCCCGAACCCGTTGCGAATCACCACCAGCACACCCACCAGCAGCACGACGAACAGCTGCAGCAGCAGCGCCGTGCGGCCGGTCGACACCAGCGCCGCCGCCGCGAGGCCGAGCAGCGCCGGCGCCGGGTAGCCGGCGGCGACCGTGCAGACCACCCCGGGGCCGGTGGGCCGGCCTGACGAGATCGTCACCCCGGAGGTGTCCGAGTGCAGCCGGATCCCGGCCAGGCGGCGCCCGGCGCACAGCGCGACTACCGCATGCCCGGCCTCGTGGACGATCGTGACGACGTGCCGGGCGACGGGCCAGGTGCGGTCGCTCGCGACGGTCAGCAGCGCGAGCAGCCCGGCGACGGCGAGCACCAGGCGGCTCGGCGCCGGCTGGACTTCGAGCGCCCGGTGCAGCAGGTCGGACAGGGCCGCCTCCTCGGTGGAGAGTCTCCTGGCCTGTGGCGACGCCCGGCCGGCCGCTACCGCCGCGCCGCTGCCGCCGCGCCGCCGAGGCCGGCTGCAGTGGCCAGCCGCTGGGACGGGCCGGACGGGGCGAGACCTTCGCAGTGATCAAGACGTCGTAGGCCACGTTCACCGTACGGCCTGTTCCTGTCGATTTCCGACAAAGGTGCACTCCGGTAGTCGTAGCCCAGCCAAGTCCCACGTCGCCCACTACCGCTTTGGTCGTGGGTGCTCACCCGTGGCGGTAGTGTTGGCCGGCCGGCGATCGCCACCACAGCCCACGCCGAGGTGGGCGCGGCCGCCTCCCACGCGGCCGACCCGGACTGGCCAGCCGGCGCCGGGCTGGCTGTCGCACTGTCCGCGGACGGCCGGGGCACCCGGCCGGACAGGACGGAGAAGCACAGGTGGCGGAGTACGTGTACCGGCCGGTCATCAGCGTCGCGCTGGGGCTGTTCCGGACGCTCGACCTGAAGCTCGACGTGCGCGGCCAGGAGAACATCCCGGCGACCGGCGGCGCCGTGGTGCTCATGAACCACATCTCCTACCTGGACTTCGCGCTCGCCGGCGTGCCGTTCTGGCAGGCGCAGAAGCGCATGGTGCGGTTCATGGCGAAGAAGTCGACCTTCGACAGCAAGGTGACCGGCCCACTGATGCGCGGCATGCACCACATCCCGGTCGACCGGGATGCCGGCGCCGCGTCGCTGCGGGTGGCGATCGAGCGGCTGCGCGCCGGCGAGCTCGTCGGTGTGTTCCCCGAGGCAACCATCCACCCGCACTACTGCCTGGCGCCGTTCAAGAGCGGCGCCACGCGGATGGCCGCCATGGCGAATGTCCCCGTGATCCCGATGATCCTCTGGGGCAGCCAGCGGGTCATGACCAAGGGCCAGCCCCGCAACCTGCGCAAGGCGCGGCACACGCCGATCTCGCTCACTGTCGGCGCCCCGATCCCGCCGGCCGAGCTCGCGGACGCCACGGCCGGCACAGCGTTGCTGTACGAGACGATGAGCACGATGCTCGACGACGCCCAGCGTCGGTACCCGCCGCCGGCTCCCGGCGCGCCCGACTGGTGGCAGCCGGCCCACCTCGGCGGCTCCGCGCCGCCGCGCCCGCGGGACGCCGTCGTCGTGCGCCCAGACGTCCCGGCTCCAGCACCGACGGCGACGGCGACAGCGACGGCGACGGCGACGGCGACGGCGACGGCCGAAGCATCCGACGGGCCCGGGGCAGCTGACGCACCTGAGGCATCGCCGACGCCCGCCCTCCTGAAGGTCGCGGAACAGCCCGGCCCGCGGCCCGCGCCGACCGACGCTGCGCGGGTCGCCGCGGCTCCGGCCGAGGAATCCGCCCCGCCAGCGATCTAGGCGACGCCGCCGGCCGCACAATAATGATCTTTTTGCGCGGCCGGCGGCCGGTGCCCACAGGTCCTTGACGACTTTCTGTCAGCCTGTTTGACGAGGACGAGCCGGACGGCGGATCGTCCGAATCACCGGTTTCGGCGCCGCGTCGACAGGGACGGACGGCGCCCGCTCGCCACCCGCACGGGTGGCCTCGTGGCCTCGGCGAGGCCGGTTTTCCTCGCGATGCCGCGCCGGGCGCGGCCGAGACCCCCGGAGTGGTTGTTGATGGTGTCGCACCCGGACGTCCCAGCGAGCGGCGCGATCAGGGACAGCGTCGGCGACGGCAGCTCGGTTGGTGATGGCGGCGCGGTCGGCTACGGCGGCGCGGTGAGCGACGAGGACTTCGTCGACGCGCTGCCCAAGGTCGAGCTGCACGTCCACCTGGAGGGCTCGATGCTTCCCGGCACGGTGCTCGCGCTCGCGCGCCGCCACCAGGTCGAGGACATCCCGACGTCCGAGGAGGCGCTGCGCGCGTGGTACGCCTTCAAGGACTTCAACCACTTCCTGCGCGTCTACCGGACGGCGGTGCGGGTCCTGCGCGACGAGGACGACTTCGCGCTGCTCGCCCGTGAGACCGCCCTCGGCCTCGCCGCGCAGAACGTCCGCTACGCGGAGATCTACTTCACGCCGTACATCCATGCAATGCGCGGCGTCCCGATCGAGGACGTGTTCGCCGGCATCAATCGCGGGCGGGCTGAGGCGCGCGCCGCGACCGGCATCGAGATCCGCTGGATGACCGACATCCCGGGCGGGCTGCCCGACGTGGACATCCAGCAGGTCGCCGACCTCACGCTCGAGTACACGCTCGCCCACGGTGGTGACAGCGTGGTCGGCCTCGGTGTCGGCGGCGCCGAGGCCGGCGTCCCCCGGCCGCAGTTCGCCAAGGTGTTCGCGGCGGCGCGGGCGGCCGGCCTGCGCAGCATTCCGCATGCCGGCGAGACGACCGGGGCCAGGACCATCTGGGACAGCGTCGAGCACCTAGGTGCCGACCGGATCGGCCACGGCATCCGCTCGCTGGAGGATCCCGTGCTGATCGCGCGGCTGCGTGCCGACGGCATCCCGCTCGACGTCTCGCCGACGTCCAACCTGTGCACCGGCGTCGTCGCGGACTACCCGAGCCACCCGCTGCCGCAGCTGATCGCCGAGGGGCTGTCGGTCACGCTGAACAGCGACGACCCGCCGATGTTCGGCACGACGCTGCGCGACGAGTACCTGCATGCCCTTCGAGATCTGGGCCTGTCCCGCGCGGCCGTCGCCGGGCTCGCCGCGGCCGGCGTGCGCCACTCGTTCCTCGACCAGGACCGCAAGGACGCCCTGATCGCCGAGCAGCGCGCCGCCGTCGACACGCTCGCCGCGCGCTGACACGCACCGGAACTCAGGGATAGCACGGATCCCTCAGCGCCGGCGTGGGGTTACTGTCTGGCGCAGGCCGCCAGGCGCGGGCGCGGTCGTCGCGCCACCATCCGCCGCCGCCTCACAGGATGGGCCGGGCCGCCCGAGCATTTCTCGGACGGCCCGGTTACGGGCCTGCTTCGGCTGCGGACCTGCCCCAGTTACGGATCTGCGGCCTGGGCTGGGCGGCCAGTCGAGCAACCGTCCGCGAGCCGAACGGCAATCAATGCCCGGCGCGGCAGCGGCGTGGCCGTCCGTCAGCGGCTGCGGGCGGAACGGATCATGCGGAGTTCGTCCTCACCGCGACGAACACCGCCCACCACCCAGCCGCACCGCCCGCGACAGCCGAGAATGACGCCGCATTGGAGTGATGCTCGGCGGCTCGGGCGAGCAGGCAAAAAATGGCGTGACGTCTGCGCTGGTCCGGGCCATCATCATGTACGGCCCGGGAGAAAGAAGGGCGCCTGGCGGCATCGCCGCGCAAGGTGTTCCCGATACGCCCGGCCACGCCACTGGAGGCTCCGTCTGCTAAACGGTCAGGGTTCGATTCCCGCACAACAGGTGGCCCGCGTGACCTGCCCTCGGGCAGCCCGGAAACGGCTTTGCGGGCGGCCGGCGTCGTCGTTTCGGCGACCCGCCGGCTGGCTCCCGCCGGGACGGGCGGTCACGCGGGCCAGCTGTCCGACCGTCGGGCGGCAGGTCAGGCGGCAAGGGACGTCAAGAATTCGAGGAGGTGGGTTCTGATGGCTATGCGACGGACACACGTGACGGTGCTGGAATACCAGCGGGCGGTGCGATTCACCGACGGCCGGTTCGTCGAAGTTCTCGAGCCGGGCCGCCACCGTTACCGGCGCGACCGCGACACCCACGTCACCCTCGACCTGCGCCCGCGGATGCTCACGGTCCCCGGTCAGGAGATCCTGACCAGCGACGGCGTCGGCGTGCGCGTCACCCTGCTCGCGCGAATCCGGACGGTGGATCCGAAGACCTACGTGTCCGCCGCGACGTCACCCGAGGTGGAGCTGTACGCGCTGCTGCAGATCGCATGCCGGCGGGTGGTCGGCGGGCGCGCCGCCGAGGCGATCCTCGCCGACCGGGCGGGGCTCGGCGAGGCGGTCCGGGCGGAGACGAGCGCACTGGAGCCGGCGCGGCTCGGCGTCGTCGTGGAGCTCGTGGACGTCCGGGACGTCATGTTCCCCGGCGAGTTCCGCCGGGCGCTCGGCCAGGTGGTCGTCGCCAAGGAGGAGGCGCGCGCCGCGCTGGAGCGCTCCCGCGGCGAGGTCGCGGCGATGCGCGCCCTGGCGAACGCCGCCCGGATGGCACGCGGCAACCCGGAGCTGATGACCCTGCGCACGCTGCAGGCCATCGTCGACAGCAAGTCCAGCGTCGTCGTCCTGCCCGGAGCAGTCTCACCACCGGCGACGACGATCGTCGACGCCGTCCTCGCCGACCCACCCACCGAGGCAGGCGAGTAGCCGCAGGTTGGCCGCAGGTTCGAGTGGCCGGGCTGCGAGCCTTCGACAGTCGAGGCTCGCAGCCCGGCATTGATCGGTCGGAGCACGACGCCGGCACACCAGCGGCCATTTCCGCGGGCTCGGCAGGCCGTCATCGGAGGATTCGTCGGCGACGACCAGCTGGACGTCCATCCCGACCCCGCTCCGCCATCCGCCCGGCGGTTCCACCACCTGTACGGTCTCGGCGTACACCTGGGCCACTGACTGAAATGTCCCTGCTTGGCCGACGGCGGCGAGGCCCGCCGTCCAACAACGCACACGCGGCAATTGGTGCCATTTCCTGCAATGTGCACCAAACACACCAGACGGCCTGCGCAGGACCTAGGATCCCAGAATTTCCTGAACCTCGACGACCGGCGGCCGCCAATCATTCTCGGCACCTGCCCGGATCTTCGAGGTGACGCACTCGACGCCTCATGGCGCCGCCTGGCCACGCTTTGCACATCACAATCGGTGGACCCTGCGTGACATCGACCACACGCCGGACACGGGTCCTCATGTGGGCCAACAGAAAATGCGCTCGGTCAGCGCTCGGCCCGCACCCGGTGAAGCCAGGTTTTTGCCCTCGACCCAGGGTACTGACTAACGTAGTACCCGTTCCGGCCGGAAGACAAGGCACCGGGACACGCACGCCGGGCCTACACCGAATTCCGCCCACCGTCCCGGTGCATGTCATCTTCTCTGTTCGCGGGGCGGAAACGGAGAGCCCGCCGGCACTCGCCGGGCAGGCGTGCGGAAGAATTCTTCTCGTCGGATGGTCAGGCGGCCGCACCTTCACGTGTACGTCTCAGGGCTTCCGCAGGTGTCGCGGGAAAGTATTTTCTCTTGTCGATCCGCGCTCAGAGCACCCTGCGTGACCGATCCGACGCCGCGCGTCCTGTGGACCGCCGGGCGGCGGGACCCAGCCGGGAAGAGGACCTGCGCGGTCGATCACCGGCGGCGGCACGAGACCGGAACAAGCACGGCGTCCGATCTCGGCTGGCGGTCTGGATCGCCGCTGGGGCCGTCGGGCTGACAGCGGCGGGCGCGGTCGGGTCCGCACGGCCGGCCGTGGCGACCGAGGCTGCTGCAACGACGCCGGCCGCGACATCGACATCGGCATCGGCATCGAGGCCAACGCCGGCCGCGACGACAGCGGCCGTTCGGGACCGGCCTGCCTACACCGTGCACCAGGTCCTTCCGCACGCCCCGGCCAACGCGGTCGCGCTCACTCTGGACGACGGACCAGATCCTTCCTGGACTCCGCGTGTGCTCGCGCTGCTCCGGCGGCAGGGCGTGCACGCGACCTTCTGCCTTGTTGGGAGGCAGGCAAAAGCCCACCCGGATCTCGTCCGACAGATCGTCGCTGACGGTCACGCCCTCTGTAACCACAGCATGACCCACCCGCAGCCGTTCGCTCACCGATCCGCGGCCGAGATCGAGCAGCAGATCAACGATGCGCAGTCCGCGATCACGAACGCCGCTGGTACCGCTCCGCGCCTGTTCCGCGCCCCGGGCGGCGACTGGTCGCCGGCCGTGTTCGCCTCGGCGGCCAAGCACGGCCTGACCCCGATCGGCTGGGACGTCGACCCCAAGGACTGGTCACGGCCCGGCACACAGAAGATCATCAGTAGTCTTCTGGCGGCGAAGCCCGGCGACATCCTGCTCTGCCACGACGGTGACGGCAACCGGTCGACGGAGGCCGGCACGGACCGCTCAGAAACGGTGAAGGCCCTAGAAGTGGCACTGCCCCAGCTGAAGAACAAGGGCTACACGTTCGTAAAGCTGTAGACAGGGCGCCGGTCCCGACGCCCTTCGGCGCCGGGACCGGCGCCGAGACCGGTGGCGGCACCTGCACGAAGTCGGCTGGCGGCACGACGGTCAGCTTGGCCATCGCCTCTGGTGTCCGTACCAGCTCACTGAAATCGGAACGCACCGTCACCACGAGCGTCGTGACGATGTCGCCACCGGGTGCGGTCTCGGCCATGGCCTGGTCGCGCCGTGAGCCGCACGCCCACACCCGGCGACCCGTCCCGGCACCATCCGGACCCGGACCGGACAGACACGGCCGTGTCACACCCGGCCACCCGAAGGTCCACGCATGAGGATGCGCCGCCGCTGCGGCCGGCCGGCTACCGACGCTCGGCCTGCCAGGCGGAGGGTTACTCCTGTCTGGTATTGGTCGTCGTCGCTGCGGGCAGTCGGTTGCAGGTAATACTTCCAGTAGAGGCGAGCCGTGGGCCAGTTCAGGTCGACGGCTCCGATTTGTGACCGGCCTTTCCGGCTTGGCACGCGGCTTCCTGGAGACCGGCGGGGCGTGTTCCCCGTCGCCGAGTTCGGCGACAGACTCGGAATTGCGTAGTCCTGGCTGCCCGGGTGTTTCGGGGGCGGCGAGGAGAACGCAATGAACGAAAACGAAGCTGTGGAGACGAGACGCCGGCCCCGCGACCCACGACGGCCGGGCTTCCCCACGCCGTCGGCCCGGTGGGGAACGTCTGAGGTCACGACGGTGGACCTGCCGCTACCCGTAGGAGGGCCGCCGCCATGGGTGCGGTCTGCTGGCGGCAGTGGTGACCGGTCGACGGTAGGTGACGGCGGGGAGCCCGAGCTGAGGACGGTGATACTGCCGCCGCCAGCGGTGGGCGCGCCGCCGCCGCGGGTGCGATCTGGCGAGGGTGGTGGCAGCGGTGACGGTTGGCTGACGGCGGGCGGCGGCGAGCCCGAGCTGAGAACGGTGGTGGTGCCGCCGCCGGTCGGGGTGCCGCCCGTGTGGGTCGGCGGCGTCGGCCTGGTCGCGCCGCCGATGTCATCGATACGGCCGGCGGCGACGGCAACGGCGGCGACGACGACGACGACCCGATCGGCGCCGGATCCGCGGGCACGCATGGTGTTCGCCGTCGTCTGCGCCGCGGTCTTCATCTCCAATCTGGACCTGTTCGTCGTCAACGTCGCGTTCCCGGACATCCACCGCGCGCTCGGTGGCCAGCTCTCGACGCTGTCCTGGGTACTCAACGGCTACGCCATCGTCTTCGCGGCGCTGATGGTGGCCGCCGGCAGGCTCGCGGACCGGCATGGGCACCGCGACGGCTTCCTCCTCGGTCTCGGGGTGTTCACCGCGGCGAGCGCCGCCTGCGCGGCCAGCTCCGACCTGACGATGCTGATCGCGGCCCGGGTGGCGCAGGCCGTCGGAGCCGCGGCGCTGATCCCCACCAGCCTGGCGCTGCTGCTCGCCGTCACTCCACCCGAGCGGCGCCCGGCCGCGGTGCGCGCCTGGGCGGCCGTCGGCGGGCTCGCGGCAGCGTTGGGGCCGGTCGTCGGCGGGCTGCTCGTCGAGGCGGACTGGCGATGGGTGTTTCTGATCAACGTGCCCTTCGGCGTCGTCGCGTTGGTGGCCGGGGCGCGAGTTCTGCCACGGCAGCGGCAGACCGTCTCCGGGCCGTTCCCGGACATCTTCGGAGTCCTGCTGCTCACCATCGGTATCGGCCTGCTGGCGCTGGGCCTGGTGCAGGCGCCGTCCTGGGGCTGGACGTCGGCGAAGGTGATCGGCAGCTTCGTGGCGGCCGCGGCGCTGCTGGCCGGGTTCGTCGCACGCTCGGCGCGCCATCCGGCGCCGGTTGTGGAGCTGGCGGTCCTGCGCGCGCCGGGGTTCGGGCCGGCGGTGTTCGCGCTGCTGCTGTTCAGCGTGGCCTTCGCCGCGATGCTCCTGTCGGTCGTCACCTATCTGGACGCCGCCTGGGGCTGGTCGCCGCTGCTGGTGGGGCTGGCCGTCGCGCCAGGGCCCGCGATGGTGCCGCCAGTGGCGTTGGCCCTCACCGGCCGGCTGATCGACCGGTTCGGCAGCGGCCCGGTCGCCGCCCTCGGCACGCTCGCCTTCGCCGCCGGACCCGCCTGGTGGGCACTGCGCACGGACCTGACCCACGACTACGCGACGGCCATGCTTCCCGGCCTGCTGATCGTCGGGTTCGGAGTCGGGCTCGCCCTGACGACGCTTACGTCCGGGGCGACGTCCGCGCTGCCACCCGACCGGTTCGCGACGGGCAGCGCGGTGGTGAACATGGCCCGCCAGATCGCCAGCGTGCTCGGCGTCGCCATCCTGATCGCCGTCATCGGCTCACCGACAGCACGGACGGTCGTTG
>Ga0105249_10003934_pt1 | contig 12830 bp, 11 predicted proteins | sample KBSS44metaG_FD_81522 | JGI IMG/M metagenome (GOLD analysis project Ga0105249, IMG submission 81522) | Switchgrass rhizosphere microbial communities from Kellogg Biological Station, Michigan, USA - KBS S4-4 metaG | ecosystem: Host-associated > Plants > Roots > Rhizosphere > Soil | place... | reverse complement strand
GCTTGATGGCACAGCCGCATTATTTGCGCCGGCCCCGCAAGCCGCATTCGATGAAGCGCGACCGGCCGAGCGCCGGTTCGTTTCCTGCTTGAAGGAAGAATTTTCAACCGATGCCGTGGCCGAAACGCGAATCGCGAGCGAGATAAAATTCGATTCCGACGTCTGGGTTGTAGAAGTCGAGGATCGCGCGGGCCGTAATTTCCTCGATCTTGCTGGCTGATTCCCGAAAACAGCCTATTTTGCTGTTAGGGAACTATTAACCATAGCCGAACCTTAATTGGGCATCCGTCATCTCGGCGGAGTGAGCTTTGGTGGGAGGCCGATATGGGCATGGTCCTCAGATTCCCCGTCGAGCGGGCGAGAACCGCGCCGGTGGAAATCTTCGACAATGAACCGGCAGAAATCTTGATTTTGCCGATGGTGCGCATCGTAAGAGACGGCGCACCGGAAGACGATCCGGTGCAGAATGCGAGTTCGGGTAGCGGAAATCCTGCTGGCAGCCGCCGCCGGCGCCGCGCTCCGCGCGATTGAATAAGTCGCGCTGCTTTCAGGTTTGCCTTGCGCATTCCGAATCGACTTGCGGCATTGGTTTGCGCGGCTCTTTGCGCATCATCCGGCGTATGCGCGGAAACCTTTGGCGACTATGGCCGGCCCACTGACAATTATTTCTTCGACGAATATTTTCCCTGGCTAAAGGGTGAGGCCCTCGGAATCGTAGGGCTGGCAACGCCCGCCGCTCCCTTTACCGATGACGAAATACGGCTGCGCAATCAGGCCTACATTATTCTGCTGCCGCCGGATTTGAAGCGGCGATCGTATCTTACTATCGCCGGTGTCGACTTCGTCGAACTCTGGAATCTGATTGCAGCGCAGACGCGGCCCTTCGATGTCAGAAGTTACTCCGACAGCCTGATGGCAAAACCTTTTCGTTCTAGCACCGCGCGTTACGCGCGGCTTACCGACGATATTCGTGCCGATGCCGGCCTTGCGGGACCGTTTTTTATGACTGCCTACCGCGTGCTTGATACGGACCGCGTTCGTCAACAGAGTTTTATATATGTTCGCATCAGTCCTGATAATTTTGAATTGGCGCGCATCCGTGTGGCGGAAAACCGGCAGCTAGTTGCGGAAGTCTATTGGCGATTTCGCGAGCGCATCGCAAGCTACCGCTATGCGCTGGATACACTGCTCGTTCTTACGCCAGGGCCCAACGCGGTCGAGGCGGAGAGGGCGCTTCACATGCTCGAGGCGCTGTTCGCAAAGCTCACGGGCCCCGAGCCCATCGCGTCGAATATTTTGATTACGAAATAAATTTTGCTGGAGTAGAAACTATCGCAACGAACTACGAATAGCGCGATGGGTGTGACGTTTTGGCTCAGGCGTTTCGAGAAAAGACCATCTAATTCTATTTCAAATGGAAGCGGGAGAGAGCACCCTCAATGGGTCATATCCTCATTCAGGCAGGAACGCACATGAACGCTTCTTCAACAAAATCTGGAACTTCCGCTGTTTCGTACGCTTACACGGCCGTCGGAGCCGTTGGAGCCGTATTGGCGCTCGGCTTCAACTGGTTCGGCTTCGGTTTCGGGTGGACACTTCCGGTTACTGCCGACCGCATGGCTTCTCAGCGTGTCGAGACCGCACTCGTCGAGGCCTATACGCCTGTGTGCGTGGATCGGTTTGTAAAACAAGCCGACGCCGCAAAATGGAAAGAGTTTGGAGACATCACAAGCTCCGAACGTCAGGAGTATATAAGTAAGACTGGTTTTGCGACCATGCTCGGTGCGAAGGAAACCAATAGCGGTGTTGCATTCGCCTGCTCGGCATCGCTCTCGCAATTACTCGAAAAACGCATGCCTAAGTAAAAAAGAGATCCGCGGTTAAGAACAGCGAATGTCGATTCTGCCCGGGCAAAATTTGAAAGTCTTTGTTACGGAAAAGAATACCCGGGGATCGCTACGGGTGTTATTGGGCGAACGATAGTCGAGTGGAAAAGCCACTCCAATTCCGGCTTGAAAATCGCCAGGCATATAGAAGCGAATACCGAAGCCCACGGAGGTGAGGGAAAAAACATCGTCCTTACCGTCACGTATGTTCCACACCGTTCCACGGTCGATGAAAGTGAAAAGTTGATATCCTTTTAAAAATCCCTGTTGCTTGATTTCCTGGTCGAAGCGTAGCTCCGCATAACCGGCTATGCCGTTGTCGCCGCTTAGTTCGCCGCTTTCGTAACCTAGCCCAAATATGGGTCCACCAAGATAGAACTCCTGCGATTCCAGGACCGGCCTGGACACCCACTGACCAGCTGCCGAAAACTTTATGGACCAGAACTCTGCCAGCTTTTGATATCGCGTGAACCAAAACTCAAGTTTTGAAAATTCGCCGGAAGCGTCGGTGCGGGAAAGAAAGGCGTCGCCTTTTCCGGAGGCGCCGAAAATGCTCAGGCCTTGCCGAAGCCCAAAAGTTAGATAGTTCGAACCGCCGAAGTCATCTTGCAGCTGATAATCGGCGAGAAGACCTATCGTGCGGATATGATCGGTATAGTTGGTTCCCAAGTAGTCTTTTTCGGTCACGTCGTTCCACGTCGCCCTCGTGGTTAGCCGAAGCGAAGATCTGTGCGTTTGCAGAGGAAGGACACTAGCTCGTAACTCGTATGTCTGGGTAAGGATGCGGGTATCGAGCTGTTTTCTTTCATCGCTAGGACGGATTTCGCTATTTGAAGCGATGGCTGCAAATCGAGCGCCGTCAATCCCAATCGGCATATCGTACAGCAACCGACCGAACCGGAGTTCTCTCGCAGCATCCGGAATCGTTGACAGTTCAACAGCGAGCGAGTCACCTGGAATAAAATACGAGTTGAAGGCCGTGGCCAAATAGGTTTGCAGCGGGCCGACTGAAGACGTGCCCCAGTTATCAAGACTAACCGCTGCATAGATGCGCCATGTTTCAACATAAACCGTAAGACGGAACCGACCGGTCATGCTGCCAATTTCTTCGAGAGCAGTATCTGTGACGCGTACTCCGGCACGGTCGTTGACGATCAGCAATTGTCGTTCAAGCGTCTTCAAACGTGAGGGTTGCTCCGCCGTGATCGGGCTTAGTAGCGGCCGGATTGAAAATTGCTCGGAACCCTTTCCCTTAACAACGATTTCGGTGATCGATCCTTCAATCACTCGAATTCTGACACGACCACCCCGGATATCCTGCGGAGGCACGATAGCGCGGCTGAATTCATATCCCGCGTTACGGTAGAGATCGGTGATGTGTGCGGCGATTGCTGCGAGATCGGCCTGCGACACGGTCTTACCGATGTAGGACTGGAAGGTCTCGGCGAACATGTCGCGCGATAGGACATGAGCACCTTCGACAGAAACTGCGCTTAATTTGAATAGAGGCCTGATGTCCGCTTTAATTTCCGGCTTCGCCATATTAGGCAACGGAACACCGGTCTTCCTGGTGCGCCTTTGTTCACTCAGGAAAGAATCGAAATTTTTCTCGGTCTGATTTGGGTCGGTCCGCTGCTGCGCCTGGGCGGGCGTCGGAGTCATCCCCAGTAGAATCAGGGTGAGGATGGGAAAAGCAAACCAAACCGCCCGCTTTGGCAACCGCCAATCGCGCTGGGTATCGATCCTAAAAGGGAAGTGCATTGCTTGCCGCTGGCAAGAGCTAGGGCGGGGCACAGTTCATCACTAAAACTGGGGCCTTTATGGTTAATGAATCGTAAACGCGCCCCCCCGGGTTCAGCCGAACAAGCTAAGCAAATTTTCGAGAGTTTTTAGTAGGAACGGTACTGATTGCTCTGCACCGGCTGCATGTCTGCAGCCCGAAGCTGCAGGCACGGATAGGACATTTCGATGCTTGGCCGACTGAGAATTCTACTTACTTCAATCGTAGTAGTTCTGACTCTTGTCTTTTATCGAGGATCGGCCACGAGCGCCGAGGATAACGTTTGGAGTGTGAGCAAGTCCTCAGGAGAGGTTTGGCTGGATTCGTCAGGTGTTCAGCCTGTTTCACTCTCTGAGCATGCAACCCTCAAGGCTGGCGACAATATCCGGACCGGCCGCAATGGACGCGTCCTCTTAATACGCGGGAACGAATCCATTCTGATCTCCCCCAATTCGATCGTTGGCCTTCCGCTCGAAAAGAAAGAGGGTCCGTCGACGACAATCATTCAACGGACCGGATCGATTTTGATCGAAGTAGAAAAGCGCAACGAGAAACATTTTGAGGTCGAGACACCGTATCTCGTCGCCGTGGTGAAAGGCACTCAATTCCGCGTTTCCGTGACCAAACTCGAAACTCACGTCGATGTCTTCCGCGGCAACGTTGAGGTCGCCGATTTGAAGTCGGGCCAGTACGCGTCCGTCTTGCCGGGTCAACGAGCTAAAGTATCAAATGAGGGGCGAGGTGGTCTTTCATTGAGCGGCTCGGGCTCTTTGAATCCGATTCAGCAGGGTCAACCGCGCGCCCCTTCAGTGCCGGCCGCGACGCCTAAAATCGACACGACAGACGCGCGCAAAGGAAGCACTCAACAGGTCCGTATTTCGGCGCCTCTTGGCGAGGTCAACCTTGACGTCAAGAAAGCAACGAAGGGCATCGCACGTGCTGCGGCGGTCTCTCACTCGAGCCGTGATGATAATGCGGCTGCGAAGGATACGGTGTGGGGTGCCCCTGCATTGAGCACCGGAAATGGTGTGGGTCAAGAAAGTAACGGCGGTAACAGTGGCGGCAACGGTGGCGGAAACAACGGCAGTAACTCGGGGAACGGTAATGGCAACGGCTATGGACACGCAAGTTGCGGCAATGGCAAGGGCAAAGGTAAGGGTAATAGCTGTTGAAATAAAACAGGCGTGCCACGCCGCTTAGTACGTTTTTGAAACTGGCTGGGCGGGGAACGTGAAGCAGTATCGGCCTCATATTTTTGTATTTGCGATCTTGGCTGCCGTCCTGCTGGCCGGGATTCATCAGCCTTTGCGAAATGCACTTGTCGACATGCGGTTTGGCTGGCTGCAACGCGAGGCCAGTGGCGACGTAGTATTAGTAGCGATCGATTCCCCATCAATCGAGAAGCTTGGCGTCTGGCCCTGGCCACGACGCTTCCATGCGGATCTGGTCGATCGACTGAGACTGGCTGAGGTAACCGATATCATATTCGATATCGACTTCAGTTCGCCTTCAGATCCAGCGTCGGATCAAGCCTTTGCCGAAGCACTTAAGCGAGCTGGAGCATCGGTCGTTTTGCCGTCCTTTAAGCAACGCGTCGGTGAGAGAAACAGTGCAACTGCAATCCATATAAATAATCCTCTGCCGCAATTTAGTAGCTTTGCATGGTCAGCAGTCGTCAATGTTCCTGTTGAAACAGATGGTTTAGTGCGTCGCTATCCGTTCGGTGAAACTCTCGACGGAAGATTTCTACCTTCGGTAGCCAGCTTATTGGCAGCTAAGTACGAAGAGAAACAAGAAACCTTTCTGATCGATTTTAGCGTCCGCGGCGGCTCGGTACCGATAGTTTCATACGTGGACGTACTTCGCGGCGATCAAGCCACGATAAAGAAAATTGCAGGGAAGAAGATCATCATTGGCGGGACGGCCCTCGAACTTGGAGACCGTCTGAATGTGCCAAATGGGCAGATCATTTCGGGCGCATTGCTGCAGGCCCTCGCCACCGAATCGATTTTACAGGGTCGCATATTAAATAGATCCTCCATCGCCGTTACAGCAGGAGGCCTTTGTGTTTTAGCGCTACTAATGCTGTCGCTTTGGCGAACGGCATCAGCGAGCCGCCGAGTCATTGTTTTGGTTGGGGTTGCACTTACTCTTGAATGCGTCGCGGTGCTGTTGCAAGCGCGATTTCCTTTCATTCTCGATACTTCTCTTTTGCATGTCGCAATTGCCGCATATCTCGCAGCGATTGCCTTGGACGAAATCGACTTTCGCGATTTGCTAGGCAGCATCGCAGAAAAGCGTTTTCAGCAAATAGCAATGTCTCTTGGAGATGGGTTGGTATGCGCCGATCGAGACGGAACGATCACGCTATGGAATCCAGGAGCAGTGGCAATATTCGGTTATGAACCCGAAGAAATGCTCGGAAAGTCGCTGGACAGGATCAGTGCTGGAGCTGCGTTCATTGTTCTCGATTTGTCAATCGACGAACTCCAGGCGCAGGGCGGAAAAATAATGGAGCTTGAGGGGCGGCGTAAGAATGGCGAGACATTTTCGCTGGAGGTCTGCTTTTCGGGATGGCACGGCGCCGACGGGCTCCAATACGGCGCAGTGTTGCGCGATATCTCAGTGCGGAAGCGCGAATTGGAAAGAATGCGGTACTTGGCCGAATATGACACGCTAACGGGACTTGCCAATCGTATTACGCTTCATGAGATTCTGAGCGAAACGCTTCGGAAAGCAAAGAACGAGCAGTGTGAAGTTGCAGCGCTTGTTATGGGTCTCGACAAATTCAAAGAAATTAATGACACGCATGGTTCAAAGTGTGGGGATGAAGTGATCCGTGCCACCGGCCAGCGAATGAGAGATCTAGGCGGAGAAGGCGACTTGGTTGCTCGGCTGGGCGGCGACGAATTCGCCATCGTCATAAGTGGCAATAATCTCGCCGAAAGGGCAAAAATCCTTTGCGAAAAGATACTACTCACGTTGAATCTGGTTCCTCTCTCAATTGGCGTGCCGCAACTTCGCATTACCGGCTGCGTCGGTGTTGCAATGTATCCCAAGGACTGTGAGACGGCCGACGAACTGCTGGCAAACGCCGACTTGGCCCTATACCGCGCGAAAGCAGCGGGACGCGGAGAATATGTTTTCTTCGATCACGGGATTAGAGATGAATTGGAGGCGCGGCTCGCACTAGAAGACCAGCTTGAGCGGGCGGTCGAACTGGGTCAATTCGAACTTTTTTATCAGCCGCAGTTTCATCTGGCGGATGGCAAGCTTGTGGGCGCCGAGGCGCTTATTCGCTGGCGGCATCCCGACCGTGGCCTAGTTTTACCTGCAGAATTCATGCCGATCGTAAATGCCTCGCCGATTTCTGATGTCGTGGCTCGCTGGGTTCTGGAAACGGCTTGCAGGCGGGGCAGTCTTTGGCAACAGATGGGTCACAATATTCGCGTAGGGGTCAATCTCTCGCCTTCACAACTTCAATCGGACGACCTGGCGACTACCGTTGTGACAGTTTTGAAGGATACAGGGTTTTCTTCAAAGCTGCTCGAATTGGAAATCACAGAAGATATTTTGCTTCGTGACGACGAGCGAGCGCTTGAAATATTTCGCCAGATACGAGACCTTGGGATCGGCATCGCGTTCGATGACTTTGGCACCGGCTTTGCCAGTCTGACGTATCTCAAGAAATTTTCGTTCGACCGGCTCAAGATCGACCGTTCGTTCGTGCGCGATTTGCGAGTTGATTCGGATGACCTGGCAATCGTTGCATCAACAATAAGCTTGAGTAAGTCGCTTGGGCTCACTGTCGTAGCAGAGGGAATTGAAGACCGAGATACTGCCGAGCTACTTGTAAGTTTGGGATGCGAAGAAGGCCAAGGATATTATTTCAGTAGGCCAATTCCCGCAGAGGAATTTGAGAAAAAATTCTTGAGTAATGGTCCCGCGATTAAAAAAGTGTCCGCAAACGCTGCATAGCGAGTTTTCCAAGAATCGGCTTTACGTCGATCGTGGGCGAGAACGATACGTATGTCAGCTATTGGCACAAAGCGGACATTGCACCCGTGCGAGGCGTCCGTTTCTTGAGTTCGCTGAAGAGGCCGTCGCTAAACAAATAAGCCCCGAACGATGCCGGGGCCTCTGCTTGTCCTCATATCATTAGAAGTTGATACCGAGCCAAGCCTTGACCTGCTCGTGCAGATCACCCGCAAAATCCTCGGGTTTTCCTTCAGCAGTAATTTTACCCAAACTGAGTACGTAAATGTATGACGACATTTTTACGACGCGGCGGACGTTGTGATCGACAAGTAGGATCGCCATCTTCTCTGCAGCGAAAAGATTGATCCACTGATAAACCTCCTCGGCAACCTTGGGGGCAAGTCCAATGCTGGGTTCGTCGATCAGGCATAGCCGGGGATGCGTCATATAGGCTTTTGCAAATTCCACCATCTTTTGCTGCCCACCCGAAAGATCGCCTGCCTTGGTGCGGCGGCGTTCCTTGAGCAGGGGGAATTTAGCAAAACAATCGTTGAGGCGTTCTGAAAGGTCGGCCTTCGAAAGTCCGATCTTTCGGCGCGCAAGATGCTCGAGGGGCAGCATCAGATTGGTCTCGACACTCATATAATTGAACAAGCTTGATTCCTGCGGAATATAGGAAATTCTGTGGTCGATTACTTTGTGGGGAGCGATCGCAGTAATATTCTCACCCTCGAATTCGATTGTTCCAGCGCTCGGTGCCAGGAATCCGCAGATAGTTTTCATGATCGTCGATTTACCGGCGCCGTTTAGACCGATGAGACCGGTAATTGCGCCGGGAGGGATCGACACATCGATTCCGCGCAAGATGTCAATATCCGCAACGTAACCCGCGCTCACATCTTGAAGACTCAAGAGCGCTGTCATGCAGCAGCCTCACCGAGATACGCCTCGATCACTACGGCGTCGGTGAGTACGGCACGTGTTGACTCGTCAGCTATTACCCGGCCTGCGTTCATGCAAACCGTACGCGGACAAAGTTCAACGATCACTGGCATGTCGTGGCTCACCAGCATGAAGGTTTGGCCGTCAGCGTGGCGACGGCGAATGAACCCCGCCATGATTTCCTTGAGGGACGGGTGCACGGCGGCAAACGGCTCATCAAGTAGTGCAATACGAGGTGGGACCATGAAACAGGATCCAAATTCAAGAAGCTTGAGTTGCCCGCCCGAAAGATGCCCGGCGTCGAGATTCACAATCCGGGTGAGACTTAAATCTTCGATCAACTGTCGCGCGCGAGCATTGGCCTCGCCTTGCGAAAGTCCGAGCGCGCAGCCAGCGACCAGAAGATTGTCGAGTGCACTCATACGGGGAAAAGCACGCGTGAGCTGGAACGTGCGGAGAACACCGAGCCGCGCCAGCGCCTCAGGTCGCAATCCTTCGATTGACCGGTCATCGAGTGAGACGGCTCCGGAGTCGTAAGCAAGATGCCCTGAAAGGACGTTGATCAGCGTCGTCTTACCAGATCCATTTGGTCCTATAAGTCCAATCAGTTCGCCGGCGTTGATGGAAAAACTTGCATTGTCGAGCGCCTTGAGGCCACCGAACGATTTGCTGACGCGATCAATGATGAGGCAGGTCATGGCTCACTCCGCCGCAGTCTGCACGACGGCGGGCTGGCCGCGTTTGACCCCTAGGACCGCAAGCAACAATCCCCACAACCCTTCGCGGAAGAACCGGCCAAAAATGATGACGAGAAATGCGAACACAACGAGCTGGTAACCACCAAAATCGCGTAGGAATTCGGAGGCCACATAGACAAGGAATGCGCCGCCGATCGGGCCGACAAGGGTGCCGAGCCCTCCGATCACCACCATGCTGATAATAATGCCGGTTTGAGAAAGCAGGCCGAGTTCAGGACTTACAAATTGCGCAAAGTGACCATACAGCGCTCCCGCTAGCCCGCTAATCGCAGCGCTCAGCGTGAAAGCGTAGGTTTTCCACCATACAATTTTCACGCCGCGACTCGCGGCTGCGGTCTCATCATCACGGATCGCTCGAAGATAAAGTCCAGCGCGGGAACGAAGTAAGTAGTAAAGGCCGACCTGCATGAGCACGAGCACTGCAAGCATCATGTAATAGTAGGAAAGGCGACTTTGAAAAATGCCGGGCACATTGAGCCCCAGATCTCCGCGCGTGATCTCAATCGAATTGCTGATTACAAGTCGCATGATCTCTGCAAACGAGAGCGTTGTGAGGGCAAGATATGGCCCGCGCAGACGGAGAACGATACGGCCGAGCACAAGGCCAATGCTTCCGGCAACAATGACCGCGGCAGGGATACCGATTGGCGCAGTTGCACCGTAGTAATAAGAAAGTAGCCCGGTAACGTAGCCACCAATCATTCCGAAGGTTGCGGGCGCCAGAGAAAATTGCCCGGTATAACCAGCGAGTATGTTCCACGCCGCGGCCAGCATAGCGAAGTACATCGAAACAATGACTACGCCGAGCCAGTAAGCGTTGGTGACGGCAATTGGTAAGACAGCAATAAAGAAGAGAATCCCGAGAGAGACCCAAAACTCAGTCTTTAACCGCGTATTCGTGCTGATATCGCTCGCGGCCATCACACTTCACGCGTTTTTTCGCCAAACAGACCCTGCGGTCTGAACAGCAGAAATAGAATGAGAATGAATAAACCGAACGTGTCGCGGTACTGGTAAGAAATGTAGACCCCGCCAAAACTTTCGAGCACACCGAGGATCAGGCTCGCGACGATACTACCCGGCACCGATCCCATGCCCCCGAGCACGACGATCACATAAGATTTGATCGCAGGGAAAACACCGACATCGGGCGTTGGGTTGAAGATATTGGCAAGCAATGCGCCGGATACAGCAGCAAGTCCGCCCGCTAGCGCGAACACAATCGCGCTCGCCTTGGCTGTGTCGATACCGGCAAGCGACGCACCGAGCCTGTTCTGTGCCACCGCTTGAATTTGGCGGCCCCAGAACGAATAGCGGATAATCAACGCCACACCAACTATCACCGCGATGCCGACAACCGCCGCGATCAACCGATGTCCGCTGATTAAAATAGGGCCGAGTGCGATGCGCGAAATCTCGACTAATGCGGGACCCTTATAAGCGTAGGGTCCGACAACTTTGTCGACGAGATTGATGAGGAAGAGGGACAAGCCGAAGGTGACGATGACGGCATATTCATCGCGCATGATCCCCCAAGAGGTATAGCCGCTGTAGAGTGGACGCATTAGCAGTCGTTCTACGATCAGGCCGACGAGTAGCCCAATCAGGAAGGCGAACGGGAGCGATAGCCACGGAGAGAGTCCGAGCATGAGCGCGGTCAACGTATAGGCATATGCGCCGACCATGTAGAATTCGCCGTGAGCGAAGTTCACAACTTTCAGAATGCCAAAGATCAGCGACAAGCCGACCGCCATCAGCGCGTAAAACACGCCGATGATCAGACCATTGATTAAGAGATCAAGGGTAAGCATGTGAGTGCAAGAAGTTTCGCGGGAAGCGCGCTGGCGCGCCTCCCGCTATAGAAGATTATCCTAATCTCGCTTCACTTCGCTTTTTCAAGGCGCGAAGTATCAAGTGGCTTCCCCGGATCTTGGACAAGCTTCATATCGATTACTGGCTGCTTTACGGCAGTGATCTCGAAGGTGACATAGGGAATGTCGAGCCATTGATGATATTTGTAGCCCGATTTCTCCGTAGAGAATGAGACCTCACCACGCGTGCCGGTCCACTTCATGCCTTCAAGCGCCTTAATCATAGCGTCGGGCTCGGTCGATTTAGCCGCCTTAATCGCCTCTGCAATCACAAACAGGCTATCGGCCGCCTGAAACAGCAATCGGTTCGGCTCATTCTTGGTTTTTTCTTTGTAATCGGCGGCGACTTTCTTACCGAGGTCGGGCATTGCCATTTTCGGATGATAAAGGCCGAAGACCAGCAAATTCTTCCCAGCGTCGCTAATGTTCTGCCAGAAATCGGGATAATCTGCGATGCCCGACGCATCATAAACCCAGGTCTTGGCAGAAGGAGCGATACCCTGTTCGTTCAACTGATTTAAGAGAATGTACGCCGCCGGTGGCAGCATAATTTCAATAACTACATCGGGCGGGTTTGCCTTGAGAGGAAGCAGCGCCGGTAGAAAATCCTTTCCGGCGCGGTCGAGTGTTTCGGACTTATATTCAACGCCCGGAGCGCGCTCTGCAATCTGTGCCCCGATAAGTTTGGCGAGACCGACGCCATAATCGGTATTTTCGCAGAAAGAAACGACGCGCTTTGCGCCCAGCGCTTTCATCGCGTCCGCAACTGCGATGGCGACGCGGCTATTGTAATTGCCAGGATTGAAAACTTCCGCATAGCCCTTTTCGCGGATTACGTCCGACCACCCATTCGTGTTGATATAAGGAATGTGATAGCGGTGCGCGACTTCGATTCCCGCCAGTGCTGCGGAGCTCTGGTGTTCACCAAAGATCGCGACGACTTGGTCGCGGGTGATCAGCTTCTCGACGGCAGCGCGGGCCTTTTCCGGAATTCCTTGCGTGTCTTCAAAGACCAGTTCGATCTTACGTCCAAGAATTCCGCCCGCATCATTGATGATCTTAGCAGCGACCTCAGCACCGTCCTTGACTTGAGTGCCTTGCGACACGGAGCCAGGAGGCGATTGAGCAATGGTGACACCTACCTTGATTGGATCGGCGGCGAACGTGAGGTTAGTGAAAGCGAACAATCCTGCGGCAAACGCTAGCAGGCCTATGCGGCGAGAAGACATGTCATGACCCTCCCTGGGTAGCCGTTTTTTTTTGGCAGTCTGTTCAAGTAACCGCGGACTGAACGTTAACGGAGCAGCCACTCGGGGTCGAGACAAAATCGCTGCAACAATGACGGCTAATGCTGCAGCGCGGTTCTAATACTTTCGCTCATACTCGCGATTTCTCACCATGTCGTTCCGCGAGCTTACGATCAAAATTGAGGACCGCCTGTAGCAGGACCTGCGCCCCAGCCGCGCACTGTTCCTTTGAGGTGAACTCGGCTTCATTGTGGCTAATGCCATTATGGCAAGGTGCGAAAATCATTGCGCTTGGCGCCACCCGAGAAACATAACCAGCATCGTGCCCCGCCCCTGATACGATTTCGCGCGCAGAATAGCCCGAAGCT
>Ga0105249_10003929_pt1 | contig 12837 bp, 8 predicted proteins | sample KBSS44metaG_FD_81522 | JGI IMG/M metagenome (GOLD analysis project Ga0105249, IMG submission 81522) | Switchgrass rhizosphere microbial communities from Kellogg Biological Station, Michigan, USA - KBS S4-4 metaG | ecosystem: Host-associated > Plants > Roots > Rhizosphere > Soil | place... | reverse complement strand
TGGTCGTGTCGGCAGTGGTCGGCTATGTATTACTGCTGGCGCTTACGCTCGCGATCACCGATATTCCTTCGGTGCTGAACGCGCGCGACGGGTCGGGCAACAAAGTGCCAGCCGTGATTGCGATCTTCACGGCCGCGCTCGGCGTTCGCGCCGGCGCGCTGTTCACCGCTCTCGCTGCGATGGCCATGTGGTTCTGCGGTCTGTCCGCCGTGACATGGATTTCACGAACGGTCTACGCGTTCGCGCGCGACAACGGCCTGCCCGGTTCGGCTCTGTGGCGCCGAGTCAGTGCCAGCTACCAGACGCCCGCTCCCGCAATCTGGCTCTCCGTCGTCATTGCGTTCTTCGCGACGATCAGCGCCGGCACATATGCTGCCGTGACGTCGATTAGCGTCATCGGCCTCTACTTTTCCTACATCATTCCTGTCTATCTCGCATGGCGCGCCCGTGCCCGCGGAAAGGACGTACCGCGCGGACCGTGGCACCTGGGCCGATTCGGCCCCGCCATCAACCTCGTCGCGATGCTCTGGGTCCTCTTCATTTCGATCGTGTTGAGTATTCCCGACGGCATGCGTGCGGGAAAGACAATTGCCGCCGTGACGCTATTGCTTACCGCGTGGTATCTCCTTAGTGAGCGCCGTCGGTTCCAGGGACCAGCCTGGGCGTCGTCTGGCGTGCCGAAGGCAATGGAGAGTGATCTTGCCCGAGACTGACAGAGTGCACGGCCTAATGACGCTCAAGCAGCTTGGTGACTCCGTGAAGAGCGGCGCAATCGAGACCGTGGTCGTTGGCTTTACAGATCACTACGGCCGGCTGATGGGCAAGCGGTACGATGCCGAGCTGTTCGTTGAAGAGACGGCGACGCAGGGCACGCACGGCTGCGACTATCTCCTCACGACCGACATGGAGATGGAACCGGTCCAGGGCTACACGTTCGCCAACTGGGAGAAGGGCTACGGCGACGTCCACCTCGTGCCTGATCTATCAACATTGAGGATCGCCAGCTGGCTCGAGAAGAGCGCATTCGTGCTGTGTGACGTGCACCACGAGAAAACGCACGAGTACGTGCGTATCGCGCCGCGATCACTCTTGCGGAAGCAGGTCGATGCGGCGCGCGACCTGGAATTCACGCCATTCGCAGCCTCCGAGCTCGAGTACTACGTCTTCGAGCAGGACTACCGGGTGGCGGCGCAGAGCGAGTACCGCAGCCTCACACCCGCCGGCTGGTATCTCGAGGACTACCACATCCTCCAGGGGACGCGAACCGAACCATTCACGTCGTCGGTTCGGCGGCATCTCAAGGCGTCTGGAATCCCGGTCGAGAATTCGAAAGGGGAGTGGGGTCTCGGTCAGCACGAGTTGAACGTGCGCTACGCCGAGGCGCTGCCGATGGCCGATCGACATGTGATCTTCAAGCAGTGTATGAAGGAGGTTGCCGGCCAGCAGGGCTTGTCGGTGACCTTCATGGCGAAGTTCGCAGCCGATCGCGCAGGTTCGAGCTGTCACCTGCATCTCAGTCTCTGGCGTGACGGGCGCAATGCGTTCGCCGGAGACACGGCATTGGGACCCGTCAAGTGCTCGGACACATTTCGCTGGTTTCTCGGCGGCTGGCTCGCGCGCGTGCCCGACGTGATGGTCTTCTACGCACCAACTGTCAACTCGTATAAGCGCTACGTCGATGCGTCATGGGCGCCGACGCGACTTGCGTGGAGCTACGACAACCGCACCGCCGGATTCCGCGTTGTCGGTCATGGATCGTCGTTGCGGATCGAGTGCAGGATTCCTGGCGCCGACTGCAATCCGTATCTCGCGTTTGCGGCAGCGCTGGCATCGGGCCTGGACGGGATTCGTAACCGAACCGAGCCGCCCGACTGTTTCACCGGCGACATGTATGCGGCCCGCCATCTGCCGGCCGTGACGACCAGTCTCCGCGACGCCACCGATGCCTTCGTCAAGAGCGAGTTCGCGAGGCAGAGCTTCGGCAACGAAGTGGTCGATCACTATGGACACTTTTTCAAGACAGAGCACGCGGCGTATTCATCGGCCGTCACCGACTGGGAACGCCGGCGATACTTCGAGCGCATATGAGTAACGGTCTAAGGCTACGAGAAAAAGTCGCGTTGATCACTGGCGCCGGCAGCGGCATTGGGCGCGAGTCGTCGCTCCTGTGGGCGTCCGAAGGCGCGTCGATCGTCGCGGTTGACATCAATCAGGCCGCGGCGCAGCACACGGCCGATGCAGTGCAGGCCGCCGGCGGTCGCGCGGTTGCCGTGCAGGCCGACGTGTCGCGCGCGCAGGACTGCGAACGCATGATCGCGACGGCCGAGCGCGAATGTGGCAAGTTGAACATCCTGTTCAACAACGCCGGCATCATGGACAACCGGGACGACGATGCGGTGACGACGGACGAATCGGTGTGGGACATGACGATGAACGTCAACGCGAAGGGTGTGTTCTTCGGATGCAAGTACGGCATCCCCGCCCTGCGCCGAGCTGGCGGCGGCGCCATCGTCAACACGGCGTCTTTCGTTGCAGTGCTTGGTGCGGCAACGCCGCAGGTCGCCTACACGGCAAGCAAGGGCGCGGTGCTGGCGCTCACGCGCGAACTCGCCATCGTGCACGCGCGTGAGAACATTCGCATCAACGCGCTATGTCCGGGTCCGCTCAAGACCGAGCTGCTGATGAAATTCCTCAATACGGACGAGAAGAAGCAACGCCGCCTCGTGCACATTCCGATGGGACGCTTCGGTGAAGCAAAGGAAATCGCGCGTGCCGCGTTGTTCCTGGTGTCTGACGATGCATCGTATGTAACCGGGACGGAGTTTCTCGTCGACGGCGGCATCACAGCCGCCTATGTAACGCCGCTATGAGCAAAACGGTCGCTACTGCGAGAGAGCGCGTCATCAGCCCGGTAGACGGTTCCGTCTACCTGGAGTTCGATCTGCCGTCGGGCGCGGAGATCGAAGCGACCGTTGAATGCGCCATCCGCGCGCAGGAGGCGTGGAAGCGCGTGCCACTGGCGGAGCGCTCTGCGATCTGCCGTCGCATGACCGACCGGATGGTCGAGCGCGCCGATGCGATCGGCACTGAGCTGACGTGGCAGATCGGCCGGCCGGTTACGCAGAGTCCTTTCGAAATCCGGCGAGGTTTCCAGGAGCGGGCGCGTTGCATGGTCGATGTCGCGGAGGAGGCGCTCGCCGATGTCGTCATGGAACCGAAAGACGGGTTCCGCCGCTTCATCCGCCGCGAGCCGCTCGGCGTCGTCCTCGTGCTCGCGCCCTGGAACTATCCATATCTGGCTTCGGTGAACACCGTCGTCCCTGCCATCGTCGCGGGCAACAGCGTGATTCTGAAAGTGTCGCAGCAGACACCTCGCGTCGCCGACCATTATGCGGAGGCCTTCAGAGACGCCGGGCTGCCCGAGGGTGTGTTCCAGTTTCTCCACGCGAGCCATGACGATCTCGCCGGGCTGATTGCCGATCGGCGAATTCGATTCGTGTCGTTCACGGGATCTGTCGCGGGTGGTGCGGCGGTCCAACGCGCGGCGAGTGAGCAGTTCATCGCCACCAACCTCGAACTCGGCGGCAAGGATCCCGCGTACGTGCGACCCGACGCGCCGCTCGAGGCGACGATCGAGAACCTGGTTGATGGCGTGTATTTCAACGCCGGGCAGTCATGCTGTGCGGTCGAGCGAATCTACGTGCATCAAGATATGTATCGCCGGTTCGTCGACGGTTTCATCGATCTGACGCGCAAATATCGTCTCGGCAATCCGCTCGATCCTGAGACGACGCTGGGGCCGATGGTCCGCGCCAGTGCGGCTGCGTTCGTTCGCGAGCAGATCGCCGAAGCGATCGGGCAGGGGGCGCGCGCGATGATTGATGCGCGCGAATTCCCAGCGGCTCGCGAGGGCACGCCGTACGTGGCGCCGCAGGTGCTGCTTGATGTCGATCACCGCATGCGCGTGATGACCGAGGAGACGTTCGGTCCAGTAGTTGGGCTGATGGCCGTGAAGAATGATGACGAGGCCGTCAGTCTGATGAACGACAGCCGCTATGGTCTCACCGCTTCGATCTGGACGAGCGATGTCGACGCCGCGATTCGGATCGGGGACCGTGTCGACACCGGCACCTGGTTCCTGAACCGCTGCGACTATCTTGATCCGGCGCTGGCATGGACGGGGGTCAAGGATTCGGGACGGGGCTGCTCGTTGTCGCGCCTTGGCTACGAGTCGCTGACCCGCCCGAAGTCATTCCATCTCAGGCTAGCGCTGTAAGTACAGGACATTGGGTGCGCCCGACCGCGCGAGCGCGATGTCTGGCTTGCGGTCGCCATCGATATCGCCGATCGCGAACCCATATGCGGCTCCGGCTTTCTCGCCGAACGTAACCTCAATGAACCGCTTTCCCGATCCGTCGTTGAAGAACACTGACTGTGGCCCTTCCGTGTAGCCAAGCACGATGTCGGGACGCCGATCACCGTTCAAGTCACCACCGGTCATTGCGTACGGCGTGCGTTGCTTGTTGGCGATATGAAATCCAGGCGTGAGCGTCCCCTTCCCGTCGTTCATGTAAACCGTCATCGAAGCCGCCGCTTCATCCCCAACAGCAAGATCGATGGATCCATTGCCGTCGAAGTCCGCGGCCGCGCCGACGCGCGCCGCAGCATTTGCCGGTCCGAATGGAAGCGTTCTCGCGAACCCGGCCTTGCCGTCATTGAAATAGATGTGGCTTTGCCCTCCGTCGCGGCTTGGCACGGCGAGATCGATGTGTCCATCTTTATCGAAATCGGCGGGGACGATCGTCGTTGCTGATTGCGCCGGAATAGCGATACAGGGATTCACAAGCTGTCCGTGTGCGTCGTTGAGACACACGTAGCTGGGCCCGGGTCGATTTGCGGCGATCACGTCGGGTCGGCCGTCGCCGTTCAAGTCTGCAATCGCTGCGTTGCGAGTCGACCATTTCGGATCGCCCCAGGTCCCAACGACCGAGAATCGCCCTTTGCCGTCGTTCAAGTAGAGCAGCTTCTTGTCGGGCGCGTCGTTGCTGATCACGACGTCGAGATCGCGATCGCCATCCAGATCAGCGAGAGCTGCGGTGTAGGTACGATCGGCAGCTGTTCCCAGGTCTGAGGTGACGAAGTGCCCCTTGCCGTCGTTCAGCAGAACCTTGTCGACGTAGGGATCGTGCCGGCCTTTGGCGAGGACGATGTCGAGATCACCGTCGCCGTCCAGATCACCCATGCTGGCGTTTGCCGACGGATCCGATGTCGCTTCGAGTGGAATCGTTATCGTAAAGCGGGGAAGCATCGGCGCATTTTGCGTGGTTGCGGCAGCGACGACGAGGGTGAAGAGGCAGGTGAGCAGGCGCATGCGAAGGATCTATAATCCATGCGTCGGCACTCGCGCAATCGTTGTCTCCGCTTTGATTCGGGATCGGCTTATGACGGTCTCGCAGGAAACGCAGCGCCTCACCGCTTCCATCGACCACACCTTTATCTCGTACGCACGCTACGATTCAGCGTTCGTAATCGAGATCGCCGGCGGGCTGCGAGCTCGCGGCGTGCCGATTTGGATCGATCAGTGGGATATCGAGCCGGCAGCGAACTGGACCGCAAGCATTGATGTTGCGCTGAACGCGTGCGGCAAGATGCTGATCGTCCTCTCGCCGGAGGCTGTCGCCTCCGATGAAGTCCTCACCGAACTTCGCGCCGCTCACAACGGCCGCAAGCGGATCGTTCCGTTGCTCCACCGGCCCTGCGAGATACCGACGCGGCTGTCGCGCACACAGTATCTCGACTGGTCGCGGTCGACCGATGTCAGTGCCGCGGCGCTCGATGAACTGGCTGACCTGCTGCAAAAACCTCAGACGCCAGATCTGCCTCCGCCGGACAGGGACGCAAGCGGGCGTCGCACGCTCCTCGATGATGTAAGGGCGGAAGCTCGGGATCGTTTGCAATCGCTCGGCACCGAAACGCCGATTGTCATTCTGCTCGAACGACAGCGGCATCAGGTCGAGCGGCCGTGGGATGGCGAGCTCGTCGCGGCGGCGTCGCCGCGCCCGACACCGCTCGCCGACGACATCCTCGACGTGTTCGACGACGCTGCGGTGGATGGCAATCTGCTGATCCTTGGTGCGCCCGGATCAGGAAAAACTACCACGCTCGTCCAGCTCCTCCAGCACCTGGCTGAACGAGCAGATCCGAAAGCTGGCAATGAACCTATTCCGGTGCTGCTGAGTCTCGCATCCTGGAACGCTAAGAAATCTTTCGACGACTGGCTTGTCGACGAGCTGTACGTCAAGTACGGTGTGCGCCGCGACGTCGGACGCCGCTGGCGCGACGATGGACTCCTGATTCCACTGCTCGACGGCCTCGACGAAGTCACAGCCAATGATCAGCACGCCTGCGTCGAGGCGATCAAAGCCTTTCAGGCAGCACACAGGCCCCGGCATCTCGTCGTCTGCTGTCGACGCGCGGAGTACGAGCAGCTCACCGTCAAGCTGCGGCTCCATGACGCCGTGTGCTTGCAGCCGCTTGCAGCCGCGCAGATTCGTACGTATCTCGATCGTGCCGGCGCGTCCAATGTATGGAACGCAATTGAGAGCGATCCGAAATTGCTCCAGATGGCATGCTCACCGTTGCTGCTCTCTTTCATCAGTTCCATGGCGAGTGAACAGGAGCGTGCTCGCGCGCCCGACGGGGCGTCGGTCGAGGAACGGCGCTGGCGTCTCTTCGAACGGTACTTGTCCACGCGATTATCGGCAGGAGCCAGTCGTCCGGCGTACTCGCCGCAGCAGACGATGCGCTGCTTGCAGCAGCTTGCGACGATCCTGAAGCGGAAGGGTATTTCGGAGTTCCTCATCGAACGTATGCAACCAGACTGGTTGCACTCGCGGGCCGAGCGCTGGTCCTACTCGGTCGGCGTTGTCATTGTAAGTACCGCGACAGTCTTTCTGGTTCAGCAGTCACTGCTCTTGTTGTTCGACCTGGTTCCCCAAGGCAACATCGGCCTCGCACTGCAACGGTCGCAGCTCTGGAAAGCGGCAACACACGACAGCCCCATTGCGCGCACGTTACCAGTGCTGGTGCCCTTGATCTTCGGCTGTGTCGTTGCGCTGCGAAAGACGATCGTTCCCATCGAAACACTGACATGGTCATGGACGCGCGCGGCCACGAACGCACGACTGTGGGCACGAAAGGCCGCCGTGGCGGGCGTCGAATACGGAATCACCGTTGGCGTCTTGATAGCCGTCGTTGGTTTCCTCGCGACCTTCAAGCCCGGAGGTCCCGGTGTAACGGTGTGGCAGACCGCCGGGCAGATCGTGGGCTGTGCCGGCGCCATGTTCGCGGCAGTCTTGCTCGCGCGGCTTAAAACGCGCGCGTGGGTGACGGCTCCGCGGCAGTCTGTACCCAGGAAGCGCCTGCTCGACGCACTGATTGCCGCGTCGGTCTATGCCGTTGTCACCGGGGCCATGCTGTCGTGGGTCGTCGGCGTACTGGCAGGGATGCCTGTGTTCGCTATCGTCGGGTTCAGCGCCGCATCGAACGACCGCGATCGGCTCGCGCTTTTGAGGTGGCCGCTTGCCGCAGGCTTGAGCAGCGCCTTCGTCGGTGCAGCGACCTCGGTTGTCCTGTCACTGTCGATGTCGAGGCTTGGCTGGGTGCTTACCTGGGTCAATGGTGGTCTGGCCGTCGGAATGATCGTTGGTGTGGTCACAGCCGTCTTCAATATGGTCAGAGACTTGCGGCAAACAACGCTTCCGTACCCTCCAACCGAGACGAATCCGGCGTGGAAGCGATTCGGCCTGACGACGGTTCTTGTCGCTGGCGCACTTAGCATCGTCGCGGTCGTGACCGCGCGGGTCGCCGGCCCCGCGCCAATCAGAGACGTCCTGCTGCTCGTGTGGTTCACTCAAGCCGGGTTTGCCATGGCGCTGTTGTATTTAGGCTTTGGCGCTCTGTGTGCCGCGATTGGTGGCGCCCCGATGGCCGCGGTACTTGGTGCTTTGGCGGGCGTGCTGAGTGGAGCGACCGGAGCCGACGTCGAGCGTCGCCTTGTACCGAATCAGGGAATTCGACAGTCGGCAATCAACGTCGGCATCTTCGCGGCGCTGGGTGCGCTCATCGTCGGCCAGCTGTATGGCGTGCTCAACTTATCGGCTGCGGCGGCCGCGACGCGGACACTGCCGAGCGCGGCAGACTGGCTGCGGCTTGGCGTCGGCGCTGGCGTCAATCTCGGAGTGCTCGCGGGACTCCTTCCCGGCGCGGCGTGCATTCAGCATTTCACGCTGCGATTCGTGCTCTGGGCGGGCGGCGCCGCTCCATGGCGTTTTATACGATTCCTGCACTTTGCCACCGAGCGACGCGTGTTGCAGCAAGTGGGCGGTCGCTATCGCTTCATCCACGTGTCGCTGCGCGATCACTTGGCTGAGACGCGTTGGCACGCCAGCCGTGCTGAAACCGAAAGCGCATGAAACCGCGTAAGATGCGGCGGTGAGTTCATCTCTCGACATCCCGACACGGCCATTCGGCCGCACCGGCGAGCGCGTCTCCCTGCTCGGTCTGGGCGGCTGGCATGTTGGCCTGCCAAAGACCGACCGTGCGGCGGTGCGTTTGATCCACGCCGCTATCGACGCGGGCATCACGTTCCTCGATAACGCGTGGGATTACAACGACGGCCTGAGTGAGACGCGCATGGGACAGGCGATCGCTGACCGACGCGACCGCGTGTTCCTGATGACCAAGGTCTGCACGCACGGCCGCGACGGCAAGGTCGCGATGCGGCAGCTCGAAGACTCGCTGCGGCGCCTGCGCACCGACCACCTGGATCTCTGGCAGATCCACGAAGTCGTGTTCGACGACGAACCCGAGAAACACTTTGCAAAGGGAGGCACAGTCGAAGCGCTCGAGCGCGCGCGCAAAGAAGGCAAGGTCCGTTACCTCGGCTTCACCGGACACAAGTCGCCCGCCCTGCACCTTTCGATGCTGTCGCGCGGATTTGCCTGGGATGCCTGCCAGCTTCCGCTCAACTGCTTCGACGCGACGTTCAGGAGTTTCGAGCGTGAAGTATTGCCCGTGCTGGACGCTCAGGGGATCGCCGCGATTGGAATGAAGAGTCTCGGCGGCGATGCACGTTTCGTGAGCGAGGGTGTCGTGACGGCTGAAGAGGCACTTTCGTATGCGATGAGCCTGCCGGTTGCGACCGTCGTCAGCGGCATCGACTCGCCGCGAGTGCTCGAGCAGAATCTGTCGGTCGCGAGGGGATTCAAGCCGCTGACGGCCCGGGCGCGCGACTCGCTCAGACAACGCATCGCGGCGATCGCTGCTGACGGTCGCTTCGAGCTATACAAAACCTCCGCGAAGTTTGAAGGTGTCGAAGCACGCCGGGTCCACGGGCTGCCGCCGCATGAGGAAATGCCGCTGTGAGTGTCAGTATTTTGCCATCCGTTGGATCTCCGCGTCGGTCACGCCTGCACCGAGAATGTGGCGCAGCGCTGCTTCGAGCACTTCGTCCCGGCCGCTGCGGATTCCTTGAATCGTCGGGTGCGCTTCGATGTTGGCGATGATGCCGATACGTTGGGTCGGCTTCTTATCCGGATAGAAGACGCCGATTCCACTGATCATCGATTGCAATCCGCCGGGCAGCGGAATGGGTGAGACATTACCGTCGGCGCCCGCCGTCGTGCTTCCCACAACCACCGCGTTCGGCGCGGACCTGAAAGCCATTGCCGTGTATTCCGCCTGGCTCAGCGACGTTTCGTCCACGAGAATGGCGATCTTTCCGGTGTAACGCGGTGCCATCGGTGTCAGCGACAGCGGGTCGCCCCAATGAAACGCGCCAGGATTTGCCGGATCGCCAGACGTGAAGCGCACGAACTCGGTTGATCGTTCGACCAGGTGCGAGCCGAGTGCAAACACGACAAACTCCGAAGGGTAATTTCGAATGTCGATGATCAGACCTTTCGTGCCGGCAGCCTCCTGGATGTAGGCCGCCGTCTGCTTTCCCTGGACGGACGAGAGTTTGAGATAGGCGACATCCGCCGAGAGCTTTTGAAACGTCTCGCCAGGTCGATCGTGCGTGCGTCTCGGAGCCGACGCTCCCGCCGGTTTCGGAACGCGCTCGGCTTTCAATTCCATATTCACGTTCTCGCGGGACACTCGGAGCGCGGCCGGGCCGCACGCGCCACGAGTTGCCGAAGCGGCGATGTCGCGCATGCGCGTCGGCTGATTCGATGCCGCATAGAACGGCGACCAGCGCTCGACGAGTTCTGGCACGGCGACGCCGTCGAGGGCGGTGATGACATCGCCGCGCTGGAGAGCAGATGCGGACGCTGTGGTCGCAGCCGGCTGGTCGGCGACGACCAGTTGATTCTCGATGAAGCGCAGCGTCACAGGAATACTGCACGTCCCCACCGGAGGCCGCGCATCCAGCGAGCTCCACAGGTTTGCATGCGTGTCGTGAATCCTTGCGATGAATGCGAGCAGCTCGCGCTTGTACTCGTCTGCACTGCTCGCGAGCGCGACTCGCGGAATGAAGGTCGTCAGCTCATCGTCCCAGCTTCGTTCGAGGAGATCGCGATAAGGAAACCAGTATTCGACAATGTTCCACAGGCGATAGAGCGCCAGCAGCTGGTAACCGGAATCCGGAAGCTTGAGATTCGTATATGCCAATTCGTGATCGAACGAAGGATTGCCGATACCAGCAACCAGCGACAGATAGAACTGTCGCTCGTCGGCGGGCCGATTTCGGTGAATCTCGCGCAACAACTTGCCCAGTTCCGGCCCGAGGCGATCGTCGGTCAGCCAGGATGACGGCGGCCGCAACTGAAGGTCGCTGTCCTTGAGGCTCGTGCAGGTCGTGCATCCCGGAAGGCCACCAAGCGAGGTGAGCCATTGGTGCACGACGATTCGCGCCGAGGCAGCATCGGTGGCCGCGACCACTCTGGGCAGCACGCGAAAGAGTTCGTAGTCCCAGTGCCGCTTGCCCCCGACGATCAGGGGGTGGTGATACTTGACCAATCCCCATACCTTTCCGAGCATCGCGAGGTTGGCGACCTGAATCGCGTTCAGGTTTTTCAGTGCGAGGCCCGATCCACCATCGAATTCGTGGTCCAGATCCAACACTGTCTTCGGGAGCTCGACACGCGGCGTGTTTTCGATCGGTTTGCCGTCCACGAGCAGACGCAGGTCGTCGGCCCAGACCTTTCCCACGCCTGCGACAAGCACGCCGAAAAACAGGCGCTTTGCTCCCTTGTCGAGCGGCAGCGTGATCGAGTACTCCGTCCACTCGGTCGTGCCTCTGAGTTCCTTGCTCTGCATGTTGTCGAACGCGACCGGTCCGGAGTCACCGTCCTCGCGCATCCATATGCCGGCAAACTGCGAGACGTCCTGTGTGCGCAGGAAGCCGCGCAGCTCGAGGCTCGTGCCCGCGAAATCGATCGGAAGCACCTTCGTGACCGACGTGAAGTCGGATGGACTTTTCTCGGTTCGATCGATCCGCAAGGCCCACTTACCACCATGCACGATCTGGCTGTCGACCGCGAACGTGCCTGGCGGTCCACCGCCCCAGCCCTTTGGCACATCCCCGGAGTGCTGCGCTTCAAAATCCAGCAAGCCAACGAGCTCCGGACGTTCGCTCGCCTGTCGAGCGGCCGGGCCGGCGACCGGGACTGCCATCGTCAACAACGCAGCCGGAGCGATCACGAAGCCGATCATGTTGCGCATCGAAGGTGCTCCATCGAAACAGGCGCGGTATAGTTTCTTTCGTTGGCGACCGTCCCCCGTGTCCTCGCATGCATCGGTTTCGCATCGGCCATATCGGCGGCCGCATGTTCGAATCCGGAAACCGAGCGCCTTAAAAAGACGACGATCCCGACCTACGACAAGAAGACCGGCCGGTTAGTCGAGATCACCTACGATCGCGACAAGAACGGCAGGATCGACACGTGGACCGAGATGGACGGCACGAAGACGCTGCGATCGCGGGTCGATCTCGACGAGGACGGAAAAATCGATCGCTGGGAATACTACGACGACAAGGGGGGGCTTGCGAAGGTCGGCTTCTCCCGCAAGCAGGACGGGCACGAAGATGCGTGGGCCTATTCCGGTCCAGATGGGAAGGTCGCACGGGTGGAGATCTCCTCCCGCGGCGACGAGCAGAAGATCGATCGGCGGGAATTCTACGAAGGCGACGGCCTTGCGCGCGCGGAGGAGGACACGGACGTCAATGGCCAGATCGACCGCTGGGAGTCGTACGAGAACGGCGCTCTGAAAACCGCCGCCATGGACGAGGACGGGAACGGAGCTCCCGACAGACGCTTCACCTACGCCGGGGGCGCACTCGTACTAATCGAATCGGCGCCCGATGCTTCCGGGAAATTCACCAAACACGTTGCCGTGAAATGATTTCGGCAAGCCTGGGAACCGCGACCCTGCCTGGCGGTGAATGGCCGCCTATGCGTCCGCCTTGGTGTTTTTACCTACGCAGGCAGCGAGCATGAGATAGTAAGCGGCACCATGCAGGTCATCACTCCACCGAAGGTCTATCCAGTCATCATCATCGGCAGCGGCGCGTCGGGCGGGATGGCAGCGTGGAACCTGACGCGACAGGGCATCGATGTCGTCCTGCTGGATGCTGGCGACAAGTTCGATCGGGCGAAATACTGGACGCACGTGCCTCCGTGGGAGACACAGGCGCGGCTCGCGCGCGGCGAAAAGCCGGAGACATTTTTTCTCGACACGAAAGAACAGCCATACCTCACGCCGAACGACCGACCGTTCGCGCTCACGCGCGTGTGGGGTCACGGCGGCAAGACGAACGTGTGGGGCCGGGTCAGC
>Ga0105249_10003928_pt1 | contig 12837 bp, 9 predicted proteins | sample KBSS44metaG_FD_81522 | JGI IMG/M metagenome (GOLD analysis project Ga0105249, IMG submission 81522) | Switchgrass rhizosphere microbial communities from Kellogg Biological Station, Michigan, USA - KBS S4-4 metaG | ecosystem: Host-associated > Plants > Roots > Rhizosphere > Soil | place... | reverse complement strand
CGCGCGCATTATCGAGGGCAGGACTGTGCATGCGACGGTGCCGATTTCCTACCCTTTGCGGCCCGGCGATACGATCACTATCGAGGAACGCTGGTTCTGACCTGAGATGAGCACCAGCCGGCCTTTGCGCATTTTGCACGTGCTGCGCGCACCGGTTGGTGGGCTGTTTCGCCACGTCGTCGATCTTGCCCGCGCGCAAGTGGAACGCGGCCACATGATCGGTATCGTCGCCGATGCGACGACGGGCGGGGCCGAAGCCGAAACCACCCTCAAGCAACTCGCCGCCATCTCAAAGCTTGGTTTGCTGCGCGTGCCGATGGGCCGCAATCTAGGGCTAAGCGATATTGTCGCCCTTCGCTTAGTTTCCGCGCGCGCGCTGGAAAGCAAGGCCGATGTGTTGCACGGCCATGGCGCCAAGGGTGGCGCCTATGCGCGCCTCGCGGGTTCAACTGCGCTTCGGGTTTACACGCCGCATGGCGGAAGCATGCACTACAACCCGAGTTCGCCTGTCGGGTTTCTCTACATCAATCTCGAGCGGCTGCTGGCCCGCCGCACCGACTTGCTTCTGTTTGAAAGCGAATACGCGCTTGCAACATATCGCGCCAAAATCGGAATCCCAAAAGCCCTCGCACGCGTCGTGCACAACGGCGTATCACCCGAAGAACTCGCACCTGTGATAGCCGATGCCGACGCTAGGGATGTCGTTTTCGTCGGCGAACTTCGGAAGCTCAAGGGCGTCGATCTTTTGATCGATGCGATGGCCCAACTGATCAGTGAAAAGCGCGCTCAAAGCGCGATCCTATTTGGCGATGGACCCGACTCCGCCGCCTGTCGCGCCGAAGTGGAAAAACGCGGGCTTTCCGCGCAGATCAAATTTGGTGGTAGCGTCCACGCGCGGGAGGCTTTTAAGCGTGGACGGGTGCTGGTTGTACCGAGCCGCGCGGAGTCCCTGCCCTACATCGTGCTTGAAGCGGCAGCGGCTTCCGTCCCTATGGTCGTGACCCGTGTCGGTGGTGTCCCCGAGATATTCGGTCCCGATGCGGCCGAACTAGTCGAACCCAACGCGTTCGGCGCCCTGGCGGATGCGATCCATGACGCCCTCAAAACCCGGCCTACGGCCCGCACCGAACGGTTGCAGCGGCGGGTGGCTCAATCCTTCACCGTGGCGGCCATGACGGACGGTATTCTCGCGGCCTATGCGGACGCCCTTGCCTCCCGGCCTTTGGCTGATGGTTAAGGCTTTCATTAAACCTTCCGACAGAAATTACCCTTAGCTTTCCAGAGACTACTAAAAGTGCCGCCACGGCAAACCCATTGGGTGCGCCGGACGCGAGACCGTGCGAGACCGAAATGTCCGAATTCGATACGAGCAAGCTGATCCAGGCCGATCGCTCCGGGCGCGACGCGGCTGCGGCTGCACGCAAGATGCCGCCCCAAAACCGTGAGCTGAGCCCCCTCGCGCGCATGATCGCCGCTGAGCCGGTGCCGCCAGCGATCTCCGCGGTGGTGCTCGCGGGCATTGTTCGCTTTTATGAATTCGTTGCCATCGTGAGTCTCGGTCTTGCGGTCTATTACGGATATGTCGAACCGTACGAGCACCTTTCATGGCGCTATTTTCTCGCCATGATCGGAATGTCGTTTTGCGCCATTCTCGCTTTCCAGTTTGCCGACCTCTACAGCATTCCTTCGCTGAGAACCCGCGTTGAACAGTTGAGCCACGTCGGGCTCGTCTGGAGCATGGTGTTCCTCCTTGCAACCGCGGTCGCCTTCTTTGTGCGTCCGGAAGGCGACTTCTCGCGTGTCTGGGCCGCAAGCTGGTTCGGTAGCGTACTGTTGTGTCTCTATGCCGGGCGTCTGGTGATTTCGTCCATGGTCCGCCATTGGACGCGCGAAGGACGGCTGGTGCGCAGGACCATCATTGTAGGCGGCGGCGGCGCAGGCGAGCACCTGATCCATGCGCTCCACGCCCAAAGAGATTCCGACCTCGATATACGTGGCGTGTTCGACGACAGAAACGATGACCGTTCACCGCCGCTGGTCGCGGGACTCTCCAAGCTCGGCACCGTCGACGATCTTGTCGAATTCGCTCGCCGAACGCGGATCGATCTCTTGCTCGTGTCGCTTCCGATCACCGCCGAAGAGCGCGTCCTTCAAATGGTGCGCAAGCTTTGGGTGCTGCCGGTCGATCTGCGGCTCGCGGCGCACGCCAGCAAACTGCGTTTTCGCCCGCGCGCCTATTCCTACATCGGCAATGTTCCGACACTCGACGTTCTGGATAAACCGATCGCAGATTGGAATTACGTCACCAAATGGCTATTCGATCGGATCGTCGGCTGGCTGCTCTTGGTCGTGGCACTTCCAATGATGTTGTTCTGCGCAATCGCAATCAAACTCGACAGCCGTGGACCAATTTTCTTCCGGCAGAAGCGGTACGGCTTCAACAACGAGCTGATCGAAGTCTTCAAGTTTCGCTCGATGTATTCCGATCAAAGCGATGTTACAGCTGCCAAATTGGTCACCAAAGACGACGAGAGGGTTACCCGTTTCGGACGTTTCATCCGCAAAACGAGCCTCGACGAGCTGCCGCAACTGATCAATGTCGCGATCAAAGGCAACTTATCCCTTGTCGGTCCGCGCCCGCATGCTCTGCACGCCAAGGCCGAGAACAGGCTCTATGACGAAGTGGTCGACGGTTATTTCGCCCGGCATCGTGTGAAGCCGGGAATTACGGGCTGGGCGCAGGTCAATGGCTGGCGCGGAGAAACCGATACTAGCGAAAAAATTCAGCGCCGCGTCGAGCACGATCTCTATTACATCGAAAACTGGTCGGTGTTTTTCGATCTTTACATTCTCGCGCGCACGCCCTTCGCGCTGATGAAGACTGAGAACGCGTATTGAGCGTCGCATCCGAATTCGCCGGCGCGCCTCATCATGCGGGCTATTCGCGCCTTGCGACGAGGCTTTTGCACTTTCTGATATTTGCCACGATCCTGGTAAGTCCGTTCGTGATGATCGAACCCGCGCCTTATGAGGTGCTTGTAGGTTTGCTCGGCATCGGATGTCTGCTCGCGGGTGTCACCGTAGACCGCAAGATCATGCTGCCGGTGATACTTTTTTTGATCTGGAATGTGAGCGGCCTCGTGGCGCTGATCCCGGTCATCTACGATAAGGACGCGGTTTCTTTCATCCTTATTTCCTTTTACATGGCGCTAACCGCCATCATATTCGCCTGCTTGATCGCGCATGACTCGGTGCGGCGGCTTTCAATCTTGCGCATGGCCTATATCATCGCCGCAGTCACCGTTTCGATTATTGCTATCATTGGATACTTCAATCTGCTTCCGGGCGCCTGGGACAATTTCACGCTCTATAATCGGGCCAAAGGCACGTTCAAGGATCCCAACGTATTCGGTCCTTATTTGATTCTGCCGTTACTATTCCTGATTTCCGGCGCGCTGCTTCGGGGCCTCAAGCTCCGCCATATCGCTACTGTAGCCGTCATTCTCGTTGCGCTTTTGCTGAGTTTCTCGCGCGCGGCGTGGGCACATTTCATTGTTTCCGCAATCGTCATGCTCGTGTTGATGTTCATTTCTACACCTAGCGCTCGATTTCGTACGCGCCTCGCGACGTCAACGATCCTTGCTGCGGGGGGTGTCGCTGTGCTGCTAGTCGGCATACTTTCTGTCGGCACGATCGGCGACGTGTTCAAGGAACGCGCCAGCCTCATTCAGGATTACGATGCCGGCGACACCGGCCGTTTTACAAAGCAATCCGAAAGCATTCCCGTTCTGCTTGATCTGCCAAACGGGTTCGGGCCGTATCAATTCAGAAAAATTTACAATCAGGACCCACACAACGTTTATCTCAACGCCTTTGCGTCCTACGGCTGGGCCGGCGGCATCTCTTACGCGATTTTGGTGCTGATAACGTTATGGGTGGGATACAGCAATGTGCTGAAGCGAACTCCCTGGCAAAACTATCTTATCGTCGCACTCGCAACGTATACGGGCGTTGTCGGCGAGGGCTTCGTGATCGATACAGACCACTGGCGCCATTACTATCTCTTGATGGGAATTGTTTGGGGTCTCGCGATCGCAACGATCAACGAGGAACGCCGTGCAGCTTATTTGCGGGCGGCGATAAAGGCGTAGCTCGCAAAAAACCGCCAATCGCGCGTGCGCGCGATCCTCGTGAACCATGCATGGATATCGCGAATGATGGGGAGTGGCCGATAATACTCGTGTCCGTAGAACGGGATCACCATGACATCGCGATAGCCGATTTCTTCAAGCATGGGCTTAAGTTTCTTTTCGCTCGCGACAGTCCAGCTATAGCGCGCGGGAAATACCGGGTCGGCTTCGTCGGTGCGATTGCGATAGAGCATCTTTACGATGCGTTCCGCGAATTTATCCGGTAATAGCCAATTCACGACGAACGGAAACGCGTAAAGGGTAGGCACGAACGCAAGACCAATGCCTCCGGGTGAAAGAATTTGATAGAGATTCTGCCACGCTTGTTTCCCGTCTGCGACGTGCTCGAACACCATGCGCGAGAAGGCGAGATTGTAGCCGGAGCGCTCGATTTCGGCATTCGATAAGTCGTTTGCGATGTCGAAGCACGCCGTGCGGTAACCGTTGGGCAGCTCAGCAAGCTCGATCGGCGAAATATCGTTGACCGTCAATTCAACGCCCATGCCCGCAAGCGCTTCGCGTCCGAATAGCGGATCGCGGCCACCGCCGATTTCGATCAACTTCTTCGCTCCGAACGCACCCGTAAGATGGCGCACGACGCGCTCGTAATTGTTCCAGGCCCAGGCTTCGCTGTGTTCGACCGCAAGCGGCTTGAATGCGGCGGCCAGAGACGCGGCACGCGGCAAACCTTCATCACGCAATTGTGGAGATGATTTCGTGAGCTCGGCAGCGATCGGCATGAGCGGTCCCCGTAATTGGTCGCCACACCTAAGCAAGCAAAGCTTAAAGACCTACAAAGGCTTGGAATTATGCCTAATTTCGGCCTCTGCGCGTTGCGCCACCGCACCCCCGCACCTATAGTCCCGCCCCATCGGAGCGTGGCGCAGCCCGGTTAGCGCACTAGTCTGGGGGACTAGGGGTCGCGGGTTCGAATCCCGCCGCTCCGACCATTACTTAGCTCGATTCGTATATTCATCAATCGGACGCCATCATAGGATGGTCAGCTCGCGGCCGAAGAAATCCTGTTTCATCGCCTGTTTGACAAGCGCGATGGTTTCCTCGGCAATGTTATTCGCGCGGCGCGTCCCTTGGCGCAGCGCCTGGATCACTTCACTTGGACGCGCCTCGTACCGCTTGCGCCGCATTCGAATAGGCTCCAGAAAATCGTTCAAGACTTCGACAAGCTTCTTCTTGAGCGCCACATCGCCGACTTGACCAGCGCGATACAAATTACGATGTTGGTCAAGCCACGCCGTGTCAGGATGGAACGTATCGAGGAACGCCCAAAGAGGATTTTTAGTAGGGTCGACCTCACCAGGCTCTTTGCCGGTAATCCGCTTGGGGTCGGTGTAAATCGACATTACCTTCTGTCGCACTGTGTCGGCGTCATCCGAGAGGAAAATCGCGTTACTCAGCGATTTGCTCATCTTGTACAGCTGACCCGTCTCGGTGTCCGGTGGGCCAATTCCAACGAGGCGCTTCACCCGACCAAGTTTGGGCTCGATCACAGGCAAGAGGCCACCGTAGGCAAGGTGATCCTCATCCTTGGTGTGTGGATCGACGCCGCAGTACATTTGATTAAAGCGCCGAGCAACCTCACGGGTCATCTCAAGATGAGGCAGCTGATCCTCACCGACTGGCACTAAACGAGGACGGAATGCCAGGATGTCAGCGCATTGCCCCACAGTGTAGAGCGGAAAACCGAACGGATATTTGTCACCCAAGGCTTTATCTTTGATTTCCTGCGCAAGCGTCGGATTCCGCATCACGCGATTGAACGGCAGTAACATCGAAAAGAAGAACGTCAGTTCGTCAATGGCGGGCACCTCGCTCTGCAGGACCATCGCGCTGCGATCAGGATCAATGCCCACCGCCAGCCAGTCAGTGGCGATGTCGATGATGCTCTGGCGAATCTCGCCAGGCCGGTCGGCACGTGTTGTAAACGCGTGTTTGTTAGCGATTAAGAAGTAACACTCGTATTGATCCTGAAACGCCAGTCGGTTCTCGATACTGCCGACGTAATGGCCTAAGTGCAGACGGCCAGTGGGAGTATCGCCGGTGAGAATGCGAGCTTTCGTCATAGACATCGGAAAATTGTGCCTGTTCTACGATGGGAAAAGTTGGCTATCGCCGTGCGCCTTAGCCGACGTTCCGTAACTAAACCATGCCTTGCAACAGCCCCAGCTCCAATTCCTTTATTGCAATTAGCGTCCAGCGCCACAGACTTTTTGGCAGGATTGAGCTAGGGCGCGCTTGCGTTTGTAAAACGACCGTAAGCAATTGATCTCTAATCTGACGAAAACCGGTCGGTTTGCAGAATAGTTGAATGAATTCAATGAATCGCGATAGTCTGGGGGACTAGGGGTCGCGAGTTCGAATCTCGCCGCTCCGACCATTCCTTAGCTCTGATTTTGAGAACGGTTTGCGGATCGAGACTAGTGCACTGAGGCAGCAACCCCTGCCCTGGTCCGCTTTGACTCCGCAAGCGGACATCGCGAAGCAAACAGACAATGTGCGGTCGCTGCACAAGGGCCCGCGCCGGTAACCTCAATTTTTATCACTAATGGGTAGCCCTAATTCCGGACCACTCAACACTTGAACAAGATTTTCATCTAAGTCTCGCCAACTCGTTGATTTGGAGTGGGTGATGTTGCGTATCGAAGGCCAATCGATCGCCGAGTTCTTGTCGCGTCCATCCCGCCGGCAAGAATTCACGTCTAACGAGAGCGCCGACGAGAACCCACTGCAGAAAGAGTCTGAATCCGACTTCAGAATGAAGCTTGCGCAGCTTCAAATTCGCATCGTCGGCCGTCTTAAGCTTGGGCCATATTCCGAGTTTAGACGCTACGGAATTCGTCGTGATCTCAGGGCGCATTTTGAGAAATCTCGCGCAAAGATCCCAATCCAGGTGCGCCCCGCTACCCACGCTGATCTCCAATCTCTCTTGGTGATCAAGAATCACGACAACGAAATTGAAAGGTTAGAAATCGCCAGGCGCCGCGCATTCGTTGAAAAAGGTGCCCCGGGATGTTTTGTCGCAATCGATCTGCGCAATAATACTCCATGTTATGTCCATTGGCTGCTTGGCTACTCCGACAACAAATTCGTTCAACGACTGGGTTGGTTTCCCCAATTGGAACGGCATCAGGCAATTTTGGAAAACGCGTACACGCCGGTCGAGTACCGCGGTTTGGGGGTCATGTCAGCAGCGATGGCAGAAATTGCTGAACGCGCCGCCGACATGGGCGCGCACGAGGTAATAGCGTTTGTGGACGATCGGAACCTATTGTCCCTGAAAGGATGGCAGCGGGGCGGATTTCACCCGTACATGTTGCACCGTCGAATTCAGATCGTTTTCGGTTTGGTCGTCAGAAATAAGTTCGAGGAATTTGCTGAGAATGACCCGAGACGATCGTTGAGGTTCTGATTTGAGAGAGGACCGCCAGATTTAGAAATATCCAGCCTTTCTGGTTCTGGCACTTTGCGGGCATGGGAGTGCCGCCAGTCAATGTCCGCTCTCCGGGGCAAAGCGGAAATTTGCGCAGACGACGCAAGACGCTAAAAAACGAAACGGCGGTTTGCAAATTGCCCCTAACCAATTGCATTCTAATGCCCACGAAAGCCGCCGGTTTGCAGAATTGTCGAGCAATTTCAACGAACCCGGTTAGGCTGGGGGACTAGGGGTCGCGGGTTCGAATCCCGCCGCTCCGACCAATACTTGACCCAAAGCGGACATCGCTAAAACGATTTATGCTAGCCGCGCGAGCCATCAAACGGGCGGCCGGTGATTGCAATGTTGGAAACTGACAAGGTGTTCGCCGGCTCGATTCCGGAAAACTACGACCGCTATATGGTGCCGTTGATTTTCGAGCAGTACGCCGCGGATATTGCACAACGAGCAGCGTCCTTGTCGCCAAGCGCCGTTTTGGAAACCGCCGCAGGCAGTGGAGTTGTCACGCGCGCATTGGCGCCACGACTGTCCCCGGGCGCAAGCTATATCGTAACCGACCTCAACCAGCCGATGGTCGACTACGCCGCATCGCGACAACCTCCCGACACTAGGATCAAATGGCGCCAAGCGGATGCTCTGGCGCTGCCGTTTGAAAATGCGGCCTTTGATCTTGTTTGTTGCCAGTTCGGCGCGATGTTCTTTCCTGACCGCTCATCTGGTTACCGCGAAGCAAAGCGAGTCTTGAAGTCCGGAGGACATTTTTTATTCAACGTATGGGATCGCATCGAGGAGAACGTATTTGCGGATGATGTGACGAATGCTCTTGCAAAGATGTTTCCGAACGATCCGCCGCGCTTTCTGGCACGCACGCCGCACGGCTACTACGATACGGCACTGATCCGTAGCGAGTTGAAGGGCGCAGGCTTCTCCCGTGTGGTGATCGAGACGAGAGCCGAACAAAGCCGTGCATCCTCGCCGCGCCTTCCTGCCGTTGCTTATTGTCAGGGAACTCTTCTTCGCAACGAAATAGAGGCCAGAGCCGCGGGAAAACTGGAAGCTGCAACCGACTACGCCGAATCCGCGATTGCGGACAGACATGGCAACGGCGAGGTTGCTGCGAAAATTCAGGCACACATAATCATGGCTGTGGCCTAGATATCGGGATGTCCGCTTTGGGCGGGTAAGCAGACTTTAGCGCACGCGACGCAAGGCGCTAAAATACGAAATCAGCGGATTGCAAATTGGTCCTAAGCAATTGATTTGTAATGCCCCGAAAACAGACTGGTTTGCAGAAAACCCTAGCAATTTGAACGATCCGCGATAGCCTGGGGACTATGGGTCGCGGGCTCGAATCCCGCCGCTCCGACCATTCATCTTACTGTTAGTAAAGGATTTTTTATTCGGACGCTTGTGCCATTAATGGGGTAATTGGGCACAGGTCGCCACCAGAGTGTCTCGCGGGAGATTTCGACCGCACTTAGAATTCGTTTCGATGGAGTTCCGCTTCGAGCCAATGGCCAGCGTTAGTGTAATCATTCCCGCCTTCAATGCGGCAGCCACGTTGAGCGCGACGCTCGCAAGCGTCGTGCAACAAACTCATGCGGATTGGGAAGCGATCATTTATGACGACGGATCGACCGACTCGACTGTCGCAAATGCGCAAGCCTGGTGTGATCGCGATCCGCGAATCAGGTTGTTGAAGGGCACAGACTGCGGCTCGGGCGGCGCAAGAAACGAAGCCGCGCGATACGCTACCAGTCCGTGGCTCCTCTTTCTTGACGCCGACGATCTCATCGTGCCGAACCATCTTGCAACGATGCTTATGGCGGCGACGACTGCTCGTCCGCGCCCTGACCTCGTCTACTGTTCGGGAGCAAAAATTGCGGCGGACGGGCGTATTGGTCGTCCTGAAATTCCGCCGCACAATGATCATTTCAAGCTTTTGGCGTCGCGCAATCTCTTCTACATTCACGCCATTCTTGTCAGTCGCAGTATGTTTGAGAAGTTTGGCGGGTTCGATACTGCGCTCAAAACTTGCGAAGAGTGGGATCTTTGGCAGCGATTTGCCAGGGCGGGTGCCATTTTTAGCGGGATTGAGGACTGCCTCGCGCTTTACCGACTCCGACCCAGTTCGCTGTCACACAACGCAGAATTGTTGTTTGAAAACGCGCGTCAGGTAATCATGCGCGGCCACAGCCGCGATCCAAGAGTTTCCAATCCGGCGTCTGCTTTTGCTGAAGGCGAGCCCTCCCAAGACGGCGCTCAAGCGATAATCGCGTTTGCCAGTTGGTGTGCTGGCATACTGATTGGCAGCGGCAAGAATTCCGAGCAGTTCTTACAGCGAATAGAATTTCTGCGATCTGCCGATCCTGAAATCGACCGCCCGGTCTCGATGATGCTGGGCAGTGTGCCTATGGGAGCTTGCGCTTTATATGAAGATTGGCCGACCCTTTGGCCAGTCCACGAAAATTCGATTTGTGAAGCGTTTGCGGTCATAGAGAAGCGCTGCGACACTCCAGATTTTGCTGTCCGATGCATCAACGAGTTCAGAGCCCACCTCCAAAGCTTTGACGACTGGAGCGAGAGAGGGGATACAAAACCTACCACTGCGAATCGCAACACGGCCCTGCGATCGCCAATTCTTCTCATGTACCACCGGATCAACACAGTAAAATGTGATCCTTGGATGCTTAGCGTCACGCCCGAGCATTTTTCCGAGCAACTATCCATCTTGAGGCAGGAACGCGATGTAGTGCCCCTCTCATGGCTCGTCAACGAGCTCAAGCGCGGGAAGATGCCGAATCGAGCGGCTGTACTTACCTTTGACGACGGTTATGCCGATGCCCTCACTAACGCGAAGCCCCTCCTCGAAAAACACGGTTGCCCGGCGACTTTTTTCCTGGCCACTGGCCCCATCCGTGATCGGAAGGGATATTGGTGGGACATCCTTGCGAGGATCATCCTTGAGACCAAACGATTACCGGATGAATTGACGCTTGATATTCGTGGGATTAGGCATTCTTGGCGGTCGGCTCCCGATCAGGAGGATCGGACCACTGAAGCATCCGCCAATGTCCTTAATGCTTCTGAGCTTTATTTCGCTCTATGGAATCTTTTGAAGCCCCTGAGACACGATGAACGCGGCTCAATTCTCTCGACTGTGGCGGATTGGGCGGGAACTCATGCAGATTCGCAGGAACGTGATCGCATTCTCGTACCGGACGAAGTACGAAATTTGAGCGAACCCGGATTTGTCGATGTCGGCGCCCACACGGTGACGCACCCTTCTTTGCCCAGCCTCGACTCGGCCGAACAGCTCCGGGAAATCGAGGAAAGTCGCACCGTCTGCGAAGTGCTTGCGGGCTCTCTGGTGCCTGGCTTCGCGTATCCCTTCGGTGATTTTGATGAAACTTCGCGATCAGCCGTGCGCGCTACCGGATTCCAGTTCGCATGCACAACAGCAGCCCGGCCCATCTTACTGGGTCAAGACCTGATGGAGTTGCCGCGCATTTTTGTGGGCGATTGGGATGCTGCCGAATTCGACGCCAAGATCTTACCTAGACAGATTGATCGCTGACATGACCCCTTCAGTCACTTGGTTATTGCCTGTCAAGAATGGGATGCCCTATCTGCCGGAGACCTTGGCATCGATTGAGGCCCAAACCTGCAAGGACTATCAGGTATTGGCGTGGGACAACGGTTCGACTGATGGTTCAACTGAAGAATTGAATGCCTGGATTCCTTCCCGGTTACCGGGACAAGTGATCGACGACCGTCCGGAAGGCTTGGGAGCTTCACTCGCCAAAATGGTCTTGGCGGTCGAGACGGAGTTCTGTGCTCGCATTGACGCTGACGATGTAAACCTACCCACAAGATTGGAAGCCCAGCTCGCAGTCCTGAGAAGCAATCCTGAAATTGCTGTTATCGGTTCGCAAGTGATCCGGATTGACGAAACAGGGCATGAATATGAGCAGTACTTTTCGCTCCCACTGAAACACGACGATATCGTGCATCGAATGCTACACGCGTGGATCATGTGGCACCCTACAGTCCTGTTTCGACGTAAGGCGATCTTGGCGGCCGGCAATTATCGAAACTGGGATCCATGTATCGAAGATTACGATCTCTGGATGCGGGTAGCCGTGAAGCACAAACTGGCAAACCTTGACGAGTGCCTCGTCAAGTACCGAGTTCGAGCGACGAGTGCAACGACATTGGCAATTAACGACGGTACGTTGGTGCAAGCGATACAAAAGTGCTTCGTCATGAACGCGCCGAATTTGTTCGGGTGTTCGGAACAGGAGGCTGCGCAATTAAGGAACGATCAAACGCGGTCGGTGGTTCCCGTACTACTCCGAATTGCTCGGCATCTTTGCCAAACTCAAGGCGGGAGATTGGAAGATCGGATACGGGCTGAATCGTGGAAGGAGGCGTTAGGTAAGCTCGCCCCCATCAGAGCATAGGCCTTTAAACAGGAGCCCGTCTCGAGAATGGTACTGGTTAAATAGAGCTAGCGCAGAACAAAATCATTGCTTGTTTGAATCAATCCAAAGCTCAGGAAGATCACCTTCCAGTGCTCCTTGCCCTCAGAATTTCCGTTGCGATGATGGAACGACCACGCGCGAAGTATTTCCAGCTGCACCCGCTTGTCTTCCGCGGGTACACTTTGAAGCATGCTCTCGGCTTCTCGTTCCAAGCCCGCCCGGATATAGCCTTCAATCAACTGTGCCTTGATCAATACCGACTCTGGTGAGTGGTCACAAAGGTCTCGAAGAATTTCCAGCGCCGCCTTCAACGCCTCCGGCGATCCGAGCGGCAGCTGCATGAGCAATGCCGCGTGCCGAAACCGATACCGTGGCTTGTAGTTATCTAATGCAATAAGTGCGTCAGCTTGTTCGATCGCTGCGCCCCAATCTGCGCGTGCGAGGGAGTACTCGAGAAGAAACTCGGCGATCGCAATCGGATTGTTGACGAGACTTGCTAAGTAAGCATCTGTTGCAGGTAGGTCGCCGACGGCCGCAAGATAATGGGCATATCCGGCGCAAACGTCCTGATGGCTGGGATGTCGAGCCAAGACTGATTTCCATCGGGCACCCGCGTCCTTGTTTTTTGCAGCAGTCGCGCTGCGAGCCCATTGTGCGCCGGCAACTGTAGACTCGGGCCAAATACCTACCGCGTGATTTAGCAATGCGTCGG
>Ga0105249_10003927_pt1 | contig 12838 bp, 15 predicted proteins | sample KBSS44metaG_FD_81522 | JGI IMG/M metagenome (GOLD analysis project Ga0105249, IMG submission 81522) | Switchgrass rhizosphere microbial communities from Kellogg Biological Station, Michigan, USA - KBS S4-4 metaG | ecosystem: Host-associated > Plants > Roots > Rhizosphere > Soil | place... | reverse complement strand
TGACGCCCTGGTCGCGCGCATGAAATGAGCCCGCGGCGGCTGCCGATCGGGGGCACGAAGTTGATGAAATTGACGGTTGCCATGGCCTCGGCCCGGAGTGGTGAAAATTCCGAAATAGGGTTGCTTGCGGATGATGTTCGTGTTATGTTCCATCGCCGCGGGCTATCGGAAAATTTCCCACATTGCAAGGGTTCGGGCCTTCGACCCTTCGACGGGCTCATGACAGGCGGGCTCGGGGGGAGCGCCATTCTTGAGTGAGGCGCCTCTGGCGCTCATCCTGAACTCGTCGAAGGGTAAGCTGGACAGTGTAGCGCGCTCGTTGAGACGCCACCCCTGTCCCTCCCGCAAGCGGGTAGGGGAGATTACTGGCGGAGCCGCCCCTCGCCTCGCGCCTTGCGGGAGCTGCTTTTATTGCTCAGGATCGGGCGCGAAAGGATATCGGTTGGACACGATCCGGAGTTGGCGCTGATGCTTGCGGTCGAGGCATTCGAGCTGGTGCTCGTATTGCTGGCACTGGTCATCGCGCTGCACTGGCTGGCGCTGCGGCTGCGGCTGCCGCCGGCGACTTCGTTGCTGGTCGGCGGCGGCGCGCTGGCGTTCGTGCCGGGACTGCCGTCGATCTCGCTCGATCCGGGGCTGGCGCTGGTGCTGTTCCTGCCGCCATTGCTGATGGACGGCGCCTATACGACGGCGCTCGGGCGGTTTCGCCGCCACCTGCCGGGCATTCTCTCGCTCGCGGTCGGCGCTGTGGTGTTCACGACATTGGTCGTCGGGGTCGTGACGCACTGGCTGGTGCCCGCGCTGCCATGGGCGGCGTGCTTCGCGCTGGGCGCGATCGTGTCGCCGCCTGATGCCGTGTCGGCGCGCGCGGTGCTGAAGGGCGTCTCGCTGCCGCGGCGGCTCACCGCGCTGATCGAGGGCGAGAGCCTACTCAACGACGCCACCGGGCTGATCCTGTTCCGGTTCGCGGTCGCGGCGACGCTGAGCGGTGTCTTCGATGCCGGCGCGGCGGTGCAGAAATTCCTGGTGGTGGCGATCGGCGGCGTGATCGTCGGGCTGGCGGTCGGGGCATGCTGGGTGATCGTCGCCAGAAGGCTGCGCGACCGGACGCTGGTGGTGGTGACGAGCGCGCTGCTCGGCTGGACAGCCTATCTTGCGGGTGAAGCGGTGCATGTGTCGGGCGTGATCGCCACCGTCACCGCCGGGCTGGTGCTCGGCTGGTACCAGCATGTGATCTTCTCGGCCGACACGCGGCTGGTCGGCAATTCATTCTGGCAGATATTGGTGTTCACGCTCGAGGCGATGGTGTTCGTGCTGATCGGCTTTTCGCTGCGCGGGGTGATCGAGCGGATGGGCGGGATCGATGCGGTGCCGGCGTCGATGGCCTGGGCGGTGCTCGGCGTGGTGCTGGCCGTGGTGGCCGCGCGATTCGTGTGGATCCTTGGATCAGAGCTCATTCTCGACACGGCGCACAGAGCAGGATTGAAGCGCGCGCGACCGCTCGGCTGGCGGCAGGCGACGGTGCTCGGCTGGGCCGGCATGCGCGGGGTGGTGACGCTGGCGGTTCCGCTCACCCTGCCCGTCGACATGCCCGGGCGCGACCTGATGCTGGTCTGCGCATTTTCGGTGATCTTCGCGACGGTGGTGGTACAGGGATCGAGCCTCAGCTGGGTGATCCGGATGGTGCGGCCAGTCGACAACGAGCCGCCGGCCCGGATGGACATGCCGGCCACCGAGGCGGCGATGGCGCGGGCGCGGCTGGCGACGGTCGAGCGGCTCGCCTATGCGCCCGACGGGACGCTGATCCACCCCCAGCTGCTCAAGGAATATCAGAAGCGCGCGCAGTTCATGGAGCGCTACGAGCAGGATTCGAGCGCGGCGATGGACAATCTGCGGCCGCATTTCGACGTCCTGCTGCAATCGATCGCGGCCGGCCGCGCCGAACTGATCCGGCTCCACCGCGCGGGCGCGATAGAGGATGAAGTGCTGCACAACCTCGAGCGCGACCTTGATGTCGAGGAGATGGGCATTACGTTCCAGCGGGGCGACTAGACCGGCGCAATCGGTCCTATTATCGCGCGAACTTACCTGCCAGCGGCACTGGCGCAGGCGATTGGAAGAATGCGGTGGCGCAACATGTCTACCCGTCCGGATTACGGCGCTGGCTGATCATCGTCACGGTCATGTCGGCGATGCTGATGCAGGTGCTCGACATTACCATCGCCAATGTCGCGCTGCCGCACATGGAGGCGGCGCTCGGCGCGACACCGGATACCATCACCTGGGTGCTGACCTCCTATATCATCATGTCAGCGATCGCGGTGCCGATCACCGGCTGGCTGGAAAGCCGCTTCGGACGTCGCCTACTTTACGCGTTCGCGATCGCGGGCTTCACGGTCAGCTCCGCAGCCTGCGGCGTGTCCAACTCGCTGACCATGATCGTCATAGCCCGCGCGCTGCAAGGCGCCTTCGGGGCATTGCTGGCGCCGCTGGCCATGTCGACGATGCTCGACAGTTCGACACCCGCGAAGCATCCGCAGGCGATGATGATCTTCACGATGGGTGTCACGGTCGGCCCGATCATCGGTCCGGTATTGGGTGGCTGGCTTACCACCAATTATGGCTGGCGCTGGGTATTCTTCATCAACGTACCGATCGGCATCGTCGCGGCGCTGGCCATCTATCTCCTGCTGGACGAGGTGAAGCTCGCGCGCCGCCGCTTCGACCTGGTCGGGTTCGCTTTGCTCGGGCTCTCGCTCGCCAGCCTACAAGTGCTGCTCGACCGCGGTACCCAGAATGACTGGTTCCATTCGGCGGAGACCTTGATCGAAGCCGGAGTCGCAATCTGCGCATCGTGGATGTTCCTCGTCCACAATCTGACCGCCAAGGAGCCGCTCGTGCCGCTGGCGTTGTTCCAGGACCGCAACTTCGTGCTTGCGGTAATGTTCAGCTTCCTCGTCATCGGCGTCAACATGGCCAGCCAAGCCCTGCTGGCACCGATGCTGCAATCGCTGATGGGCTATGACGTGATGGGCGCCGGAATAATGATGGCGCCGCGCGGCTTGGGTTTGCTGATCGCCATGCCGCTGGCGACGGGGCTTGGGCGCCGGGTGGATCCACGCTTCCTGATCGGGTTCGGATTGATCCTCGTCATAGTCTCGCAGCAAATGATGACCGGCTTCGATCTCGAGATGGGAAAGACTACCATCATCGAGGCGACATTTGTTCAGGGCCTCGGATTGGGCTTCAGTTTCATGCCGCTGACCATGCTGGCATTCTCGACGATAGCCGCGCAGCTGCGCACCGAGGCGGCGGCTTTTCAGACGCTGGCCAGGAATATCGCCGGCTCGATCGGCATATCGGTGATGACCTTGCTGATCGCGCGCAACGTGCAGATCAGCCACAGCGACCTGGGCGCGCATATCGGCGCGGCCGATGTCCGGGAGAGCGGCGGTGCCGCGCTCGCCCAGCTCGGCTTCCCGGGCGACATGATCATGCAGATGATGGATGCCGAGATAAACCGGCAGGCCTTGATGATCGCCTATCTGGACGACTTCTGGCTGATGAAATGGGCGGCGATCGTAGTACTGCCGCTGATCCTTTTCATGCGCCGCACCAAGCCGGCCAAGGACCTGCCTATCATGGTCGAATGATGGACTGCGCCGATTGCCAACACACCCTGAAACCGGAGAGCAAATATGGCCTTCACTTTATATGCCGCGACGATCCCGTCATACATCCAGATCCTCGGGTCCGTGGCGCGGATCATCGACAAGGCGGAGGCATATTGCGCCGAGAACGATGTATCGCCCGAGACGCTCATCCAGGCACGGCTGGCTGATGACATGCTTCCGTTCGCCTATCAGGTGAAGTCCACGGCGGTCCATTCGATCGGCGCGATCGAGGGCGTGCGCAAGGGCCTGTTCGGGCCCGACCAGTCGACTCCTCCGGCGACCTTCGACGGCCTTCGCGAACGAACCGAGCAAGCGATCGCCGCGCTGGAGGCGATCGACCCGGCCGAGGTCGAAAGCTTCATCGGCCGCGACATGCGCTTCGAGTTCGGAGACAATAGGATCGACTTCCTCGCCGAGGATTTCCTGCTCTCCTTCTCGCAGCCCAATTTCTATTTTCACGCAACGACGGCCTATGACATTCTTCGTATGAAAGGCGTGCAACTCGGCAAGCGCGACTTCAACGGACGGGTGCGAAAGAAAGGCTGACGCAAGCGCGGATTCACCTGCGCGGCGGATCAAGTGCCAGGCGAAGGCTCGATGCAGCTTCGTCTTCGCTTCTCCTGGCGGAGCCAGGAAGCGCTCCGCATCCATGATCTACGCCGCACCCTTGCTACTGGCTTGCAGCGTCTTGGCGTCCGCAATGAGACCACTCCGGTGTCCGATTTTCCAGAGGTTGGCCTTTTCTATTGCATCTGCACCCAAGCGAGAGAATTCTATTTGTTTCGTAGCCCCGCAATTCCGAGAATCCCGATAAGGAGAGTGAGAATTCAAGTCCTGAAATGGTTATTGGCATTTCTGGTCTTAGCCACGATGGCTGAGGTGTCCACGGCATATGCGCGCGTGCGCAACTCACCGCTCGTCCTTGCCGCGGCAAGCCTGCAGGAATCGCTGACCGCGGCTGCGGACAGTTGGGCTGCACGCAAGCACCCAAAGCCAGTCATCTCCTTTGCGGCATCTTCCGCCCTCGCGCGCCAGATCGAATCGGGGGCGCCGGCCGATATCTTCATCTCCGCGGATGAGGAATGGATGGACTCGGTCCAGAAGCACGGCCTCGTCCGTGCCGGCACGCGCACGGCATTTCTGGGCAACCGGCTCGTGCTGATCGCTCCGGCCGGCTCGCGAGGCGGGCTGGCGATCCGGCGCGACTTTCCGCTGGCGGCCGCGCTTGGCGATGGCCGCCTGGCTGTTGCCGATCCCGATTCCGTCCCGGCCGGCAAATATGCCAAGGCCGCGCTGACCAGCCTTGGTGTCTGGGCCGGTATCGAGCCCAAGCTTGCGCGCGGCGAGAATGTCCGCTCTGCGCTGGCCTTCGTCGAACGCGGCGAGGCGCCTTATGGGATCGTCTATGAAACCGATGCCATGGCTTCGAAGAAGGTACGCATCGTCGGCCGTTTTCCGGCCAACAGTCATCCGCCCATCTCCTACCCCGTCGCGGTGCTGACCAACGCGAAGAGCCCGGACGCGGAGGGCTTCCGACGTTTCCTCATCTCTTCGGCGGGCAAGGCGATCTTCCGTCGCTACGGCTTCACGGCGCGTTAGGGACCCCGGCGGTGCTGTCTCCAGACGAATGGGGTGTCATCGCCCTGTCGCTGCGGGTCAGCTTCGTCGCGATGGCGATTACCCTGCCAGTCGCGTTCGCGCTGGCCTACCTGCTCGCCCGCGCGCGTTTTCCCGGCAAGGCGGTGGTCGATGCATTGGTGCATCTGCCGCTCGTCCTGCCGCCGGTCGTGATCGGCTGGCTGCTGCTCCTCGCCTTCGGGCGCAACGGGCCGATCGGCGGCTGGCTCGAAAGCTGGTTCGGGATCAGCGTCATCTTCCGCTGGACCGGCGCGGCGATCGCTGCGGCGGTGATGGCATTGCCGCTTATGGTGCGCGCGATTAGGCTTTCGATCGAGGCGGTCGACCGCCGGCTCGAGGGCGCCGCACGCACACTCGGCGCCGGACCCTGGCGGACCTTCGCGACCATCACGCTGCCGCTTTCGCTACCCGGTATCTGGGCCGCGCTCGTTCTCGGCTTTGCGCGCTCGCTTGGCGAATTCGGCGCGACGATCACCTTCGTGTCGAGTATCCCCGGCGAGACCCGGACGCTGCCGCTCGCAATCTACAGCGCACTCCAGGTCCCCGGAAGCGACGCTCTAGTCTTCCGTCTGGCAATGATCGCGGTTGCCCTTTCACTGGCGGCGTTGGTCATTTCCGAATGGCTTGCGCGCCGGACCGCGTCCGGGGGCGTCAGCCATGTCGTTTGACGTGGCGTTGACCCGCCGCCTCGGCGACTGGACGCTCGAGCGCAGCTTCACCACGAGAGAGGGGCTGACAGTCCTGTTCGGCCCGTCGGGCAGCGGCAAGACTTCGATCCTCAACATGATTGCCGGTCTCATCCGTCCGGACCGCGGCCGCATCGCCGTCGATGGAACAATATTGTTCGACGATGATGCTGGCATAGATATCGCCCCGGAGCGGCGGCGCATCGGCTACGTGTTCCAGGACGCGCGGCTGTTCCCGCATCGCCGAGTCCGCGCGAACCTGCTCTTTGGCAACCGGCTGGTGTCGCCCGGCGACCGGTGGATGGATTTCGACGAGGCGGTGTCCTTTCTCGGCATCGCGCACCTGCTCGAACGCTGGCCGCGTACGCTTTCGGGCGGCGAGGCGCGGCGCGTGGCGATCGGCCGCGCTTTGCTTGCCGGTTCGCGGTCGTTGCTGATGGATGAGCCTTTGACCTCGCTCGATCAGGTACGCCGCGAAGAGATCATGACAGTGATCGAGCGGATTCGTGATGAGCTCAACGTACCTATCCTCTATGTGACGCACGATCGCGCCGAGGCGGATCGGCTTGCGAATGAGATCATCGCCTTGACCTAGGGATTCCCAGAGGGCTGCGGCCGTGCGAGTCAGCGGGGATGCGCAATGGTATAGTCATCGACCTCACATCCGCGGACCGCGAACGTCTCGATCGGATCTGCAAGGATCGTAACGCCCCTCAGAAGCACGTCTGGCAATCCTGATAAAATCATCGCCGCCGTTAGACGCGGGCACCAGGTGTTAGATTCGGTCCACTAGCAGGCTGTTGAAGAAGTCCATCTGCGAGCGATGAAGGACCATTCATCGCCGTGATGGTACTCGATGATGCGCTGGAGAGAGCCGTCGGGTTGGAGTTCGGCCGAGCCGTCTCCGGTCACTTCATCCTTTTCATCATGACCGCTCCAGGAGAAGATCGCCTGCCAGATTTGTCCCATGCAGCAGCCGAAGGCGAAGTCACCGCCGCCCTTTTCATCGAACAGGATGTACCCGACGATGCGTCCCACCCCGATCGCAAGGGGAGTTAGCTGGCCTTGAGGTGGTCCGCTATCATGGGTGTCAGGTCCACCGAGGGTCCGCCATCTTCTCGCCAGAAGAAACGATTGAAGCTCTCCTGCGTAGCCCGGGCAACGTCTTTCATATCGTCGGCCGCGAAGCGCTGCATGGTGGCGTTGACGCGAGCAAGAGCAGGGCGAGCCTCAATCCGATCTCGCCACGCTCCGAGGTGGGGCAGCTCGTCCCAATCCATTCCGTGCCGTTCGACATAGAGCGCCCATGGATAGGTCGCGATGTCCGCGATCGAATAATCGCCTCCCGCAAGCCAAGGCACCTCGGCCAATCGCTGGTCGAGGAAGTGATATAATCGGCTAGCCTGTTCGCGATACCGGCGAGCCGCATAGCTCGTGGCGTGATCCGGCGTGATGATGAAATGATTGTGCTGGCCAAAGATGGGGCCAATGTTGGCCATCTGGAGCATGAGCCACTTCATGATCGCGTAGCGCTCCCGACCAGCTGCCGGCAGAAGATCTTCACGGCCGTAGACTTCTGCCAAATAGATGAGGATGGCGCCGCTTTCGAAGATGGGCTCGCCCGCGGGGCCGTCTGAATCGACAATGACCGGCACTCGGCCAAGCGGATTAAGCGTTAGGAACGAGGGTTCGAACTGCGCCCCATTCATCACGGCAACGAAGTTGATTTCGTAATCGAGCCCTAGTTCCTCCAGCATGATCACCACTTTGCGGACGTTGGGGCTGCCGCAGCCATACAGCTTGATCACCATCCGACCCTTGCGTTCGATCTCATGTGGTCCGCACTCTCGGGCGCTGCGAACGACGCGCCAACTGGCAATACCGTTAGCAGATCGGCATCGTCCTCGTGGTCCGATATCACGTTTCCACCCGGGCAAGAACACCACTTTTCAGCCGTTAGCCGAGGAAAGAGATCGGGTACCAAGCGTCTGATTTTCGCCATTAGCCGCCGAGTCCGTCTGCCTGCCTGATCGGAACGCCGGTTCGGCTCCTCGCATAGCGCTTGATCGCTTTTCGTCGCGGGGTTATCCCCAACAACGCCCGTACGATGCCGGCGTGGCCGGCCGCGATAAGCATCATCCGACCTCGAAGACCGGGGACTGCCGGATTCGCCTCGTTCAAATAGAAAGGTGCCTAGCAGAGCCTCATGCATTCGCTTGCTACTCCGACTGACAGGGGCCTGGTCGACTCGATCGGCCGCCGCATCACCTATGTGCGTATGTCGGTGACCGACCGGTGCGACCTGCGCTGTCGTTATTGCATGAGCGAGGCTATGCAGTTCGTTCCCAAGCAGGATGTCCTGACGCTCGAGGAAATTGTCGAACTTGCCGACGTGTTCATTGCGCGCGGCGTCACGCGGATCAGGCTGACCGGGGGCGAGCCGCTGGTGCGCCGCGGCATCGAGGGCCTTGTCCGCCAGCTGGGTTCCCGGATCGGGCATGGCCTCGAAGAGCTTACGATGACCACCAACGGAACGCAGCTTGCGCGCCACGCGATACATCTTCACGAGGCTGGCGTCCGCCGCGTCAATGTCAGTCTCGATACCCGGTCCGCGGATCGTTTCCGCTACATCACCCGACGGGGGGATCTGGGCCAGGTGATGGCGGGCATCGATGCGGCCGCGGCCATTGGTCTCGCGATCAAGATCAACATGGTCGGCCTCAAGGGACTGAATGACGACGAGATCGAGGATATGCTGCTTTGGTGCATCGATCGGGGGTTCGATCTCACCCTGATCGAGACCATGCCACTGGGCGAGGTCGACGAAGACCGGACCAGCCACTATCTGCCACTGGACGAGGTTCGGCGGCAGCTGGAGGTCCGCTTCAATCTCATTCCGACACCTACTCGCACCGGGGGACCAGCGCGCTATTTGGCGGTGGGGGGGACGTCGACGCGCCTCGGATTCATCACTCCGCTCACCGGCAATTTCTGCGAGGGGTGCAACCGCATCCGGGTGACTGCGACCGGCGCGGTTTATGGGTGTCTGGGGCATGACCAGAAGGTCGAGCTGCGCGACCTTATCCGCGCTGGCGGCCGCGACGCTGTGGACGAGACGCTTGATGTGCTGCTCGCCGGCAAGCCCCGCGGCCACGATTTCCGCATCGCTGCAGCCGCACCACCCGCACTCGCACGCCACATGAGTGTCACCGGCGGCTGAAGTATCGTGACGATCTTCAATCGACGCACGGCGTGCTGTCGCGGTCGCGCCAAGACGTGATGATCGCCTGCACGGATTTGGCATGACGCTCGCTGTGCTGATACTCGCCGGCGGTCATGGAACTCGCATCGGCGGCGGCAAGCCGCTGCAGCTGCTCGCGGGTCGTACATTCCTCGATCGGGCAATAGAATGCGCACGGCAATGGAGCGACGAGATCGCCATCGCCGCACGAGCAATTGAGCAGGTGGGAGAAACGGGTCTTACGGTGCTCTTGGACGCGCCGGAACTCGACGGTCCGATCGCCGGACTCGCCTCGGCCCGCCGTCTCGACTGCTCGACCGTGCTGACTATCCCCTGCGACACGCCATTCCTTCCGACCGACCTTCCCGGCAGGCTCTTCGAGGGGCTGGCGGATAATCATGCGGCGCTCGCGGCCAGCGCCGGGTATGTCCATCCGGTTTGCGGCCTGTGGCGGACCGATGCGCTCGCGCGGATCGGCGACTATGCCGCTTCAGGCCGGCGTTCGCTGATCGGTTTCGCCGAGACCATCGGCTACGCGGCGGTCGAATGGCCGGACGATCCATTCTTCAATGTGAACAGCCCGGAACAGCTCGCAGAGGCGGAAGCCCGGCTCCGTTAGAAATCGAGAACCTCTACCTCTTGCCCGGACGTCCGCAGTTGGTCGTGCGCGCGGCTGCGCAAAAGGACGTCCGCCTGGGCCAACGCCTTTTGCGCACTCGAATCCTGATTGAGAAGCGGTGTCGCGCCATGTTCTCCTAGCCGGGCGCGATGAAAGGTCTCGCGGTCGCCGCAGGCGGGCAGCGGTTCGAGAAGCGGGACACGGCGCCACAGAAGCGCTCCGGCCCGGCCAGCGAGACCGGCGACAAGTGGCGCGAGCAACAGGCGGCCGGTGGCCAATGCGGAGGTGGGATTGCCGGGCAGGCCAAGGACCAGCTTGCCGCCGGCGCGACCCAACCACACCGGCTTCCCGGGCTTGATCGCGACCTTCGAGAAGATCAGCTCGAGCCCATGCGGCGCGAACATCGCCTTGGCGAAGTCTTTCTCGCCCACCGATGCTCCTCCAGTGACCACGACAAGATCCGCCGTTGAGAGCGCGTCACCCGCCGCTTGCTCCATGGATGCCAGATCGTCCGCCAGACGCAGCGACCCAAGGCTGCGACCACCCCATTGTTCGGCCAGCGCCATTATTCCGAAGGAAACGCTTTCCGGAATCGCTCCCGGGCGCCTGCGTGCCTCCCCGGGGGCAGCTAATTCGTCGCCGGTACCAAGCACCAGCAGCTCTGGGCGACGCCAGACCTCGACCTCGGCCAGATCGGCGCCGGCCGCGGCAACGAGGGCACGAGGATCCAGGTAACGTCCCCCTTCCAGGAGGACTTCGTCGGTGCGGAAATCCGAGCCTCGCGGCCTGATGTGGCGCGCGTTGCCCGGATGATCGGCAATGATAGCAAGGTCGCCATCCCGGACCACCCTCTCCTGGATGACGACGCGATCCGCTCCGACAGGTACGGGCGCGCCGGTGAATATGCGAACACAGGTTCCAGGCCCGATCGTGCCCTCGAAGCCGCCACCCGCGAATGACTCGCCGACAATGCGGAGCGTGCCGGGCAGATCGCTATCGCGGACCGCATAGCCGTCCATTGCCGAGGAGTCGGCGGGCGGCGAGTCGATCATCGCCTTCACAGGTGCCGCTAGAACGCGGCCAGCGGCTTGGGCGATCGGAACGGTTTCGGGGGCCAAGGGTCGAGCAGCCTCTTCGACAAGGCGAACCGCTTCGTCGAAGGAGATCATTCCCGGGACCAATTCCCGGACCGCCCGCCCTGCTTCGAAGTTACCCGGATGCCAGTTATCTCCATCGTCCGGTCGATGGCCTTAAGCATATCGAACAAAGTCAGACATGCGACTGAAACCGCAGTCAGCGCCTCCATCTCGACTCCGGTGACACCGACCGTCCTTGCCTCCGCCACGACGCGGAAACCGGGCAATGCCGTGTCCAGCTCGACGGTCACCGCCACCTTCGTCAGCGGCAATGGATGGCAAAGCGGGATTAGATCCGCGGTCCGTTTGGCGCCCATCACACCAGCGAGCTCGGCCGTGGCGATCACCGCACCCTTCGGCGCAGTCCCGCCTTGTACCGCCTCCAGGGTTGCCGGGAGGCAAACAAGACTGCCTTTCGCGGACGCTATGCGGACAGTCGGGTTTTTCCCGGAGACGTCCACCATCTGGGCGCGGCCGTCGCCATCGACATGGGTAAGATCGTTCATGCGCAAAGCTGCCGCAGCCGGGGCACTTGTCCGGCGAGTGAGCAAGGGCGGTAGCGGCTGTCGAGTTCGAGGCCAAGGACCAGATCCCAGCCGTCGCGGCAAGCACCACTCGAGCCGGGCAGGCAGAAGATGAACGTATCTTCGATCTGGCCCGCGAAGGCGCGCGACTGAAGCGTGGACACCCCAACTGTGCCGAGGCTGGCCTGGTGGAACACTGTAGCAAAGCCGTCCATCTCCCGCCGGAACAGCGGCCTCACCGCCTCCGGCGTTACGTCGCGCGGCGCGAAACCGGTGCCGCCAGTCGTGAGGATGACGTCGACTGCGGCGTCGGCAACCCATTCGCGTACCCGGTCGCGAATTGCCTCGACTTCATCGGTGACGATTGCTTTCGCGGCCAGATCATGCCCCGCGGCGGTAAGCCGGTCGGCGAGAAGCCGGCCTGAGGTATCTGTGTCCTCGGTCCGTGTGTCGGAAACGGTCAGCACCGCGATCCGTAACGGATAGAAGACCCGGCTCTCATCTATTCCAGGCACGATTCGCTCCATTGTTCGCGAGCACCATAGTCATCGGCGGTCGGCTCGATCCAGCGCGAGCCGCTCGTCGTATCCTCACGCTTCCAGAACACGGCATCGGTCTTCAGCCGGTCCATCATGTAGTCTGCGGCGTTGAACGCAGAGCGGCGATGCTTGGAAGCGGCCGCGACGAAGACGATCACCTCGCCTGGAGCTACCGGGCCATAGCGATGGACGATTCGCAGCGACGAAATGTCGAAGCGTTTGCGCGCTGTTTCCGCGATCTCGTCGATCGAGCGAATGGTCAGCCGGGGGTGATGTTGGAGGACCAGCCGTTTCAAGATTTCCCCGGTTGAAGAATGGGACCGCGCAATGCCCACAAAATTCACTACCGCGCCGTCGCCGGTCAGGCGGGCCATGAATTCAGCCAGCTCGCCCACAGCGGCAAACGGCTGATCGGTGAGGCGGATCGACATTCCTCACCCGCCAGAGACAGGTGGAAGAAATTCGACATGATCATGCCCGCCAAGGCGAAAGTCTTCTCCGACGATGGCATCGGCAACGCACACGCGTATTCGGGGGCTCAGAAGATCCCGGGCAGCGTCGGGATAGAGTCTGGCGAGGCGAGTTCGAAGTTGCGCCACCGTTTCATCTCCCGCGGGCGCCACCTCTCGCTCGTCACCCAGCGCATCACGGAGCATTCCGAAGAACAGAATCTTCATAGAGAATTTTCCACCGTCGGGATTGAGGGATTTCTGTGATCGGTCCTGTTCCTACAATTTACGACGGTCAAGATACTCCCTGACCTTCGGCAATCCGAACCCGG
>Ga0105249_10003926_pt1 | contig 12843 bp, 10 predicted proteins | sample KBSS44metaG_FD_81522 | JGI IMG/M metagenome (GOLD analysis project Ga0105249, IMG submission 81522) | Switchgrass rhizosphere microbial communities from Kellogg Biological Station, Michigan, USA - KBS S4-4 metaG | ecosystem: Host-associated > Plants > Roots > Rhizosphere > Soil | place... | reverse complement strand
TATACGAGTCTGGAGACCTGAATCGCGCGTTTCATATCGCGCTGATTGTCCCTCGTCTGCAGCCCATCACCGCCGAGATCCTCAGCCGGCTCCACACGCTGTCTCAGCGATATGTCCGCATGCACCTGCTGCCACCGGGTCGCGTCAAACGCGCGACCATCGAACATACCGGCCTCTTCGAGGCTTGGATGAACAACAATACCGAAGAGGTCATGCGTCTGACGCTGGCCCACATAGAGACCACGCGCGATGACCTCGCGCAGCTCCTCCAGGTTCCTAAGTAGCCGACGGCGGGGCAGCCGACTGCCGCACGATCAGCTCGTGTCGAACCATGCGGTCCGTTGACTCCAGCGTCTCTCCATCCCGCTGTTTCCTGATCTTCCGGATCAACAGATCCAACGCCGCCTCCGCCATTTCTGAGATCGGCTGACGGATCGTGGTCAGCTCGGGCCAAACCGTCGTCGCGGTAGCCGTATCGTCAAATCCGACGACGGACAGATCGCGGGGGACCTCGAGGCCTCTACGATGTGCAACGGATACCACCGCGGCCGCCATATCGTCATTGCTAGCAAAAATCGCTGTCGGTCGAGGGGCAACGGCCAATAGTTTTTCCGCCGCTTCCAGGCCCGATTTATAGCTGTAGAAGCCCTGTTCGATGCTCGGCGACTCGATGCCCGCATCGGCCTCGCGCAACGCAGTTTCAAATCCCAGCCAGCGCTCCCCGCTCGCCGTCTGGTTTGGATGGCCCTTGATGAAGGCGATTCGGCGATGACCGAGTTCGAGGAGATACCGTGTCATTTCGTAGGCGGCTTTGAAGTCGTCGATGCGGACGCAGGAGGCGTCTGAGCGGAACCGACCAGTGGCCACCGCGACAGTCGGCACGGCACCTTTCTTCAGCTCCGTCAGGATTACATGCGACTCGCAGACCGGCGGCGGCAGGATGACGCCCGACACGCCCCCCTCGACCAACCGTCTGACGGCAGCGCGTTCTCCGGCAGGGGAGACCGCTTCACACTTTTCCAACATCAACTGCGCGCTCTTGCGACTACTCTCATCCAGCGCACCGAGTAGAAACTCGCTGAGATACGCAGCGCTGGGGTTGCTATAGAGCAGTCCGATCCGGACGTTTTCAGCGCCGGCGAGGCTTCGCGCTGCCGGATTGGGCGCGTAGCGCAGGTCCTTGACCGCGGCCAGCACGGCCTCGCGAGTGGTTTCCCTAACGTTTCGCTCGCCGTTAACAACCCTCGAAACGGTCATCGGGGATACGCCGGCCTTGCGCGCGACGTCGTGAATTGTGGTGCCGCGACGGCTGCCGCGGCCTGTTTTTCGCATTGTTGGCATGTCGCCATTGTGCACCATGTCGCTGCAGCGTGAGCGGCGCAAAGGATGTGTGTCGCAGCACGGGGACAGTTCCGATTCGCTCCCAACGGTCGTACCCTTCGCGTCATGTGCGAACGAATTGTCATTCCTGACCGCGAAGAGGTTGAGCAGGAGCTCAGCGTCAACAACCCCTGGTGGACGTTCTCGACCCGATTCAACGTTGCTGCAACGCACAGCGTCCCCGCGGCTCGCATGCACAACAAGGAGTCGGAAGGCGTGATGATGCGGTGGGGTCTCGTGCCTGCTGCCACCAAGCCCCCGGAGGTTGGGCAGGCCATGCCACAGGGCATGCCCAGCGTGAGGTCCGCATCGATCGAGTCCACCGAGGAATATCGAACCGTCTGGCTCTACGGCCAGCGCTGTATCGTCCCGCTGGCAGGCTTCTATGTCTGGAAGCGAAGCCCGGCCGGTCATCGACAGCCGTTTTACGTCCGCGTGGTGAATCGTCCTGTGTTTGGTGTCGCGGCCCTGTGGGATCGTTTCGTGACTGATGAGGACGACGTCATCGAGGGCTGTGCCCTCGTCACCGTGCCTACCAATAGTCTGCTGGCAGGGATGGACCACGCGCTCACCCAGATGCCCGCCATTCTCCACCGAGACAGCTATGAGACTTGGCTGAGCGGCCGTCCGGGGGAGGCGAAGGACCTCCTGAAGGATTCTTACCCGCCTGACCGGATGGTCACCCACGCAGTGGGCCCACACGTCAATTTCCTCGAGTATGACGATCCAAGCTTGATTCGCCCGATCGTATAAACTGGCGCGCTGCAAAAGCCTCGTTCTGGATTGAGGCTTAGGTCTAGGGAGGAACCCTGTGCGCCTTCGAGCTGCCTGCCTTGCGTTATTACTGGCTGCCTGTGGTCCAAAGACCCCGACTCCCCCTGCCACGCCGGCCCTGAGTCCCGAACAGCAGTTCGCGGCTCTGGAGCGGCGATATGTCATCTTCGTGCTGCAGAGATACCCGGTGGTCTCCACCTATCTGGGTGGCTCCGAGTTTGACCCGACACTGGCCGACAATGACGGCCGGCTGCGTGACTACTCCGCGGATGCGCTGAAGGAAGAGGACGCTCGCCTGGGCGAGTTCCGCGAACAGTTCACCCGTCTCGATCCCAACACGCTGTCACCGCGGCGCCGGATCGATCGCAATGTGGCGTTGGCGGAAATCGAGTTCCTGACGCACCAACACCAGGTGCTGCGCCACCAGGAGCGCGCACTCGATAGTTTTGTCGATGAGCCGTTCCGCGGCGTTGATTGGCAGATCCAGGGAATGACCGCGACCGGTGCGGGAACCTACGGCACGGAGTCCGAATGGCAGGCGGTCATTGCGCGGGCCCGGGCCATCCCTGCCTATCTCGCCATGGCGGAGAGACAGTTGGCTGCGGGTGTTGCCGCGAAAAACACACCGGACTGGAGGATGTTGCGCGATCACGGCCTGCACGTTCCGGTGGCCGATGCGGAGTACTTTTCCAAGACGCTTCCCCAGATCGCCGGCACTGACATCGCATCGGCACACAAGGACGCACTGCTAGCCGACCTGCGCAAGGCGGGTGACGATGCCGCCGCGGCCTATCAACACCTGCGCAAGTTTGTTGCGGATACTTTTTTCGACAATCCGGACGGCACCGACGCGTCTGCTCTCAAACCGGATTATCGCGCCGACCGCTTTGCCTTCGGGCAAACCGAGTACGACTGGGCGCTGCACAACAACCTGCGCTTGGATACCACGGCCAATGATCTGTATATGCAGGCCGCTCCCATCATCGAGGAGTCTCGCAACCAGATCATTGCGCTCGCACGCGAAGTTGCCAAAGACCACAAGTGGAAGACGCCCGGCGACGGCTCCGGGGTCGTTCGCGCAGTGTTTGAGCAACTCAGCCACGATGCGCCTCGCAATGACGACGAGATGGTTGAAGGCTATCGCAAGACCGGCCAGCGCCTCGTGGCCTACGCCCGTGCAACGGGAATCTTCGATGTCCCATCGGAATACCAACTCGACGTTACCGTGACGCCGCCGCCGCTGCGGTCCGGTATCGATGGCGCTGCCTACTATCCGGCACCGCCCTTCAAGAAGACGGGCGTGGGGCGATTCTATGTAACCCCGACCGATAACGATCAGGCCCTGCTGCGCCGCGAGCACAACAAGGCAGCCATGCCGGATCTCGCCGCCCACGAAGGTTTTCCCGGACACGACTGGCACTACAAGGTCATGACTCAATACCGGGATGACATCTCGCCGTTGCGTTGGCTAACGCCCGGCGCGGTGGAGGATTCGTCGTCCATGTGGCAGGACTCGATGGCTGCGGAAGGCTGGGCGCTCTATTCGGAAGGCATCCTCAGCGAGCCCCAACAGGCGGCTGCGCACGGGTTCTACAGTCCCGAAGAGCACCTCTACCAACTGCGTGGCAAGTTGTATCGTGATCTGCGGGTGCGCATCGATACGGGCCTGCACCTTGGGCTCATCCAGTTTGAAGATGCGGTCACGCTGTTCTCCGAGACCGTCGACTTCATTCCCGGCTCGTGCACGGACTCGACCTCGTTGAAGAATCCTGACAAGCGGGCGAGTTGTGAATCGGCCCGCAGTGCCGTCACGCGCTATTCACGCTGGCCGACTCAGGCCATCACCTATCGACTCGGGAAGGATCAGATCCTCAGCTTGCGAAAGAGAATGCAGGAGAAGTTGGGTGACCAGTTCTCCGCCAAGCAGTTCCACCTGGAGTTCATGAAGCAGGGCACCATCCCCGCCACGTACTTCGCCGACGAGTTGCTCAACGGCCTGCCAAAATGATCAATGTCTGCGCGGCTTCTTCAGGAAGTCTTCACGGTCGGCCGAGGTAACGCGCACGTGTGAGGTGTTGCGGCCCCGGGCGAGGGTCATGGAGATCTGCGAGCCCGCAGGACCGACCCGCCAGACCTTGCGGAACAACTCGGCGAGATCGGACACCGGCTCACCGCCGACCTCCAGCAGTACGTCCCCGAGCTTGACGCCGGCGCGTTGCGCCGGACCGCCCTGGGTGAGCCCCCGGACGACCAGCACGCCTTGCAGTGGTGTTGCATACAGTCCCAGCCAGGGACGGGCGGCGCGGGCGGGGCGCCCAAACTTCAACATCTCTTCGAGAATGGGCTCCAGCAGGTCGATGGGCACAAACATGTTGGCATCGACGGTTTCGGGACCGGCGGCTTCCTGCACCAGCAGCGAGCCGACTCCGAGCAGCTTGCCGTCGTGACCGACGAGCGCCGTGCCGCCCCACTGCGGATGCGCGGGGGCGGTGAAGATCGCCTCATCGAGCAGGTATTCCCAGTAGCCGGCAAACTCGCGCCGGGCAATGATCCTGGCATCCAGGGCATGCTCCAGGCCGCCGTGACCGATGACGGTCACGCTGTCTCCAACCGTGGCAGAAGACGCGGAGCCCCGCTGCATGGTCGGAACATCCAACCGTCCCAATGGCAGTACGAGACCAAAGCCTGTCACCTGGTCGTAAGCGAGCGCGTGGCCGGGAACGACTGCCCCGTCGTGGGTTGTCAGCCAGATCGACTCGGCTTCGGTAATCAGGTAACCAATTGTGAGCACCAGGCCGTCCGAGCCGATGACCACGCCGTGTCCCATGCGCTCGGTGCCGAGCACCGAGGCCGTGAAAGCTTCATCGGGGATTTCCGAATGGACCTGCACCACCGACTGGAGTGCGGCGTCCAGGTCGAAGCGGAGATTCTCCTGACGCGGCTGCAACCGCTCCGGGAAGGCCCATTCAGTGGTTTCGGCCATGAAGACATATTCCGCGGTTGAGGCACCAGTGAAGACATTTTACGCACCTGCCCGACGAAAGTAACCGCTGATCGGGAGCACAGGTCGCAGCGGTTCAGTTTGAGCCTGGAGGCTTGCTCACACAGCGGATGACGATCGTGTCAGCAATCATGTCGTGCACGCACTTACGCGAGTCCCGATAGATCAGCAGCGGATCGATGAAGAACAGATACAGCAACCCCACGTACGGCAACGTGCCCGGCAGAGATGCTACAACGTTGCGCAGCAGGAATATCCGGGCAAACGAGGCCGGCGAGCCGTCTGTCCGCACCACCTTGATCCCGAGCAGGCACTTGCCGATGGTCTGACTGCGAGTGGCGACCAACCAGGCCGTCACTACACACCAGGCCAGCAACGCAATCACGGTGATCTTGAATCCGGTGCCCGTCAACATGCCGCTGAGCATCTGGCCGGCGAGCTGCTCGGTGTCGAACAACTCGGGGTCGCGTTGCATGGACACCATCTCGGCGTGGGTCGGAATCGCGCCGAGCAGCATGGGCAGGGTGATGCCCAGCAGGATCAACTCATCGATGCTGGCGGCCAGCAGCCTCGTCCCTCGTTCGGCGAGGCTGCCGGGCGCATTCATGGAAGTTTCAGGCCGGTTCGGGTGAGCAGAAGAACAGGTGGGCCGGCAGGAAATTGAGCGGCTCAAACTTGCGTTGCACGTAACGGAACACACGGTTCAGGTCGGGCAGCACGCGGGTGGTGAACTGGAAGACCAGGAAGGAGCCGCCCGCGGCCAGTGCCTCGCGGGTGTTCTGTAAGATCGGCCCGCGAATGGCCGGCGGCATGGAGCCGAGCGGAATGCCCGAGATGATGTAGTCGGCCTTCGACAGGCCGCGCTGTTGCATGATCTCGTTCACATCGGCGGCGGAGCCTTCGACAATCTCGAAGCGCGGATCGACCAGCGATCGTTTCAGGAAGCTGACGAAGTCGGAATTCATCTCGATGGCGATCAGCTTCGCATCGGGACGCATGCGGCGCAGGATCTCGGCGGTGATGCCGCCCACCCCGGGGCCGTACTCGACAATGACTCGCGCCTTATCCCAGTCGATGGGCTCGAGAATCTGCTTGATGAGAAAGCGCGAGCTGGGAATGATGGAGCCGAGCATCATGGGATGTCGGAAGAAGCTGCGGAAGAACAGAAACGCATCCCCTTTGGGTGTGCCGATTTGGTCTTCGTTTTTAGACACGGTGTCGTCCGCGTGACTGCTCATTCGAAACTCCGGTCGCCGTTTGCGGCGACGTTAGCAATATTTTTTCCCGGGTGCCAATCAGCCGCCGGAACGCTTCGCTTCATAACCCATTTTAACCAGCTCCGCGACCAGCCGGTCGCGATGGTCGCCCTGGATCTCGATGGTGCTGTCTTTGACGGCACCACCTGCGCCACACAGCTTTTTCAGACGGGTTGCCAGGGCTTCCAGTTCCTCGCCCGCCAGCGGCAGACCGCTGATCACTGACACGCCTTTCCCACTTCGGCCGCTCGTCTCACGACCCACACGGACCTTGGCGGGCCCGGCCGCCACCGCCTGTACGGGACGTGCAGCAGTGCGCAATCGGGCCGGATCCGTGCGCATGACTACGCCGCGGTAAGTGTGCTTCGCCTTCATGGAAGCTACTTTACCGGCCTGGACGCAATTCAACTAGGACTACTGACTGTAAGCATCCGGCGAACAGACGCATTTTGCATGCCTGAGATAAAATGTCCGGATTGCTGTGAACGGTGGGGACGGGGTGGTTCGGTTCATTCATACGGCGGATTGGCAGCTCGGTTTGAAGCTGCGTTACCTGCAGCCGGAGCGCGCTGCCCAGTTGCGGCTGATCCGTTTTCAGACAGTGCGTGCCATTGCGCGCGTGGCGCGGGACCGACAAGCTGACTTTGTGCTCGTGGCCGGCGATGTCCTCGATGACAATGGCCTGGGCCGCGACAATCTGCAGCAAACCGCGGATGCGCTGCGCAGCTTCGGCGACCTGCCGGTGGGTTTGTTGCCCGGCAACCACGACGCGGCAACAGCCGATTCAGCCCTCCAGCGACTCGAGCTGCCGGCGTCGGTGCAGGTGCTCGCAAAGCGTGAGGTGGCTCAGTTCGGCGAAGCGTTGATCTATCCCTGTCCGCTGCTGCGCCGGCACGAGATGGACGATCCAACACGCTGGTTGCCCATGCGCGAGCCTGGTGAAGGGATCCGGATCGCGGTGGCTCACGGTGGTGTCATTGACTTCGCAGTGGGGGCTGACAGTGAGACACCCAACCTGATCGACGCCGGCCGGGTCACGGCGCAGGGCTTCGACTACCTGGCGTTGGGTGACTGGCACAGTACGTTCCGTTTCAACTCGCGCGCCTGGTATGCCGGCGCGCACGAGCCGACCCGCTTCAAGGAAACCGACCCGGGCGCGGTGCTGCTGGTTGAAATCGACGCTCCCGGGGCCGAACCCCGGGTCGAACGCATTCCGGTGGCCAGCAGCCGCTGGCTCACGCTGGATCTCGAGTTGGTTGACGATGCCCAGGTCGGGGAGTTGCGGCGGCGGCTGGATGGCCTCGAAGAGCGCTCGTTGACGTTGTTGAATCTGAGTTTGCGCGGGGCGATCTCCCTCGCCGCCCGTGATGAGCTGGATGCCTTGCTCGCGGATTACTCGGAGCGTTTGGTGCACCTGCGTCACGATACGAGCCGGTTGCAAACCGAGGCGCGGGATGAGGATCTCGCCGAGCTGCGTGCGGAAGGGTTCATGGCCAGCGCGCTCGACACTTTGCGTGACACGGGCGCCGTGGATGCGATTCGACTGCTGTACCGACTGAACCGCGAGGCCGCAAATGAAGCTTCGTGAAATCGAGGTACGCAACTGGCGCGGCCTCAACCAGTCGCTCGCCGTCCTGTCTCCCCGCCTGAATCTGATCCTCGGTCCCAACGAGTCCGGCAAGAGCCGCATCTTTCAGGCGCTGCAGTTCGCTCTGTTTGAGACCTACAAAGGCACCTCGCGTGCCAAGCAGGCGTTGCAGAGTTGGGCTTCGTCGGAGTCGCCGTTTGTGCGGGTCGCCTTCACCAACGGGGAGGTCGACTACGAGCTGCAGAAACAGTTTCTGAAAGGTGCTTCGGCCCAACTCTCGGGTGGAGGCAGGACGCTTCGCGGTGAAGATGCCGAGGAAGCCCTGAGGCAAATTCTCGGTACCCGTCCGCCCGGCAATCGCGGTGCCGGCATCGACGAGCGGGGCATATGGCCCTTGATCATGGTGTCACAGGGCGATTCCCGAGCTCCTGTACAGGAGCACTTGAACGAGGACGGTCGCGGCCGTCTGCACGATCGTCTGTCTCGTGAAATTGGGGTCGCTGCCATCTCGCCGGCAGGGCAGCGGGTCATGGCGTTGGCAGAGGAAGAATACCAGCGATATTTCACGGCAACAGGTCAGGAAGGGAAGGCACTGCGCGATGCTCGTGCAGCGCTGCGTGAGGCAGAGGAGAGGCTGGAGGCGGCAACGGAATCACTCCAACGTCAGGAGAAGACCGCGCAGGCACTAGCGAGTAACCGCGTCGGCCTGGTTGAGTTGGATGCACGGCGGGCCCGTGCGCAGGCCGAAGCCGATACCGCCCGTAATCGAGCTGAGGCCGCGCAAGTCGCCGGCCGGTCGGTGGCAACTGCGCAGGGTGTGGTCAACACCAGCGTGCAAAAGGCTTCGAGCGCGCTGGATGCGCTCAACGCCCGACAGCAAGCTGACGCCACTATCCAGAGGCTGGCGGAAGACCTCGTGCGGCTGGAGACGCAGATTGCACAACGCTCGGGTTTGCAACACGAGTTGGAGGAATCGGCTCGTGCGGCTGAGCAGAGGTATGGTGAGGTCGAGCGCCAACAAAGGCGCTTGGAGCTGAGCAGCGCGTCGCAGGAATTGCGGGAGCGGGTTGCGGGACTCGAGCAGTTGGAGGTGGGTATTGCGCAGGCACGTGCCTTACGGGCGCGCTTGCCTGTTATCGACGATGCCAGCCTGGCGCGGCTGAAGCAGCTCGATCAGGTCTCGCGTGCAGCGTCCGCGAAACTTCAGGGTGCTGCGGTCAACATTGTCCTGCATCTGAAGCAGGATGCGTTGATTGACGGGAAGCTGCGCTCTGCCGGTGAAACTATCCAGCTTCACGTGGTCGACAATCAGCGGATTTCGATTGGTGATCTGGCCGATGTGGAGATTCGGCCCGGTAGCGGCGAGTTGGGGCGACTGCGAGCTGCAGATACGGACGCTGCCTCGGAGTTGGGAGCGGCACTCCGCGCTGCAGGCGTTGAGAGTTTGTCGCGGGCGATCGAGGTCCACGACGAGCGGGTGGCCTGCGAGCAGCAGATCACGGAGCTCGGTAAGCAGGTCAAGGCGACTTCGTCCAAGTCACTGGCGCAGTTGCGAGAAGATCTCGCGGTGTGTCTGGCTGAACTGGAACGGCTCGGGCCCGCTGGCGCAACTGCGATTGAGGCGACTTTGGTTATCAGTGAGCGCAATGCGGCTGTCGCGGCTCTCGCAGAATTCCGCGACAACATGATCGAGCTGCGTACGCAGCATCAGACTCTTCGCGGTGAGCGCGAGCGCTTTGTGAGGCAGTACGCGCAGCGGCCCACGGCTGCGCAATTGCAAGAGGCACTGGATGCCGCCGTCGTCGAACGGGAGCGGGCGACGCGGGTGCTGATCGAAGCAAGACGAGAGTTTGCCGATTTGGGCGGCTCGGAAGTCCAGGCGGACGCGCGGCGTCTGGCGATTGCGGCTGAGAGTCTCGCGGGTCGGGTTCGTGAGGTGCGCAGTGAAGGTGACCAACTGCAGGGCGAGTTGCGCACCTTGATGCTGAGCGGACACTACGAGTCGAAAGAAGAGGCGGCCGCAAAGGTTGAGCAGGCCCGCGGCGATCTGACCCGGCTCGCGAGGCTGTCCGCGGCGATCGCCAGACGTCGGGCATCCGCCTGGACTTCCGAGCCACCCAAGTCGGCAAACTCCCGTCTTGCTTCGATCAGCGCCCAGGTTGCGCGCTCTCTCTCGGCGACAGCGGCATCCAGCTCCTCTTGCAATTGCGCTGCTGTCGGACGCTCAGCGTATTGCCTCACGAAGCGCTCACGCTCGCCACGGAGAGTCTGGTGCTGAGCGCGCAGCTCGATCATATTGTCCCTGAATTCCGCCAGCGCAGCGGCGGCTGCATTGCGCTCGCTGGTCACCAGCGCCGCGGCCTCAGGCGCCGGCGCGCCCAAAATGGCAGGCCCCAATCGCTCCAGCTCGGCCACGCAGACAGCGAGATCCTCCCGCAACTGCCCGAGCGCCTTGGACGAAGTTGCCTTGACCTGCTTGCCGAGCTCGGTGAGCTGCTGTTCACAGGCGACCCGCTCGTCATGGATCTCGACAGCGCGCAACAGAGTTGCGACACCCGCGGCTCTCAGCGCAGCCTCGAGCTCGCGAGCGGCATCGGCCGCAGCCGTTCGCAAACGCTCGAGCTCGCCACCACCGGGCCGAACTTCAACATCCGCCCACGAGCCGATCGAGATCCGCTGGTTATCGACCACGTGTATCTGGATGGATTCTCCGGCCGCGCGCGCAATCCCGCCGATCAGCGCGTCCTGCTTCAGATGCACCACAATGTTGACCGCGGCACCCTGCAGTTTCGCACCTGCCGCACGGGCAACCTGATCCAACTGTTGCAATCGCGACAGGCTCGCATTGTCGATCAACGGCAGGCGAGCCCGCGCCGCGCGGGCCTCAGCCATCGCCGCCTCCAACTGTTCGAGCCCGGCCACCCGCCTCCCGAGATCCTCCGCTATCGTGCGCAGCTCCACCCGGCGCTGTTGGCGCTCAACTTCAACAAACCGCTGCTCAGCGACGCGCACCGACTGTTCCAGCTCGTGTTGCAAGGCGGAGCGCTGTGCGGTCTCGGTCTCGAGCCGCGCCAGATCGTCCGCCAACCTCTGGATCGTGGCATCAGCCTGTTGACGCGCGTTGAGAGCATCGAGGGCGCTGGAAGCCTTCTGAACGCTGGTATTGACGACACCCTGGGCTGTCGCTACCGATCGGCCGGCAATCTGCGCCGCCTCAGCCCGATCCCGGGCGGCAACGGCCTCGGTCTGCGCCCGGATTCGCCGCGCCTCCAACTCAACCAAACCCGCGCGGTTACTTGCCAACGCGTGCGCAGTCTTTTCCTGGCGCTGGAGTGATTCCGCAGCCGCGGCGAGCTTCTCCTGCGCATCGTGCAACGCACCCCGGGCATCGCGAAGTACCTTGCCGTCCTGGCCGGTCGCCGTGAAATATCGCTGGTACTCGCGCTCAGCCAACGACATGACCCGCTGCCCCATGGGCGAGATGGCCGCCACGCCAATCTCGCGAGACAGGCGCTCATGCAAACGGCCTCGCCCGTCCTCGTTCAGGTGCTCCTGCACGGGAGCCCGAGAGTCGCCTTGTGACACCATGATCAACGGCCAGATCCCGCGATCGTCGATTCCAGCACCACGGCTGCCCGGTTGACGCGTACCCAGGATCTGCCGCAGGGCATCTTCCGCATCTTCGCCGCGGAGTGTTCTGCCGCCTCCGGCGAGCTGAGCCGAGGCGCCTTTGAGGAATTGCTTCTGCAACTCGTAGTCGACTGCGCCGTGCGTGAAGGCTACGCGGACAATCGGCGACTCGGAGGAAGCCCAACTCTGCAGCGCCTGTTTGCGCTGCGAGGTGCCCTTGTAGGTTTCAAACAAACCGAATTGCAGGGCCTGGAAAATGCGGCTCTTGCCCGACTCGTTGGGACCGAGGATCAGGTTGAGGCGCGGGGACAGGACGGCGAGCGACTGGTTGAGGCCGCGCCAGTTGCGCACTTCAATCTCACGAAGCTTCATTCGCGGCCTCGCGGTTCAGGCGGTACAGCAGGAGCCACGCATCCAACGATGCAGGCTCCTGCGAGTCACGCAGTTTTTCGAGAGCGCTGGCCATGAAACTCTCCGTGCGCAGCGCGGCCAGATCCTCTTCCCGCGGCTCGGTTTGCAACCGGCTCGTATCCTGGCGCAGATACACCAGGCGCTGCGCATAGTCTGCCAGCAGGGCATCCAGCTCATCGCGTGCCGCGAGCGAGAGGCTGCCGCGCAGATTCAAATTCAACAAAGTCAGTGATCGCTCCTCGAGCATATCCAGGCGCCGGCGCAACTCGCCGCCCTGTTGGTCCTCAACCAACTCCAGGTCCAGGGTGAGCCAGCGGGTGCGGGCAACGGGAATCCGTTCGACGCGGGGCTCGGCTCCGGGAGCATCGATTTCAACCAGCAGCACCGCGCCCGGATCCGATTCCTTGAAGCGGGTCGGCTCATGGGCGCCGGAATACCACGCCTGTGAGTTGAAACGGAACGTTCCATGCCAATCACCCAGCGCGAGATAGTCGAACCCCTTGCCGAGCACGCGCCCGGCGTCGATCAGATTGGGCGTTTCGCTGTCAGCACCGATGGCAAAGTCGATGACACCTCCATGGGCCAGCGCGATCCTGACCCCTTCCGCCGACTCGCGCGCCGGCAGCCAGCGTGTTGGATCGTCCATTTCGTGCCGGCGCAGCAGCGGACAGGGATACACCAGCGCATCGCCAAACCGGACAACCTCGCGCCCGGCGAGCACCCTGACCGAGGGTGCCACTTCGAGTCTCATGAGCGCCGAATCAGCCGTTGCCGCATCGTGGTTGCCCGGCAACAATCCTACC
>Ga0105249_10003925_pt1 | contig 12845 bp, 14 predicted proteins | sample KBSS44metaG_FD_81522 | JGI IMG/M metagenome (GOLD analysis project Ga0105249, IMG submission 81522) | Switchgrass rhizosphere microbial communities from Kellogg Biological Station, Michigan, USA - KBS S4-4 metaG | ecosystem: Host-associated > Plants > Roots > Rhizosphere > Soil | place... | reverse complement strand
GAGCCGAGCGTGCCGCAAAGCCGGTAACCAGAACGCCGAGATCATCTCGACGGTGAACAAAGACGCCAGCCTACCTCCGGGCACAGGTAAGCAGGTCACCACCTTTCGCTGCTTGAGCACCCGGCCGCAACCGCAGACGTAGGGCCGGTTCGCTTCCACCCTTGCGTCGCAGACTGCGGACGCGCAGGCTGCTTGCGACGAACGACATACCCCCGGAGGACACGACCATGGCTGAGAGCGTCTACAAGGTCATCGAGCTCATTGGCACCAGTACGGAGTCGTGGGAGAAAGCTGCCGGCGCGGCCATCAGTCGAGCCGGCAAGACCCTGCGCGATCTACGGGTTGCCGAAGTCTCCCAGCTGGATCTGCAGCTCAACGATAAAGGCAAGGTGGAAGCGTACCGCGCGAAGGTGAAGGTCTCGTTCAAGTACGAGGACGGCAAGCGTTAGCGCGCGAGAGATCGTGCAGTAGCTACAATGCAAGGGGAGCTTAACGCTCCCCTGTCAGTTTCCCGGAGACTCTCATGACGATTTCGATGTACCAGGCATCGGTGCCGCCGTTCATCCGCGCGCTCAACAACCTTGCTGCGATCCTCGAAAAGGGCGCTGCGCACTCACAGGCACGCAAGATCGACGAGACGGTGCTGCTCAACAGCCGTCTCTATCCGGACATGTTTCCGCTGACGCGGCAGGTACAGATTGCGACGGACACCGCGAGGAGCGGCGCGGGTCGTCTCGCGAGCGTCGACTTTCCAAGTTACGAAGACAAGGAAGCAACCTTCCATGACCTGGTGCAGCGGATCCGCAATACGATCGCGTACCTGGAATCGCTGAAGCCGGCGCAGGTCGACGGCAGCGAAGAGAAGACCATCACGTGGCAGACTCGCAGCAGCAGCAAGAGCATGCCGGGGCTGCCCTACCTGATGAGTCACTTGCTGCCCAACATCCATTTCCACGTCACCACGGCGTACGCGATCTTGCGTCACAACGGAGTGGAGCTCGGGAAGAAGGATTATCTGGGACCGAGCTAAGACGCAGCTTCTGGCGTCGGCGCCATCTCCGGCGCGAAGTACGTCGTGAGCACCGCAGTCACGATCAGCACGCAGGCGATGACGCCCATCTCCACGGCGATCGTCATCCGCAGCAGTTGAGATGTCGGTGGATGAGTCGCCAACCACGGCGTGAGTCGAACCTTGTTGTAAGTGGCGATCAACAACGCCAGCGCCACGAACACGAGCTTCAGCACGAGCATCCACTCGTACGGCTGCATCAATGGCGTTTTGGAAAAATCGATCAGCGTCCAGATGAGTCCGCTGCCCGTGGCGACCAGTACCGCGACGATCAGCACCGCATGCTTGCTGAATCGCTTGACGACAGCAGCGACTTCCTCGGGCGGCGCGCTCTGGCAAACGTAGCGCAGCAGCCATAGCGACCCGATCCACCACGCGATGGCCGTTACGTGGATCATCGCGACTATTCCCGCCGCCATGCTCGCCGCCGACGCGTGCCCGTTGAACGCAACTGATGCAGTGACAACGAGCGCACCCGACGCGAGCCACAGCGCCCCGGACGTATCGTCCGAAACCGGCGTCAACAACAGCATCGCGCCCGCAACTTGCAACGCGAGCGCCGCGCCCGGTCCCGACGCGAACACTGCGCCGAGTGTCGGCGCATCGAACTCACCGCCCAGCCGCGCAAACAAAACAATCGAACCGATCGCGCTCAGCGCTATCGTCAGAACCGCCGCTAGTCGCATGACCCGCGACGCCCGCGCCCCAACCAACGCCGGTGACCGCAACGAAACAGCGGCCAGCGGCGTGCCCGCAGCAGACAAAAGCGCTCCATAGAGGAGCGTTTTGATAATCGCCGCGAAGGCGTCGAGCACTACGAGCCTGCACCCGCCGGCTTGATGGTGTACGTCAATTTCCCGGTGACGACGTGGCCGTCCTTGGACAGGGCCTTCCAATGGACTTCGTTATGTCCGGCAGTCAGCGCGGGCTTGTCGACGGTGAACGTGGTGGCAGCAGTCGACGGCGTAAAAGTGACCTTCCGCTCGGCCGCCTTCTCGGCGACCACACTTATAGATGTCATCTGGACCGGATGCTCGAACGTGATCTCGATGCTGGCCGGCGAGCTGTCGAGCGTGGCCCCGTCAGCGGGCTTGGCACCCTTCACCGCGGTGTGCGCCGCGGCGCCAAGGCAGACCGCGAGCAGGCTTATAGATAAGAGAAGACGTCGATTCATACAAATACCTGGGATTCGACCAACCGGGCCCCAATGATAGCCGACCACCCCCACCCCCTCCGTGTAATCAGTGTAATATCCGCGGCCGTTTTCCCGGGTCCGATCAATGCTTTCCACCGCTAACGTTTCTATTCAATTCGGCGCCAAACCGCTGTTCGAGCAGGTGTCGGTGAAGTTTGCCGACGGCAACCGCTATGGCCTGATCGGGGCCAACGGCTCCGGCAAATCCACTTTCATGAAAATCCTCGGCGGCGAGCTGGAGCAGAGCTCCGGCGAGGTGATGCTGCAGACCGGCCTGCGGCTCGGCAAGCTCAATCAGAACCAGTTCGCTTACGAAGACGAGCGCGTCCTCGACGTCGTCATGCAGGGTCACACCGAGATGTGGCACGCCATGAAAGAGCGCGATCTGATCTACGCCGATGCGCACGCCAGCGATTCGGACTACATGCGCGCTGCGGATCTGGAAGCGAAGTTCGCCGAGTACGGCGGCTATAACGCCGAAGCACGCGCCGCCACCATTCTTACCGATGCCGGCATCGATCCTTCGTTGCACAACGGGCCGATGCGCGAGGTTGCGCCGGGATGGAAGTTGCGTGTGCTGTTGGCGCAGGCGCTGTTCTCACAGCCCGATGTGCTGCTGCTCGATGAGCCCACCAACAACCTCGACATCAACTCCATCCGCTGGCTCGAGGGTGTGCTCAACGATTACAACGCGACGATGATCATCATCAGCCACGATCGCCATTTCCTGAACCAGGTGTGCACGCACATGGCGGATCTGGACTTCGGGCAGATCAAGATCTATCCCGGCAACTACGACGACTTCATGCTGGCCTCCGTGCAAGCTCGCGAGCGCGTCGAGGCCGCCAACGCGAAGGCGAAAGATCGCATCTCGGATCTGCAGGAATTCGTGCGCCGCTTCTCCGCCAATGCGTCGAAAGCTCGTCAGGCAACCTCACGCAAGAAGCTGCTCGAGAAGATCAAGATCGAGGAGATCAAGCCCTCCTCCCGCCAGAATCCGTACATCCGCTTCGAGCAGAACAAGAAGCTGTATCGCAACGCCGTGACGGTGGAGCACCTGACGTTCCACTACCCGCATGCGAAAGCCGAAGTGATCAAGAACGCCTCGTTCACGATCGAAGCCGGCGAGCGCGTCGCGATCATCGGACCGAACGGCATCGGCAAGACCACGCTGATGCGCCTGCTCGCGGGCGATCTGCATCAGACCAAGGGCAAGATCACCTGGGTGGAGAACGCGCAGGTCGGCTACATGCCGCAGGATCCGCAAGCCGAGTTCGCGAAGAAGCTCGATCTGTTCACCTGGATGAGCGAGTGGCGCGCGAAGTCGCACGACGACCAGGTCGTTCGCGGCACGCTCGGCCGGCTGCTGTTCTCAGGCGATGAGATCAAGAAGTCCGTCCACGTGCTGTCCGGCGGCGAGAAGGGCCGCATGATCTACGGCAAGCTGATGCTCACGAATCCGAATGTGATGCTGCTCGACGAGCCGACCAATCACATGGACATGGAGACGATCGAGTCGCTGCAGATCGGGCTGGAGAAATACGCCGGCACGCTGATCTTCGTCTCGCACGACCGCGAGTTCGTCGGCGGCCTGGCGACGCGGATCATCGAGCTGAAGCCCGGCGGCGGCATCGTCGACTTCAAAGGTACTTATGACGAGTACCTGAAGTCGCAGGGCATCAACGCCTGATCGACTAGCGTTTCTTCGCTCGGAAAGCCTCGCCGAGCAACTCGGTCGGGAACGACTCACCGGCGTTCCCTTCAGTCGCGTAGCGATACAGCGCTGCCGAATACACTCCTTGCAGCGCTGACTGCACCAGCGCGAGTCCAATGACCGCCAGCACGACGATCGCCGCCACGAGCACGATCAGTGCGCCATTGCCTGTCTGAGCGATGCCGGCGATCAACGCTCCGCCGATCACGGCCGCGCCGAGATAGAACAAGAAGAACATGAAACCCATGCCGGCGTTGCCGATGATGTTCTCACCCCAGGTCTTCTTCAGCAGCGCTGCGCTCTCTTTGATGGCCTCCACTGGCCCGACGTCGCGGCTCACCAGGACCGGCACGGTCAGGAACGTCGCGACCGTGAATGCGAGGCCGAGCAGGCCCACGATCCAGCGGCCGATGAAACCGGCGCGCTCTTCGATCAAGCGCAAGATGAGACCGACGGTCGCGGCGATTGCCGCGTAACCGATGATCTGCACGACGCGCGAGCCCGCGATGCGCAGCCCATCGCTGACTGTCGGATCGCCGCCATCGAGCCGGATCATCGCCGCGCCGACCAGCGCCGAGTTGAAGAAGAAAATGATGAAGTACTGGACCAGATAGAACAGGAACAGGAAAACCATGTACGACGTCTCGTTGCCCGGCGCGACGTCCTGCTCGAACGCGCCGGTCAGAATCAGCGGCACGATGAAGCTCGCCGACACCAGCAGCGTCGCGATGGCGGAGAAGAACGGGAACAGCAGCAGCTCCTTGTCCTGGCGCAAAACCGCGCCGCTCGCCTTGATCAGCTCCCAGCTCCGAGAGAGTCGCGTGAACATGGCTTTTCCTCCCCGCTCTTTGTTGTAGCCGTATCGTAGCGCCGCCCGCGCTACAATGCGCGACCCATTTCTGAAGAAGATGGGCCGGCCCGGGACCCGCGAAGGAGAACAACGTGCTCGATCGACGCGAATTCCTGTCTACCGCCGTGGCCGCGGCACTCGCCGCCTCCCCCATCGCCCGGGCTGCAGCACCGAAGCGAGCTTTCTCGGAGCAGGCGTATTCCAAAGCGATCGTGATCGACGCGCTCGGCGGACCCGGCGGCTTCGAGCCGGACACGCCGGATGACCAGTTATCCGCGAAGGCATTGGCCGATGTGAAGGCTTCGGGCTTCACTGCCGTGAACCTGACGGTGAACAGCGTCGGCAACGGTCCGAACAAGTTCGAGGAAACGGTCGCCGGGATCGCAGTCGCCGAACAGATGATCGCGGATCATCCGGATCACTTCATGAAGGTGCTGAAACGCGCCGACCTCCAGACTGCGAAGGTCAGCGGACGGATGGGTTTCATCTACGGCTTCCAGGACACAAGCGCGCTCGATGGCGATCTGAAGCGTCTCTCGATGTTTCATGGACTCGGCGTGCGCATCGTGCAGCCGGTGTACAACCGGCGGAATCTGATGGGCGATGGGTGTCTGGAGCCCGCGAATGGTGGGTTGAGCACGCTCGGGTACGAGCTGGTTGCGGAGATCAACAAGCTGAAGATCCTGCTTGATCTGAGCCACGCCGGCGCGCGCACGCAGGCCGAGGGGATTGCGGCGTCGAAGGTGCCAATGGCAATTACGCACACGGGCTGTCGCGCGCTCGTCGATGTTCCGCGCAATACCCACGATCAGCAATTGAAGGCAGTTGCGGATCGCGGCGGAGTCGTGGGTATCTACTTCATGCCTTTCCTCCGCGCGTCAGGACAACCGCACGCCGAGGACCTGATCAAGCACCTGGAACATGCAGTCAATGTGTGTGGCGAAGACCACGTGGGTCTCGGCACCGACGGCGGCATCTCCGGCATCAAGCTCGATGACAAATACGCCGCGTTTCAGAAGAAGTTTTTCGAGGACCGCGCGAAGGCTGGCATCGCCGCGCCAGGCGAAGCGGCCGATGTGTTCAACCTGGTGCCGGAATACAACGACGAGCGCCGCTTCTTCACGCTCGCGAATGACCTGAGCGATCGCGGCTGGCCGGCGAAGCGGGTCGAGAAGATTCTCGGCGCGAACTTCGCGCGTTTGTTCAGCGAAGTGTGGGGATGATGCAGATCAAGCCTTACGAACCTTCCGATGTCGAAGCCGTCGTGCGCCTGTCGCTGCGCGCATGGTCGCCGGTGTTTGACTCCTTGAAGAAAGCACTGGAGCCCAGCGTCTGGCAGCAGTTCTATCCCGACGGCTGGCAGGTGAGCCAGGAAAAGTCAGTTCGTGACACCTGCGCCAATGCGGACATGAAGACCTGGGTTGCTATCGAAGGCGGGAACGTTGCCGGCTTCGTCGTCGTGCGTTTCCACGACGGCAAGCTCGGCGAGATCTACATGATCGCGGTCGATCCAAACTACCAGCGCCGCGGCATCGCCATGGCGATGACCGACTTCGCCGTCGACCGAATGAAGGAAGCAGGCATGGAAATCGCTATGGTCGAGACCGGCGGTGATCCGGGTCATGCACCAGCACGCGCCGCATACGAGAAGGCACAGTTCCGCGCGCTGCCGCTCGCGCGCTATTTCCGCAAACTCTAGAAGGCTGCTACGACGATGCACCTCAGTCGACGTGAGCTGATTGCTGCGCTCGCCGCGCTGGGTGTCGCACCCTCCGCGTTCACGCAAGATGACGAGCCGCACTTCACGTTCGCACACGGCATCGCTAGCGGCGATCCGCAGCGCGATCGAGTGATCTTGTGGACGCGCGTGACACCCGTCGATCCGACCGAAACCCTGCGAGTCAACTGGGCCGTCGCGAGCGATCCCGGCATGAAGCAGATCCGCAAGTCCGGGCGCTTCGTGACGGATCGCCGACGTGACTTCACGGTCAAAGTCGACGCCAGCGGGCTTCACCCAGGCCTCACCTACTACTATCAGTTCGAAGCACGCGGCGTGAAGTCGCTGGTCGGCCGCACGCGCACGCTGCCCATCGGCAACGTCGATCGTCTGCGTCTCGCCTTTGCTTCGTGCTCGAATTACCCGTGGGGCTACTTCAACGCCTACGCACGGATCGCCGAGCGCGACGATCTGGACTGCGTGCTGCATCTCGGCGACTACATCTACGAATACAAGCTCGGCGAATATGCAGATCCGCAGCTCAAAGGTGAGCGCGACGTGGTACCGACGAACGAAGCGGTGTCATTGACCGACTATCGCCTGCGCTACGCTCTCTATCGCACCGACCCGGACCTGCAGGAAGTCCATCGCCAGCATCCATTCATCACGGTGTGGGACGATCACGAGACGGCCAACAATTCCTGGCGTGACGGTGCAGAGAATCACAACCCCGACCAGGGCGAAGGCGAATGGAGCAAGCGCAAGCGCGCCTTCGTTCAGGCCTACAACGAGTACATGCCGATCCGTAGCGCTTCGTCCAGCGACGACACGATCTACCGCAGCTTTCAATTCGGCGATCTCGCCGACCTCCTCATGCTCGACACGCGGGTGCACGGCCGCGACAAGCAGGTCGACTTCAAGCCTGGCGAACAGCAGGTGCCGGTGACAGACCCGCAGCTTGCCGATCCGAAACGCACGCTGCTCGGGTTCGATCAGGAGAAATGGCTCGCGCGCGAACTGCGCAAGTCGAACGATCACAAGCAGCCGTGGCGCATCCTCGGCCAGCAAGTGATGATGGCGCAGCTCAGCCGCACCCAGGGCACCACGATTCGCAATCCCGATCAGTGGGACGGCTACTACCCGGCACGCGAGCGGTTGTTCCAAGTCCTGCGCGAGCGCGACATCCGAAACAATGTCGTGCTGACCGGCGACATTCACTCAACATGGTGTAATGACTTGAGCTCCAATCCATGGGCGACGTCTGCAACGTCAGATGAGGCACGCGTCGTCGGCGTTGAGTTTGTCGGACCAGCAGTGAGCTCGCCAGCGGAGCGCGACCAGGCCCAGGCCGCCGCAAATGCCGAGAAGATCCGCTCGATCTCGCCGCACATGAAGTACATCGAACGATTCAGCCGCGGTTATGGAGTTCTCGACGTTACGCGCGAGCGCGCGCAGTGCGAGTTCTATCATCTGCCGACGGTAACTGTGCCCGATGAGCGGCAGACTCTAGCGGTGGTTTACGCGAGCGAGGCTGGCAACAACTCGCTCAAGACGGGTTCACCGGAGAAGCGCGACGCGCTGGCAGAGCAGGCGCCGAAGTGAACCTCACGCGTAGGCGTCGACCAGCCCTAAACGTGCACGTGAGCTGACCGCAGCGACCTCCTCGGTCGTGTCGCCTTGTCCTTGTGACGGCGCATTGTCCTTCACCACGGCATGCTCGCGCGGCGGCTCTCGGAATACGCCGGCATCAGCGAGCGAGAGACCCTGCGATTCGAACATTTCGCGCAGCCGAGGCAGCGCCGTTTCAATCGCTGCACGTGTGTCAGCATGCGCGGCGCCAAACCACACCGACGCTTTGTCATCACGCACGGTGATGTTGATTTCCAGCGGGCCGAGATGCTCGGGTGAGAGTTTCAGCGACGCGGTGTGATTGCCGGACTCGGTCATCATCACGACGCGGGTGCCAAGCTCATCAGCCCACGCAGCACTGCCGACCGGCGAGTGTACTGTGTGTGTGACGGCGGTGTGTGCGTGCGTCGCTTGCTGAGCTTGCACCTGCTGAGGCTGCAGCTGGAACGGCACCGTCGGACCCTGGAGCGAATCCGGCGTCTGCGCCGCGTCGATCGTCTGCGATACATCGGCGGCCAACTTTCCTTCGGTCGCCTGCTTTGCAACTTCTTGCAGGATGCCCGTCATGGCATCGGATCCGACGCCAACACCCGGCAACGACTGCAGCGCCTGCTCGACTGGGACATCGACGGGCAGGTCGATGTTGATCACAGGCTGCGGTTGCGGCAGTCCCATCGAGAACATCGCGACCATGTCCGCCGGATCCAGCTCATCCTTCTTGTCCGCACCGTCCAGAGCCATTGCCGGCGCCTTGCCCGTCGGCACTGCAGCCGCCCCGCTTCGCTGCAGCGACGCGGCGACCAATTGACCCAGCATCGCCAGGAAGTCCGTCGTCTGGGTCTGTTCCGTTGCAACGGTGCCTGGCGTCGCCGGTGACCCCGGCGTCGCGGGCGTTGAAGGCTGAACGGGGAGATTCGTGGGTGTCATGTCTTGTTCACTTTGCGTTGGGCGCGCTCGTCGCTCTCGCGTTGCTCGCGTCGATCGGACGCGCGCCGCTCTTCTGTCTGCCATTGATCGACGACGTGGTCGAGGGCCTTGGCGCGTTTCGCCGCGTCTTGCCAACGTTGCCGCTCGGCATCTCGATCGGACTTCGCGCGATTCACGACTGCCTGCTGCTGCCGAATGGCGTCTGTCAGCCGCGCCAGGAACGCCTGATAGTCCCGGAGGTCCGCCACGCCCATGCCGCGGCCAGCGCGCGCCTTGAATTGATTCTCGTACTCACCGCGATAGCGCTCGAGCTCCTGCAGCTTCATCTCGGCGTCTGTGACCTTCTTCTCGACAGCCTTGAGCGCCACAGCCAGCCGACGCTCGGTGTCGTCGTACAGGTTCTGCACGGGCTTCATGCGCTTGGCGCGAGTCACGCGGCACCGCCGATGACTGCGCCGAGCTCGACCAGGCTGCGGTTGTAGTCAACGCGCTCAGTCAGATCCTGCTGCAGGAAGTTCTGCATGTTCGGCCAGAGCGCGATCGCGGCGTCGATGCGCGGATCGCTGCCCTTGTGATACGCCCCGATCGCGATCAGATCGCGATTCTGCTGATATGTGCTGAGCGCCTGCTTGAAGCGACGCGCGAGCGTGAATTGCTGCTGCTCGACGACGTCGTGCATCACGCGGCTGATCGAAGCTTCAATGTCGATCGCCGGGTAGTGCCCTGCTTCAGCAATACGCCGAGACAACACGACGTGGCCGTCCAGAATCGCCCGCGCTGCGTCGGCGATCGGATCCTGTTGATCGTCGCCTTCTGTCAACACCGTGTAGAAAGCCGTGATCGACCCGCTGCCGTCCGCCCCGTTGCCGGCACGCTCGACGAGCTGCGGCAGACGAGCAAACACCGACGGCGGATAACCTTTCGTCGCCGGCGCCTCGCCAATCGCGAGACCGATCTCGCGCTGCGCCTGAGCGAAGCGAGTCAGCGAGTCCATGATCAGCAGGACGCTCTTGCCCTGATCGCGGAAATACTCCGCGATGGCAGTCGCACGCCAGGCACCGTGCAAACGCATCAGCGGCGGGTTATCCGCCGGCGTCGCGACGACGATCGCGCGTTTCAAACCTTGCGGGCCGAGAATGCGCTCAACAAATTCTTTCACTTCGCGACCGCGCTCGCCGATCAGGCCAACGACGATCACATCTGCGCTCGTATAGCGCGCCATCATGCCGAGCAGCACGCTCTTACCGACGCCGCTGCCCGCGAACAAGCCGATACGCTGACCGCGCCCGACTGTGAGCAATGAATTGATCGCGCGCACACCGACATCGAGCGGCTCTTCAATCGGCTGACGCGACAGGGGATTGATCGGCATTCCGGTCAAACGAATGCGTTCATCACACGCGATCTGTCCCAGTCCATCGAGCGCGGTGCCCGCGCCATCGATGATCCGGCCCAGCAGGTGCGGGCCGACTGCAACCATTTCCGCCCCGGTACGCGGCACGACACGGGCGTTCGGCTTCAAGCCATGAATATCGCCCGTCGGCATCAGATACAGCCGATCACCCGAGAACCCCACGACCTCCGCCTCGATGCGGGCGCCGTCATTCCCGAGCACATCGACGCGATCACCAACAGCCGCCTGACATCCCGCGGCTTCGAGCGTCAGCCCGACCATGCGAGTCAGCACGCCCTCCACGGGCGGCGGCGCCATCTGCTCGACACGCTTCGAATGGCGCTCCAGCAGACTCGCAATCTTGGAATTACGCTCCACGCCCGGCATCGCTGCGCTCTTCACCGAGGATCGTGGCCATGATGGTCTGAATGCGCGTATCCATCCGCGCGTCGATGTGTGCCGTATCCGTCGTGACGCGGCAACCGCCGCGCGGCATTACCGGATCTTCAACGATCGTCCACGCACGATCCGCGGTCGGCGTCGCCAACTTCTCTCGAACAACCGTCGCATCCTCGGGATGCAAATGAACACGCACATCACGCGTGGCCGCCGGCAGCAACGCCACGGTCTCGCGAATGATCGCGATCACCTGCGACGGGTCCATCCGCAACTCACGACGCACCAACTGTCGCGCGATCGAAACCGCCAGCTGCACGAGCTGCTCTTCGACCTGCGCATCGAGTTCCTTGAACGGCTGCGCAACCGCGCTCAGCATCTTGTCGATGTTCGCGACCTGCTGCTTGAGCTGATTGAGCGCCTGCTGCGACTCCGCCTTGGCCGCGGCGAGCCCCGCCGCGTGACCCTTGGCAAACGCCTCTTTGTGCGCACGCTGCTCGACGTCCTCGAGCTCGCTGACCGTGCGACCGGCACGACGCCCCTGCACCGTCCTGCCCGCGACCGCGGGCGCGTCCCAGCGCGAAACGTCGGTCATACGAATTCCTCACCCTTGCCGCCGAGCTGGATCGTGCCCGCTTCCGACATCTTGCGGACGATGGCGAGGATTTCCTTCTGCGCCGCCTCGACTTCGGACAATCGCACGGGGCCTTTCGCTTCCAGGTCGTCCTTCAACATCTCGGCCGCACGCTGCGACATGTTCTTGAAGATCTTCGCCTTCAACGGCTCGTCCGCGCCTTTGATCGCGAGCAGCAGCTTGTCGCTCGGCACTGCGCGCAACACTTCCTGCATGCCGCGATCGTCAATCTCGGAGATGTCGTCGAAGACGAACATCAGATCCTGAATCCTGGTGCCGAGCGCCTCGTCGGCCTTGGAGATCAGCGCAACGACGTTCGCCTCGGCGCTGGAGTCCATGAAGTTAAGGATGTTCGCCGCGCTCTTCACGCCGCCGAGCACCGAAGTTTTCATGCCACCCGTACGGCCGGCGAACTGCTTCTCGATCACTTCATCGAGCTCATGCAAGGCCGTCGGCTGAATACCATCCAATGTCGCGACGCGCAGGACCACATCGGCCCGCAGCGGATCCGGAAAATGATTGAGCACCTCGGCGGCCTGATCCGAATCCAGATACGCCATCACGATCGCGATGATCTGCGGATGCTCCTGGCGGATCAGCTCCGCGACCGCGCGCGGATCCATCCACTTCAGCGCTTCCAGACCTTTGCTGGAGCGCCCGAACAGAATGCGATCGATCACGCCACGCGCCTTGTCTTCACCGAGCGCGCCGATCAGCACCTTGCGCAGATACTCGTCGACGCCGACGCCGAGCGACGTCTGGCCTTCGACGGACAAATTGAAATCGCTCAACACCTTCGACACGTCGGTGCGGGAAACATTCTGTAACTGAGTCATGGCGGCGCCGATGCGTTGCACGTCCTTGGCCCCCATGTGCTTCATGACTTCGGTGGCTTCCTGCTCGCCGAGCGACAACAGGAAGATTGCGGCCCGTTCCGTGCCGCTGCGCTTCGCGTCTCCACCCTGCTGCTTCTTACTCATCGTCGCCAACCCACGTCTTCACGACCTGTGCCACGCGCGCTGCGTCCTGCGTCACCATCGAGCGCGCCTGAGAAATCTGCCCGTCATAGTCGAGCGACGGACCCGCGGCATGTGCCGGCAGGCTGCTTTGCCCCGGCGGCAATGCGGTCGGCGCGTAGGCCATGCGCGGCGATGCCAGCAACCCGCGAATCAGCGGACGCACCACCATCAGCACGATCACTAAGACCACGATGAGTCCCGCGAGCAACTTGGCGATGTCGCGGATCAGCGGACGCTCCCACAGCGGGATCGGATCTTCCTGCACTTCCTCCGGCGTCAGCTCGCCCTTGAACGAGGCGTTG
>Ga0105249_10003921_pt1 | contig 12851 bp, 9 predicted proteins | sample KBSS44metaG_FD_81522 | JGI IMG/M metagenome (GOLD analysis project Ga0105249, IMG submission 81522) | Switchgrass rhizosphere microbial communities from Kellogg Biological Station, Michigan, USA - KBS S4-4 metaG | ecosystem: Host-associated > Plants > Roots > Rhizosphere > Soil | place... | reverse complement strand
ATAATAAGTCAACACCATCTTTTACTAATAAGTACGAAAAAGAATTAAACATTATCGTTGAAAAAGTAAGTGAAGCTGAAAGAATAACTGATGAGGAAGGTCTATTCCTTTTTGAAAAAGCAAGTCTTGGTTTTACCGGCAGCCTCGCCAATAAGATAAAAGAAAGAATTCATGGCGATAAAGTTTTTTTCAATCGAAACTTTCATATCGAACCCACTAATGTCTGCGTATTCAGTTGCAATTTCTGTTCTTATTCACGCCTCTATGCTCATCGTGATGAGGGTTGGGAATTAAGCATGGAGCAAATGCTTAATCTGGTAAAAAATTATGATGGCAAACCTATAACAGAAGTTCATATTGTTGGAGGCGTACATCCCAAAATGAACCTTGAATTTTTTGCTGAATTAATGCGCAAAATAAAAGCTCATCGTCCTTCATTACATATAAAAGGTTTTACTGCTGTTGAATTGGATTATATGTTTCGAAAGGCAAAGCTGACTAATGAACAAGGATTAAAATATCTACATGATGCAGGTTTGGATTCTATTCCGGGAGGAGGCGCCGAAATTTTTGATCCAGAAATAAGGGAGAAAATATGTGCTGATAAAGTAAATGCCGATGGCTGGTTACAAATTCATGCAGCGGCACATCAATTGGGAATGCATAGCAATGCAACAATGTTATATGGTCATATTGAAAAATATAACCATCGCATCGATCACATGAAACGACTGAGAGAATTGCAGGATAAAACGAAGGGCTTTAATACTTTTATTCCTCTAAAATTTCGCAATAAAGATAACGACATGAGCAGTGTACCTGAAAGCAGTGTTGTTGAGGATATGAAAATGTATGCCATCGCAAGAATATATCTTGATAACTTTCCGCATATAAAAGCCTATTGGCCTATGCTTGGAAGACAGAATGCACAGCTTAGCCTGTCTTTTGGTGTAGATGACATGGATGGAACAATTGACGACAGTACAAAGATCTATAGTATGGCTGGTGCAGAGGAACAAAACCCCTCTCTATCAACTGTTCAATTGGTAACACTTATAAAACAGGTGAAAAGAAAACCTGTTGAAAGAGATACTTTATATAATGAGATCAGAGATTATAGTGATGCTGATATTAATAAACTTGACATCCTCGTTAATTGATTTTTCCATCGATTGATCTCAATCCAGTTATTCATTGTTTTATGATTTTGCCCCATCCATTTTGAAATGTATTAAGGATTGTATTATATTCGATTTGAATTTTCATAGGATAAGGTTTAATGGTTCGGGGCTCTTTTCTAAGAGCCCTGACTTTTATTAAAGACACAAGAATGTTTCCACAGAATTATTACAAACGGTAAAATGATAGCGCTAACATTCCGGAAGGCTTAACGGTACATTGATAGCCAATCCGCCATCGGCAGTTTCTTTGTATTTATAATTCATGTCAAGCGCTGTATCCCACATGGTTTTAATAACAGCATCTAAAGAAACTTTTGCATAATCAGGTGTGCTTTGCATAGCAAGTTGCGAAGCAGTAATGGCTTTAATAGCACCCATTGTATTGCGTTCGATGCACGGCACCTGCACGAGACCTGCAATGGGATCACATGTCATACCTAAATGATGTTCCATAGCAATTTCTGCTGCCATCATTGCTTGTCGCTGTGTGCCTCCCATACATTCAGTTAATGCCGCTGCGGCCATAGCTGATGAAACACCGATCTCGGCCTGGCAGCCACCCATCGCTGCGGAAAGTGTTGCCCCTTTTTTAAAAATACTTCCCATTTCAGCGGCAGTTAATAGAAATTGTATAATCTTTTCTTCAGGATCATTGATCGAACTATTAAAAGCAATATAATAATGTAAGACCGCGGGTATAACGCCGGATGCTCCATTTGTCGGTGCGGTAACTACTCTGCCGAATGAAGCATTCTCTTCATTTACTGCTAATGCAAAACAACTTACCCAATCAAGAATATATTTAAAATCATGGCCTCCCGATCTAATTGCATCAAGCCAGGAGTCGTAATCATTATACAATTTATTACCCAGAAGTTTTTTATTGAGCTCAGCTGCCCGGCGTTTTACATTTAAACCACCAGGGAGCATGCCTGAAGTATGGCAGCCCTTGTAAATACACTCTTTCATCACACGATGGATATTTAATACCCCTTCTTTTGTAAGTTTTTCACTTCGCCATGCATTTTCATTTTCCATCACTATTTCATAAATGCTCATGCCTGTTTTAATACACCAGTGCAAAAGATCTTCAGCAGTATTGATCGGAAACGGGATTTGCACCACATCAGAAGAAGATATCTTATCATTTTCTTTTAGTACAAAACCACCGCCCACGGAATAATAAGTTTCGGCAATTGAATTATCGTTTTTCAAAGAAACCAAAAAGGTGAGAGCATTCGGATGATAGGGCAGGCTTTCAGTAGATAAAAACTCAATGTCTTCTTTTGGATCAAAATCTATTTCATGCAAACCACCCAGTACTATTTTTTTCATAGCGGCTATATCATTGATCTTCGCATCTATGTCCTTCGTTTCAAATAACACCGGATCAGCCCCGCCTAATCCTAATTGTATAGCGATGTCTGTGCCATGACCTTTTCCTGTTTTAGCCAATGATCCATATAGCAATACTTTTACGCCTATAACATCAAAAAAAATATCTTTTTGCTTTAGCGATTCGATAAATCGCTGTGCTGCCCGCCAGGGACCAAGAGTGTGAGAGCTGGAAGGCCCTATCCCTATCTTTAAAATATCAAATACAGAAATGGCGTCGTGTGGCAAACCAAAAGTTTTATTGCAAAAATACAATTAAAAAACCCCGATGATGATGATCGCCGGGGTTCTACAGCAAGCAGATAGTTAGGGCTATAAATTGTATAGCATATATAAAGACATGGCTTCTTCTCTATATGCTGCATGATCATTTTATGGAGTTTTATTTCTTGAGATCAGCTCACGATAATGCTGCTCATTCATTTCCCAACGGTGTTTTGCAGAAAACACCACAATAAAAATAACTGTCAATAATAAGGCTATTAAAACAACCAGGATACCTGACGCACTGATATCGAGTTGCATTCTGGCCCTGGTGTACCAACCTGAAAAATAATTAATCCCTGTTGCTCCGGCTATCAGCACCCCTAAAGGAAGGCCAACTGCCAATTGGCGCCAGACCTTTTTCTTTCTGATCCGGTTTTTCTCCCAGTACGCAATAAACCCTTTTTCTTCTTCTGTAAACATGGGGGCGCAAAGATAATTCACCAAGTGGTCCTACACTTGCAATAGCCAATCAAAATATATATATTGTGTACCATTAATTTCCAGACTGTGAAATTAGCACCACTTTTAAGCCAATATCTCTATACCAACAAGCGTCTTGACCTTCCCGGCATTGGCACTTTTCTGCTTGATAATGTTTCAATAACCGATACTGATGGAAATAAAATTGCAGAATCCATTTCATTTGAAAACAATCCCATAAAAACAAACAGCAGTCTTATAGAATTCATTTCTGCACAAACGGGTAAAATGAAAGCCCTCGCTGCTGCCGATCTTGATTCTTTCCTGGAATTAACTCAGCAATTTTTAAATATTGGTAAGCCATTCTTTATTGAAGGCATTGGCAGCCTGGTAAAAATCAGGACGGGCCAGTTTGCATTTACTTCGGGACAAATAATGCCGGATAAAATGAAGGAATATTCTGTAAGAGAAATTTCTACTACGGCATCAATTGAAGAATCATTTCATGAGTATACAAATGGCAAGGAAAAAACGGGATGGAAAAAACCTGTTGCGCTTTTGTTATTACTTGCAGGAATTGGGCTCGCCATCTGGGGTGGTTATACGGTATATGAAAGAACGAGTAAAGAGGATAATAATACAACCCAGGAAACTTTGGCTGCTGACATAACTACTACTACCCCGGCGAATGAAGATACAAATAGCACTCAAATTGTAACAATGCCGGACACTGTGCAAATAGTCAGAAAGGATAGCATACCTGTACAATCTTCAAATACAACAGTAGCAGGTAGCTATAAGTTTGTTGTAGAAGTGGCAAATAAAGAAAGAGGCTTGCAACGCTATGGAACATTAAAGAGCTGGGGACTTAATATAAAAATGGAAACAACCGACTCTGCAAACTATAAACTCTTCTTTGTTCTTCCCGCATCAGCTGCTGACACGAGCCGGATACTTGACTCGCTTAGTGCACTATATACTCCTGCATGGAGAAAAGGTTTTGTAGAAAATTAATCGGGTCAAACCCCTTAACTATGTTGATAATTTAGAGTCGCTGACATTCAATTTGCTTGTGTACTTAATCTTCCCGATCGATCGAATTCTTTTTTGAAATCAAGATTCTCTGTAATCCGGGTTCCCTCTTTTTTGAAAGTTTCCATGTACAAATTAATTCTTTGCCTTGCTACTTCAAGAATAGGATTATTCAAATTGATATTTAGCAGATCAATAAACCAGGGAAATTTTTCTTCACTATGAATGTAGGCTATGGCAATCTCTCTGGAGATAGGTAATGTTGTTGTTTTGGAAGAATCAAATACATCTTTATTATTTGCCTTTAATAGTTTTGCATACTCTTCTTCAAGAAGTTTCTCAAATAATATCATAGAAAATGTATCTCCTGCTTTTGCACCTGTTTGTGCATCATCTTCGGTAAGCATCGCCCCTTTGTGAACCCATTCCCATAAAATACTTAACCTTATTTCACCTGTTGCCATATCCTCCATCAAGTAGAGAATATCATCATTGCCAAAAAAATCAGCAGGCTTTAATGCAGCTGCCTGCATTCCTTGCCCAAATGCATTGCCGTACTGCAAAGCGACACTTAATAAATTTCTTGCTCCACGAATTGTGGTTGGTGCTTTTTCAATTAATATCAGCCCATCAGCATCTTGTTGTGTATAAGTAAGTTTAGGAAATTTTCTGCCTAATTGATTGGTTTCACCAACTTTTTCCCATATAGGTCTTACAATATTTACCATCTTCCAATGTGCCACCCATTTACCACTTGCTCCTTCTTGTTGTTCCCGTTCAGCACCGGCAACAGCTTTCTTCATACTGGCAGTAACACCATCTTCCGAACCTACAGGGATGTTTGGTTCCATACCACCTTGCCATAATGCAAAGTTACCATTGATATCAGGCGTATTCACAGCGCATCGCACACGGTTTTCATAATTGCGCATATATCCGTACGTCATCGTAATGGCTTCTATATCGGGGTTGATAAAACTTTTGTCCCACGTCATGGCATCAGCTACACTATTAATATAATCCCAGCGTCCGGTATTATAGCCGACAAAATGTTTTCCCAATGCAGCTCTTATTTCCATTAACTGAAATGTAGCTTCTAATTGCTCTACCAAGACATAAACTTTTATCGTACCAACTGCAAGACCAAGATGTTCTTCCAATGCACTTAGCATATCATTCCACAATGCGGCTTCTCCTGCTGTTTGAATTTTGGGCAAATACAAAACAATAGATGATCCGGCTTTTTGTAATTCCTTATAATTGTTGACAACATACAAAGTCATATCAACTATAGGTGCTGCCAAAGCCACGCCATCTGCATCACGGATATGTCGGTCGTCCAGGTGAAGACCCCGTACACGGAATATTTTAGTAGTAAAATTTAATTGCTCTTTCCAATCGTTGATAATATTATGTCCCAAGAAACTTGTTGACCATTTGTTCATCTCTGCAGCTACTATCTCCGCGACTTTCAAAAACAATGGATCTTTTTTGATAGCCAGTTTCAAATTACGCTGGTTATCCAACGACATCGTTTTTATTTGCCCCAGCGCATCTTCACCATCAAACATCCAACCATCAGCACCGGAAAGTAATGCATACGCTACATTACGAATACTACTTTCTAATGTTGCATTTGGTTTTGCAGCCGGGCCTGTTCCTTGTATCCATTGTCTTTGCAAATCTGCAGGAATAATAGCTCCTTCAAATTTTCCATCTCTTGCATCCTGCACTCTTATTTGTGTACGGGGAATAAAACTTTCAGAATCTAAAAATGTAATTCTTTTTTTTTGTTGCTGTCGATCTGCTCTTCTTTTTATCCTTGCATTCATTGCCTCTTTAATATCTTTATTAAAATGCGCCAATGAAGTAAGAGCGGCAAGAACTTCGGGTGTATAAACGTCACTATATGCCTGCTGAAGATTTCCGTTAATTATTAAATTTTTTTCCATAAATGCTTTAAAATTGTCTATTGAGTATCTCTATATGTCAACTTTTTTTCTTAATATCTCCTACGGAGATCAATATTATTAGAACGATTAGATTTAGTGAGTTCAACTCCTGTCGGAGTTGAATATCTACACTAACGAAATTTTCTATTAATATTTAACTCCTTCGGAGTTAGATTATGATATACGATCGCACATTCTCAACGATTATATTATTTCATTATAAAAACGGTCATACTCAAAGGGCCATGTGCCCCCAATACAAGTGCCTGCTCAATGTCTGCCGTTTTAGATGGGCCACCAATAAAACCACCAAAACTATATTCTCCTAAGCCGATTTTTTGATATGCTTCATGCAACGTAGGAACTATGTTTTGTGCATTTACAATTACAGCAAGATGCTGACATATATAAGGAATGATTCTTTGTCCCATTACCTCATCGGTGAGCCATACCGCCCCGTTTTCAGCAACGGAAAAATGAGCTTTGATTATTGCTAATTCAACATCATTATATGTATGCGGATCAACTGTATCCGATATTAATTCAAGGTTGTCGCTCAACTCATTCACTGTCGTTACTATTCGCTTTGAAGTATCGAAGTTTTGATTGATAAACATTTTTACGGCAGTTATATCATCCACTGATAATGCATTACCCCCTATTGTTTTAAAAACATCAATGTATTTTTGAACAAGATCTGTATTATCTCCTTTAAAACTGTCTATATCCGGTAAAGGAGTTGACGTAGGTTGATTTTTTAAAACTGCTTCCAATATTTTTTCCCTTGTATTCATATTTATATTATTTCCCCTATTGAAACCTCCGGCTTACTACTTGTCCTTTTAGTTATAGCTTTACAACTCTCAATCCATTGCCCATTGCCTATTGCCTATTGTCTTCCTTCTCTTCATTCTTAACATACCATTCTCCAAAAGATTCTTTCGGCGCTTCAGGCATGTCACGTTGCTTATACCATGGATTTAATTTATTATTTACAACAAAAGGAAGATTATGCAAAAACCATCTCCCTGTTTTACCTGCCGTTGTCAATTTCCCCGGTGAGGAGAAAGTCCATGCCATCGCTTTCATCCCTAATGCTTTTGTATTCGCTGCATATCCTTCTTTCACGATCACCTGTCTCCATTTATATAATTGTTCATGAATATTAATTTTTACAGGACAAACATTGGAGCATGATCCGCAAAGCGTAGAGGCATAAGGAAGATCAGCATGTTTTTTCATGTTAAGATTAGGAGCCAATATTGCGCCGATCGGTCCCGAAATAGTATTGTGATAGCTAAGTCCTCCGCTCTTTCTATAAACAGGACAGGTATTCATGCAGGCGCCACACTTGATACATTTTAAAGAATCCCTGAAATCAACACGGCCCATTTGTCGTGTTCGACCTGCATCCACCAATATCAAATGCATTTCCTGGCCTTTGCGTGGCTTTTTATAATGACTGGAATAAATAGTTATTGGCTGACCCGTAGCGCTTCTTGCAAGCAACCGTAAAAAAACACTGAGATGTTTTTTCTGCGGAATTAATTTTTCTAATCCCATAGAAGCAATCTGTACTTCAGATAAATGGGCGCCCATATCTGCATTGCCTTCGTTAGTGCAAACAACATACTCACCTGTTTCTGCAACAGCAAAGTTTACTCCTGTCAATGCGCCACGTCTTGTAAGAAATACATTTCGTAAATGTTTGCGGGCAACTCTTGTCAGCAATGTGGGATCAGATAATCCTTTTTCTGTACCGAGATGTTCATGAAACAACTCTCCTATTTCTTCTTTTCTTTTGTGAATACAGGGAAGAACAATATGGCTCGGCGGTTCATTATCTATTTGCTGAATATATTCGCCAAGATCAGAATTGATCACTTCTATTCCACGCTCTTCAAGGTATTCATTCAAACCACATTCTTCTGTAAGCATCGACTTACTTTTCACCATCTGGTTGATCTCTTTTGCCTTTAAAATCGAATAAACAATTTCATTGTGTTCTTCGGCGCTATCCGCCCAATGAACAATAACACCGTTCTTTTTAAGATTAGCCTCGAATTGTAAAAGATAATCGTGCAGGTTTGAAATAACATTGCTTTTGATCTGGGATGCAGCCTCACGAAGTTCTTCCCATTCAGGAATTTGCTTAGAAGCCTTATCTCTTTTCTCCCGTATAAACCATAAGGCGCCATCGTGCCAGTCAACCCGTTCTTCATCTTTTATAAAAGCTCCTGCTAATGCAGCATGTGTTTTAGTTTGGCTCATACTGTAGCATTTAATATTTCAGCAATGTGAATGATCTTAACCGAGCTTTTATTTCTATGCAGAATACCTTCCAAATGCATAAGGCAAGATAGATCGGATGAAGTGATATACTCCGCTCCGTTTTTTGTATGATCAGTTACACGATCTTTTCCCATCTTCACTGATACTGCTTCTTCCGTTACACAAAATGCACCACCAAACCCACAGCATTCATCCAACCTATCCAATGTTATTTGTTCTAAGCCTCGAACCATACTTAATAACTGCTGAGGTTTGGAAAATGCCGGCGCATTGAGTTCACTCATTTGTGATAAATGAAGCCCACGCAATCCATGACAGCTATGATGCAAACCAACTTTATAAGGAAATGATGCATCAAGTTTTTCAACTTTAATTACGTCTGTTAAAAATTCTACCAGCTCGTAAATCTTTGTACGGATAGCAGCCGCCTGCTTTTCATTTTTATCAGAATGAAGATGTTCTTTAATATGCAGCACACAACTTGCAGAAGGCCCAACGATATAATCAAACGCTGAAAAATTTTCTACAATAATCTCATTGCATCCTTGTGAAAGATGTTCGAAGCCTGAATTAGCCATCGGCTGTCCGCAACAGGTTTGTTTGGGAGGATAAACAACATTGACCCCAAATTTTTGCAATAGCTCCAACGTTGCTTTTGCAGCATTGGGATAAAACTGGTTGACATAACACGGTATAAAAAGTCCGACAGTCATAGGGAATATTAATTGTTCATGTTTGCAAGCTTCTGCAATAAAAGATATAATGATTGAGTGCCGGCAGAGCCTTTGCCCATTGCCTGCAGACCTATATATAGTTGTTTCACTAATGCAGATCCCGGTAATGATAACTTCATTACTTCTGCTTCTTCCAATACGATGGTAAGATCTTTTATAAAATTATCTACAGAAAAACCGGGAGCAAAATCTCCTTTTACCACTTTTGGTGCTAATACTTCAAGTGTCCAACAGCCTGCCGCTCCTTTCGATATGGATTCTAACATTGTATTCAAATCAAGCCCGGCTTTCACACCATAAATAAGCGCTTCGCAAACGCCGATCATTGTTCCTGCAATAGTTATCTGGTTACACATTTTTGTATGCTGACCTGCACCTGCTTTTCCCTGGTAAACCATATTTTTTCCAAAAGCCTGGAATATTGGCATCACTGAATCAACTACTTCTTTTTTCCCTCCAATCATAATTGAAAGCGTTCCGCCAACAGCACCTACCTGTCCGCCGGAAACTGGCGCATCAACCGATTCACAACCAACCTTACCTGCTTCTTCAAATATTTTTATAGCAAGACTTGGTTTGGTAGTCGTCATATCGATTAAAACAGTTCCGGGTTTTATTGTTTTAAATATTCCCTGCTCGCCGAAATAACATTCTTCTACATCTTTTGGAAAACCAATAATAGTAACGATCACATCCGAGTTGGCAGCGATTTCTGCCGGAGTATCATACCAGGTACAACCCATGCTGAGCAATTCGTTTGCTTTTTCTTTTGTACGGTTATATACATTCAACTTGTATCCGGCATTCACCAAATGTTTTGCCATCGGGCCTCCCATGATGCCGGTACCGATCCATCCTATTTTTTTATCTTTCATTGTTGCTGTTTAAATTCTTTGCTCGAAAATTATGTTATTCAATTTTAAAACAATTTTTATTGGGCAAAGTAACATAAATAGAAACATTATTGTCTTGCAAAGGCCATTATATAAGTAAGAATTTCGGCAGCGGAAATCGTTTAACTCCATTTATTTTACTATAGTTAGGTGGATGTTTTTGATTGAGCTGACTTTTTTCTTGTCAGCACAATGATCACTATGGCAAGTGAAATGATTACAGCTGCTAATAATAAAAGGTAAAACATGCCTTTTGAAAGGTCATGTGTTACCACAGCCACATTTGTTGCCAGTTTTTGATAATGGGGAATAATCCAACTGAATAAATAAGCCTGGGCCAACACTAAACAACAAATAAACAAAAGCATAATGAAACTATGCTTGACAGTAAACCTGAAAAGCTGTGATTCTTTTCCGATCAAATGCCCGGCAGCTGCTGCAACTGCAATAGATTGAGGAGAGATCATTTTACCCACTACTCCACCCGAAACATTCGCTGCTACCGTTACTACAGGATCAACCCCGATGGATGTAGCTGTTGCAGCCTGTAGTTTTCCAAACAAAGCGTTGGCGGAAGTGTCGGAACCCGTTATAAAAACCCCTAACCAGCCAAGCACCGGGGCAAAGAAAGGAAACAATACTCCTGTATTTGCTAATGCCTGCGCAATTGTAAGTGTAATACCTGAATCGTTTACGATATAAGCAAATGCTAAAACAGAAGCAATAGTAATTATTGGAAACTTCAATTGCTTTAGTGTTGAAATAAATATCTTAATTCCATCGCTGAACTTTAATCCAACTAAAGGAATGGCTATGATGGCTGACAATAAGATAGCGGTACCGGATGCTGACAGGTAATTGAATTTAAAAACATGTGGTATGGCTTTCCCATTTTTATCAAGAATAACATTATGCAACCCGGGAAATTCAAATTGAATTTGACCAAAGGAATTAAAAAGATCTTTAACCGGGGGCATTCCCCAGGCAATTATCATGACGGTTAATAATATAAAAGGAGACAAAGCTTTTATCAGTTGACCTGTAGTATATTTTTCGTCAACATTAATAGTGGGAACCGGTTCTTTGGGAAATCTCCATATATTTTTCGGCTTCCAGTATTTTAAAAAGACGGTAAGTGATATGATAGAACCAATGCCGGCAATTACATCAGGAAGAGCCGGGCCCAAAAAGTTTGATGTCAACCATTGAAGAAAAGCAAAAGATAATCCCGATACCAATATTGCCGGCACTACTTCTTTCATTTTTCTAAATCCTGCAATAAGAATAACAAGATAAAAAGGAAGTAAAACAGATAAGATAGGAAGTGTTCGCCCCACCATTTGTGAAATAGCCATTTCATTAATGCCTGAAACTTGTGATGCAACAATAATAGGAGTACCTACAGCGCCAAATGCAACTGGTGCTGTATTGGCAATAAGGCAAACACCAGCAGCATAAAGTGGATCGAACCCTAAGCCAACCAGCATCGCCGCAGTAATAGCCACTGGGGCGCCAAAGCCAGCTGTGCCCTCGAGAAAAGCACCAAAAGAAAAAGCAATAAGCAGGGCTTGCAATCTTCTGTCGGAAGTAAGCGAAGCCATGAAATGTTTGATGATTTCAAACTGCCCGCTTTTAACTGTTATATTAAACAAGAAAACTGCGGTAATAACTATCCAGCCAATGGGGAACAAACCATACAAAGCTCCATTAGCAGTAGAAAGTAATGCCAGCTTGGCCGGCATCCCATAAACCAATATAGAAATAAGCACGGCAATAGTTACGGAAAACAGGCTTGCCTTATAACCCTTCATTTTTTTTATGATCAATGCCCAGAAAATAAAAAGTATGGGGAGTATGGCAACCAATGCTGATAAAGCAATGTTATTAAACGGGTCAATAACCTGTGTCCAATTCATGAAATTTTGTTATAGCATTTTTAATTTGTACAGATGTAAGGTAATGAACATATAAACCTCAACAATATTCCAATGGGAAACATCTTCCAATTTACAATTAAGGTAAATTCAATACAATTATTTCAATGATCTGAATTACAAGACGAGGACCTTCTGCAGTTGCTTTATGAGGCGTTACTGTTTAATCAAAATCACTAACTTTAATCAAAAGCTTGCTTATGAGTAAACTGATTCGACCTGGGCAGATCATTTTTGCTCTTGGTATTATGTCACTCGGCATTCTTCAATTTTTTGCAAAAGATTTTATTATCGCCAGACCTCCGGCAGCTGCATGGGCTGTTGCAATTCCCGGCAAACTTGCTTGGGCTTATGCATCAGGTATTATACTTACTCTTTCTGCACTTGGTATAATTTTCAAAATAAAAGCAAGGACAGCTGCGCTGTTAATTGCTGTCATCATCCTCCTATTTTCTTTTTTCTTTCGTCACCTGTATGAATTTTCAAATTGGGTAGGTTCCTATAAAGCATTAGCATTAACCGGAGGAGCATTTATAGTGGCAGTCTCATTTACTTCTATAAAAGAAGAGACGGGTCCGCTTAATTTTTTCTCAACACGCAGTCTTATGCTTATGGGTTGTCTTTTCATTTCTCTCTTTTTAATCAGTGCAGGGCTTGCCCATTTCAAGTTTGATGATTTTGTAATATCTCTTGTTCCTGCGTACATGAAGACACTTTATTTCTGGACATATTTTGCAGCAGTAGCATTATT
>Ga0105249_10003918_pt1 | contig 12854 bp, 6 predicted proteins | sample KBSS44metaG_FD_81522 | JGI IMG/M metagenome (GOLD analysis project Ga0105249, IMG submission 81522) | Switchgrass rhizosphere microbial communities from Kellogg Biological Station, Michigan, USA - KBS S4-4 metaG | ecosystem: Host-associated > Plants > Roots > Rhizosphere > Soil | place... | reverse complement strand
AAGGCAAAAATGTTTTCGGTCATGAAAAACGTTTGTTTGCCGTTTTCTCCGATCTCGGAAGCCTTAGGAAATCGAATGAGGTAAAAATGAAGGGGCTGCCTATTGGCGCCATTTATGATTACACAGAGATCGATAAGAATCTCAGCGGCATCATTGTTACCATCACATTGAAACGGGATGTAAATATTCCGAAAGATTCTAAAGCAACGATAGAATCAGAATTGCTGGGTTCTGCCTATATGAATATCGCACAGGGACAATCAGCTGATTTTTTGAATGATGGAGATACGTTGGTGACAGACCTTGCAACATCCTTTCTTGGAGATGTGAAAGCGCAGATCACTCCAACTTTATCAAGTGTAAGAGGGGCGATCGATTCTTTAAAAATGGTTTTAGGTGGGCTAAACCGTTTATTTGATAAAGACACCAAAGGAAATGTCAGCGAGATTATTCGCAATCTTAAAGAAACTACTGGCAACCTTAATAAACTCTTAAATGCTGAAAGTGGCGCACTAGCCGTAACACTTGATAATGCAAATTCAATTACCAACAATCTTAAAAAGAACAACGATAGTATCACTGCAACAATAAGCAGCATAAAAAGAGCAGCAGATAAGTTTTCAGGGCTGGAAGTACAGCCGACAATTGATTCATTGCAGGCCTCGATCAATGAGTTCAAAAATATTTTAAATAAGCTCAATACAAATGAAGGCACTCTTGGTTTGTTAATGAAAGACCGGGCTCTTTATGATCAGTTAAAAAAATTGTTGCTTGCTATTGAAATCCTCTTTGATGATATTCGTGTGAATCCTAAACGATACACCGGCAGTTTGATATTTAACAGAAAAGATAAAACAGGCCCATTAACTTCGCCTTTGAAAAAAGATTCCATTCCGCAAGGCAATCAAAAATGATCCCGACAAAAATCATTCGGTTTTTAATCATCTTGTTATTGTTTGCAAGTCCTTTATTTATTTTTTGCCAGGAATTACCAACAACAAAAACATTTACACCTGCAGATACAGTTCGCACAGTTGAAATTCTTCCGGGTTCAAGAAAATTAGAATACCGCAAAATTGATTCTGTTACCGAAATTACAATACTCGCTGGCAATGTAAGACTCAGACAAGGCACTACAATATTTGAATGCGACAGCTGTGTGATCACAAAAAGAATTAATCTTTTTGAAGCTTTTGGAAATGTTCATATCAATGATTCTGATACTGCGAATGTATATTCTGATCACCTCCGTTATCTAACTGATAGAAAAATTGCTTACTTAGATGGAAATGTCAAATTAACGGATGGCAAAGGCATTCTTACTACTCCAACTTTGGAATATGATATGAATACTAAAGTTGGCATCTATCGGAATGGTGGCAGAGTTGTAAATAAACAAACGGTTTTAACAAGTGACGAAGGTTTTTATTATGCCGATCTGAAAGATGTTTATTTTAAGAAGAATGTAAAATTGAAAGATCCAAGTTATGATCTGCAATCTGATTCCTTATTGTATAATACAGGGACAGAAATAGTAAGATTCATTGCTGAAACATTTATTAAAGACAGCACGAACCGAACCATAAAAACAAGAGAAGGATATTATGATAAGAAAACCGGTAAAGCAGAATTTGGAGAGAGGCCAATTATAACTGACAAGGACATACAAGTAACAGGAGAAAGAATAATAAGTGACGATAGCGTGGGCATCACACAAATATTCGGCAGAGGAATAATTGTTGACACAGCAAATAAAACAACAGTACTTGCAGACACAATTTTTTATAATAAAAAAAATGAGTCATTTCTTGCTTTCGCGAAGCCGTTAATGATCGTCGAGCAGGAACAAGATTCCATTTTTATTGCTGCCGACACGTTGTTTTCTGCCAGACTTACCGATTTATATGGATCAAAAGATTCTGTTGTAAAAAAAGATACGTTGAAGGGTACAAAAATTGTTGACACCAAAACAAAGGATAGCACTAACAGGTATTTTGAAGCCTTCCGGCATGTAAGAATTTTTTCAGATTCATTGCAGGCAGTTTGCGATAGTATGTTTTATTCATTCAAAGATTCCGTATTCCGCTTATATGATGATCCTGTTGTCTGGTCAAATGAGAACCAGGTAACCGGTGACACCATTTTGCTTTTTACAAAAAACAAAAAAGCGGACAGGATGCAGGTGTTTAAAAACAGTTTTATAGCAAGTATTATAAAACCGGAAATATTCAACCAGGTAAAATCAACCCGGATGGATGCCTATTTTATTGATGGCAATATTGATTCAGTCAGGGCCCGGGGTTCGGCTGAATGCGTTTATTATATACAGGATGAAGACAGCGCATTTACGGGCATCAATCAATCCAACTCTGAACTTATGGATGTTTATTTTAAGGAAAAGGAACTTCAGCGTGTAGTATTCCGTACTGCAGTTAAAGGAACCATCTGGCCAATGAAACACAAAACTCCCCAGGAAATGCATCTTCAAAATTTTAAATGGCGTGATGCAGAAAGACCGAAGACAAAGTATGAGTTGTTTGAATAAAATAGTGAGCGGTGAATGGTGAGTAAATCTTTCATTACTGACCACCGACTCCTGGCTATTGTCTTAGTATTCAACTTTTGCATTTCCTTTAAACTTATCTGGCACCTTTTTCGTTAAACTAGTGAAAACATTCCGCCATGAAAAAATCACTCCTGTTTTTTATTGCAGCAATTTTACTTTCCGCCTCACAATTACATGCTCAGGATTATAAAACTGCTTTGGGTATTAGACTTAGCAGCAGCGGCCCCGCTGTAAACAATTCAGTAAGCTTTAAGCATTTTATGAATCCCAAACTTGCCATTGAAGGGCTTTTCACCTTTGATAAAAAAGCGGCCATCGGCGCATTGTTTGAAGTTCATAATGCCATGCCTTCAACTGAAGGTTTGAAATGGTTTTATGGAGCCGGCGCCTACCTCGGTTTTGATTCTGATAAAACAAATACTGACCGTGCATTAATGGGCGCACAGGGCATCATTGGACTTGATTATAAGTTTGTCAATCTCCCATTAAATCTCTCACTTGATTGGAAGCCCGAGTTGAATATAATTGATAACATCAACTTTGAACCGGCAGCTGTGGGGTTCACCATTCGATTTACATTTGGCAAGTCACAAGTTCAAACAGTCTCGGAGTAATACATAATATAACTATTGAGAAACCCGGAAAAGCTTGCAGCACTTCCGGGTTTAATTTTGTCTTTTGCCTGATTTGCGTTTTTTTTGTGCGGTAAAATGCGGGAAATAATCCTTTGTGATTCACTTTTTTCCTTAACTTCATTTTAACAAACTGCTGCTTGTGCTATTAATTAACCGGTTTTCGTTGATTGTGCCTTTGTTTATTGTATGCCCTGCTCCCTGGTACAAGAGAAGACAGTTCGTTCAAACCTCACCTTATCCATTGTTGATGATCCTTTGCTCAGGCCTTATGTTATACCAGGTCTTAAATTATTTTAAAATAATTTTTTTTTGAAACTGCTTATTAAAATAAAAAACCAAACATGATGAGAAGAAAAATTACATCACTCGTGTATTTGATACCTCTTGTGATGTTGCTGCCAATAATAGGAATGGCACAGCAACGAACCATAACAGGTACTGTAAAGTCCGCCAGTGGCAATATTGCGATTGACCGTGCATCTGTAAAAGTAGTTGGTACTGACAGGGGCACTATAACGGATGCAAATGGCAATTTTTCAATTACAGCCAGTACAGGTGAAATACTGGAATTTACATTCATAGGATATGTATCTCAACAACAAAAAATAAACAGTTCCAGTACATATCTTATTTCATTGGCACCAAGTGAAAAACTTGAACAGGAAGTCGTTGTTGTAGGATACGGAACCCAGAGAAAAACGAGTCTGACGGGAGCTGTTTCTACAATTGATGTTAAAAAAACGTTAGGAAGCAGGCCGATAGCAGATGTGGGAAGAGGGTTACAGGGTACGGCGACTGGTCTTAGCGTAGTTATTCCCAGCGGCGAAATAGGATCCGACCCGATCATTAAGATAAGAGGACAGATCGGATCATTACAGGGAGGTAGTTCTCCTCTAATATTATTGGACAACGTGGAAATACCCAGTATACAGATAGTGAATCCTAATGATATTGCTTCTATTACTGTTTTAAAAGATGCTGCGTCTGCTTCTAACTATGGCTCCAAAGCCGCATTTGGTGTTATTTTGATCACTACAAAAAAGGGATCGGGAACAGGCAAACCGCAAATATATTATTCCAACAATTTTTCATGGCAAAATGTTTGGAAAGATCTCCAGTTGGCAGATGTAAATGGCTTAAAGTATACAGTAGATGCCGCAGAAAGGATAGGTACCACTACACCTGTAGGTGCATTTTATTTGGTAGACAGAGCTAGTTATAATAAGGCAGTAGAATGGAAACAAAAATATGGCGGTACAATCGGGCCAAATGATCCTACTGTTTTTGGAAGAGACTGGTTTGTAAATGCAAATGGCGCTAAAATGGGAGTTAGAACCTATAACCCTTACGACTTAATGGTGGAGGAATGGGCCCCTACTCAACAACATAATTTGTCTGTAGGTTATACTGAGGGTAAAACTTCCTACAACTTAGGTCTTGGTTTATTAGATCAAAGCGGTATGATGAAACCGGCAAAAGTTGATAGATTTTCACGCTATAATGCTTCTCTAAAAATATCCAGCGATCTTAACAAATATGTTACACTTCGTGCGGGTGCGTTATACTCAAGAAGAAACAAGGAGTATGCATATATCACTAATTCAACAACAGCAGATCCCTGGCTTTACTTATATAGGTGGAGTTCGTTATATCCTTTTGGTAACGATGAAAACGGAGACCCTATTCGAAGCCCGGCAGGTGAAGCAGCTGCAGCCAACACTGCTAACATATTACAGAACTATTCGAATGTAAATCTTGGAACAACTATTAATATTACTAAAAACTGGAAAGTGGATTTCGATTATACTTTTTCGAACCAGGATGAAACCTGGAAAAGACCAGGTACACGATATACAATGAGAGATTCCTGGGTTGCACCAGCAGCCAGGTTCGATGCCAGTGGTAACAGGGTATATGTAAATAATGAAGGGCAAGTAGTACCCAGTACTACTCCCGGTGCAATAGCAGCTTTTGATCTTACAAAACAAACATACACGGCCCTGGGAGCAAACCCTGATCATTTTGCACGTACAGCTACAAATTTTTTCAGTCATACAATCAATGCATTTTCTACTTACAACTGGAATTTAAACCAGAACAATGCATTTAAATTTATTTTGGGTGTAAATCGTGTAACTGCTACTACAGAATTTCAAACATCTCAAATAACTAATTTATTAGATATAAATAATCCCCAGTTTCCTTTTGGTACCGGAACACAAACAGTCTCCGGAGGCAAATCCTGGGAAGCTCAGTTGGGTTATTTTGGTCGTGTAAATTATGCGTTTAAAAATAAATATTTGGTGGAAGGAAACTTACGTTATGATGGCTCTTCCAAATTCACAGAAGAATTATGGTGGAGGTGGTATCCTTCTTTCTCTGCGGGCTGGATAGCAAGTGAAGAGAATTTTATGGAATGGACAAAACCTGTACTCAACACTCTTAAATTCAGAGCATCGTGGGGTTCAATTGGTGATCAAAGTGTGCCTAATACTTTGTATCTGCCTATTATGCCTAATGGTCAGTCGACCTGGATAGGAGCAAACGGAGCAAGAGTATTTTTTGTAGGTACACCAGCTGCGATCGACGCAAATATTAAATGGCAAGATATTGTAACCAAAAATATTGGTGTTGATATTGGATTATTAAAGAACCAGGTCAATGTTACATTTGATGTTTTTGAAAGAAAAACAGACAACATGATCGTACCCCAGGAAGGTATTCCCTTAACTTTTGGCGCTGGTGCTCCTTTAGGAAATTATGGAGCGTTAACCACTAAAGGCTGGGAACTGACAGTTGACTATAACCATAGATTCGGAAATGGTTTGGGTATTAATTTAAGAGGAAATATTTCTGATGCAAAAAGCATTTTAACCTCTTATGGATCGGGCACAGCAGTCACCGGCAATTATAATGGTAAAGATTTTGGCGAGATATGGGGTTATCGTACAGACAGATTGTACCAAATGAGCGATTTTGAGCTCGATGCAAATGGTAAACCTATTTTAATTACGCTTACAGCAAATGAAAGTGCCCTGAATGCTGGTAAGCAGGCCTACAAGTTAAAACAGGGGCCTGATGGAAAAAAACCAATCTATCAGCCATTCTTACAAAACTCGGCAACCTTCAGATTTGGTCCTGGCGATGTTAAGTTCAAAGATCTGAATGGAGATGGTGAAATAAGCAATGGAAAAGGAACATTAGCTGATCATGGCGACCTGGAAGTTATTGGAAACTCCAATCCTCGCTATGAGTATGGATTCAGAATTGGAGCCGACTTTAAAGGCTTTGACATCAGCGCCTTTTTCCAGGGAGTTGGAAGTCGCCATATATGGGGAGATGGATTCCTGGCTATTCCAGGATTCCAGCCTTCTGACGGAGCAATGCCCGAAGCAATCGCGGGTAATTATTGGACCCCGGATAATACCGGAGCGTTTTATCCGGCCGCTTATAATAATGGCGGCAGCAATACCATTAATAATATGCAGATGCAGGACAGGTACTTGTTAAATATGGCTTATCTGCGGCTAAAAAATCTAACTGTTGGTTACACTCTGCCACAGTCTTTGGTCAAGAAAGCATGGATCAGTTCATTCAGGATATATGCGGGTGTAGAAAATTTTATTACGTGGGATAACCTAGGAGATCTGCCAATTGATCCCGAAAGCATCAATGGCTATTCAATGTGGAATACCACTGGTTATAACCTGGGTCGTACAGGGACCGGTATTCCTGCTTTCAAGAGTGCATCATTTGGTATTCAATTGAATTTTTAAAAAACTAGAAACATGAAACATTTAAAATATCTGTATAGCTTATTAGCATGTGTATTTTTATTGTCGTGCAAAAAAGAAGTGTTAGACCGGCCTCCTCTGGACAGGATCATTGACAGTGATAACGGCTTCTGGAGAAATGAAGATGATGTCCGTTTATATGCAAATGCATATTATCCCAATTATTTTAATGGTTACAATACTTCGTTTACGGTAGATTATACTCCCGTAAGAGGATATACTTTCAACGATGATCTAACAGGCAAAAATGTTCAGTCAAGTTTTGAAAGCAGTGTCCCCACTTCACGAGGTTCTACCTCGGAAGGAGCAGAATGGATGTTAACTTATGCAGGCCCGACATGGGATTTTGCGTGGGTGCGCAAATCAAATATCTTGATCGACCGGCTGGATAATGTAGCAAAGCCACGAATTACTGAGGAAGCATATAAACATTGGACAGCCGTTGCAAAATTTTTCAGAGGATATGAATATTCACGTTTAGTTAGTGTATTTGGAGATGTACCTTATTTTGACAAAGTGGTTGAAAATACTGATCTGGCCACTTTATATAAGGACAGGGATAACAGGGGCGTTGTGATGGATAAAGTATATGATGATTTTAAATATGTACTCTCCAATATGCGGGAAAATGATGGTGCCCAATACTTAAATAAATATATTGCTGCCGGCTTTATTTCCCGGTTCATGCTGTTTGAAGGAACATTTCAGTATTATCATGGATTAGATGCAGCAAGAGCAAAAAAGTATTTGGAATTTGCGGTAGATGCTGCAGGGATCGTTATTAATAGTAACAAATACAACTTTAGTCGTGATTTTAAATCTATATTTTCATCCGAGAGCCTGGCCGGTCATCCCGAAGTTCTTCTTTACAGGGCATATGATGCTGCTTTAGCTATAACGCATGCCATCGGCTCTTATCAAAATGGAACAGAGGTAGTGGGTGTAGATGCCAACCTGGTATTAATTAAATCCTTTTTAGCAAATGATGGCAAAGCATGGCAAAATTCAGTAGTGCCTAATGCTAGTTCATTTGCCATTGCCGATTTGGTGAAAACACGGGACCCCCGCTTTGAAGCATCATTTATAGATAAAGTTAATAATGCATCAGCCACACTTTTATATGGATATAAGTTTGCTTCAAGAGAAGCGATAACCTACATCGGAAGGGCATATCCTCCAGCATGGGGAAGTAATACCAATACCAGTGATGCTCCTGTTATGCGATTGGCGGAGGTTGTGCTGAACTGGATAGAAGCTAAGGCAGTATTAGCACAATACATGGGAGGCCCTGCTGTTACTCAAGCCGACCTGGATAAATCTGTGAATGCAATTCGTAATCGCCCTTTAGATGCAGCGGCTATTGCGAAAGGAGTAGTAAAAACAGCTCCGCTGCTTCTTGCTACAATGCCTGTTGACCCGACAAAAGATGCAGACGTACCAGATTTGATTTGGGAGATCCGTCGTGAAAGAAGAATGGAATTTGTATTTGAACATACAAGGTTGTTAGACCTAAAGAGATGGAAAAAACTTAGCAACATGGACTTTAGCACCAACCCCGATTATTTTCTTGGGCCATGGGTAAATGTTCAAACTGAAATACCCAGCTATTTAACCACAGCTAATATTAATAAAGTAAGAGTTAAAAAAGCAGACGGCACTATCGTAACATGGAATGGCTCGAATGGCAGTTCTATGATCGGTTTTTGGATGGTTGAAAATGCTCAAAACAGAAATGCCTTTACTAACAAATCATACCTTTCTCCGGTTGGGCAATCTCAGATACTTCAATATGAAGAAAAAGGATTTAAGCTTACACAGACAACAGGCTGGTAAAAACCTATTTGCTCATTGAAGCTACAATGTTTCTTAAGAGGCTGCCTCATAAATAGGCAGCTTCTTTTTTTATTTGTCCAAATTTCTATACTAATAGGTTCAAAGAATGACAAAAAAAATCATCATCTTAATTGCATTTACAGTCTCCATATCATTTTTCTATGGACAACCAGGATTTAAATTTGCACATATCTCAGATACACATATAGGAAGCAATAACGCGGAAGAAGATCTAAGACGAACTGTGCAAAGCATCAACAACGATTCAACCATAAAATTCGTGATCATTTCAGGTGATATCACTGATTTTGGTTCTGATGTAGAATTACATCTTGCAAAACAAATACTGGATAGCCTCAACAAACCCTGGTATATTATTCCGGGCAACCATGATTCCAACTGGTCTGAAAGCGGCACCAATAGTTTTAAAAAGATATTTGGTTCAGAAACCTTTAAGTTCATGTATGCCGGATATTTATTTGTCGGCACTGTGTGTGGCCCTAACATGCGAATGAGTCCCGGCCAGGTATCCAGGGAAAATATACTTTGGCTTGATTCTACACTAAATAATTTAAAAGATAAAACCATTCCTGTTATTTATGTGAATCATTATCCAATAGATTCATCATTAAATAACTGGTTTGAAGTAATCGATCTTCTTAAAAAAAGAAACATTCAATTGATAATATGCGGACATGGGCATGCAAATCATGCACTTAATTTTGAAGGCATTCCAGGCGTTATGGGAAGGTCAAACTTAAGAGCAAAAAATCCGGTGGGTGGTTATAATGTTGTTACTATAAAAGATGGGGTCGTTACTTATGAAGAACGCAATCCGGTAACCAATGAACAAAAACAATGGACGCAAATAAAATTGCACAAACACAATTTTGCTTCTGATACTACTCATTATTTCAGACCTTCCTATACAATCAATTCAACGTATAAAAATGTAAAAACAACCTGGCAATTTAATGATGAAAGTGATATTGGTTCCGGGGCGACTATCACTAAAAATCTTGTAATTGTCAGTAATTCAAACGGATTAATTTATGCTTTGAATTTAAGTAATGGGAAAAAAAGCTGGAGCTATACCACCCAAGGGAAAATTTATTCGACACCTGTAGCAGAAGATAATTTAGTTGTCGTGGCTTCTACTGATAATAATATTTATTGCCTGAATATACTGACGGGTAAATTGGTATGGAAATTTGAAACAAAAAAACCAATTGTTGCAAATGCACTTATCAAAAATAAAACGGTTTATATTGGTTCTTCAGATGGTCACTTCAGAGCATTGGACTTATACAATGGAAATCTAAAATGGGATTTTGATGGTGTCAAAGGATTTGTAGTAACCACTCCATTATTCTATAATAATAAAATTTATTTTGGAAGTTGGGGAACAGAATTTTATGCATTGGATGCAGAAACAGGCTCATTAAGATGGAAATGGAATAATGGTTCTGCCAATCGTATGTTTTCTCCCGCAGCCTGCTATCCTGTAGCGACTGGTGGAAAAGTTTTTATTGTTGCGCCTGATCGTTACATGACAGTGTTTGATGCTGAAACCGGAAATGTGATCTGGAGAAAAAATGATCCGGATAATAAAGTGAGAGAATCAATGGGCTTATCTAAAGACAGCACATTGATCTTTTCAAAAACCATGCAGGGAGAATTAATTGGCATCTCAACTTCAGACACTGGTATGAAAATTACCTGGAGATCCAACACAGCATTAAATTATGAAATAGCACCCACTGCAATTGTAGAATTTCAAAACATTATCTACGTGCCATCTAATTCCGGAGTTGTAGTTGCTGTGAATCGCAACGATGGCTCCATCTTATGGAAGCATAAAATTTCAAATGCACTTATAACCAATATTATTCCTGTTGCTAAAAATAAAGTGATTGTTACTTCAATGGATGGCAAGGTTACTTTTCTTGAATATAAGCCATAAGCCCTGATGCGTTTTTACCCAAAGAACATATAAGCGAGCAATATTGAAGTGATGATGCCTACAAGATCTGCAAGTAACATGACGCCCACTGCATACCTTGTATTTTTCACAGATACTGCTCCAAAGTAAACAGCTATCACATAAAAGGTGGTATCAGAAGAGCCTTGTAAAACACAGGCCAGCCTGCCGGCAAATGAATCCGCACCATATGCATTCATAGTATCGATCATCATTCCCCTTGCACCGCTTCCCGTTAATGGTTTTATTAATGCGGTGGGCAGACCATCAACAAATCTTGTATCTGTACCCAATGCAGCAAAAAGATTTTTTATACCATCAATAATGATCTCAAAAGTTCCGCTGTTTCGCAATAGGCTTATTGCTACAAGTAACCCGACGAGATATGGGATGATGCGAATGGCAGTTTCGAACCCTCCTTTTGCACCTTCAATAAAAGCATCAAAGATGTTTATCCTTTTATAAATGCCTCCAAGTACAATTAAAAAAAGGATAAGTAACAATATTCCATTACCTAATATTCCTGAAACCAATTGTACACGATCGGTGCTTAATGAAGTAAGATACCAAACCAATGCAGCAATAATAGCAGAGATACCGCCAACCCATACAAGAATAACCGGCTGAAATATATTTATCTTCTGTTTAAAAGAAACCATAAACATTGCTGCCATTGTAGCAACAAAAGTGGCGATCATGCATGGTACAAAAATATCGGTCGGATTTGCTGCCGGAGGTTTGACAGCTGCTCTTGCTGCAATAATGGCAACAGGGATCAGTGTTAATCCGGCTGCATGAAGACACATGAACATTACCTGTGCATTTGTTGCCCTGCTTTTATCAGGATTTAACTCTTGTAAACTTTCCATTGCCTTAATGCCAAATGGTGTTGCTGCATTATCAAGTCCTAATAAATTGGCAGAAAAATTCATTACCATATGGCCCATTGATGGATGTCCTTTTGGTATGTCAGGAAATATTTTTGAAAAAAATGGACCGATGATCCTTGATAAAAATCGAATCCCTCCTGCCCTTTCGGCGATCGTCATAAAACCCATGAACAAAGCCATGATGCCAATAAGTCCAATACAAATTTCAACGGCACCTTTACAAGTATCGATAATGCCATTTGATGGCAGCAAACGAAAAGTTTTGTACGCTGTTCCTTCTTTTGCCACTCTTTCTTTATCCCACACCGCAGTTTTTTCATATTGAAGCTGCAGTATAACATTAACAGGAAGACTTGCAGAATCTACAAGACGAGTGGAAACAGTATCTGTATTTTTTCCTGTTACTAATTGGCTGAATATCTTCTGCTGTCCGGGCTGAAACACATATTTAATTGTTGCCACCAAAATAGCAATGATGATAAATGCCGACCATATCCTGCTGAGCGCCATGCTTTATTTAAGATTTAGGATTGAAGATTGCAGATTTTTAGTGAATAACCAAATGTGTCTTTTCACATTTCGCCACCTAGCAGTTGAACCTTATCTTTGCCGCCTTAAAAAATGCAGACAGGTTAATTGTTGAATAGCGATAAGGAAGTACAAGAGTGCGACGCAACAAAAGCCCAATAGTAAATAAAACGCTGGGCTTATAATCTTATCCCGATAATTGTCGGGACTGCTATCTAAAATCTAAAATCGATCATGGGTTTACAAGCTGGAATTGTTGGATTGCCAAATGTGGGAAAATCAACTTTGTTTAATGCGGTAAGTAATAGTGCCAAAGCGCAGGCAAGTAATTACAGGTTTTGCACAATTGATCCGAATGTTGGATTGGTTGATGTACCTGATCCGCGTCTGAATAAATTGGCAGAGCTGGTAAAGCCAAACAAAATAGTGCCGACGCAATTAGAGATAGTTGACATTGCCGGATTGGTACGTGGTGCAAGTAAAGGCGAAGGACTCGGCAATAAATTTTTGGGGAACATTCGTGAAGTGGATGCGATCATTCATGTGGTCCGTTGCTTTGAAGATGAAAATGTGTTACGTGATGAAGGACCTATTAACCCGGTTAGTGATAAAGAGATCATTGATCTT
>Ga0105249_10003916_pt1 | contig 12856 bp, 10 predicted proteins | sample KBSS44metaG_FD_81522 | JGI IMG/M metagenome (GOLD analysis project Ga0105249, IMG submission 81522) | Switchgrass rhizosphere microbial communities from Kellogg Biological Station, Michigan, USA - KBS S4-4 metaG | ecosystem: Host-associated > Plants > Roots > Rhizosphere > Soil | place... | reverse complement strand
TAGAAATTGCTCACTATAAGGACGAACGTGAGTCGAAAGTACCGGGATGCTGTCTCACGAAATCGCGAGCAGCGCTGACACGTCATCCGCCAGGAGCGCTGTCTAGCGCGCGTGCGTTCGGCGCCAGACGACTACCAGCATCAGGATTGGGCCGAGCAATTCCGCAGTCACCAACGACAGAGCCGCGCCCTGCGCGCCTCGCGCTGTGATCAGTAACGGAAGCAATGCCAGGTTGAGCAGGCCAACGCTCAGGTAGATCCAGAAGAGCTGGCGCGTGAGCCCGATGTTCACCATCACCGTCTGCGCAAGCAGCGTCGCGATGGTGACGAGCACCGGCACGACGGCCATCGTGCGCAGGACGGGCACGACTTCTCCCCACTTGCTGCCGCCGAGAATCGCAACGATCTGCGGCGCGAAGATCGCCAGGACGATGCACGCGAATGCCATGGTCGGCACCGCGACCCAGGCGATGCGCTTCACCAGTCGCCAGGCCTCGTCTCGCTGCTGTGAGAACAGCAGGCTCGCACGGGGGAAAGCAGCCTGCGCGACAGGGCTCACCAGCGCCTGCATGGCCGCGATCAGCCGATTCGCCAGACTGTAAAGCGCCACGGCTTCCGGTCCACGCATGAGCCCGAGAACGAACGGATTGGTGTGCAGGTAAAGCGTGGTCGAGACGCTCGCCGCAAACAGATGCCCGCTCTGCCCGAGCGCGTGGCGAATGTCGAGCCACGTTGGCCAATAGAACTGCTTGGGCGCGAGCGGCCGGCGCAGCGCCAGCGCGGCGAGCGCCGCCAGCAACTGCGGCGCCGAGAGAATCACCGCGCCGATGATCAGGTCCTCAGGTGAGCGAACAAATGCGATCACACATGCCGCACCGACCACCTTCGCGACCGCCTGAATCGCGGCAGTCTCCTTCAGGCGCTCCAGTCCTTGGAAGTACCACTGCGGGAAAGCGACATTGCCGAGCAAGAGCAGGGCGCTGGCGGCGAACACAGGCCAGTCACGCCTGAAATCCGGCACGACCGCGACGATCACCGCGATGACGCTCACGCATGCCAGGAGTAGAAGTGACTTGGCCGCGAGGGTCGTCCAGTAGACGCGCGCCACCACGTCCGGCTTGTCACGCGCGACGGAAATTTCCCGGGCAGCGGTGAAGTTGAAGCCGAACTCGATGACCAGCAGCGCGTAGCCCATGAGGGATTGCGCGAACATGATCGAGCCGTAACCTGCGGGGTGGAGTGCCCGCAGCAGGAAGGGCAGCGTGATCAAAGGCATCAACGTGTTGAGCCCCTGCACGGCGTACAGGGACAGCACGTTGCCGGCGAGCCGACTGCGGAACAGGCGGGCGCCAGCGGCGAGAGTTGCAGGGAGCGCTGTCATCCGGGGGACATATATGAATTGGCATCATGACGGGCCAATGACTCCCGCCGTCGCCATCATCTTTGTCAGCTGGAACAGCTGGCGCCACACGCTGGAATGTCTGGATTCCGTGCTGGGCCAGTCCCATCAGAACTTCCACGCTTTCATTGTCGACAATGACTCTGCGGACCAGAGCGTCGAGCAGATCGCCGCGTGGTGCAACCGGCCCGAGGCCGAGGCTTGCTGGCGTCGCCACGATGGAGTGATTCGCTACACGGACGGTGCGGACGTCGCGCCGATCGGCTATCGCATCGTTGATCGGCCGGCAGGCGCGTTGCCACCGCCCGTGGAAGGCTGTCGCGTCACGCTCATCCGCTCCGGCAGCAACCTTGGCTTCGCCGGCGGCGCGAACGTTGGCCTGCGCTCGGCCGGGCCCGATGCGTTCGACTACTTCTGGTTCCTCAATACGGACACCGTCGTCGATCGTGACGCGCTGGCGCATCTCGTTCGCCGCGCCCGGCAGGATTCGCGCATCGGCATGGTCGGCTCGACGCTGCGCTACTACGATCGACCGAACGTCGTGCAGACGATGGGCGGGTCCCGCAAGGGCCCGGAATATCCGCAAGGCGTTTTCCGGCACATCGGCGAAGGCGTGAACGTTGCGAACCTGCCGGAGCAGTCTGCGATCGAGCGCGAGCTGTTCTACGTCTTTGGCGCCTCCATGCTGGTCGCTGCGTCTTTCGTCCGCGACGTCGGCCCGATGTCGGACGATTACTTTCTCTACTACGAGGAGATCGACTGGACGATGCGCGCCGGCGGCCGTTTTACGTTGGCTTATGCCGCGCAAAGTCATGTGTTCCACAAGTCTGGCGCGACCAGCTCGCAGGCGAAGCCGGGGCTGTCGACACATCTCTACTACGCCAATCGCGTGCGCTTCATGAGCCGCTTCTTCCCTCAGCATCTCTCGTCCGTCAGGCGCAGGCTTGCGGCGGATACGCTGCGCTACGTGGCAAAGGGCCAGTGGGCTCATGCACGCATCGTGGCGTCCGTGTTCTGGAATGCGCGGCAGATCGCCAAGGCCAGTTGACCTCCTCGTCACGGTGCTCGCGTTGCTTGGATTCCAAGGCAGCGCGCGTGCAGAGCCGCCCGTCATTTACAGTCAGCCCGGCTACCAGAGCCCGGTGCAAGGCGCGCCAGACGATCTACTGCTGTTACCCGGTGCAGGATTCGCGAAGGGCGACCTGGTTGTCTACGAACGCCTTGCCGAGACCACGAGTCCGCCGCGCACACCGCGCGAAATACCAACGACATCGAATGCAGAGCAAGGCGTGGCAAATGTTGTTAGCTACAAGAGCGTGCCCAACTCGCTCACGGTGCTGCTGCCAGCGCAGATGACGGCCGACTGTTCATACGTGCTCTGGGTACGCAACTCGAAGCAGGAATGGAGCAACCCGGTGCGCATCAACGATGCACGCCCGCTGTGGCTCACGCCGGCTTACGTCTACTCGAGTGCCGGGCTCGCTTCGCTCCCGCGTCAGCTGAAGGTGGTCGGGCGAAACCTGCAGCCCGCACCGGACGAGTCGACGATGGTGCGACTGACTGGCCCGCAGACCGTGGTGCTCGAAGCACAGCCAGAGACAGGCGAGTCGCCGGTGCTGCGCGCATACGTCGCGAAGGTCCGGCTGCCTGGCCGGCTCACGCCCGGCACTTACGCTGTCGAAGTGAGTCGGGATGGCACGAGCTGGGTCGCACTCGATGAGCAGCAATTCGTCGTACGCCCGGACCCTGCGCAGCCGCGCAAGTTTCCGGTCGATGGCGCGGAATTCGGCAACTGCCGCGCGGGCGATGGCATTGACGACACTCCCTGCATTCTCCGCGCGATTCGCCGGGCCGCCGACGGCGGGGGAGCAGTCGTGTTCGGCGCCGGCGTCTGGGACCTCACGCAGGCCAGAGACGGCGTGACTTCGGGCGACGGCATCCTCATCCCACCGAACGTGGAGTTGCAGGGCGCGGGATCGACCGCCACTCGTATCGTGAGACACGAGGGCTGGAAAAGTGGCGGCGGGACGGATGCCGTGTTCACGCTCGTGGGTCGCAACGTCGTGCGCGGTTTCACGTTTGCAGATGAGCACGTGTTCCGTGAAGGCGATGCGCAACGGCCCGTGCTGCAGATCGGCCGGGCGTTCTCGCGCCTCGCTGCGAACACGCCGGCAGCCGAGGCGGTCGTCGAGGATGTGACGATCACCGGGAATGTGTTCGACCGCATACACGGGCCCATCGTCGACGGCGGCCTGCCCATGCGACGCATCTTCATCACGAGCAACGAGCTCGGCGCATTCCATACGGCGCTCGAGCTGGGTGGCAGTCGGTTCAACGTGGCTTTCCCGTTTCGCCTCGACGATGCGGTGATCGCGTACAACACGTTCAAGCCCGGCAGCTCGATCGACGTGGCACAGGCGCAAGGAGCGATCGCCAGCGAGATCGGCGCATCACGCCGTACGGACTTCAGCCACAACATTGCGGACGGTGCGTCGACTCAGTACCTGAATGCGCCGACGGATGCTCGAGGCTGGCGGGCGGCCTTTTTCTGGCACATGAATGGCAACCACGAGCTGGCGCTGGTCGCCGAGAATCGTGCCACGTGCACCGGCGACAAGGCAGGGGATGGCGAAGCGATCAGCTACGACAACAACGCCAACTCTTTCGCGCTCGCCGCGGCGCGTACGGTGGTCGGCGCCACGGGCGCTACGGTCACGGTTGCGGGCGCGCTGAAGACGCGACACTTCGAACGCGACGTGCCGCTCGCCAGCTACTACGTCGGCCACTGGATTCAGCTCGTCGCTGGACCCGGGCTCGGCCAGGTCCGCAAGATCACGGCCTATCGAATCGACGCGGGTCGCGTGACATTCACCGTATCACCGGAGTGGGACGTGCTCCCGGTCGCCGGCAAGACCCGGGTGGGCGTGGGTCGCGAATACTGGCAGGTCTATACGCTGGCCAATGTCATCGATCACCGCCAGCCGTTGTGCCAGAAGAGCAATCGCACGCGTCCGAAAGGCGGCGGAATCGTGCTCTGGGGCCAAAGCGCCGATTCGGTCGTTGCCGGTAACCGTCAGTACGATACCGACGGCATTCTCATGCAGAACGGCTACGTCGCCGAAGAGCCGGAGTGCAGGGAATGTGTCGCGAGCAACACCTTCCAGGCGTTTGCCGAGATCCGCGACAACCTGATCGACGGCGAGTATCAGTGGGACAGTGCCTGCAGCATCTCCGGAATCATGAGCTCGTATGTCGCTTCGGACACGCCCTCATCGCCGCCACCGATACTCGGCATCGGCCTCAACATCGGCTACAACACGATTCGCCAGGCCGATGGCTTCCTCGGCGGCGCGATCGATTTTGCGTCGACATGGAAAAAAGGTCCGCCGCCGTATCGCTGGGCCCTGATCGACAACGCGCTCATCCATCACAACACGATCGGCGACATCACGGCCTCTCTGCCGCAACCGGCGTGCAATTATCGGCAGGTCGTGCGCGCCGGGATACGCATCGACGCACCGGGCTCCATCTCCCGGACCGTGCTCTACGGCAACACTTGCAGCAACGTGGCGCGAAACCTCGAGGACTACGGCACGGACACGGTGCGGGTGTGCCCGGCTTCCGGGAAGACCTCATCCTGCGAGTGTTCCGCGCGGCGCTGACTCGTCAGGAAGAGGTGCAGCACGCCGATCACCGCAACGGAGCGCACCCACATGACGTATGACACGCCGATATTGCCTTCGAAGCCCCACACGACGTAGCGGATCGTGACGATCATGATCAGCAGGCGCGTGAGCGAGATGCGATCCGCAAGATTGGCACGCGCGCCCACCGTCCCGAGGATCAGCCCGATGATCGGCATGCCGACGAGGACGCCCAGCCAGCCGTAGTTCCAGTACAGCTCGCCGAGATGCGAGGAGGAGATGTACGTCTCGCGGAAGATCGAGATGTGGAAGTCCGTGTTCATGAGCTGACCCGCCGCAATGAACGGCTTGTCCGGCCAGATCAGTCGCGGAATGAACGCCGTCCAGAGGGGGGTGAGCGTGTAGCCGTTGCGAAACGGCACCGTGTCGCCAGCCTTGTTGACGATGGTCGTGACGCTGCCCTTGAGCGAGGCGCGCTCGAAGAACGACTCCGACTTTTTCTTGCCGCTGTCCTCTTCCTGCTCGCTGGCCTCGAGGGCGCGCGAGATCGACTTGCCGATGTTCTTCGCGGTGTCGGCATGATCGGCGCCATACTGGCTGCTGGTCATGCGGTGGGCCATGAATACCGGGAAGATCAGCACGACGAACAGGACGCCGACACCCAGCCACACCTTCGGCAGCTTTGCACTGACGAGCATGCGGGTCATGACGACGAGCACGATTCCCGTCATCGCCTCGCCCTTCACGTCGACGACATAGCCGTAAAACATCTGGAACGCTACCACCGCGATCAGCAGCGGCAGGAGCCATGCGCGTTTGTACACGGCCTGCGCGTAGGCCAGCATGAGCATGCCCACCGGCTTTGCGAGTTGTCCCAGCATGAGCAGCGTCGTCTTGATGGCGCTGATGCTTCCCAGGGCCTTCGAAACGGTGGAAGAGCTGGTGTCCTTGATGAGGTCCACGCCCCAGATCCACGCGGCCCACGATCCCAGCGCCCACAGCGCGATGCCTACGATGATGACGGTGTTCTCCGGCCAGTCGCGCACCTGCTGCGTTGGCTGCTGCGTGGGCCTGAACAACCTGGCAGCGATGAGGTAACCGAGCACGCCGAGAACGCCGCCAACCAGAATCACGGTTTCCGGCGCCGTGGGCAGTCCGCCTCCAGTCAGAAAGAGCTTCCCATTCAGTACGGCGGACACATCCTGCAAGCCGTAGAACACGAAGAAGATGAAGAGCAGCAGGCACAGGATGGAGTAAGGCCCGTTGAACGGCCTGGCGACGAGGAGCGCTGAGCTGCACAGCGCGAACAGAGCGACCAGATAGATGAACGGAACGGTGTCGTTCGAGGCCGCGAACACCGCCATCAGGACGATGAACGCCAGATTGACCAGCGCGTAGAGAACCTTGCGGTTCATCGAACGCTCGCGAGCTGCGGCGGTCGACGAGGCGCGCCCATCTGCAGGTATGCTGCCTCCATACGCGCTGCGACGGCGTTCCAGGACAGCTCTTCAGCAACAGCGCGCAGACCCTGCGCTCCCATTTGACGGCGGCGCTCGACATCCCGATGGAGTGAGCGCACGTCCTCAGCGAGCTGGCGCGGCTCGCCGCTCGTGATCAGCCCTGCGCCATACCGACGCACGAGCGAAGCGATCCCTACTTCTTCCGTCAGGATCACCGGACAGGCAACGGACATGGCTTCGGCGACGACGTTGCCGAAGTTCTCGGAATAGGAGGGCAGCACGAACAGCTCGGCGTCCGCATACAGCGCCCACTTTTCGTCATCGCTCGCCGGCCCGACGAAATGCACGCGCTGCGCGACACCTGCGCTGCGCGCCAGAGCCTGCATCCGTGGCTGGTAGTTCTCGTCATCATTGCCGGCGATCACGAGATGCAGGTCCGGCACCGATTGCCAGGCTGCGATCAACCGGTCGAGTCCCTTCTTCCAGCTGATGCGGCTCAAGAAGAGCGCGTACGGTTGCGGCACGCGTGCGAACGGCCCGGCAGCGCGCGGAACCGCCTGCCCCGATGAACCCACGCCGTTGGGCACGCAGAAGACTTCGGGCAGTGGCAGGCCAAGGGCTTGCACCTCGCGCGCTTCGATCTCTGCAGTCACGTGGAGGCCCGCCGCGCGACGCAGAGTTTCGCGCTCGATCAGGTTGATCCACGCCGTCTTCACCCAGCGACTGCGACGCCGGATGATGGAGCCCACCAGCATGCCGCGTGGAGCGCTGACGTAAGGTACGCCCGCACGGCTCGCTGCGCGGGCGGCAGCCCAGGTCGGCCACAGGAAGACTGAATGCAGATGCACGACGTCGAAGTCGTGGATGGACCGTTCCAGCCACGCGGCCATCGCCGGGGACCAGTAGAGTCGTCGCAGCGCCGGCACGCGAAAGTAGTGAACCGCGACACCGTCGAGATCGACCGGTCGGTCCACCGGAACATTCAGGTCTTGCGGACCATCGACGCTCGTCGTCGCCACGTGCACTTCATGGCCGCGCTTTGCGAGCGCTGCTGTCAATCCATGCACCGAGCGGATCGGGCCGCCGTAACGAACGGCCGGATAATAGGACGGGACGACGTGGAGTATCCGCATGGGGAGAGGCACGTCATCACTGGCGTGTGACGTGCGTGTGACAAGCGCTGTGTCATGCACTCGTAATGCCTCGGCGCCTACGATTTCTGGATGACCCAACACGGCGGAACTCTCGAGCTCGACACGGCTGCGAACCGTGCGGCGACCAAATACACCCGGGCGGAGCAATTGCGCCGCGTGCTGTGGGCGTTGGGTCGCTGGTTGATCATCCTGAGTCCGCGACCGTTCTTTGGCTGGCGTCGCTGCGTGCTGCGGCTGTTCGGCGCACGCGTCGGGGCTCATGCGAGCATCTATCCGTCGACCCGTCTGTACATGCCCTGGAACGTGGAGCTCGGCGAGTGGTCCGCGCTCGGCGAGGACGTTTTTGTCTACAGCCTTACGCGGGTGCGCATCGGTCGCCGCGCCACTGTTTCCTATCGCGCGCACGTCTGCGGTGGGACTCACGATTTCTCGCGTCCCGAGCGGCCGCTGGTGAAATTGCCTGTGGTGGTCGAAGACGACGCCTGGGTTGGAACGGATGCGTTTCTCGGGCCCGGCGTGACGGTGGGCAAGGGCGCGATCGTGGGCGCAAGAGCAGTGGTCGTGAAGGACGTGCAACCGCTGCAGATCGTGGCCGGCAATCCGGCGCGGCCGATCGGCCGACGCGGTGTCGCCTCGGCAAGCGAGGCGCGCTTCTCGTGACTGTCTCCGTTCTGGTCCTCACGCTCAACGAAGAGATCAACATCCGCGCCTGCCTCGACTCGCTGAGCTGGTCGAACGATATCGTCGTTCTGGATTCGCACAGCACGGATGCGACGACGGCCCTGGCTACGGAGCTCGGCGCGCGCGTGGTCCGGCGGCCATTCGACAACTGGTCGGCCCATCAGAATTGGGCAGTGTCGAACATCGAGTTCCGGAATCCGTGGGTGCTGTACCTGGATGCAGACGAGCGATGCGATGCCGGGCTGCGCGACGAAGTGCTGGCGCGCGCTCTGCCGGACGCACCCGAAAGCGCGTTTCGCATCCGTCGCAAGGATTACTACATGGGCCGGTGGCTACGCCACGCGCAGGTCTACCCGACATGGCTCGTACGGCTGTTCCGCCCCCAGCGTATTCGTTATGAGCGGCTCGTGAATCCCGTTGCAGTCGTGGACGGACCCATCGGCGAGCTCGATGCGCATATCGTCCACTATCCGTTCAGCCACGGGGTGTCGCACTGGATCGCGCGACACAATCGCTACTCGGACATGGAGGCGATCGAAGTCGCGAAGGTCCGCGCGAACGGCGGCGGCAAGTCGGGGAATCTGCGCGCAGGGGACACGAACGAGCGCCGACGTGCGCTGAAGGACCTGTTCTACCGGATGCCGGCACGGCCCTTCATCAAGTTCGCGTACTGCTACGGCTGGCGCCGCGGCTTTCTCGACGGTCGGGCCGGGCTGACATACGCGACGCTGCTGGCGATCTACGAATACATGATCGACTGCAAGTGTGCGGAGCTGAAGCGCCGACAGGCCGGCCTGCCTCTGTAGCGGATTCATAATTCTCATGAAGACTCCGCTGCTGGCGATCGTCTCGACGCATCCGATCCAGTACTACGCGCCCTTGTTCCGCGCGCTGGCGACCGCGAATCGGGTACGCCCTCGAGTCTTCTTCACCTGGTCGCAGACCGCGGATGGCGCCGTGGCGGACGCGGACTTCGGCAGGACGATCGCGTGGGATATTCCGCTGCTCGAGGGCTACGAATTCGAATTCGTGCCGAACGTCGCCCAGCGACCGGGCACGCATCACTTCCGCGGCCTGCAGAATCCGGGTCTCACGCAAGCGATCCAGGCATGGGGCGCAGATGCTGTGCTCGTGTTCGGCTGGAATTCGCAGTCCCATTTGCAGGCACTGCGCTATTTCAAGGGACGCATCCCCGTGCTGTTCCGTGGTGATTCCACGCTGCTCGACGCACGCTCGGGCTGGCGCAGGCTCGCCCGCAAAGCGTTTCTGAGCTGGGTCTATCGACACATCGACGTCGCTATCAGCGTCGGATCGCATAACGCGGACTACTACCGCTGGTGCGGCGTGCCGGAACAGCGCATTGTCTTTGCCCCGCACGCCATCGATGTGGCGCGCTTTTCAGATCGGGACGGCGACTGCGAAACGCGCGCCCTGCAGTGGCGGCAGCAGCTCGGCATTCGAGACGACGCCGTGACGGTCGTATTCGCGGGCAAGTTCATCCCGAAGAAGGACCCTCTCCTGCTGCTCGAAGCTTTCAAGCGTTGCGGAGCGCCCGGTCATCTCGTCTTCGCGGGGAACGGCGCACTCGAAGGCGAGCTGAAATCCGCGGCAGGGGGTCGCGCGGATGTGCATTTCCTGCCCTTCCAGAATCAGCAGGCCATGCCAGCGGTGTATCGGCTCGGCAACGTGTTCGCGCTGCCCTCGCGCGGACCCGGCGAAACGTGGGGTCTCGCGGTCAACGAGGCGATGGCCTGCGGCCGCCCCGCAATCGTCGGCAGCAAGGTGGGAGGCGCACGCGACCTGATCGCTCCGGGCATCAACGGCTGGACGTTCGAGTCCGCCAGTCTCGAGCAGCTCACCGACGTGCTTCGGCAGGCGCTCACCTGCGGCGCGGAGAGGCTCCGCGCGATGCGCACGGCGGCACAGCGCGAGAGTCAGCGTTGGTCGATCGAGGCCGCAGCGAAGGGCATCGAGGACGCGGTCACCGTTGCGGTTGACGTGCAGTCCCGCCCAGCAAGCGGAACGTACGAAGTGGCAGGCAACGGCTGACTAGTACAGCCTCAGCGCACTGGTTCCAAGATAGACCGCCGCCACGAGGGCGGTCCAGAGTCGCGCCGTGCGGCTCGACTCCACCGCTACGCGCGCGAAGAACAATCCGAGGCACAAGAACGCGGGCGGTTCGATATACCTCTGGTACGTAGCGTTCGTAAGCGCCAGACCGGCAACGTATAGCGCCAGCGCCGCGAGCTCCGGCGGGAACTGCCCGTAGCGCCTGCCACGCCAGATAAGGAAGGCGACGAAGACCGCGCCCGGCAAGGAGAGCGCCAGCATCGCGCTCGATCGAGGGCCAAACACCGGCGCGTGTCGCGCGAGGCTCCACAGAACCGAGCCCCAGCGGCCCTGATTCATGTCGTAGTTCGACGGCGCGACCAACCACAGCAGCAACGCGATAGCGAGCATGGCAAGCGTGAGCACGCGACCTTCCCGATCGCGAAGAAACGGCGCCAGCTTGCGCGCATCCAGCGGTGCGAAGATGAACGCAACGAGGCCGAGGTAAGCTAACGCGTGCACCCACGCCTGCGGAAACACGCCGCCGCGATTCATCTGTGAGGCGGTGCCTGGTGGTACGAGACCGCGCCACGCGACGACGTAGATGAGGATCACGACGGTGGGGAGCGCGGCAAGCGCTGCGGTCCGCAGAAATGCCTTCGCGAGATCGTTCCTTGGTGCTCCGAGCAGCGCCTGCACAGCGGGCGTCAGCATTACCGGCGCGAACATGTGGCGCACGAATACCAGAGCCGGCGCAGCCACGTATGCTGGCGCGCGCTGAGGTTGCAGCGCTGCCAGCATCACCACGAACAGTGCGAGCGCCACGAGGTCCGTGCCGAAGTACACCGCTGCCTGCACTGAAAACCACGACGCCATCAGCGGCAGCATCGGAATGATCCACGAGGCGCTAGAAGCATCGCGCGAGAGTCTGTGTGCCAGGAGAAGAGCGAGCATCAGACCCGACGCACAGAGTGCCCAGTGGACCAGTCTCAGGACAATCGATGCATTACCGACGGTCTGCTGGCCCGTGAGATTCGCGATGAGCGCCATGAGCCAGTGATAGCCCGGGAGCGTCGGTGCGTATCCGGGGTAGCCGAGCAGATTCCCGGGATGCGCAATGAAGTAATTGATCTGGGGCAGATGAAACTGAATGGCGTCGGCTGCAACGCCAGACCCGATCTGGGTATTCAGCAGAATCGCCGGTACGGTAACCCCCGCAAAGACCAGCAGCACGCCGGCAACTATCGCGCGCATCTAACTGCGGTCTGAGCTACGGGTCGCTCAATCAGGCTCTCCAGCCTCGCAAGCACGTCGTACACGTTATCGATCTTGCCACCGAGCACCGAGAACAGCTGCGGGTGAACGCTCTCGCGTCGGAGCAGCACCGGCCGCCCGTCATCGGCCTCATTGCGAACGAGCACGCTCTTGATATCGAACAGCGACCGCCGCCACCGCGCACTCCGCATGCACGGCATGAAGCGAGCGGCGTCGGCAATCATGTAGTTGATCTGCGAGCGTGTGCGTGCCGCGGCCAGCACGCGATCCGGATCCTGCCGGCCGTCTTCATCCACGAACGACCCATGAGGCGTGTACCTCACATGCGTCAGCGAATGGCACCCTTCCGCCGGAAAAGGCATGCACGAGAAGAACGGCCCATCCATCACCGTCACGCCGATGCTCGCCAGCGCGGGCGGCGGATCGACCAGCGCCACCTCGGTGACCTCATGCTTGATGGGCGTGAGCGTCGTCGACTGCGCCACGCACCGATTCAGCCCCGCATACGTGCAGTTGAACACCAGCGGCGCGTCGAAACGCGCTATGCAGTCCATGTGACGAGCTTCGACCGCGACATTCGCGCCATCGCCAACGATGCGCGTCACATCCGTATTCAGCAGGACTTCGATGTCCGCGCTTGCCAGCTCCTCCTCGAAATGCTCGCGGAGCCTGCGAGCATCGAACGCGTATTCCTCCGTTACGTACACGCCCGACACATGCGCCCGATCGAACAGTGACCGATATCCCGATCCGGCGACCTCGTATGTCGCGCCGATATCCCGCATGAAGCGCTCGAACTGCGACGGCAGCACCTTGGAGCGCCGTGCAGCCACCGCGTAGAGCTGCACGAAGTCCTTCTTCACCGCGAACCCATAGTCGCGGCAGAAGCGCGGCAGGTTGATCCGGCTTCTATAGGCCGTCAGAAAGCTGCGCGGATAGTGATACCCATTGTGAACGCGCGCCTGATTGCAATACGACGCGCGCGCCAGCAGAGTGGATTCTCGTTCGATCAGCGTCACCCGCTCATAGCCGCGCCGACGCAGGAACAGCGCGATCGCGCAGCCAAAGAATCCGCCGCCGATCACGATGCAATGAGGATTGAGTGCGCTCATCGTGGCTTGTAGCCGCCGCACGCGGCCACGAAAGTCTGGCGCAGGATGTGCAGCTTCCCCGACAGACCGCCGATCTTCGAAGG
>Ga0105249_10003904_pt1 | contig 12879 bp, 14 predicted proteins | sample KBSS44metaG_FD_81522 | JGI IMG/M metagenome (GOLD analysis project Ga0105249, IMG submission 81522) | Switchgrass rhizosphere microbial communities from Kellogg Biological Station, Michigan, USA - KBS S4-4 metaG | ecosystem: Host-associated > Plants > Roots > Rhizosphere > Soil | place... | reverse complement strand
GGTCTGCACAATTTCATGAGTTGGGATGGGCCGATTCTCACCGACAGCGGCGGCTTCCAGATTTTCTCGCTTGCGAAGTTACGCAAAATCGCCGACGAGGGCGTGGAATTTCAAAATCACATCGACGGCGCGCGAGCATTCATTTCGCCGGAGGTCGCAATGGAAATTCAAGCCGCGCTTGGCAGCGACATTGCGATGGTGCTCGATGAATGCGTTCCATATCCGTGCGAGTACGATTACGCGGCACGAAGCGCGGAGATGACCACACGCTGGGCAAAAAGATGCAAACGATGGAAACAAGAAAACACCCAACGCTCAACGCCCAACGCCCAACGTCGAACTGAAGAAGAAACCGTCTCTCAACTCTCAACTATCAACTCTCAACTTCTGTTTGGCATTGTGCAGGGCGGAACATTTCAAGATCTGCGGCGCGCATCGGCGCAAGCCATCGTGGAGCTTGATTTCGACGGCTACGCGATCGGCGGGGTGAGCGTGGGCGAGCCGGAGGAGGAAATGATGCGCGCGGTTGAATCGGCGGAGCCGTCCGTGCCAGCGGACAAGCCGCGTTACGCGATGGGACTCGGCACGCCGCCGCAATTGCTGGAAATGGTCGCGCGCGGGATGGATATGTTCGATTGCGTGTTGCCGACGCGCCTGGCGCGCAATGGAACCGCGTTTACCTCGACCGGCACATTGAATTTGAAGAACAGCGAGTTCGCGCTGGACAAAAGACCCATCGAAGAAAACTGCGCCTGTTCCGCCTGCCGTGAATTCACGCGCGGCTACATTCGCCATCTCATCAAGGCGGAAGAAATTCTCGGGTTGCGTCTAATTACGCTTCACAATCTGCATTCTTATCTAAACCTGATGAGTCGCGCGCGCACAGAAATTGAGCGCGGCACGTTCGATCAATTCCGTAAAGCCTTCGTAGCACAATACAAAACGCGAGACGCAGCGGAGATCGAATGATTAAAGCGTCTCATAAGTCGTGATTCCGAGCGAAGTCGCCTGCCAAGCCGTAGCTTTATGCGAAGGGCTGGAGGAATCCCGTGGCACAGCCATTAGGTAATTGCGCGGGATGTCTCGACTTCGCTCGATATGACAGTGCTGTTATTCTTCACGCGCCGCGCGTAACGCAGCACGAAGATCGAGCACAAACCGCTTGTATTCGCGTTCGCGCGATTCCTCATCGGGCTGGCGAAGAAGCGACGATGGATGAACAGTCGCGAGCACTCGGGGCGCCAGTTTTGACGACAATACCTTGCCGCGCTCGCGAGTGACGCGAAACGCCGGGCCAAAAATTGACTGCGACGCTGTCGCGCCCATTGCTAGTACAAGTCTTGGCCTAACGAGTCGCAGCTCGGCTTCCAGCCAAGGACGGCACGCTGCGATTTCGAGCGAATTGGGCTTCTGATGAATTCGGCGTTTCCCGCGGGGCTCCCATTTAAAATGTTTCACCGCGTTAGTGACATAAACCTGCGACCGATCGATTCCGGCTTCTTCGAGCGCGCGATCCATGATTTTCCCAGCCGGACCAACGAATGGTTTGCCCGCAACATCTTCGTAATCGCCCGGCTGTTCGCCAACCAGCATCATCGCTGCGCGCTTCGGTCCTTCGCCAAACACGGTCTGAGTCGCTCGTTTGTACAAATGACATGCAGTGCAGTGAGCTGCTGCTTCCCGCACGGTCGCCAGACTTGATGTGTCCGGCGGCTGCGCCGGTCGCGCGTGTTCCTCGTTCTGTTCGCGCATCTCTAACATAAATCGAATGTCGCGCACGTATCGTATGTCACGGCGCTGTCACAGTGGAACGCGTTGTCCTCAACGCGTTGGCAGGGATGCTTCCGCCAAACTCTTGCGCCTGCGGCGATTGACATCGTCTTCGGAGAAGCCGATTCACCTAGCGAGATCTTGTAAGCAACGCGACGAACCCAGCTTCATGCAGTTACAAACCGAACGACTCATCCTGCGCTCGTTCCGCGAAGAAGATGTCGATGCGATGGCGCAGTTATTCGCGAATCCCGATTTTATGCGGTTTTCGTTAGGCGTTTTCACTGAACGACAGAAGACGGTTGATTTTATCGAGAAGGTCATGGGCTGGGATCGCGCCACTATGCCGTCGCAGTTCGCCGTTGTGCCGCGTGGTGAGCACGCTGTCATCGGTTACTGCGGTTTTCACCATCATCCCGAAGTGCCCGGAGAAGTTGAGATCGGCTACCGATTGCATCCCGATTACTGGAATCGCGGCCTAATCAGTGAAGCAGCGCGCGCTGTGCGCGATCACGCCTTTGCAGATCTAAAACTGCCGCGGGTGATTTCGCTAATTCATCCGGAAAACATCCCGTCACGTCGCGTGGCGGAGAAAAATGGAATGAAAGTTGAAAATGAAATTACGTTCCGGGGTTTTCCGACGCTGATTTATGCGATAACTGGCGAGGAGTGGCTGGCACTGCGTGGCGTTTGAGAAATTCTTTCGCCAGCGCGCGATATGCCTGCGCAGCAGGTCCGCTCGAAGCGTATTCGAGAATGGATTTCCCAAAGCTCGGCGCCTCGCTCAAGCGAACGCTCCGTGGGATCACAGTTTCATAAACGCGTTCACCGAAATGTTTCCGCACATCCGCCACTACCTGCTGGCTAAGGTTGGTCCGTGCATCGAACATCGTCATTACGATCCCACCCAACTCGAGACGCTCGTTCGCGCCTGAATCCAGCACTTGCTCGATGAGCCGCACAATTTTCACCAGTCCTTCAAGCGCGAAATATTCACATTGGATCGGAGTCAACAGCTCGTCCGCGGCCGCGAGCGCATTACTCATCAGAATTCCCAGCGACGGCGGACAATCCAGGAAAACGAAATCGAATGTCTGATCGGTATGCAGCGGTTTGAGCGTTTCTGCCAGGCGCGTAAGATGATTTGGCATCCGCGCGATCTCCACCTCCGCACCGGCCATGTCGAGATCGGCGGGTACGATGAAGAGTCCTTCGCGCCGGCTTGGCAAAATCTTTTCAGTAATTGAAGCCTCACCAAGCAGCGGCTCATAAAGGCTGATGTCCTCCACTTCCTGCAGACCAAACGAGCTGGTGGCATTTGCTTGTGGATCGAGATCGACAATCAAAATCCGCTTGCCCAATTCTGCCAACGCGGCGCCGAGATTCACGGCCGTGGTCGTTTTGCCAACCCCGCCTTTTTGATTAGCGATCGCGATGATTTTCATCTCTGGGGAGCGCACGCGCCCTCGTCCCGCGCCTGCGGGAATGGCGCCCTCGCCATCGCGAACTTTTTCTTCTGGAAACGTGTGACGGAGTAATCCAAAAATTTCGGCGAGGGCGCCGAAAAGAGCACGCGAGGGCGCGTGCGCTCCCCGGAATTAGCAATCGTGTCGGCCCAAGTCATTGGAGCAGTTAGTCGGCAATGATGTTGTTGCTTGGACGAAACGGAAACTAAATTTTTCGAATTTCAGGTTTGGAGTTTCAGGAGTAGCGGTTTAACGGTCACAGAGCTGTGAAAGCTTCTCCAGCAACAATTGAATCGGCATCGCGTCCGAAAATGTCCGAAGCCGAAGAGCCGCTTATCTTGCGGAGTAAGGACGCGCGCGACATCGTCAGGTTGACGCTGAATCGTCCGCAGGCCTTCAACGCTTTATCTGAAGCGATGCTCACCGTGTTGCAGCGCGAGTTCGACGCGATCTCGTCCGACGAATCCGTGCGTGTGGTTGTTATTGCAGCTGAGGGCAAAGCGTTTTGCGCGGGTCACGACCTTAAAGAAATGCGTTCTGATCCATCGCGAGAGTATTACGAGCGGCTTTTCGCTCAATGCTCCGAGATGATGCTTACAATCCAGCGATTGCCGGTGCCTGTGATCGCCCGCGTGCAGGGCATCGCGACGGCCGCAGGTTGTCAATTGGTCGCGATGTGCGATCTCGCAGTCGCGTCGAGCACCGCCCGGTTCGCTGTAAGTGGGGTAAACGTCGGCCTTTTCTGTTCCACACCCGGCGTAGCACTTTCCCGAAATATTCTGCGCAAACAGGCGTTCGAAATGCTCGTCACCGGAGAATTCATCAGCGCGCATGAGGCAAAAGCACGTGGCCTGATCAATCGTGTCGCAGAACCCGAAGAACTCGACGCCGAACTCGAGAAGCTCGTCGCGGCGATCATCAGCAAACCACGCGTCGCAGTGGCAATGGGCAAAGATTTTTTCTACCGGCAGGCCGAGCTCGGTATCGCAGCCGCATACGACGCAGCGAGTGAGGTCATGGCGTGCAACATGATGGACGAATCTGCGCTTGAAGGCGTGCAAGCCTTCATCGAAAAACGCCCGCCACGCTGGAATAAAGGATGACTCGGCGAATCGGCGAATGGCAAATTGGTAGGGCTCGCACTCCCGTGCGAGCCGCGGCGTGTCCCGATAAATCGGAACCCGCCCTACCTTAACGGCCGACAGTTTAACAACGCGTGACTTTCACTGTTAAAGAACTGACAGCGCTATCCGGCGGCGAATTAATCGGCGACCCGACGTTAGAAATTACCGGTGCGGCATCGCTCGGCGAAGCAACAGCGGGAGAGATCAGCTTCTTCACAGATAAAAAATATATCAGCCCGCTGCGCAAAACCCGCGCGTCGGCACTTTTTGTTCCACAGGATTTCTCTGAGCCGGTCAATGCCGCTCAGATTCGCGTTTCGAATCCGGCGAAAGCATTCGAGCAGGTGCTGCTCAAATTTGCGCCGGAGCGAATCAATTTCGTGCCCGGTGTTCATCCCAGCGCAGTCATAGATCCGAGCGCTCAGCTCGGTGACCGTGTTTCAATCCAGCCGCTGGCAGTGATTGAATCAGGTGCAAAGATTGGCGACGACACGATCATTGGCGCGGGGAGCTATGTCGGACACGAGACGGAGATCGGGCCGGGGTGTCACATTTATCCGAATGTGACAATTCGCGAACGAAGCCGGATTGGCTCGCGCGTGATCATTCACAGCGGCGCGGTGATCGGAGCAGACGGCTTTGGTTTCGAAATGGTCGATGGCCGCCACCAAAAACTTCAGCAAATCGGGATCGTCCAAATCGACGACGACGTCGAGATCGGCGCGAACACAACTGTCGATCGCGCGCGGTTTGGCCGGACGTGGATCCAGCAAGGTGTAAAGATCGACAATCTCGTGCAGATCGCGCACAACGTCGTGATCGGAAAAAATTCCGTGATCGTGGCGCAGACTGGCATCTCCGGTAGCACGCGAGTGGGCGAACGTGTTACGATAGCGGGGCAAGTCGGCATTGTCGGTCACATTGAAATCGCCGACGGCACAATCATCGCAGCGCAGAGCGGGATTGCTAAGAGTCTTGCTGGTGGCGTCTGGTTCGGTTCTCCCGCAGTTCCGCTTGCCGAAAGGAAGCAACAGATTGCCTGGATCCATCGGCTCGGGAAACTCTTCGCGCGAGTAAAGGAGATCGAGAAGAAGTTGGGCTTGTAGTAAGCTAAAGCTGTCATCCTGAGCGAAGTGAAACGGAGTCGAAGGATCCCGCGGCGTTGCCAGGTAATGTTGCAACGGGATTTGATTCGCTCGCTTCCCGTTCGCTCAGCCTCCGGCCTTCCCGTCGATGTCGCGGCTGCCCCAGCCGCTCCATTCTCGACTTCGGTCGGAATGACACAGTTCTAAGCTGTCCGCGCATTCCCGAGCACTCCGCGCAACCCCTCCGGCGAAATCGACTCCGCGCCGCACGCGTGCACGGTCTCGGCCTCCATCGAATCGGATGTGGCAACCACCAAGTCATATTGTTTGGCGTACTTGCTCGCTAACCGCTCAATGATCGCATCGGCTGATTGCCCACCGCGCGAATAGAAAACCTGTACCTCATCCGGGTCAGAAGTGGCCTCCACCTTTTTGCCTTTCCCATCAAAAACTGCGACGACTCGCACACCGGTCCAATCCTGATAATCCCGTAATTGCTTGAGCAACGCTTCGCGTGCCAGCGACGAGCGGCGCGCATGAAGTTTGCGCAGCTCTGGCCAAGCAAAAATAACGCTGTGTCCGTCGACGATGAGATAACGCGTCCGCGATTGCATCGATACAGTCTACGCATCTTTCCTTTTGAATGAATGGTTCCGCTTCGAAAGCCATCTGTCATTGACACCTCGCTTTAGCGAGGTGCTCCAACCGTAATGCTCTCGCAACCGCTGGGTCTGTGGCGCTGCAACGATCACCTCGCTGAAGCGAGCTGTTAATGAGATGGGTCACTTCGACGTTGTGGGTTCTTTCTGCACCGGCTGTTTGGCTGGGATCGGTCGGGTCGCAGCGGCTCGCCGCGACGCGTTCTTACGTCGTAAATATGCTATTCGTCGCTTGCGTTTCACTCGTACCTTGTGCTGCTGTCCCATGGAATCTCTATGGATTGAAAATCGCTGAAACGCAATCGGCATTGAAACCGATCCTGCTTTTTTCAACGTAGAATCAGTCAAAGAATGCTCACCCGCCTTCTCCTTTCGAAGGAGAGGCGACTTGCGGGCGTATCCCCTATAGCCCTTTTGACAAACGAAGCGACAATCGAGCCGCCGGGGCTCTCGTGTGGGCCGTGGAAATCGTAATTGCTTTTTCACGAGATTTGTTGTTAAAAGGCACGCTGATGGCGCAAAGAGAATCGGCGCTTCTCACGGTCACCCCTAGAAACTTGAGCGGGCTGGCCGTGATTTTTCTTTTGCTCGCGGCGCTTTTCGCTGTCCTAAACGCCCAAAAAGTGAAAGCGCTTCGTGCGAACGTGGCGACGCCGCATGCATCGGTGACAGCCAAAGTGAACGCGTCAACGGGTGCAACAACTGGAGCGCAACAACAGGGCAAAACCGCTGACACAGATCGAGCCGTAAAAGCTGAAGCAACACTCGCTCAAGCAGAAAAGGAAAAAACAGATCTCAAAGGCAAACTCGACGCCAGTCAGCAGGAAATTGCAGCGTTGCGCGAACGCGCGGCGGGGATGCAAACGAACTCAAATACGTCCACGCCCGGCACGTCGGCGCCAGCCGACAATGCGCAGAGTCCCGATTTGCAATCGCAAGTCGATGAGCTTCGGCGTCAACTCGATGGCGCTGAGAAAGAAAAAGCGTTGCTAGCAGAAAAGCTCCAGGACGCGATGAAGGAAGCGCCCAAAGCAGAAACAAGGAAGAAACGTGAGACTGCGAGCGTCCAGCGGCAAAGCAGCAGCAGTCATCGTGCGGGTGTGCACGGGAGCGTGCTTGCGTACAATCAGGCTTATAATTTCGTAGTGTTAAATCTCGGCGCGCGCAATGGAGTGGAACCGAACTCCGAAATGCTCGTTTTGCGAGACGGCACGTTGATTGGAAAAATTCGTATTTCTTCAGTTGAACCAGCCACTGCCATCGGCGATATCATGAGCAATAGCTTGGCGCGCGGCGTCCAAGTACAACCTGGAGACAGTGTAATTTATGCTGGCACAAATCCTTAAGCTCCGAACAATTGTCGTTCCGGTTCTGCTGTGTGCGTTCGCGGTCGCGCTTACTTCATGCGCAGCGCAGAAACAAACCGCCCTGGTCAGCGATCCAGACGATCATGGCGGATCCGCCATCCCGTGGAACAAACAGGAACCGTGGGAAAAAGGCGGGCAGTTCCAGGCCATGACCGATCGCCGCTAGATCCGATTTTCGGATCAGGCTGAAAAGATCTGTTAAACGTTGGGCGCGCGGAAAGATTTTTGTCGGTGCGAGCGGAATACCACGCACGCCTAACGAATTGCGCCAGCTTATTCTCGTCAAGCCGCATCAATAGTTCCTCATGAGTCATACGTTCGGCAATGTGTACGAAGATGAGGAACGGGCGCGTGCGTATGCGACGCTTGAGTTTCCCGGAACGTATTATCTCGCGTTTCGAGATTTGCCCGCGCTAATTCAGCGCTATAACCATGGCTCTCGCGCGCTCGACTTCGGCTGTGGGACCGGTCGATCGACTCGGTTCCTTGGAAATCTCGGACTGAACGTCACCGGCGCAGATGTCTCGCAGGCGATGTTGGATCAAGCGCGTGCACTCGACGCTTCAGGAGAGTACCACCTGGTTCGTGCCAACGTTTTGGACGAGTTCGCACCAGCCAGTTTTGATATCATTTTGGCAGCCTTCACGTTTGACAACATGCCAACGGAAGCGAAGGCGGAGGCGTTAAGCGCGCTACGCATTCTTCTAGCTCCAATTGGATGCCTGCTATTGGTTGTTTCTGCACCCGAAATTTACGTCAATGAATGGGCGTCCTTTAGCACACGGGACTTTTTAGAGAATCGCCACGCGAGCGATGGTGATCGGGTCCGCATCATCATGCTTGACGTTCCTGACCGTCGTCCCGTCGAGGATGTGTTCTGCACCGATGGTCACTATCTGCGCTTATTTGAAAGTGCAGGGTTAAGAGTGCTCGACGTGCAGAGGCCGCTTGCCACTGGCAAGGAACCCACGCGGTGGGTCAGTGAAACAACAACGGCTGCGTGGACAATCTATGTCCTTGGCCACGAACCTAACGACATGACGTAACTAACCGAAGAAAGTGTCACCCTGCGGACCCGCCGGGAGGCTCCAGGCCCACAGGGATTTAAAGGGGGAGGCCTTCAGGAATATCGCTTAAAGGGCAAAACGAACTTGATCAGTCGCGAAACAAAGTCGTCGTGCGCTTTAACAGTTGGCACCGGTTTGGCGGTGTCAGTAATCACAGCAGCCGCTTTTAGCGCCGCAGCTTTGCGCTCTTCCTGTGTCAGTTTTTCCACTTTGGCGAGGATCTCATCGGTGGGCAGCACCCAGTCCATCGGAATGGAGTTGCACCGTTCGGTAGGACAACTCATTCGCAGCGGTCCGTTGCCGCGGGTACCGCCCCCGATCTGGATTTGCCGCCCCGAAATGAGTGTGCCGCAAACTAGACAGTAACGTTTTTCTTCAAGTGAATGCCACTGGCGAAATTGATCCAGCCGGCGTAACACTTCGAGTTTCTCCTCATCCGACAATTTAGTTGCTGTTGAGAGCGCCATGACTCCAGATATTAGCTTTTCGCCAACGGCGAGCACAATCGGGCGGACGGTGGATTTGCGTATAGGTGAAAATCCGATCTGAGACACAAACGCCATCGCATAAAAAGTCACATCCGGTCTCGCACGCTCAGGCGTTGTAAAGACAGATGAACAAAAATGGTCAGACCCCCCATCGGAACCACGCCGTGGACTACGCGGCGGCGGCAATTGAACAAATGGACATGTATTGCACCGCTCATCCCGAGAGCCCGTCGGCAATGCGCCGCCCCAAACTGTTTGTTCGCAGCGATCTTTGGGTCGCGCTACTTGGACCAAGTATAGAAGAGGGCATCGTAGGTATCGGGCCCAGTGTCGCGGCAGCGCTTCGAGCCTTTGACGCGCAATATGTGGCCGGGGGACCTAACGAGACAATTAGCGGCTCGATCAAACCGGAATGATCCTTACGGTAGATTTGCGCCGGCTGCTCGAATGCTGAAAGGCTCGGCTCGCACAGGACCGCGCGGCATGCATTCAATCCTCGAAACTTTGGAGGGGCCGCGCTGTTGAAAAGGATGATGGAAGCAGCGGGTTTTGTGACAACCGTTAGCGAATTGTGATTCGATTACACTGGCAAAGGGCTAAGAAGGGAAAAAACGTGATGGGAGAATTACAACGAGAGAAACGCGGACGCTGGCGACGAGCAAAAGCGCGACGCAAGCTGCAAAAAGCAGCTAAGAATTCTGGACAGAAGGAGACCCCTCCAAACGAGGCTCTGCATCGTGATCAACCTGACAGGCTGCTGCTCTCGGCGCTCAAATACTGGGAGGTTGAACACGATCTAATCGAAGAACGTCTGGCCGCCATGAGGTCTGCCACGGCGTCATAACTCATCCACCGACGACAACAGCCTGCTAAATCCGCTCCAGAATTTCGTGCAGCGTGCTTGAGATCATTTTCGGCCTCGCAAGCTGTCAGGCCGCAAGCATCCAGAACAGTGGCCTGAGGACGGGCCTGCTCCATCGACACGAATCGCATGGCTCGACAGCAAATGTTGGAGAGCAGCCTCCCCTCATGCTGTTTCGTTACAAAAGGACGGTTAGGCTTCAATCGAAGCTTGTGTCATTGGAACGCCGCAATTAACATAAAAAGCCGCCATGACTGCGAAGCGAACATCGAAGCGGCGTGCACGACTCTCGCCGATGACCGCCTCGATGCGAGACGGTGCGCGCCTTTATCAGACGGCGATTGTCGATCTAACCGAGCGCAAACGCTTTGAAGAAAAGATCCAGCGATCGGAAGAGCGCTACCGTACACTCTTCGATCTGGTTCCGGTGGCAGTTTACGTTTGCGATGCAGACGGAATCATTCGGGCATATAACCGGCGGGCCGTCGAATTATGGGGACGAGAGCCGACCGGCAACGGCGAAAAATCGAGATTCTGTGGTTCGTATAAAATCTATTATCCCGACGGCCGCCCGATGCCGCATGACAAATGCCCGATGGCACGGGCTTTACGCGGCGAGAAACTGAAAGCGGAAGATTTGGAAATCGTTGTCGAGCGACCGGACGGCGAAAGACGGCACGTCGTCCCGGCACCGCGGGTTCTGACTGATAGGCAGGGCAAAATCACCGGCGCCATCAATTGTTTATTTGACATCACCGAGCGCAAGCGCGCTGAGACGGCAGCCATGCGCCTGGCCGCGGCAGTTCAATCCTCCCACGACGCGATCGCGGCAAAAACTTTGAATGGAATCATCACCGATTGGAACCAAAGCGCCCAACGCATCTTCGGATACAAACCAAAGGAGATCATCGGCAAATCGGTCCTGACTCTGATTCCCAAAGACCGGCAAGATGAAGAACAGGAGATTCTGAGAAGAATTCGCCGTGGTGAATCATTGGATCACTACGAAACGGTTCGTCGCCGAAAGGATGGACAGTTGATCGACGTTTCGTTGACGATTTCGCCGATCAAAGGCCCGAACGGCAAAATTGTCGGCGTTTCAAAAATTGCTCGCGATATCACCAAGCAAAAACAAACGGAACGACGCTTCGCCGAACAGGCGCGTCTGCTCGATTTGACCAACGATGCAATCATCGTCCGCGATGATCGAGACCGGATCGTTTATTGGAACCGCGGCGCGGAGGAAATGTATGGGTTCTCTGCCAAAGAAGCGCTAGGAAAAATTACGCATCAACTACTGCAGACGATGCATCCGGAAAATTTACAAAAGATTCGAAAAAATTTGGAGCGCCGTAATCATTGGTCGGGTGAATTGATTCATACTCGAAAGGACGGCAGGAAAGTCGTCGTGATAAGTCGTTGGGCGCTCGATCGCGATGCCCGCGGCAAGCCGATGTCTATTCTTGAAACAAACATCGATATTACTGCGCGCAAACGCGCCGAGGTCGACCTGCAACAATCTAAGGACCTGCTCGAACGAGTGGTCGAACAACGGACTAAAGAATTACGGATCGCAAATACCGGATTGAGAAACGAGATCGAGCGACGCAAGGGTCTGGAAGGAGAAATCCTCTCCATCAGTGACCGGGAGCAACAGCGGTTGGGCCAGGAACTACATGATGGCCTGTGCCAGCACCTCACCGCGGTCGCATTCATGAGCCGCTCCATCGCCATGCGACTGAAGAACCATCGCGTGATCGAGGTTGGTGATATCGAAAAAATCGCTCAACTGGTGAACGATGCCGCGACCGATACGCGAAATCTTTCCCGCGCCTTGCATCGACTTGATGTGGACGCGGCAGGACTCGTCAATGCATTGCAAGATTTGGTTGACCGGGAAATCTGGAGAACTCCTTGCCGGTTGGAAGTCAAACCATCATTTCGCATCGAGGACGATGCCGCTGCCGCCCACCTCTACCGCATCGCTCGGGAAGCTGTCATTAACGCCAACAAACACGCGCAAGCCCGGGAAATCATACTTAAGCTGCAGAGATCGCGGCGAGAAATGGTTCTGCACGTGATCGATAATGGGGTCGGCCTATCCGACGAACGAAAATTGAAGAAAGGCCTCGGTTTGCACATCATGAATTACCGGGCCCAGTTAGTCGGCGGCCGCTTGGAAATTGAGTCTCCGCAAACCGGCGGCACCCGTGTTTCCTGCTATTTGCCGGTTCACGCGCCGCGGCCGAAGAAAGCGCCAAATGGCGATAAGCCGATCGGAGCCGTGCCAAGACTTTCGAGAGTGGCAGTCGCTGGCGAACGAACTTTGTGACATCTGGCGAGGCAACGAGCGGCGAATGCGTAAAAGAGGATGAAGAGTCTTGATCCCTGTCCTCGACTATGTTGCAACAAACCCAGCCCCCGAAACCGATGAGCGTCGTGCGGTCCACAAATAAAAATCCGAAATGCGATGCGCCAGAAGCGAAACGGATCGTGATCGTGGATGATCACCCGCTGTTTCGGAAGGGACTGCAGGAACTAATTCATTCCGATGGCTCGTTCGCCGTTTGCGGAGAAGCCGGCAGCGCTTCGGAAGCGATGGAGGTGATCCGCAAGCTGCATCCGGATCTGGTAATTGTGGATCTTAGTTTGCCCGGCGCCAATGGCATCGAGCTGATCAAGAATATTCGCGCGGAGTATCCGAAGCTGCCGGTTCTGGTGCTCTCGATGCATGATGAATCGCTCTATGCCTTACGCGCAATGCGGGCCGGAGCCGACGGCTACGTGATGAAGCACGAAGCGATGGCAAACGTGGTGCAGGCAGTCCACGAAGTGTTCAACGGACGGCCCTATCTCAGCCCCGCTATGGCCGCCCAGGTCATCACGAAATTCGCCCATCGCCAGGCCGAAGGCGAAGTGGATGCCGTGGAGAGACTGAGCGATCGCGAACTCGAAATCCTCGAGCTGATTGGCAAAGGCAACGAAGTCCGT